>Ga0308161_1003748_pt1 | contig 14456 bp, 8 predicted proteins | sample PhyFR2_FD_201034 | JGI IMG/M metagenome (GOLD analysis project Ga0308161, IMG submission 201034) | Phyllosphere microbial communities from UC Gill Tract Community Farm, Albany, California, United States - DLSLF.R2 | ecosystem: Host-associated > Plants > Phyllosphere > Unclassified | place: USA...
CGCTGCTTTCGGTATTTCAGGCGTTCAGGTCGCGCGTATTCTGGACAGCATCGCGCGGTTTCGTGGCTATCCGGCAATGATCAGAACCGATCAGGGCCCGGAATTTACCTGCCGTGCGCTCGACCAGTGGGCTTTTGAGTATGGCGTAGAACTGCGACTTATCCAGCCGGGTAAGCCAACACAGAACGGATTTATTGAGAGTTTTAACGGACGATTTCGCGATGAATGTCTGAATGAGCACTGGTTCAGCGATATCGTTCACGCCAGGAAAGTCATTAATGACTGGCGGCAGGATTATAACGAGTGTCGTCCGCATTCAGCACTCAATTATCAGACGCCATCAGAGTTTGCAGCACGGTGGCGGAATGGAAAATGTGAGGGTAAACAAACCGACATTACTAACTGATGGTTGTATCTAGTACTGGGGGCAGGTCACTGTATGGATGTAAGTTATTTGTTGAATAACGGCTCTCCGTTATTCAATACCTGAGCCGACTGGCTGGTATACGATGGATGGTAATGAAGTCGAATAGTGTCTAAAATTGGCAATTACTACTTACTTTTTTTGACACTAACTTATGCCAGCCACAACACCCGTACAGAAAGCCGCTTTTGATGCTATCGACAGTCTTCACTTCAGCCAGGTGATGATGAGTCTCATATGCGCAGACCCCGTTGCAGAAGAGTGGTATGGCCGTATTTTTGGCAGAATCAACAGCATACTTCAGAATGCAGGGATAACCGGAAAACAGGCTCAGATAGCAAAGCATTATTTGCTGGGTGCTCTTGAAATCTACTTGTCTATTGATAGCAACTATTTTTCGGATACAGTTGAGCACAATAATAAAGGTGTTGATGGTGGTGCACCTTATAACAGAGAACTTCTCGAGCAATTTGTTGAACACAACCGAAATTATAGTGTCGCTTTACTTTGCAATATTGCTGATTTTAATGGTGTTGACAGGGAGTTCTTTTTTCAGGCAACGGAAGCGTTATTTAATGATAAGATATTATCTACCATGCCGCGTTTTATCAGATATCGTCTTACCGAATGTTGCTATGCGCTGGAATATCCTGATGCTCCTCTCTTTTTTTATCGGGAGTTGGTGAGTCTGGGTATTGTTTTATGTGGAAAATACTCACGTCATCGTGACCAGTTTGTGAAGAAGTCTGATTCAGAATTATCACTTTTGTTCATTCGTGCAGGCTTACTTTTTGAGTTTAAGATGCTGCAAAGAACAGTGCAGGTGATAACCTCCCTCAATAAAAATGGTACTCTTGTTTTACCCGTTGCAGATCTCCGAATGTCCTTTACAGAGCGAAAGAACATTGCTGATTACTATAAAAGACTTGTTGATATTTGGTTGCTGGAAAATAACCATGGTTCCTTTGTGGTTTTTCAATGTAAAAGCGATGTTTCGGATTTAGATGTTAAAATGCTTCTTAAAAATATGAGCAGATTTTATTTTCATAAACGTATGTTTGATGGTACGCAGGGAAGCTGGCTGGGAACACTGGGAGCATTTGATATTGAGGTTAGCCGTTCGGTTGAACCAGAGTTGGCGATTTATTACGAGGGTGATAATAGTCTTACAATTTCAGAGAAAATTAGATCTAAGTTTATGGGGTTTGGTTTTAGTGTATCAGCTAGAAATTTGTATTTGCGGCATAAAACGATAAGAAAAAATAGTTACTCTAAAATTCGATATTATTATGTCCTTTTATTGAATCAGCCATGAATCTTCCCTTGGTATCTTAATGACAATAGTTGTTACGACATGGCTCTGGGGTTTGATGATATTTAAATAAGGTGATGAATCCAATTGGTAGAAAATATGTTTTCAATGAATGTCCCGACGCGTTTTAGCCGTTTATATATGAAGTGCTACTTGGAACTGTGTTTGATTTTTTCACGGTGAGGGTAGGGATTCCATATATAAGCTATCTGATTTTTAAAGATGAAATCCACACCCATTTCAAAACCGGTAACTCTCAACCTTCAAGGCTATGTGTTAGATCAAGTCGTGACTAATACATTTAGGCCTCAGAAACTACCTCGTAACCATTTCGCTCTACAAATTGATCCCACTTTTTCTGATACATAGTTGATCTCATTAATACTGCATCATCTGTATGCTCTTGTGTACCAGATACTCCGAAACCATGACCAGTAATAATCCCCCCATGCTCGGTCAAGATGCATCGGTTATGAAAAACATCAGCATCGCCTCTCTCCCTGAGCTCATAAACCTGAATCTGTAGATTCGACAAATCACCTGTTAATCCCTCTAGAATCTGATTCCTAACGTGATCAGCAGATGGACTTCCTCTACCACCATTATCGCTACCCCGTTTTTCCTTGTAAAACAGAATTATTGCTGGAAAATTACCACTAACTCGAATGCGAGGGATGGATTGAAGCATAAATCGGATAAAACTCACTGACTCCGCTGTCCAACCGTAAGGATCAATAATGACAATTTTGTTTTCAGCAAGAGATACTAAATTTGAGATGATAGAGAAGAGACCTGCATTCGTGCGGGAAACAACCAACTGATCAGGATGATTCCAGATACTGTCATGCGAATACATTGAATGTGGAGTTATGTTATTTTCCTCTGCAATCGCCATTGATGACAAAATAACGCCAAAAGGAATTCTGTTATTTTCAATAACAGCGTTTTCCTGCCAATTGACAACCTCAGGTTCCTGAATCTCCCGGATAACTAATGAATCCACGAGTTTGACAACCATTTCGGTATATCTCTGAGCAGCTAATGATTGGCTTACCTCAGGACAAAACGTGAGCAAGTAGCTACGAAGTTTAGATTTTTTTTTCTTGGGGAAACTACTGATAATGCGAGGAGTGCCCAAGCCGTATTCCCTAAGAAACTCGGCGTAGTCACGCTCATTTGACGCCCATGTAGATAAAACGACAGGATCGAGTGCATATTCGTATATCATTACAAAAGCTCCTCTCGACGTTCAACAAAGAAGCCTTGAGGCCAACGTTCAACAAATTCGCCATCTTCATCTACACGAATTCGCTTCGTCACCACACCGTTCTCTGTAGGCTCCAGGTAAACGATTGAAACATCTTCTCCATGAACAGGCTTAGAATCATCAGGTAGTTCATTATCTGTGGTCTGTCTTATTCTTTTTAAAAGCCGAAGAATTAAGTGTTCGCTGTGCGTCTCAATCAAAAACGAGTGTTTATCTTTTGTCTGGAGAAAGATATCTGCAATCTCTACTTGAAAGCGAGGATGGACATGTAGCTCCGGCTGCTCAACACTTATAAGTGCAATGTCATCATGATTTGCCGCAACAACTATAGGAAGAACTTGAGAAATCCCCGTACCTAGCTGATTTGCTGACAGCAGAATATTGCTACGTAGCTCTCTAAAGAAAACATGCCTCTTTCTGAGCAACCCCATATGTTCATCATCACTATCGACATTTGCTATCTCAGCGATCGACTTGTTGATGATCTCATAACCTGCATTGAGTTTGTCGCTAGATGCAAACCAGTCACTCGTGTTTCTGATGAGCTTTTCGATGGAAACACTACTGTTTGGGTCTTTGTAAAGTAAATCCCAAGCAGCTGAACCATCTACCCAGTCAATTTGCTCGGGATGAGGATTCGGCACATAATCGTTATCCGGCACCAGACGAAGTGGACCAATCTGAACGCTTTTATCCAAATATTCCAGTAGCTTATCCAGTGGTAAGACGAAAGCCTGACTCAGCACTTCCTGGACGACCAGAAAGTTAAAGTGCTCCTCTAACTCATCAAAATCTTGCCCAACCAAATTGGTCATAACAGGGACTCCAAGCAAAGGGACCGCACCACTTCTACAAGCCAAAGCAACAGGAGCAATACGATTAACAAAGTCAGCTCCTGAATTGTCTTTATCCGCTATAGCTGCTGTGGCCGCCGGATTAGGATTCAATTGATTCAGGACTTGTTCAAATTCCGTATGATAATCCTCCAGCTCAAGGGGTTCTCTTTGTTCCACTTCCCCATATTCCTTCTCAAGCCAATCATCATTGTTGTAGGGTATGAGCAAAGGATGTTGGGTATTAACCTCGCGAATCACGCTATTTCTTTGATCTTCAGAAGAACTAATACAACCGACATAGATATCGTTAGTCCAGACACGATAATTCTTTACATACGCCCGCTTAAAACGCTCTGACCACGCAATCTCAAACTCCGTCGATCCAGATTCGGTGCTGCCACCAAAGTCATTCATCAAAACGTAGCTGACACTTTCAACATGGTTTGTCATTTCGTCGACATTAGCACCATAGTAGACAAATGGCGTTTTATCTGGAGAATAATCCAGTCGAATTTTAATTGTATTTTTTAGATCTTGACCATAAACAAGTGCACGGAAACCACCTATCGTTTTATTACCCAAGGAATCTAGTTTTTGGGGATTACAGTGGCCATGTTTCAAAATTTGCTGCACATAAGCGAGTGCCATTAGCACAGAGCTCTTACCGACACTATTTGGTCCAAATAAAAATGTAACCGGTGCAATATCGATTGTTTGCGTGTGTTTAAACGAGCGGAAATTCGTCAGTGATATTTTAGTTATCCTCATTGTGCTGCTTCCAAGTTTGATTCAATAACAACAGGCTGGTCACCAAAGTGAACATCCAATTCTTCAATGACTGCACCAGTCATCATATTGTAATGGCCACGCTGACCTGCTTTGCTGAATATGGCGCGAAACACACGAAGATACGCTTCATTAGTTTGCTCACCATGGTTAATATAAAGGTCGTCATGAATCGAGTGAGAACCATCGTTGACCCAGGAAAAAAGGGACTGACAAATCAACTTGTCGCGCCCGTCAAATAAGGTACAAATTTCGTCTTTGCTCATTCCTCCCCACATTGTGAAGTAGTTTTCGAGTATTCGACGTAATGTGTTTTGCAGGCTGATGCTGGAAATATTTTCTGATTTCACATCTTCCCATAGCAGTTCATAGGCTGATCGGATTGGATTTTTGTCACAACGTTCAACAACCGAACCATGTTGTAGTTTTTTTACCAGCCAGAAACTTTCCTCACTGAGAACACCATCAGCAGATCTTCTTCTATTGAAGCTAATCTCTTTGTGAAAATAGACATTATGAGTCAGTATAAATATTTGTTTTATATTTGAATTCTGGCTTATCGCCTCTTCCATTAAAACTTTAATAAGGCTGCTGACAATGTAGAGAATATCGCTATCTAGCGAAGATATTGGGTCGTCAAATACGACCACCCGATTCGCGGTGATTCCTGAAGAGGATTGAGCGCCTTTAATTAGATAGTAAAAATATAAAAAAGTGATAAAGGTTTTTTCACCTTCACTCAGTGAAAAACTAGCATCCTCACCATTCGCACGGATTATTCGGTAGTGACGACCTTCATCAGTTTGACCGATAGAAAAGGAATTGAAACCGAATTTCTGCAGCAGGTCATTAATGGCTGTGATAGTTGGTATAATAGAAGTTGTTTGTCTTTCCAACTCTTTAATTTGGTCCTTCAGATTGCTGAGTCGCGTATTTTTATCTGTCAGCACCTTCTCCATGCCATTAATGGTTCTTGTATGGCGGTTTTTATTTTGTTGATACAGAAGCAAATCATCCGCTAATTCATTTAATACATATCGCCAGACTTGTGATGTTAATGTCTGCTTCTCAGTAGCAATATTATCCACGGTTTGGTTATGACGTGCTGTTGCTTCATTGGTCTCTAACACTAAGTTTTGCAGCTGGGAAATAAGAGGTTGAATTGACTCCATTTCCACTTTTCGACTTGGTTCATCAATCTTATTTGCCAACTTAGTTTGATTGGCCTTTACACGTTCCACAAGAGTCAACGCTGCTGCATTAAATAGATCAACATTCAGGAATGGGTTATTAATGTCCACATTGTGCTGTATGGTGGCTGCCAGTTGATCGCTTGCCATTTTGTAGCCTGCTTGCAATTCTTTTAACAATTGGATGTCGGTATCGTAGGCTTCACTAAAGAATGCCGCAAGATTATTAGAGAAATTATTATCCGTAGGCTGCTGGCAGAAAGGGCATGTCTCAGGAGTCTGCTGATGATACTTACGGCCTTGTCTTACCCAGTCGCTATTACCCAGATGGTTAATGAGGGCTGCGATATCAACATCTTGATTACCGACAATCACTTTTTGAAGTAATGCATTTTCCTCGATAGCGATAAGATCACCGGCTGGAATGTTTCCAAGTACCGTTGCACGTTCAATATTACTTGAATAAACAGTCTGCGCTTTGAGTTTCAGATCTTCCAGAGTGAGTAAATCAGCCGTATTCGAAGTGTGTTCAGTTAACACCCTGGCTTTAAAATTTTCGGCATTATTTCTTACGCCACTAAATGCAGCCTGAAAATAGGTGTCATGAAGTTGTTTCTGCTTCCAACACTTTTCCCGCAGTTCTGGTTCGAGATCTTGGAGTTCTTTACGTTTGCCTATTTGTTGTTCTGAACCATTTAATTGGATATTTATACTTGATATTTGATCATTTATCTTATTTATTTCAGGCTGTAAACGAGCGATTTCCTGCTCGGCTTCAACCTGACTCTCACCTAAGGTAAAAACACCCTTCAGGGGGCCGTCCTGATTAAAGTTTCGATCAACGAAATCCCTGTTATACACCATCCGTTCAAGCTCTGTGCCACCATGCCATACTAGTGAACACTGATTGTGTTCTTGCAATTGGGCAATGATACGGCTTATAGTTGTTTTACCGGTACCGTTCGCACCAAAAATGTAATTGATACGACGTAGATCGCTGAGTATTGCCGAATTCAAATAGGTGGCTATAGGTGCATTTATTTGGATTTCGTTTAGCATACTCTCTCCTTAGAGTTTGCCTGAAAAGGCTTTTTGGCTGATCGACAAAAAATTGTATTTGGTAGCTTCGTTACCTTCATTTTGATTTGCAATCAACTGTGCTACCTTAATTGAAATAGCCTCATATCTCTTCTGTTCGGCGATTGGTACAATTGGAATTGGCATTTCTTTGATCATGCCCAAGCTTAATCCATCCATTATTGCCCCTTTAGCTACTTGGTTCAGGTAACGTCTTGCTATTGGATGAACCAAGAAATATGCATGGAGAAAACTTGGTAGACATTGATTTTTATCAAGAGTAATACAGCAGAGATGTTTTGTATTGATAGCCAAAGGAATATCATCAGGCACAACCGCACATCTCCCACATGTCCCCATGATTGTAATTAATACATCACCTGGATTTACTGTATAACGCTTGAGTTGTTCGTATTTTTCTTGAGAAATAAAACGTTCTTTTCCCCATTTAAACGAATTATCAACTGCATTATCAATCCCAAGTACCGAAATACCTTTGCTTATAAATTCACTATGTTTTAGATCGCTACCAAAGGGGCCTGTTCGCATACTCCCCTTATATTTAGCTGCCATATTTTCAACTGTTGTGAATTCACATCCTCTGGCTTCCAGATCACCAAACATATGAAGAAATACCGATCGAAGTAATTCATCGGCTAGCTGAATGGTTTGCTGCCGTTTGCGGCGGATGGAATTGGCTTTATCGAGGATGTCAGCAATGCGCTTTTGTTCAGTTAAAGGGGGAAGAGGAATTTTACTTTCTTTTATAATTTTATCAGACACAGCAGGGTAGTTAGCTCCTGTGGCCTTTTCGACCATTTCAGTTACAAAGGAACTCGTTTGAACCCAGTAATATAGATACTTACTATCTAGACGATTGTAATTAGGCCTTAGCACACAATAGCCAGTCGAGGCGGTTGCACCGTCATAATCATCAGGTACTAACGCTACACCATTTAGGTTAGGCCTAACTGTTGCAACAAGTACATCTTTCGATTTAACGATTTGCCTAGCTCGACTGGGGGCATCGTTTGGCATTACCTTAGATACACCACTTCGATCCACTATCTTTTTATCTTTATCAACTGAGCTCAAGTCAATATAGAAAAATGGAGTGTAGCTTTTAGACTTTAATGGATTCCATGATTCGATTTTTTCAACACAATCACCTAAACTGACTAAAGGCCAACTCACAGCATTCCCTCCAGCTCATCCAGATCAGCAATAATTTGGCTTTCTAACATCCTCAGGTTTTTCAGGATTTTCTTCGGATCTTCAAAATTTATTTCTTCATATTCTAGTTCTTTGTAGCGGTTTATAGATAGGTCGAATTTATTGACGGCAATATCTTTAGCGTCTACCACAAAAGCTTTTTGAGTTTTGTCACCAAAGGATTCATTGATCTCTTCGGCAGAGGCATTCTTCTGTACCAAGGCACAATATTGCTTCCACTTAGTGATAGCATCGGGTAGATCGTTGCCGTCTTCGCCTTTAAGCGGGGTTCGCTTATCATCCAATGAAAAACCGTCAGCTTGCAGATCATAGAACCAGACATATCCTGTGCTGCCACCTTTGGTAAACATCAAAATGGCGGTGCTTACACCGGCATAAGGTTTAAACACCCCACTAGGCAGGCTCACAATACCCTCAAGTTGATTGTTTTCTATCAATTCCTGGCGAAGTTGCTGATGGGCTTTGGACGAACCGAACAAAACACCATCAGGTACGATCACAGCGGCACGACCACCGAGCTTGAGTGCCCGCAGGATATGGGCAACAAATAGTAACTCTGTCTTTTTAGTTTTAACTAAACCTAACACATCAGGATTAGTGTTAGTCTCGTCCAGACTTCCTTTGAAAGGCGGGTTAGCGAGGATGACATCGAAGAAGTTTTCTTCCTGTTGCGGGTAGTTCTCTTTAATTGTTTTACTCAGGCTGTCCTGATAGAGAATATTGGCTCCATTCACCCCGTGTAAAGCCATGTTCATACTGCTAACACGCAGCATAGTTGTGTCAAAATCGAAACCCCAGAACATATATTTGTTGATATGGTTCCGGTAAGGTTCTAACAGGTCGCCAGAGTAATATTTGTTACCTTCCTCATCCTCAAAAATACCAGCCTTACTGGAATGAACACGGTTTAGGTACTCCATGGTGCGAGTAAGGAATCCGGCGGTGCCACAGGCAGGGTCACAGACAGTTTCAGTGGGCTGGGGATCGACCAGTTCGATCATGGCATCGATAATATGTCGCGGAGTGCGGAACTGGCCATTAATACCAGCGGTGGTAAGTTTGCTGAGCAGATATTCATAAATATCGCCCTTTACGTCGCTGCTGGTCAGAGGCAGTCCATCCACCATCTCCACAGCGCTGACCAGTACCGACTCATTTTTAATTTCAAGGTCGGCATCCTGCATGTATTCGCCGATATGACCTAAGGCTTCGATAGCGCTACCGTCATTACCCAAACCATCATGCTCATCGGACTTCTTGCCGAGTTTTGCGAAGAATGGGAAAACATTTTGCTTTATGTGCTTGTGCAGTTCTTTACCGCTAAGGTTTTTAAAATTTTTCCAGCGCAGTAGTTGCCCAGCAGGGGTATTGGGGAATAGTCGATCGAAATTTTTACCTGTGCGTTTTGCTTTGCGCTCAGCCATATCTTCTTGCATATCGAGCATTCGAGCAAACATCAGGTAACTGATCTGCTCTATAACTGTTAGAGGGTTGGTGATACCACCAGTCCAGAATTTTTCCCAGAGTTTATCGATATCGTTGCGTATTTGACCAGTTAGCATGTTTTTCTCTGTTCTTTAAAAAGTGTCAGATAAGCTGCTGCGCCGCTTATCCAATCCAAAAATACTTTCCGAATAACGATACATTTATCGTTTTCATTCATTAACTAAATTGTGGGAATCTTCCTGCGTCAAAAACGGCTCCAATACAGCAATCAGTTCGCCAACGTCATCGGGGGGAAATATACCATCAACTCCCTCGTGCGAGACTGAGATGAAAGGCTTGTCATATAGAGTGTCGATCACGATAGAACCGTGCTGGGCGATGTAGTTTTTCAGTAAGTTCATAAAGCTGACCTGTTTTGCTGTAAGTGTAGGATGGGTATGCAAAAAGCCTTTGAAGTGGTCTTCGATGGCTTGAGGGTCCAATCCTATTATTTCACGCAGAGTCAGGTGCAGTTGGTTAGCTGTGCGACCATAGAATTCATTAAGCACTTCCAAACTCACACCGGGATTGCTGGTGAGAATGGTAGAGGTCAAAGTTTTCAATTCTAACTCGGTAATAGATTCGCCTATACGGATTTTCTGCAAAGTGGGGTTGACCGAGATCATCTGATCCAGAATATTTTTGAGTCTGCGACGGTAGAGCATAGCCTCGTTGGCACCTGCGATTATTATCTCGCGTTCTTTGTCATGTAGGCCAGAGTCACCTGTTTTTGTTGTTGGCATGGAATACACACCACCACTATTAGTTTGTCGATATTTCATAATGCCGCGCAGTTCTCTGCGAGCCTTTTCCAACTTATCAATAGTGGAGTTTTGCCAGAAGTCTGCACTGCGCACTTCGGCTATGATGGCATCTTTATGGCGTACGGCCTGAATGTTAACAGCCAGTGTATCAAGTTCAGCTAACAGCTGATCTCGACCATCGTCAAAACCGCTCGCTTGCTCAACCAGGTTACGCTCTATGGTGGCTATGAGCTTATCCAGTTGAGTAGCGTGTTTGTCGCGTAATACCCTGGATGACATTAATGGAGCGATATTATTGACCATCAAATGTTGGGTTTTAGCGTCAAAGCGCTTTAGTAAATCGGTTTGCTGTAACTGGTGTACTATCCGCAATTCACGTTTTACTGCAATACTGGTATCAGGCAGGTCGTTAATATCTGCACGCAATAACTCAATAGCGGCATCAAAGGCTGCTGCATGATTTTGTCGTAAGGCTGCCTGGGCAAGTTCAAACCGGGCTTCGAATGTGGTTTGCAGTAAGGACTTGCCACCGGTGTCTTCAGGCTCTTGGTATTCTTCTTCAAAGAAATCGAAGTTGCCGTAATGGTCAAAAATCAGAAATTCGGTTTTGTGCTTGCTTGGCCCGAAAAGATTAGGCCTCAGGCGAGTGCCTCGGCCAATCATCTGCCAGAACTTCACCCAACTTTTAACAGGCTTGGCAAATACCAGGTTAACCACTTCGGGTACATCGATGCCCGTATCGAGCATGTCGACCGAAATAGCGATTCGAAATTCATTGTCTGCCTTTTTGAATTCCTTGATTAGGCTTCCGACATGGGGAATGTCATTGTGGATGACCTTGCATACTTTGGTACCGTACTGTGGGTACAACTCGCAGAAGATTTTTTCAAGGTGCTCGGCGTGTTCCTGACGTTGGGCAAAGATGATGGTTTTACCGATCAGAGAACCGGTATCATCTTTAATGCCATTGTTGATCAGATTTTCCAGAATAATACGGTCAGTATCTTCACTGAAGATCTTGCGGCCAATGTCTTTACCCGCAATGGTGGTGCTCCGTGCTTCTTCCTTACCTAAGTCTTCTTCGAGTTGGAGTTTCTGTGTTTCAGTAAGGTCATTGTAGTGAATACCATTACGCAGAAAGTTGGTTGTAAGATCTTTTACCCGAAACGGTACTAAGTATGATGGCTCATTGTTAATCGCTGCGTCCAGCCCAAATTCAAATGTAGGGTCAGTAGTTTCGCAGTCGAATATATCAAACGTATTGCGACTGATAAATTTCACAGGAGTCGCTGTCAGGCCCACTTGAAGGGAATCGAAGTATTCAAACAGGTCGCGGTATTTGTTGTAGATCGTGCGATGAGACTCATCAGCGATGATCAGGTCAAAGAAGCCCACATCCAATTGAGCGAAACGGTTCATCATGCCGGGATAAGTAGCAATATAGATACGTGCACTTTGATCAATCTTATTGGTTTCACCGATCACACATCGCGGCTCAGATGGTAGATTTTGCTTAAACGCATCATCGGCTTGTACCCGCAGCTCTTTGCGGTCACACAAAAAAAGAGCACGTTTGGCCCAACCAGTGCGAAGCAGTAATTCAGCTAGTGCAATGGCAACGCGGGTTTTCCCTGTACCGGTAGCCTGAATAATCAATGCCTTGCGGCGCTGGTTTTGGAAATGGGCCGCAACCGTTTTGATGGCTTCAATCTGGTAAGGGCGATCAGCAATACTAAGTTCTGGGTTGAATTTTTCCAATTCAGCAGCACGGTAATGGCGTTGATAGATCAGATAGTCCAGGCTGTCTTTACTGTAGAAGCCATACACCGGACGATAGGTGTTGTATTGGTGATCGTCCCAAATGAAAGTTTCGTAGCCGTTGGAATAAAAAATTACCGGACGCTGATAACCCATATGCTCAAAGGCATCGGCATAAAAGCGAGCCTGCTCACGACCTGCTTGAAGATTAGTATTACCCGATTTTTTCGCTTCGATAACGGCCAGCGGCTGACCGTTATCGCCCCATAGAACATAATCCACCCGGCCTTTACCTGAGGGATTATTGGGAAAGAGAACTTCAAATTCCTGACCAACCTGATCGGGGTTTTTTATATCCCAACCGGCTTGCAACAGCATGGCATCGACCAACAATGCGCGGGTTTTAGCTTCGTTCCATTGCAGGCTATCAGCCACTTTTTGGCTCTGTTGTTGGCGTTTATATTGATCGGACTTGACGATAGGCTCAAGCTTATCGATATTTCGAGTTCGTTCAAGCTCCACCTGTGCCATCACTCTTTCGAGCTCTTCCTGCTGTTTTTGCAGTTCTTTTTCGTAACTAGAAACTGATTTTTGAAGTTGATTCAGAGTTGCCGTTGGGTCTTTTACATCGACAAAAGAGGGAATTTGATCCTTTTTTTTGTTGTAGTACTTAATTCCCATGTACATGGCCAACTGATGTGCAGTCTCCAGTGCCATTTGTGCATTACGCAATTCGCCTTCGGCTCCATGCGCTGTATCGTTACCTTGTATACGCAAAAAATTGATCTGATGAACCAGCGATTTGCTGACACAGTCTTTAAAAACCGGGCTTTTGATCAGCTCATATAAGCTGGATTGTGGCATGCGTGGCAGCAGTTCGTGCTTGTAAATAGCCTTGGTTAATTCTTCAGCAAAACTACGCAAGCGGGTGAGGGCGCTGCCTGGATCAACATGCAGTACCGCTTCGGCCAAACCACCGAGGTTGGCGAGCAAATCATTCTCAGGTCGTAAGAATTCAAAGTTAAATGATTTCATAATAATTTTATACCCCAACCGGCCCACGTCCCACATAAGCAAGTTTCAGCAATGACCATGCCAGCTTTATGTAACCACTAGAAAATACTGTATTTTTCCATCCAATTATTCAGCGCTTGGTAGTTTTTCAGCCCCGGTAGCTTTACTGCCTTTGTTTTGTTCTGGCCGCTATCCAAAGCCCCGAGTTCAATCTTTAATGTCGTTTCCTTGTACATTAACGTTACGCTATTACGGCTAAGACCGGTTTGACGCAAAACGTCAGAGATCTTCATTTTTCACTCTCCCATCCTGCGAGCGAGATGGCAACGTATCATGGTCGGGCTCTACGATGGATTCAATTGAGTCAGATAATAACCCTTAAATATGAGAAAAATTAAAGATAAACAGAAATTTTTTTTGCGTAATGATGAATAGCTGCTGACTAAACTAGCAAGTTTTAACAACAAGCTAGGTCAAAGAAGATGCCGTGCAGAGAGCCCCCTCATCGAGGGGAGCACTTATCATCGAGTTTCAGCTAACCGACTAACCTGAGACCTTTTACTCCACTATCAACTACATTCCCACGATCCGCAGCCATAACAAAATCAGCCCACCATTGCATCATAGGACGACGTTGCTCAAGGTAATCACTGCGGTTATAAGCGCGACGTACCTCATTTTTATCTACATGAGCCAGTGCTGCTTCAATGACATCAGGCGGAAATCCTTCCTCATTGAGTGCCGTACTGGCGATAGAACGCAAACCATGGGAAACGAGAACGCCTCCTAAACCAGCACGCTTGAGTGCTGCATTCACTGTTTGGCTGTTCATCGGCTGGGCTGGTTTGATGCGACTGGGAAAGATAAATTCTCGGCCACCACTGAGAGACTTCATCATTTCCAGAATAGCGAGAGCCCCATCAGATAATGGAACCGTATGGTCCCGGTTCATCTTCATTCGAGCAGTAGGAATTTTCCATTCGCTAGCATCAAAATCAATCTCATCCCATCGAGCTTCAGCGGCTTCGGCAGGGCGGGTAATGGTGAGAAGCTGCCACATGAACAGGCATCGTGTGGACAGGCTGATACTTGCCGTGCGCATAGTTTGCATTAGTTGTGGGAGTTGATCCGGGCGGATACTAGGCATGTTTTTCTTCTGTGGTTTCTCGAACGCTTTCCCGATGTTTACGCTGGGAACTGCATCAATCAAGCCTGTGTTCTGCGCATAAATCATGACTTCGTTAATACGCTGACAAAGGCGGCGAACAGTCTCTAATGCACCTCTGGCCTGAACTGGCTGAACTGCTTTA
>Ga0308161_1003754_pt1 | contig 14442 bp, 12 predicted proteins | sample PhyFR2_FD_201034 | JGI IMG/M metagenome (GOLD analysis project Ga0308161, IMG submission 201034) | Phyllosphere microbial communities from UC Gill Tract Community Farm, Albany, California, United States - DLSLF.R2 | ecosystem: Host-associated > Plants > Phyllosphere > Unclassified | place: USA...
TTTACGTATTCGCATCAAGCTTCATACGGACGAAGAAACACCCGTCGACTCAATTTATTCAATTTTTCCTGGCGCCGAATGGTATGAGCGCGAAGCATATGACATGTTTGGCATTTTATTTACGGGTAACCCCGACCTCAGACGGATTCTGACGGATTATGGTTTTGAAGGCCATCCATTACGCAAAGATTTCCCCACCTCTGGCTTTGTAGAGTGCCGCTACGACAATGAAACAAAACGCGTCATTTACGAACCGGTGGTTCTTCGACAGGAAATGCGTAATTTTGACTTTCTTTCACCTTGGGAGGGAACAGATTATGTCCTGCCTGGCGATGAAAAAGCAAAATAAAGGATCATGTCGTGTCTGAAGTGAATGTCCGTAATTTTAATATCAATTTCGGCCCGCAGCATCCCGCTGCGCATGGTGTTTTACGCTTGGTTCTTGAACTTGATGGTGAAGTGGTTGAGCGGGTCGACCCGCATATCGGTTTGCTTCACCGCGGTACTGAAAAGTTGATGGAAACCAAAACTTACCTTCAAGCTACGCCCTATTTGGATCGACTGGATTATGTCGCTCCGATGAATCAAGAACACGCTTTTGTTCTTGCCGTTGAAAAACTGCTTAATCTGGACGTTCCGAAACGTGCGCAACTTATCCGGGTGTTATTTTCCGAGATCGGTCGTATCTTAAATCACCTATTGAACATCACGACACAAGCCCTCGATGTTGGCGCATTAACGCCGCCGCTCTGGGGATTTGAGCAGCGCGAAAAGTTGATGATTTTTTACGAGCGGGCCTGTGGTGCGAGGTTGCATGCCAATTATTTCCGACCAGGTGGCGTTCATCAGGATTTGCCAGATCAACTTGTTGAAGATATTGGGAAATTTATTGACCCATTCCTTGTTGCATTATCCAACCTTGATGCTTTGCTTACGCCAAACCGGATCTTCAAGCAACGTAATGTTGATATCGGTGTGATATCTTTGGAAGAGGCATGGGCGCGCGGCTTTTCCGGCGTAATGGTGCGAGGCTCCGGGGCGGCTTGGGATCTACGTAAAAGTCAGCCTTATGAATGCTATGAGGAACTTGATTTTGATATACCGGTCGGCAAAAATGGTGATTGTTATGATCGTTATTTAATCCGAATGGAAGAAATGCGCCAATCTGCCCGTATTATGCGGCAATGTGTGGATCGGTTGTTGCTTGCAGAAAATCGTGGGCCAGTATTGAACACCGATCACAAATTCACTCCACCAAGACGCCACGAAATGAAAACTTCAATGGAAGCCTTGATTGAGCATTTCAAGCTCTATAGTGAAGGTTTTAGTACACCAGCTGGCGAAGTTTACGCGGCTGTGGAAGCACCTAAAGGTGAGTTTGGGGTTTATCTGGTTTCTGATGGTACCAATAAGCCGTACAGAGTGAAATTGCGGGCTCCGGGTTTCGCTCATCTTCAGGCGATGGATTTTATGGCAGGAAAACACCTGCTTGCTGACATCACCGCCATACTCGGTTCACTCGATATTGTTTTTGGGGAGGTTGACCGCTAATGTCTGTTCGCCGTCTCGCTGAAGAAGCCGTCCAACCAGCTAATTTTTCCTTTAACGATGAAAATTTGGCTTGGGCACACCATACGATTGCAAAATATCCCGAGGGCCGTCAACAGTCGGCGGTAATCCCGTTGCTGATGCGTGCGCAGGAGCAATTGGGTTGGGTTACGCGAGCCTCAATCGAATATGTAGCCGACATGCTTGGAATGCCTTATATCAGAGTTATGGAAATTGCGACATTTTACACGCAGTTTCAGTTGAAACCTGTTGGAACTAAAGCGCATATCCAAGTTTGCGGGACAACGCCCTGTATGCTGCGTGGCGCTGGCGAGCTAATCGACGTCTGTAAGAAAAAGATCAATAAAGATCCTTTTGAGACCAACGAGAGTGGAACATTATCGTGGGAAGAAGTCGAATGCCTTGGTGCGTGCGTCAACGCACCTATGGTGATGATTTTTAAGGATACCTATGAAGATCTAACACCAGAGCGGCTCGAAGAAATCATTGATGATTTTGAGCGTGGGGAAGGAGCTTCTGTACCAGTTGGCCCCCAAAATGGGCGAAAAAGCTCCGAACCGGTTTCAGGCTTAACTGCTTTATTGGATGAAGATGGTGAGGCGTGTGAAAAAACGCCGAAAGCTGCTACCGATACTTTTCAAGGCGCTGGAAGCGCGGAGCAGCGCCCAACCAACGCAGCGCGGGTGGATGACACAACATTGGCAGGTGCGGCTGCGATAGAAGGTCCGAAAGAAAAATTGAAGACGGTTGAGATAACATCAAAAACTGAAGATCAATAACAAAAACGTTTAATTTGTTTAACGAAAGAAAAGGGTGAGACATGCTGGCTGATAAAGATCGCATATTCACCAATATTTATGGTCTTAAAGACACCTCCCTTAAAGGCGCTATGTCGCGTGGCTGCTGGGATGGAACTAAAGACATCTTGGAAAAAGGGCGCGATTGGATCATTAGTGAAATGAAAGAATCGGGCTTGAGAGGGCGCGGTGGTGCTGGTTTTCCTACCGGCATGAAATGGTCGTTTATGCCAAAGCAAAGTGACGGGCGGCCTCATTATCTCGTTGTTAATGCGGATGAATCGGAACCGGGCACTTGTAAAGATCGTGAGATTTTACGCCATGACCCCCATACGTTAATCGAGGGTTGCGTGATCGCCACCTTTGCTATGGGTGCACACACCGCGTTTATTTATGTACGTGGCGAATTTATTCGCGAACGTGAGGCTTTACAGCGCGCCATTGATGAGTGTTACGATGCTGGCTTATTAGGAAAAAACACCAAACACGGACATGATTGCGATATTATCGTACACCATGGTGCAGGGGCCTACATCTGCGGTGAAGAAACCGCGTTGCTTGAAAGTCTTGAGGGCAAAAAAGGACAACCACGGTTGAAGCCGCCGTTTCCAGCGAATATGGGAGTTTATGGCTGTCCAACAACGGTTAATAATGTCGAATCAATCGCAGTATCGCCGACCATATTAAGGCGCGGAGCGACGTGGTTTAACGCGATTGGCCGGCCGAACAACGTTGGCACCAAACTTTTCATGATTTCGGGCCACGTCAATACGCCTTGCACAGTGGAAGAGTCACTTGGTATTAGTTTTAGAGAGCTGATAGAAAAACACGCAGGCGGCATTAGAGGTGGTTGGGACAATTTATTGGCGGTTATTCCTGGAGGCGCTTCCTGCCCCGTAGTTAAAGGCGATGTAATACCTGATGCCATCATGGATTTTGATGGCATGAAAGCAATAGGCTCCTCTTTCGGCACGGGAGGTGCGATCGTGATGGATAAAACTACCGATATAATTAAAGCTATTTGGCGTATTTCGGCCTTTTTCAAGCATGAAAGTTGTGGCCAATGCACACCGTGTCGCGAAGGCACTGGCTGGATGATGCGCATTCTCGGTCGGATGGTGGAGGGTAATGCCCAAAAACGAGAGATAGATCTTCTTTTTGATGTATCGAAACAAATCGAAGGACACACTATTTGCGCTTTGGGAGATGCGGCCGCCTGGCCGGTTCAAGCGTTAATACGAAACTTCCGCCCTGAAATTGAAAAACGCATTGAAGCATATACGCATAATGCCGTGCAAAGTAAGTTTATCGCTTTAGAAGCTGCTGAATAGGTAGGTTTAGGGCGAGCTGTTTAAGGTGAAAAGCGGTTTAACGCAGATCTGGAAAAACGATGGCAAAGATAAAAGTTGACGGAAAAGAGATCGAAGTTCCCGATCACTATACTTTGTTGCAGGCAGCAGAGGCGGCTGGCGCAGAAGTGCCTCGTTTTTGCTTCCACGAGCGGCTATCAATTGCCGGCAATTGCCGCATGTGTTTGGTTGAAGTTAAGGGTGGGCCACCCAAGCCGCAAACATCGTGCGCTTTGGGTGTTAAAGATTTACGACCCGGCCCTAATGGCGAACCGCCAGAGATGTTTACCAACACCCCCATGGTCAAGAAGGCTCGGGAAGGTGCGCTCGAATTTTTATTAATCAATCACCCGCTGGATTGCCCGATTTGCGACCAGGGTGGTGAATGTGATTTGCAAGACCAGACAATGGCTTACGGCTATACTCATTCGCGTTTTCAAGAAAATAAGCGGGCAGTAGTAGATAAGTATATCGGGCCGCTGGTGAAGACTACGATGACACGTTGTATTTTATGTACGCGTTGCGTCCGCTTCACAACGGAGGTTGCAGGCGTTTCTGAGCTTGGCCTGATAGGTCGGGGTGAAGATGCCGAGATAACAACATATCTTGAGCGGGCGATGACCTCGGAATTGCAAGGCAATATCGTTGATCTCTGCCCTGTGGGCGCCCTAACGTCAAAGCCCTATGCCTTTCAGGCACGTCCTTGGGAGCTTACCAAAACCGAATCCATTGATGTGATGGATGCACTTGGAAGTGCAATACGTGTTGATACTCGTGGCCGCGAAGTTATGCGGATCCTCCCTCGTATTAATGAAGATATTAACGAGGAGTGGATTTCTGATAAGACGCGTTATATTTGGGATGGTTTGCGAACGCAGAGACTTGATCGCCCTTATGTACGCAAGGATGGTCGGCTGCAGGCTGCGGGTTGGAGTGAAGCTTTTGCAGCAATCAAGGCTGCTATTTCTAAAACTAAAGGTCAGGCAATTGGTGCCATTGCGGGCGATTTAGCATGCGTCGAAGAAATGTTTGCTCTAAAACAGCTCGTAAAACGGCTTGGTTCAACAGCAATCGACTGCCGGCAGGACGGCACGGCTTTGCACACGCGTTATGGCAGGGCGAGCTATATTTTTAACCCCACAATTAAGGCGATAGAAGAGGCCGACGCGCTATTAATTATTGGGTCTAATCCCCGTTTTGAGGCCTCGGTTCTCAATGCACGAATTTTAAAACGGCAACGTCAGGGGCGTTTTCCGATTGGCTTTATCGGTGAAGCTTTCGACCAACGCTATCCTTTTGTCTATCTCGGTGCCGGCGCTGAAACGCTCGCCGAACTAAACGCGGAAAAGTTAGAGTTCTTTTTTACTCTGAAAAATGCTGAGAAACCTCTAATTTTGATTGGACAAGGTGCGTTAAATTCTGCAGACGGGATTCCTGTTTTGGCGACCGCAGCAGATCTTGCTGAAAAAGTGGGCGCCCTCAGTGCAAATTGGAACGGGTTTGCCATTTTGCACACCGCTGCAGCCCGGGTTGGTGGCTTGGACATCGGATTTGTTCCGGATGACGACCGCTGTGCCAAAGATATTGTCGATCAATCTGAAGTGTTATTTTTGCTTGGCGCTGATGAGATTGAATTAACCAATAAAAAAGCGTTCACTATTTATATCGGCAGCCACGGCGATACCGGTGCACACGCTGCAGATGTCATTTTGCCGGGTTCAGCCTATACCGAAAAATCAGGGATTTATGTTAACACCGAAGGTAGAGTGCAGATGACCCGCCGAGCTGGTTTTGCACCCGGAGATGCCAAAGAGGATTGGGCTATTATTCGAGCGTTGTCACAGGCAGTAGATGCAAAGTTACCATTTGATTCACTGGAACAATTGCGCCATGTCCTTTTTGCAGAATATCCCCATTTAGGCAGGCTAAACCAAATTGAAGCGGGCAAAATAGATGATGTTTCGGCTTTAGCGAACCATAAAGCACCACTAGTAAAACAAAATTTTTCGTCAACGGTTAAAGATTTTTATCTCACGAATGCGATCGCTCGCGCATCTGCCGTTATGGCTGAATGTTCGGCGCTGGCTTTTGGTCGTGTGATAGAAGCTGCGGAATAAACGAAGAGGACAAGCAGAACAATGTATGATTTTTTTATGCCTTGGCTTCTTACCTTACTCATTATCCTCGGAAAGTCGCTTTTGCTTGTCGTGGTATTGTTGGTATTGATTGCTTATCTTCTTTATGCAGATCGGAAAATTTGGGCGGCTGTTCAATTACGTCGAGGGCCCAATGTTGTAGGCCCTTGGGGCTTGTTTCAATCCTTCGCGGATTTAATTAAGTTTGTTGTTAAAGAACCGGTGATTCCGGCAGGAGCCAACAAGGGCGTGTTCTTACTCGCGCCACTGGTATCGTCGGGATTGGCGCTTGCTGCCTGGGCGGTTATTCCCGTAAATTACGGTTGGGCAGTTGCCGATATTGATGTCGGCGTCCTCTATATATTCGCAATCTCATCGTTGGAGGTTTACGGCGTCATCATGGGGGGTTGGGCATCAAACTCGAAATTTCCGTTCCTGGGTGCGCTACGCTCCGCTGCACAGATGATATCTTATGAAGTATCAATCGGTTTTGTCATTGTCACGGTGCTCCTCGTTTCTAAATCGCTCAATCTATCAACGATTGTTTTGGCACAACAACATGGATTTGGAACCTTAATTGGTCTTCCAATCAACACATTTCTCGACTGGAATTGGCTCGGCCTTTTCCCAATGTTTATAATATTCTTTATTTCGGCACTTGCGGAAACCAACCGTCCACCCTTTGACCTGGTCGAAGCTGAGTCCGAGTTGGTTGCCGGACATATGGTCGAGTACTCATCCACACCATATATGCTTTTCTTTTTAGGGGAATATGTTGCGATTGTTTTAATGTGTGCGTTGACAACCATCATGTTTCTTGGGGGTTGGTTGCCGCCGCTTGATATCGCCTGGTTAAATTGGATACCGGGTGTAATATGGTTTGTTTTAAAAGTTTGCTTCGTTTTCTTTATGTTTGCGATGGTAAAAGCCTTCGTGCCACGCTATCGATATGACCAACTAATGCGCCTTGGTTGGAAGGTATTTCTGCCGCTTTCTATTGCAATGGTTGTTATAACGGCAGCGTTTCTTAAGATCACTCAGTTGGGTTAAAGGAAGAAGATTATGTTAGGTCTATATCAGGCAGCAAAATCACTTCTTCTCATAGAATTTGTGTGTGCCTTTTGGTTGTCGATGAAGCAGTTTTTTGCTCCAAAGCCGACGATTAACTATCCCTATGAAAAAGGTCAGGTCAGCCCGCGGTTTCGTGGCGAACATGCGTTAAGGCGCTATCCCAGCGGCCAGGAACGTTGTATTGCCTGTAAACTATGCGAGGCGATTTGTCCGGCTCAAGCGATAACGATTGAAGCTGGCCCACGGCGTAGCGACGGTTCACGTCGCACAGTGCGTTATGATATTGATATGGTTAAGTGCATTTACTGTGGCTATTGCCAAGAAGCTTGTCCCGTAGAGGCGATTGTTGAGGGGCCCAATTTCGAATTTGCCACTGAAACCCGTGAAGAGCTTTATTATGACAAAGCAAAGCTTCTTGCCAACGGTGATCGATGGGAACGTGAGATTGCACAAAATATTGCGATGGATGCACCTTACCGTTGAAGTGAATTGATGTGAAATGTGGCGGATTTTTCGTCAAAAATAACGCGAAATGGTTCGCGTTATGTCTTAGTTTAATTAAGGGGTAACCCCATGCTTACAGGTCTCGCGGCAGCGTTTTTCTATTTGTTTGCCATTATCTTGATCGCGAGTGGAATAATGGTGATTGTGGCACGTAATCCTGTGCATTCAGTGCTCTTTCTCATTTTAGCTTTCTTTAATGCGGCGGCGTTGTTTTTATTAACTGGCGCTGAATTTTTGGCGATGATTTTGCTTGTGGTTTATGTCGGTGCCGTCGCAGTGTTGTTTTTATTTGTCGTAATGATGCTTGACGTCGACTTTGCAGAGCTCAAGACAGGTATTATGCGCTATGCACCAATCGGTGCGTTGATCGGTGTCGTAGTGTTGGTTGAGCTACTCATTGTCTTTACCGCAAATTATTTTACCCCTATAGCTGCCTCTCACAGTCTACAACCAATACCAGACGTGTTAACGCGATCAAATACGAAGGCTTTAGGTGACATCCTTTATACTGATTATGTTTTCTATTTCGAACTCGCAGGTCTCATACTTTTGGTTGCGATGATCGGTGCCATCATTTTGACATTGCACCATCGTCCCGGCGTTAAACGCCAATCGATTGCAGAGCAGAATAAACGAACACCTGCAACAGCTATTGAAATCAAAAAAGTAAAATCAGGAAAAGGGATTTAGGAAGGAAACGGACATGCATGTTGATATCGCCCATTATCTAACCGTTTCTGCCATCATGTTTACGATTGGTATTTTCGGAATTTTTTTAAACAGAAAGAACGTCATTATTATTTTAATGTCGATTGAGTTGATTTTGCTGGCAGTCAATTTAAATTTCGTGGCTTTTTCTGCGATGCTTCACGATCTCACAGGGCAGATTTTTACGTTGTTTGTTTTGACAGTCGCAGCGGCTGAAGCCGCGATAGGCCTTGCTATACTTGTTGTATTTTACCGCAATCGAGGATCGATTGCTGTTGAAGATGTTAACATGATGAAAGGTTGACGCAACCATGTTTTATGCAATCGTCTTCCTTCCGCTTGTTGGATTCCTTATCGCGGGGCTTAGTGGTAAAACACTCGGCGCGCGGCTTTGTGAAATCGTGACATGTACATTAATGGTTATCGCAGCGGCACTTTCATGGGTCGCATTTTGTTCGATCGCGCTTGGTGCCAGCGAGACGGTCCGCGTGCCGGTTTTGCATTGGGTTACGATCGGCAGCCTTCAATTCGACTGGGCCTTACGTGTCGATACCTTGACGGCGATCATGCTCATCGTGATCAACACCGTTTCAGCGCTGGTTCATATCTATTCGATTGGATATATGCATCACGATAAAAGTCGGCCACGGTTCTTTGCATATCTATCATTATTTACATTTATGATGCTCGCTCTCGTCACATCAGATAACTTAATTCAGATGTTTTTTGGTTGGGAAGGCGTTGGGCTTGCGTCGTATCTTCTCATCGGTTTCTGGTATGAGCGGCCTTCAGCCACGCGAGCAGCTATTAAAGCGTTTGTAGTGAACAGGGTGGGGGATTTTGGTTTTTTACTCGGCATATTCAGCGTTTTTGTTCTTTTTAATGCCGTCACTTTTGACGAAATTTTTACAAAAGCAGCAGATAATAGCTTTGTCCAGCACATGACGTTTTTAGATTGGGATTTCAGCTCACAAGATGCCTTGACGGTGACATGTTTACTGTTGTTCCTCGGTGCTATGGGTAAATCCGCCCAGTTTTTATTGCATACCTGGCTACCTGACGCCATGGAGGGTCCAACACCTGTCTCTGCCTTGATTCACGCAGCTACAATGGTCACGGCTGGCATTTTCATGATTTCGCGGATGTCACCGATCTTTGAGCTTTCAACTACAGCATTAACTGTTGTCACGATCATCGGCGCGACGACAGCGTTTTTTGCTGCAACTGTAGGCTTGGTGCAAAACGACATAAAAAAAGTTATCGCTTATTCCACCTGTTCGCAGCTTGGTTATATGTTTGTAGCACTCGGCGTTGGAGCTTACGGTGCTGCAGTCTTTCATCTATTTACCCACGCCTTTTTTAAGGCACTGCTTTTCCTTGGGGCAGGCTCGGTCATTCATGCAGTTTCTGATGAGCAGGATATGCGCCATATGGGTGGTTTACGCAAATATATACCGACAACCTATTGGATGATGATCATTGGAACTCTTGCACTTACAGGGGTAGGTATCCCGGGTACCTCTCTTGGTGCAGCCGGGTTCTTTTCAAAAGATTCTATTATCGAGGCTGCTTTTGCTTCGGATAACTGGGCATCAGGTTATGCGTTTTGGTTATTGGTTATCGCCGCATTATTTACAAGCTTCTATTCCTGGCGACTGATTTTTATGACTTTTCATGGTGAGACGCGGGCAGCGCCAGAGGTTCTACACCATGTTCATGAATCGTCATTTGTGATGCTGATACCGCTTTTTGTTTTAGCGATAGGTGCGCTATTTGCTGGTGTAATCCTTCAACCCTATTTTGTCGGCGATCTTTATTCTGATTTTTGGAGGGGCGCAATTTTTACCGGTGCTCAGAACCATATCCTTCATGAAGCTCATAACTCACCAATATGGGTGAAATGGTCGCCATTTGTTGTTATGATCATCGGCTTCGTTCTTGCTTATATTTTCTACCTTGTCGCCGCATCATTACCCAAGAAGCTTGCCGATGCGTTGCCAAACCTATACAAATTTTTGTTAAACAAATGGTATTTTGACGAACTTTATAATGCGATTTTTCTCAAGCCCGCTTTCGCAATCGGTCGCTTCTTTTGGAAGATAGGTGACGGTAAGATCATAGATGGCCTCGGCCCGAATGGTATAGCGGCGCGCGTCTTGGATGTCACAAATAGAGTGGTCAAGCTGCAGACTGGATACCTCTATCATTACGCGTTCGTGATGATTATCGGTATCGCTGTGTTAATTACCTGGATGATGATCGGGAGCATAAGCTAATGACCGACTGGCCAATTCTTTCAACGGTTACTTTTTTTCCGCTGATTGGAGCTTTCATTATCCTGCTAATCAAGGATGATAATGAAGCCGCACACCGTAATATTCGAAACATCGCTTTGTTTACGACATTGTTTGTCTTCATCATCTCTTTGGTGGTATGGGCGGGTTTCGATCGAGGCCAGAGTGGCTTTCAAATGCAGGAAAAAATCTCGTGGCTTGGTGGCGGCGTGAGCTATCACATGGGCGTGGACGGCATCTCAATATTATTTGTGGTGCTTACTGCATTTTTGCTTCCGGTCTGCATTCTAGCCAGTTGGCAAACAATTAAAGATAGCCTGAAAGCGTATATGATCGCATTTCTTATTCTGGAAACCATGCTGATTGGCGTTTTCTGCTCGCTTAATGCAGTTTTGTTCTACGTCTTCTTCGAAGGCAGCCTAATACCAATGTTTATTATCATAGGCATATGGGGTGGACCGCGGCGTGTTTATGCAAGCTATAAGTTTTTTCTATATACGCTCCTTGGGTCAGTTTTGATGTTCGTGGCGATCATGGCGATGTACGCCATTTCGGGTACGCTGGATATACCAGAGTTGATTCACTATCAATTTTCACCGCATCTTCAAATGTGGCTTTGGATCGCGTTTTTTGCTTCTTTTGCAGTTAAAATGCCAATGTGGCCCGTGCATACCTGGCTACCTGATGCCCACGTTGAAGCGCCTACAGCTGGTTCAGTCATTCTTGCTGGCGTCATGCTGAAGCTTGGTGGCTATGGATTTTTACGATTTTCGTTGCCAATGTTCCCTGACGCTTCGCTTCATTTAGCACCGTTTATTTTTATACTTTCTGTTATTGCCATCATTTATACTTCACTGGTTGCGCTTGTTCAGGAAGATATGAAGAAACTTATTGCTTATTCTTCGGTTGCTCACATGGGATATGTGACGATGGGCATATTTGCTGCAAATGAGCAAGGTGTTCAAGGTGCCGTGTTCCAGATGCTTTCTCATGGTATTGTGTCGGCCGCTTTGTTCCTCTGTGTTGGCGTGATTTATGACCGCTTACACACCCGGGAAATTGCTGCCTTTGGTGGTTTAGCAACGAATATGCCGAAATATGCAGCAATCTTTATGATATTTACGATGGCCAACGTTGGTCTGCCTGGAACGTCGGGGTTTATAGGTGAGTTTTTAACGCTAATCGGTGTATTCAAAATCAATACCTGGGTCGCCGTTCTGGCAACAACGGGCGTTATTTTTTCTGCCTCTTACGCCCTTTATCTCTACAGACGTGTCGCATTCGGGTCGTTGGTTAAGGAAAGTGTAAAAGCGATGCTTGATCTTTCAGCGCGCGAAAAGCTCATTCTTTATCCGATGGCGGTGCTGACAATCTTCTTCGGTATTTACCCGACGCCAATCCTAAATACGACTGCCGCAGCGGTTAAGGCTGTCGTAAGCCAGTTGCACTAGAGAGGGAGAGGCCAAATGGAAACAAATTTAATCGCTCAGTTAACACTTATAATCCCTGAACTTTTGCTTGGCTTAGGTGCGCTTGTTCTTCTCATGGTTGGCGTATTTACTGGCGCGCGTGCATACCCTTTGGTGAACGGCTTAGCCATACTGCTACTCGTTATCGCTGGACTGGCTGTTATCTTTCTCTCAGGGAGTGGAGCTGTTTTCACCAACGCTCTCATCATAGATCAATTCAGCAATTATATGAAAACACTGATTGTCATCAGCGCAATTATTGCGATTATTTTGTCTTATGGCTACGCCCGCGCTAAAAAGTTTGACCATTTTGAATTTGCTATACTGGTTATCCTATCGACAGTTGGTATGACTTTGATGGTCTCTGCAAATAATATGCTCAGCCTTTATCTCAGTTTTGAACTTCAATCATTGGCGCTTTACATCCTGGCGGCTTTTAATCGGAATAACTTACGTTCCAGTGAGGCCGGACTAAAATACTTCGTTCTTGGCGCTCTGTCATCGGGTTTGCTGCTCTACGGAATTTCACTTGTTTATGGTTATACGGGTCAAATTGGTTTCCACGAGATTTCAGAAGTTTTAAATGGCCAGCCACCGCAGTTAGCAGTCATTTTCGGTATTGTTTTTATCCTGGCGGGTATCTCCTTTAAAATATCCATCGTACCCTTTCATATGTGGACGCCTGACGTTTATGAGGGTGCACCGACCCCGGTAACAATGTTTTTTGCTACGGCGCCAAAGATTGCTGCAATGGCATTGATTGTGCGTGTCGTCGTTGGAGCTTTTTCACCATTAGCCACGATCAGTGGGGCAATGCCTGCCTGGCAGCAAATCATTATATTCATGTCCCTCGCTTCAATGATTTTGGCTGCTTTCGCGGCAATTGGCCAAAGCAATATAAAACGGCTCATGGCTTATTCATCTATTGGCCATATGGGCTACGCGCTTGTCGGACTGGCCGCTGGAACTAGTGCCGGTGTCACTGGCGTAATTATTTATATGACAATTTACCTAGCAATGACGGCTGGTGGTTTTGCATTCATATTGGGTATGCGAACGCGTGATGGCAATGTTGAAGACATTTACGACCTTGCGGGTTTGGGGCGGACTAACCCATATATGGCTGCGATCATGATCATTTTATTGTTTTCTCTTGCAGGCATACCGCCGCTCGCGGGATTTTTCAGTAAGTGGTATACGTTTTCAGCAGCCGTTCAAGCCGGTCTGGTGCCTCTGGCGGTGATCGGCATGGTCGCTTCGGTCGTTAGTGCCTTTTACTATCTACGAGTCATTAAAATTATTTATTTCGATGATGTCAAAAGTCAGTTCCAACCACTTGCGCTTGAGCTCAAAGTTGTTCTTGGTCTCTCCGGAATTTTTGTCGTATTTTATATTCTATTCGGTGGTTGGGTCTATAACCTTGCCGAGATTGCTTCTCGATCTTTATTTCAATGACAGCAAATACGCTACTGGCCCAAGAAGCCAAAAACGACGGTTACAAGCTCAATTGGTATCCCAGCGTGGATTCGACTAATGCGGTCGCCCTCAAATTGGCGCTGGAGAGCTGCAAAAATAGCAATGGCACCAATCTACTCGATAAACAATGGGTCATTGCAGAAGAGCAGACGAGCGGCCGGGCACGCCGCGGGCGCAGCTGGTATAGCCCTATAGGCAACCTCTATTCATCGCTTCTGCTTACTGGCAATATAAGGGCTGAAACCGCTTCAAACCTTGGGTTTGTGGCCGGCGTAAGCATTGCCGAAGCCATCAATCAGGCAATCGCACAATTTGGCATGAAGGAAGTCAGTGTTTCCTTAAAATGGCCAAATGATATTTTATTGGATGGAGCTAAGTCCGCTGGGATTCTGTTGGAGCTTGTTCGTGCGCCGCACGGTTCACCTATCTTGGTCATCGGAATGGGCATAAATATTGTTTTGAAAGCAGAGGACACCGGTTACAGAACGTCCAGTCTTAATCATTCTGGAATTATGTGTACCCCCAGAGAATTGTTTAAAATATTATCACTCTTTTGGTGTCTTAATTATAGAATTTGGTTGTCCGATGACGGTAAACAAAAAATCCGTGAAAAGTGGCTTGAACACTGTGCCGGACTTGGTCAAACAATTCAAGTTAAGATAGCAGACAAAATTGTTTCTGGTGTATTTGCAACTATTGACGATGAATTTCGTTGTATTATACGACAGCCAGACGACCAATTGGTTAAAATCTCGTCTGGTGATGTTTATTTTGGCGATTCAGGTACAGCGAGTGCTGGTCGTTAGCAAGTCTTTTCACAGGAGTCATACTATATGGCTAAGGCCGATGCAAGTGAGCTATATTTTTTACCACTCGGTGGCGTCGGTGAGATTGGCATGAATTTAGCGCTTTATGGCGTGGGCAACGAGGATGATTGTGAATGGATCGTTGTTGATATGGGGGTGAGTTTTGCGGGGCCGGAATTGCCAGGTGTTAATCTCATCCTGCCTGATATACGCTTCCTTGAAAGTCAACGTCACGCAGTACGCGGACTCGTCATTACCCACGCT
>Ga0308161_1003755_pt1 | contig 14441 bp, 11 predicted proteins | sample PhyFR2_FD_201034 | JGI IMG/M metagenome (GOLD analysis project Ga0308161, IMG submission 201034) | Phyllosphere microbial communities from UC Gill Tract Community Farm, Albany, California, United States - DLSLF.R2 | ecosystem: Host-associated > Plants > Phyllosphere > Unclassified | place: USA...
TACTTGAGCACCGGCAGGCCCTGGTCGTGGTACATGGCCAGCACGGCGTCGGCGTCCTGCAGGTACTTCGGCTGGAACAGCGTGTCGGCCGGGTACGGGCCGCGCGCGTCGATGCCGCGCGTGCGCGCATCCTCGAGCACGGGGGTGATGACGTCGATCTCTTCGCGGCCGAGGTAGCCGTTCTCGCCCGCATGCGGGTTCAGGCCCGTCACGAGGATGCGCGGCGCCGCGATGCCGAATTTGTTCACGAGGTCGGCGTGCAGGATGTCCAGCACCTGCGTCAGGCTTGCCTTCGTGATGGCGGCCGGGACGTCCTTGAGCGGCAGATGCGTGGTGGCCAGCGCCACGCGCAGGTACGGCTGGTCCTGGCCGGGGGAACCGGCCAGCATCATGACGACCTTCGGCGTGCCCGTCTTGTCGGCCAGGTATTCCGTATGGCCGGAAAACGCGATGCCGGCATCGTTGATGGTGCTCTTCTGCAGCGGCGCCGTGACGATGGCATCCCACCAGCCGGCCCGCGTGCCTTCGACCGCAAGGTCGAGCGTGGCCAGCACGGCGCGGCCGTTGGCGGCGTCCAGCTGCCCGGGCACCACGTGCGCGTCGAGCGGCACGTCGACCACGGGAATCGTGTCCGGGCCGAAGTGCGGCAGGCCGCTGTGGCGCAGCGCCAGCGTGGAAATCGCCGACAGCCGGATCGACGGATCGATCAGGCTCGCCGTCAGCGACAGAAACGCGGCGTCGCCGACGAGCACGCACCGGGCCTCGCCACGCAGCGCCCAGGCCGCGCGGATCGAGATCTCCGGACCGATGCCGGCCGGTTCGCCGACCGTGATCGCGAGGTTCGGGCGCGTGCCCGGCGCGGCCATGTTATTTGTCCTCGCGGAACTCGACGTAGGCGCGGTCGCGGACTTGGCGGCCCCAGTCTTCCAGCGCTTCCTGGCGCTTGCGGTCGGTGAGGACCTGGCGCGCGGCCGAGCGTTCCTTCTCCTTCGACACGTCTTCCGACTTGCGCTCGACGACCTGGATCAGGTGCAGGCCGAACGGCGTCTTGACGATGTCCGACACCTCGCCCGGCTTGACGTCGTTCATCGGCGTCTCGAATTCCGTCAGCGCGTCGCCCGGGAACAGCCAGCCGAGGTCGCCGCCCTTCGAGGCCGAGCCGTCGTTCGAATACTGGCGCGCCATGTCTTCGAACGTGGCCTGCTTGCTCACGATCTTCTGGCGGATCTCGGCCAGCTTCTTGCGCGCATCGTCCTCGCTCTGGGTCGGCGTGATCTTCAGCAGGATGTGGCGCGCGTGCGTCTGCTGCACGACGGCCTGGTCGGTCTTCTGCGCGTCGGCCAGCTTGCGCTCATTGACCAGTTTGATGATGTGGAAGCCGACGTTGGTGCGGACCACCGGCGTGATCTGGCCGGGCTTCAGCTTGCGCAGTTCGCTCGCGAAGATCGGAGGCAGGCGGTCTGGATCGCGCCAGCCGACGGCGCCGCCCTTCAGGGCGTCCGGCGAGTCGGAATAGGTGGCGGCGATCTTGGCGAAGTCGGCGCCGGTGCGCAGCTGGCGCGCGACTTCGTCGGCGCGGGCCTTGCGGGCGGCGATCTGTTCCGGCGACGCGTTTTCCGGGATGCGCACGAGGATCTGCGCGATGTCCATCTCGACGCGGTCGGCCGCGGCGGCCTTCTCGGCGGCCATGTACGTGTCGATCTCGGCGTCGGTGACCTGGATCTTGCTGTCGACCTCGTGCTCGACCAGGCGCTGCATCATGATCTCGTTGCGGATCTGCTCGCGGAACTGGGCGAACGGCAGGCCGTCCTTTTCCATCGCGTTGCGCATGTCCTGCACGCTCATCTTCTGGTTTTCGGCGATGCGGCCGATGGCGCGGTCGAGCGTCGTGTCGTCGACGCGCACGCCCATTTCCTTGGCCAGCTGGAGCTGGGCGCGCTCGGTGATCATCGCTTCCACGACCTGGCGGCGCAGGTCTTCCTCGGCCGGCATCTGGGCGCCCTGCGCCTTCAGGCGCTGGGTGATCTCGGCCATGCGCAGGTCGACTTCGCGCCGGGTGATGACGTCGTCGTTGACGATCACGTACACGGAATCGATCACGTGGGCGCTGCTGGACGCCGGCGGCAGGAAGCCGCCGTTCGGCTTGGCGGCCGGTGCCGCCGGCGCGGCCGCGGCGGGTGCGCCGGCAGCCGGCTTGGCGGCGGGCTTGGCCTGGGCCAGGACGTCGCCGGCGGCGAGGGCGCACAGCAGCACTGCCGCCAGCTTGAGTTGGTGCGGACGGGGCAGGTGGAGACGGGTAGTACGCATATTCAGGAAAGCACTCATTTCAGGTATCTAGTTGTCCATGGCCCGGTCAGGGGCGGCCGACGTTGCTGTTCAGCCGGGTATAGCCGGGGATGCTCTTGTTGAAGGTCTCCAGCGGATTGTTGCCGATGCCCAGGCTCGACAGCCCGTTGAGTTCGAGCTGGAAGAAGCTGCGCGTCGAGGTGTTCTGGGCCGCGGTCACGAAACGCTGCGCGCCCGTGCGGAACACCCAGCAGTCGGCCTTGTACTCGAGCCCGACGAGGCTCTCGAGCACCTTGCGGTCGCGCACCGAATAGCTGACCCGCGACACGCCGTACCAGCGCTGCGACAGCGGCCACTGGCCCGAGACATCGGCATTGCGGAAGCCGTTGGCGAGGCCGTAGGTGTCGCGCTGGAAGCGGTACTCGACGTTCACCACCTTCATCGGGGCCGGCTGCCATTGCACCCCGAGGTTCGAGCTGTACAGGCTGCGTGCCTGCGCATCGTATTGCACGCCGCTGTCGAACATCCACGATTCCGAGATGCGGCCGGACGCCGCCACCAGCGCGTCCGAACGCGTCTGGTTGGTCTGCTCGTTCGCATTCAGCCGCACGCGCGGGGCCGTGAAGTAATAGCGGCTGCCGACGGCCAGCCGCAGGCGCTCGGCGCCGTTCGACTCGATGAAGCGCGAGACGATCGCCGCCGTCAGCTGGTTCGCGTCCGAGACCTTGTCGGCGCCGACGAAGCGGTTTTCCGTGAACAGCTGGGCATAGTTGAAACCCGCCACCCCGGTATCGAAGTTGGGGATGGCGTCCTGGTTCTTGTACGGCGTGCGCACGTAGAACAGGCGCGGCTCCAGGGTCTGCGTGCCGTCCGGGCCGAACAGCGACGTCTTGCGCTCGAACGTCATGCCACCGTCCAGCGAGAACGTGGGCAGCACGCGCGAGATCGTGTTGTCGTTGCCGGTGTTGTGCGTCAGGTCGTACTGGGTCGCATGCAGCATCAGCGTGGGCGTGATGAACCAGCCCGGGTGCACCCATGGATAGCTCACCTGCGTGACCAGGTTGGCGCGGCTGCCCTGCGGCAGCGTCTTGTCCGGATGCGAGAAGCGCACGGCCTCGGCATCGAGCGTCCAGTCGAAGCCGCCCAGCACGTCGTAGCGGCCGGCATGGAAGTTAATCTGCGGCAGCCGGTTGTACGGCGTCGCCACGGTCAGTTCCGGACGGTCGGCGGCGCCCGGGTCCTGCAGCACCTGGTAGCTCTGCACGCGCGCGGTCACGTTCCAGTACTCGCTGCCGTACGTGGTCGACAAATCGCGCAGCAGCTGGCGCTCGGCGCTGGCCGCGACGGTGCGCGAGAAGTCGGACGGGTATTCGTTGTCGGACGCCGCATGCGCATTCCAGCCGAACGTCCAGTTGGGCGCCAGGGTCTGGGTGTGCAGCGTGTCGACCCACCAGCGGTTGCGGTGCGCCAGGCGGTCGTTGGCGAGGTATTCCACGTGCGACTCGCCCTGGTACGTGCCGGCTTCGGTCTGGCCGAGGTAGCGCCCCGTCGCGCCCAGCTGCAGGCCGCGCGCGAGGATGTAGCGCGGGAACAGCGTGAGGTCGCGGTTCGGCGCGATGTTGACGTAGTACGGCACCATCACATCGGTCGAACCCCTCGACCCGCCGCCGATCACCGGCGGCAGCCAGCCGGAGCGGCGCGCGCCCGACAGCGAGAACGACATCGCCGGCGTGCCGATGATGGGCACGTTCTTGAAATAGATGACCGTCTTGCCGGCCGTGCCGACGTCGCGTCCCTGGTCCAGGCGCAGCGTGCTGGATTTCAGGTACCAGTCCGGATCGGGTCCTTCGCACGTGCTGTACGTACCGTCGGTCACGACCGCCTGGTCTTCGCCGAGCAGGTCGATACGGCGCGCCGTGCCCTGCGCATTATTGACATGCAGGCGGTACGACGGGTTCAGCACCCAGCCCTTGTCGGTTTCCAGGTTCAGCTGCAGCGCGTCGCCCTTGTAGCGGTCGCCGAAGCGCCACATGTTGATGTGTCCTTCGGCCGTGACCTCGTCCTCGACGCGCCGGTAGCACGCCGTGTCGGCCGTCATGCCGGTCGAGCCGCGCGTGATCTCGACGTCGCGCTTCAGGTTCAGCACGCGGTCGGGGCGGCCGTCGATTTCCTCCGCACGCAGCGTGACCGGAAGATTCTGTTCGTCGACGCGGGCCGCAGGGGACGCGGATGCGGGGAAGGCCGCCGGCGCCGGCGGCGGCGTGGACGCCGATGCCGATGCCGGCGTGGACGCAGACGTGGACTGTTCCGGCGCCGGTTGTGCCGGTGTCGGTGTCGCTGGTGCCGTTTGCGCGTACAACGGCCCCGTGGCCACGGCCACGAGGGCGGACAGGGCGGCGGTTCGCCGCGGCGGGAATGGTAGGGCCGTCATCCAGCTCATGAAAGATCGCGTTGCACCATAGAGGGCGATTTTTTGGATTGAATCCCTTATTATATGGGAATTCCTATCACCAACCCGTTTCACCGGGACGCTTCATGTCTTCTTCGTCGCAACACGTTCCTCCCCCTATTCCCGACAGCGCCGACAAGGATGCCCGGCTGGCCCGGCTGACCGAATGGCTGGGCTCACTCGACCTAGTCGAGACGGCCAGCCTGCGTCCCGCGTCGTCCGACGCGAGCTTCCGCCGCTACTTCCGCCTCGATGTTGCTCCTGCGCTAAGTGACAAACTGGGTGCCACCGTCATCGCCATGGACGCGCCGCCGGAACGCGAAAACGTGCCGGCCTTTATCCACGTCCAGGGCCTGCTGCAGGCCGCCGGCGTCACCGTGCCCGCGATCGTCGCGCGCGACGTCGACAACGGCTTCCTGCTGCTGTCCGACCTCGGCACGACCACGTATTTGCAGCGCCTGGACGTCGACAACGCGTCGTTCATGTACTCGGACGCCGTCGATGCCCTCATCAAGTTCCAGATGGCGAGCCAGGCCGGCGTCCTGCCGGAATTCGACCGCGCGTTCGTGCTGCGCGAGATGAATCTGTTCCCGGAGTGGTTCATCGGGCGCCATCTCGGCGTCGAGATGAACGACATCCAGCGCGCCCAGCTGGACAAGGTGTTCGAGGCGATCGCCGCGAACGTGCTGGCCCAGCAGCAGGTCTACATGCACCGCGACTTCCATTCGCGCAACCTGATGTTCCTCGACCAGGGCAACCCGGGCGTGCTGGATTTCCAGGATGCCGTGTTCGGTCCCGTGTCGTACGACCTCGCCTCGCTGCTGCGCGACGCCTATATCCAGTGGGACGAGGAATTCGTGCTGGACTGGGTCGTGCGTTACTGGCAAAGCGCGAAAGGGGTCGGCCTGCCCGTCAACCCGGACATCGACGCGTTCTACCGCGACTTCGAATACATGGCCCTGCAGCGCCACCTGAAGATCCTCGGCCTGTTCTGCCGCCTGAACTACCGCGACGGCAAGTCCGTCTACATGGGCGATTTGCCCACGGTGCTGGACTACGTGCGCAAGACCGCCAACCGCTACACCGAACTGAAACCGCTCGCCCGCCTGCTCGATGCTTTCGAGGACAAGGCGCCGCAGGTCGGCTACACCTTCTGACGGGGCGCCGATGAAAGCCATGATCTTCGCCGCCGGCCGCGGCGAGCGGATGCGTCCGCTGACCGACACCTGCCCGAAGCCGCTGCTGAAGGTGCGCGGCCGTCCCCTCATTACCTGGCACGTCGTCAACCTCGTGCGTGCCGGCATCACGGACATCGTCATCAACCACTCGCACCTCGGCCACATGATCGAGGAAGAACTGGGCGACGGCAGCCGCTACGGCGCGCGCATCGTCTACTCGCACGAGCCGACGCCGCTGGAAACGGCGGGCGGCATCGCCAACGCGCTGCACTTGCTGGGCGACGAACCGTTCCTGGCCGTCTCCGGCGACATCTACGCGCCCTACTTCGACTTCGACCAGGTCAAGGACGCGCTGAAGGACACCGACGCCGTCGGCCAACCCATACCGCCCGGGAAGCGCGACATCGCCTGGCTGTACCTGACGCCGAACCCGTGGCACAACCCGGACGGCGACTTCGGCCTGACGATGTACACGCTGTCCAACGACGGCGACCCGAAATGGAATTTCGCCGGCATCGGCGTCTATCGTCCGGAGATGTTCGACGGCGTCAAGGCCGGGGAGTTCCTGAAATTCGGCCCGCTGATGCGCAAGTTCATTGACCTGGGTCGCGTCGGCGGCGAGATCTACGACGGCCAGTGGGTCAACGTCGGCACCGTGCAGCAGCTGGAAGAACTCAACGCGCCGCCCGCCGCGGCGAAGGCGAGGCCGTGATGGATGTCGCGGCACGCCGTGCGCGCCTGGCCGCGCAGATGCAGCCGGGCGCCGTCGCCGTGCTGCTCACCGCCCCGGAAGTGCTGCGCAACGGCGACAGCGACTATCCGTACCGCCACGACAGCTATTTTTATTACCTGACTGGCTTCACGGAGCCGGAGAGCGCACTGGTGCTCGTCGCCGCGCACGGTGACAGACCCGCCCGCTCGATCCTGTTCTGCCGCGAAAAGAACGCCGAGCGTGAAATCTGGGACGGCTACCGCCATGGTCCGGAAGCGGCAAGAACGGCGTGCGGCGTCGACGACGCGTTCCCGATCGGCGAACTGGATACGCAGCTGCCGCGCATCCTCGCCAACGCGCCCGCGCTGTACTACGCGCTGGCATCGAGCGCCGCGCTGGACGTGCGCGTGCAGGACTGGATCCGCGCCGTGCGCGCGCAGTCGCGCAGCGGCACGACGGCGCCGTCCACCTTCGTCGACGTGCTGCCGCTGCTGGACGAGATGCGCCTCGTGAAGGATGCCGGCGAACAGGCGCTGATGCTGCGCGCCGGCGAAATCTCGGGCGCCGCCCACGCGCGCGCGATGCGCGCCGCCCGTCCCGGCATGGCCGAATACGAACTGGAAGCGGAACTGCTGTACGTCTTCCGCAAGAACGGCGCGCAGTTCCCGGCCTATACGCCCATCGTGGCGTCCGGCCCGAACGCCTGCGTGCTGCACTACAACGTCAACGACCGCCGCATGGAAGACGGCGACCTCGTGCTGATCGATGCCGGCTGCGAGCTCGATGGCTACGCGTCCGACATCACCCGCACCTTCCCCGTGAATGGCCGCTTCAGTGACGCCCAGCGCACGCTGTATGAACTCGTGCTGGCGGCGCAGGACGCCGCGCTGGCCGCCATCGCGCCGGGCCGGCCGTACAGCGCCTTCCACGAGGCGGCGCTGCGCGTGCTGGTGCAGGGCATGCTCGACCTGGGCCTGGTCGACAGGAACCAGTATGCGAGCGTCGACGACGCCATCGCCGACAAGGCCCACGTGCCGTTCTACATGCACGGCACGGGCCACTGGCTCGGCATGGACGTGCACGACGTCGGCGCCTACCGCGACGTGACGCAGGCCGACAAGCCGTCGCGCCCACTCGTGCCGGGCATGGTGGTGACGGTGGAACCGGGCATCTACGTGCGGCCGGCGGCCGGCGTGCCGGAACGCTTCTGGCACATCGGCATCCGCATCGAGGACGACGTCGTCGTCACGGAACACGGCTACCGCCTGCTGACGGCGTCCGCGCCGAAGACGGTGGCCGAGATCGAAGCGCTGGTGGGGACCGCACATGACTGAACAGACAACCGAACAGAACCTCAACGTGGACGTCGCGATCTGCGGCGCCGGCCCCGTCGGCCTCGCGCTGGCGGCGCTGATGGCGCAGCGCGGCGTGGCGGGCGACCGCATCGCCCTCGTCGATGCGAAAGCGCTGGGCCAGGCGATCTCGGACCCGCGCTCGATCGCGCTGTCGTGGGGCAGCCGCATGCTGCTGGAGGACGTCGGGGCCTGGGCGCCCCTGCAGGCATCGGCGACGCCGATCCACCAGATCCACGTGTCGCGCCGCGGCCACCTGGGCCGCAGCATGATGGACCGGGACGAGCACAAACTCGACGCGCTGGGCTACGTGGCGCGCTACGGCGACGTCGTCGATGCCCTGGCGCAGGCCTGCGAACGCGCGGGCGTGCAAACGCTGCGCCCCGTGCGCGTGACGACGCTGGCCGAAAGCGGCGACGCCGTCGTGCTCACGCTGGACGACGGCCGCCTGCTGCACGCACAGGCGGCCGTGCAGGCCGAAGGCGGCGTGTTCGGCGAGCAGGCCGACAAATCGCAGCGGCGCGACTACGTGCAGACCGCCGTCATCGCGCGCGTCACGACGAGCGAGCCGGTCGCGCACCGCGCGTTCGAACGCTTCACGGACGAAGGCCCGCTCGCGTTGCTGCCGCAGGCCGGCGCCGACGCCCACCAGTACGCGCTCGTGTGGTGCGTGCGCCCGGAACGCGCGCAGCAACTGCTCGACCTGGGCGAGGCCGACTTCCTGCGCCAGCTGGGCGAGGCGTTCGGCGAGCGCCTCGGCACGTTTACCCGCGTGTCGGAACGGGCCGCGTTTCCGCTCGGCCTGAACGCCGACCCGAAGGTCACCGCGCGCACGGTCGCCATCGGCAACGCGGCGCAGACCCTGCACCCGGTCGCGGGCCAGGGCCTGAACCTGGGCCTGCGCGACGCCGCCGTGCTGGCGCGCCTGCTGGCCCGCGGCATCGACCGCGCCGGCGGCATCCCGGACGCGCTGGCGCGCTTCGCCCAGGAGCGCGCGCGCGACCGCGGTGCCATCATCCGCACGACGGACACGATGGCGCGCGTGTTCGCCAACACGGGGCCGCTGCAACCGGTGTTCGGGCTGGCGCTGGCCGCGCTGGACACGGTCAGGCCGGCACGGCTGCTGCTGGCCGAGCTGATGATGTTCGGGCGGCGCTGAGGGCGAGCCCGTTCATGCAGCCGGAAACGCGCGGGCCCGAACGGCACCGCGCGTCCGGCCGCGGCCTGACTACTCGACGGCCTTCACCATCGACTCGATCACCTTCTTCGCATCGCCGAACACCATCATCGTGTTCGGCTGATAGAACAGGTCGTTGTCCAGCCCCGCATACCCCGACGCCATCGAGCGCTTGTTGACGATGATGCTTTTCGCTTTATAGGCTTCCAGGATCGGCATCCCGGCGATCGGCGACTTGGGATCCTTCGCCGCCGGGTTGACCACGTCGTTCGCGCCCAGCACCAGCACGACGTCGGTCTGGCCGAACTCGCTGTTGATGTCTTCCATCTCCGCCACCTGGTCGTACGGCACCTCGGCTTCGGCCAGCAGCACGTTCATGTGGCCCGGCATGCGGCCCGCCACCGGGTGGATCGCGTAGCGCACCTGCACGCCGTGCGCCGTGAGCTTGTCGACCAGTTCCTTCACGGTGTGTTGGGCGCGCGCCACGGCCAGGCCGTAGCCCGGCACGATGATGACGGATTCGGCGTTCTGCAGGATGAACGCGGCGTCCTCCGGCGAGCCCGACTTGACGGGGCGCTGCTCCTTCGCGCCGCCGCCGTCGTTCGATTCCACCGCGCCGCCGAAGCCGCCCAGGATCACGTTGAAGAACGAGCGGTTCATCGCCTTGCACATGATGTACGACAGGATCGCGCCGCTCGAACCGACCAGCGAGCCGGCGATGATCAGCATCGAGTTGTTGAGCGAGAAGCCGATGCCGGCCGCCGCCCAGCCCGAGTACGAGTTCAGCATCGACACGACGACCGGCATGTCGGCCCCGCCGATCGGGATGATGATCAGCACGCCGAGCACGAACGACAGCACGGCCATGACGATGTACGGCGTCCACGCCGGCGCGACGCCGTCGGACAAGCAGAACACGAGGCCGAGGCCGACGATGGCGAGGATGACCAGCAGGTTGATCAGGTGCTGGCCCGGATAGCGAACGGGCGCGCCCTGGAACAGCCGGAACTTGTACTTGCCGGCCAGCTTGCCGAACGCGATCACGGAACCGGAGAACGTCACCGCGCCGACGAACGTGCCGATGAACAGCTCCAGCCGGTTGCCGAACGGGAGGGCCTGGTCGCGCGCGGCGATGTTGAAGGCCCACGGCTCGGACACGGCCGCAATGGCGATGCACACGGCCGCCAGGCCGATCAGCGAGTGCATCGCCGCGACCAGTTCCGGCATCTTGGTCATCTCGACGCGCCTGGCCGCAACGGCCCCGATCGCGCCGCCGACGACCACGCCGAGCAGCACGAGGCCGAAGCCCATGCCGCCCGTCTGCATCTGCTCCTTCAGCTTGAACATCAGGGCGATTGTCGTGACGACGGCGATGCCCATGCCCGTCATGCCGAACGCATTGCCCATGCGCGCGGTGGAAGGCGAGGACAGGCCCTTCAGGGCCTGGATGAAGCACACGGACGCCACCAGGTACAAGAGCGTCACGACGTTCATGCTGATGAGGTTCATGCGGCCTCCTTCGCGACGCCGACGGCATCCTTGGCGGCCGGCGCGGGTTTCGCTTTCGGTTCCTTTTTCTTGAACATCTCCAGCATGCGCTGGGTGACGAGGAAGCCGCCGAACACGTTGACGGCCGCCAGCGCCACGGCGACGGTGCCGGCGATCTGCCCCGTCAGGCCTTCGGTGAGGCCGGCGGCCAGCATGGCGCCGACGATGATGATGGCGGAAACGGCGTTCGTCACCGCCATCAGCGGCGTGTGCAGCGCCGGCGTGACGGTCCAGACGACGTGGTAGCCGACGTAGATCGCCAGCACGAAGATGATCAGGTTGATGATGGTATGGCTGATTTCCATGGCGTCTCCTCCCCCGTTATGCGGCCTTGCGCAGCACGTCGCCGCCGAAGGCGACGAGCACCGCGCGCACGATCTCGTCTTCGCGGTCGATGACGAGCTTCCCTTCCTTGTCGATCACGAGCTTCAGGAAGTCCAGCACGTTGCGCGCATACAACGCGGACGCATCGGCCGGCACGAGCGCCGGCAGGTTCGGCTCGCCGATGAGCGTCACGCCGTGTTTCACCACGGTCTTGCCGAGCTCCGTCAGCGGACAGTTGCCGCCCTGCTCGATCGCCATGTCGACGATCACCGATCCCGGCTTCATCGCGCGCACCGTCTCTTCCGCAATCAGCACCGGCGCCTTGCGGCCCGGGATCAGCGCCGTCGTGACGACGATGTCGGCCAGCTTCGCGCGCTCGTGCACGAGTTCCGCCTGGCGCCGCATCCAGTCCGCCGGCATCGGGCGCGCGTAGCCGCCGGCGCCCTGCGCGATCTCGCGTTCCTCGTCCGTGAGGAACGGCACGTCGATGAACTTGGCGCCCAGCGACTCCACCTGCTCCTTCACGGGCGGACGCACGTCGGACGCTTCGATGACGGCGCCCAGGCGCTTCGCGGTGGCGATCGCCTGCAGGCCGGCCACGCCGACGCCCATGACCAGCACGCGCGCCGCCTTCACGGTGCCGGCGGCCGTCATCAGCATCGGCATGAAGCGGCCGTACGCGTTGGCGGCCATCAGCACGGCCTTGTAGCCGGCGATGTTGGCCTGCGACGACAGCACGTCCATCGACTGCGCGCGCGTGATCCGCGGCGCCGCCTCCAGCGCGAACGCCGTGATGCCCTGCTGCGCGAGCGCGGCCAGGTTGTCGGTGTCGAACGGATTGAGCATGCCGACCAGCGCCGCGTCCCGCTTCATCAGCACGCGTTCGGCGGCGTCCGGACTGCGGACCTTCAGCACGAGGTCCGCGCCGAATGCGTCGGCCGCCGTGCCGATGCGGGCGCCGGCGGCAACGTAGGCGTCATCAATCACGGAAGCATGCACGCCGGCGCCGGCCTGCACGATCACGTCGTGCTGCAGCGCCAGCTTCTTGACGGTTTCGGGAGTTGCAGCGACTCGTGTCTCGCCTGGCCTCGTTTCGGCCGGCACACCAATTCTCATGATGCCTCCGTAAAATTGATAAACTGTCTACAATCTAGCATGGTATGCACCATATCAATACAGTTAGTGGTTTTTCGTAAACAGATCGGCAATTCTCGCGGCCCCGGCTGCGGGAACCTAGAGAAACCCCCACGCTTTTTGTCTTAAATCAATATTCAACCCTGTCCGGAACTGTTGCGCCGCAGCGTGCGCCCGAGCAACGCCCGTTCCATCAAGGTAGAATGTCGGCTCACTACAAGGACGCGCATGACCCATACCTTCAGACCGTCAGTCACCGTCGCCGCCATCATCGAGCGCGATGGCCGCTTTCTGCTGATCGAAGAAGAAACCAGCGACGGCATCCGGCTGAACCAGCCGGCCGGCCACCTCGACCCGTACGAATCGCTCGAGCAGGCGGTGATCCGCGAGGCGATGGAAGAGACGGCGCACGAATTCATCCCGGAAGCCCTGGTGGGCATGTACCTGTCGCGCTACCACTCGAAGTCGCGCGGGCACGACGTGACCTACCTGCGCTTCACGTTCTGCGGCAAGGCCGGCAAGCAGTACGACCGGCCGCTCGACGACGGGATCCTGCGCACGATGTGGCTGACGCGCGACGAACTGGCCGCGTGCCAGGAGCGCCACCGCAGCCCGATCGTGCTGCGCTGCGTGGACGATTACCTGGCGGGCAAGCGCACCCCGTTGAATCTGCTGTACACGGACCACACGGTCTTCGACGGCGGACTGACCATCAAACCGGACGTAACCTGAAATGAGCAAAAAGAAAGTCGTGATCGGGATGTCGGGCGGCGTCGACTCCTCGGTCGCGGCCTGGATGTTGAAGGAACAGGGCTATGAAGTCATCGGCCTGTTCATGAAGAACTGGGAAGACGACGACGATTCCGAATACTGTTCCACGCGCCAGGACTGGATCGACGCGGCCAGCGTGGCCGACGTCGTCGGCGTGGACATCGAGGCCGTCAACTTCGCTGCCGAGTACAAGGACCGCGTGTTCGGGGAGTTCCTGCGCGAATACCAGGCCGGCCGCACGCCGAACCCGGACGTGCTGTGCAATGCCGAGATCAAGTTCAAGGCCTTCCTCGACCACGCGATGAAGCTGGGCGCCGACCTGATCGCGACCGGCCACTACGCGCGCGTGCGCCACAACGCCGCCAGCGACAGGTACGAGCTGCTCAAGGCCCTCGATTCGACCAAGGACCAGAGCTACTTCCTGCACCGCCTGAACCAGGCGCAGTTGTCGAAGTCGCTGTTCCCGCTGGGCGAGATCGCCAAGACGGAAGTGCGCAAGATCGCGGAAAAGCTGAACCTGCCGAATGCGGCCAAGAAGGACTCGACCGGCATCTGCTTCATCGGCGAGCGCCCGTTCCGCGAATTCCTCGGCCGCTACCTGTCGCACAAGCCGGGCCCGATCAAGCTGGACAACGGCCAGACCGTGGGCGAGCACGTGGGCCTGTCGTTCTACACGCTGGGCCAGCGCAAGGGCATCGGCATCGGCGGCCTGAAGTCGCACAAGAACGCGGACGGCACCAGCGAGCCGTGGTTCGTGGCGCGCAAGGACATCGCCAGCAACACGCTGTACATCGTGCAGGGTCACGACCACCCGTGGCTGCTGTCGGCGCAGCTGGGTGCCGGCCAGGCGTCCTGGATCGCCGGGGAACCACCGGCCCCGCGCGCGCTGTCGGCCAAGACGCGCTACCGCCAGGCCGACGTGCCCTGCACCGTCGCGGCCGAAGGGCTGGACCGCTTCACGCTCGACTTCACCGATCCGCAATGGGCGGTGACGCCGGGCCAGTCGGCCGTGCTGTACGACGGCGACGTGTGCCTGGGCGGCGGGATCATCGACCACGCAACAGACATTGCCAAATAGAACATAATAGTGAGATTATGGTTAATTCAACACTTCGCCCTACGATAAGCTGCTACGCTCAAAACTTTTAGTAATGCACCTCACATGAAACTTAGCAATTGGCAGAAATAGATCATCGCCGCAGTTTTTCTAGCGCGAATAGATGGCATCGTCATGTATTTTCTCAACGTAAAACTTGCCAAAGGATAGTGTGCAATATTAATCGCAGTAACCTACTACCAAAGCGCCAATCCTAAAAAATGCTTGAGGACAAAAATGGACGATTTTCCTTACGTTAGCGGCAATCCAAATAATCATTCGCTTGTAATACCGGTTGACCGCGAATCGCTCGGAAATTTTATTAGTGGATTACTCGGTCGCCCACAAACTATTGAAAATAGATTTTGGGGAACATTCGACCTCAACAAGACGCACATCATCGATATATTTCAT
>Ga0308161_1003756_pt1 | contig 14439 bp, 14 predicted proteins | sample PhyFR2_FD_201034 | JGI IMG/M metagenome (GOLD analysis project Ga0308161, IMG submission 201034) | Phyllosphere microbial communities from UC Gill Tract Community Farm, Albany, California, United States - DLSLF.R2 | ecosystem: Host-associated > Plants > Phyllosphere > Unclassified | place: USA...
GCCTCCCCGGGCGGCATCGGCTCGACCAACCACAAGGGCATCGACATGGCCCCCGGGTGCGGTGGACGCGCCATCCCCAAGCCGAAGTGCACCAGCGTGGACCCCGAGCCGATCATGGCAGCGGCCGACGGCAAGGTGGTCACCGCCGACACCAGCTGCTCCGGCGGCTACGGCTGCGTCGTCAAGATTCAGCACCAGGGCGACCTCTCTCAGTACGCCACACTGTACGGGCACATGAAGGTGGACTCGATCACCGTCAAGGTTGGTGACGAGGTCAAGAAGGGCCAGGTCATCGGCATCATGGGTTCGACCGGACACAGCACCGGCCGCCACCTCCACTTCGAGACCTGGGTTGACGGCGTCCAGAAGGACCCCATGGTCACGCTGAAGCCGTTCGGCCTGGAGTTCGAGTACCCCGCAGACCTTGAGACAACCAACTTCCCGCCGAACGCGTAGGAGAGCACAGCATGAGCGGAGACAACACCGACTGGGGCGACGGCTTCACCTCCCCCAGTGAGGACGACACCGAACGGCCCGCCAAGGGCCCGTCCCGTCGCGGCATCCTGGCACTGGCGGCTGGCGGCGTGCTGGTGGGGATCATCGTCATCGCGGGTGTGACGCAGGCCCTCACCGGCGGCGACGACACCGGTGGTGCGACCGGCATCAACAACGAGCCAGGCGCGCCCGTCGCGATCACGTCCCGCCCTCAGGGCGGCGACACCAGCCAGCCCCGTGCCACGCGCACCGCGGAGCCGAGTGACGACGGTGCCGCCGACGAGGACGGCACGCCGGAGCCCACACCGGCGACGACACCCGTACCCACGGAGGGAGCCATCCCCCACGACGCCGACGAGGCACCCGCCGACAAGGCGACCGTGGCGACGGTGAAGGACCTCCTGAGCAAGTTCGGCAGGACGCTGGTCAAGGTGCCCAGCGAGGACACCGACGCCACGCGCAAGGCGTGGGTGGCGACTCAGAAGGACTACCTCAGCCCGGAGGCACTCCAGGTCCAGGAGGTCATCTCCTTCGACTACGTGCCCGCCGACTTCAAGGGCGTTCGCATCGACAGTCTGGGCGACGTGGGCGGTGACGCGACACTCCTCTTCGGCGACGACCTGACCCTCCCGGTCTCGGTGGTGAGTCTCGACGGAAAGACGTGGACCGTGAACCACGTCGGCTACAGTAACCAGTAGCAACGATCCACGACCCGGGAGGTCGACCCTTGAGTCAGAAGTGCCGTCACGAGCCGTGCAACAACCCCACCACCAACCCGACGGGGTACTGCTACGCCCACGAGCACCTCGTGCCCGGCGTCACGCCCCGTGGTCAGTACGTGCAGCGACGGGGCAACGGTCCGCTGTCGCTGCCGGTTCGCCTCGCGCGCGAGGAGCGGGTGCCCGTGCCCGCCGACAGCCTGGGTGTGACCGGCTTCCCGTACTTCAGCCGCTCGGACGCGCTCGCCTACCGCTCCTTCCTGCAGGGCGACGAGCGGTACCGCCCGCCCGTGGACATCATCCTGGAGCGGTTCCCCGTCGTGGCCGAGGACGTGGACGGCCTGGAGATCACCGGCACCGAGATCGGTGTGTACGACGATGACGATGACCTGCACCTGTTCGATCAGAGCGTCCCGGTCGCGGAGCGCGTGGTCAACATGGGTGCCGTGGGTCGCGTCCTCACCGACACCGATGGCCAGGCGTTCGCGGCACGGAGCGGCCGCTCGTACCAGGTGGTCAAGATCAACGATGCACTCATCCGGGACGTCATCGCTGCGCTAGACTGATAGCGCAGGGTCGAGCAACAGGAAGAGAGCGCCTGGATGATCAAGGAATCCACGTTGTGGCAGGGAGGGTACCTGTCACTGTACGAGGACGAGGTCCACACGTGGTTGCGTGAGCGCACCGCGGAGGGTGAGGACTTCATCCGCTTCGACCTCGGCTCCCTCGATCCGGCACGCGCCACCGAGCTGCTGTACGAGACCTACATCAACGACGACGCCATCTGGTTCACGCCGGAGCGCGCCTTGCTGATCGACCGGGTGAACGACTGGAAGGCCGAGCACCTCAGCCGCCTGACCGGCGCGCTGCAGAGCCTGGAGACCCAGTTCACCATCGCCTTCGTGGCGCACAACTTCACCAAGCCGATCAAGGCCCTCGAGGCAGCGATCACCGACACCAAGTACCGTGACCGGGGCGTGCCCTCGGACGAGAACGGGCTGGCCGAGTGGCTGATGGAGTGGCTGGACAAGCGCGACGTAGGCCTGAGCCGCAAGAACGCGGTGCGGATCGCTGAGCACGTCGGCACCGACACGGAGATCGCGGTCAACGTCGCCCGCGCGCTGGCGACCGGCTTCGAGGGCGTGGACCTCGGCTGGGACGACATCGCTCCGCAGCTGGGCAGCCTGGGTGCGGTCAACATCTTCGACCTGACCAAGCACATCGTCGCGGGCGACCGGGAGCGGGCCATCGAGGTGGCGCTGCGCATCTCGGCGTCCTCGCACCCGCTCGGGGTCATCAAGCTGCTCAGCAACCGGTACCGTCAGTACGCCGTCGCGTCGGGTGACCCCAAGGCGACGCCGGACTCGCTGGTCTCCGCCTTCGGTGGCAGCCCCTACGCCGCCAAGTACGCCTACAACGAGGGCCGGAAGCTGGGTCCGGAGCGCACGGCCAAGAGCATCCAGCTGATCTACGGAGCCGAGCACGGGTGCAAGGGCGGCTCCAAGCTGGACATGTCCACCCAGATCGAGGTCCTGGTCATCCAGCTGGCACAGCAGTTCAGCCTGGCGGCGCGCGAACGCTGACCCGGAGCGCGCCCTCACGGCGCCTCGCTGCCCCGCTCCGGCGCGTTCCGATCGCTGTCGTCGCGCGCTACGCACGGAGCGTTGCGGCTCCTGACGGGTCAGCCTGGGCTTCCGATACCGGCCCTCATTCAGCGATGTGCAGGGCCTCGCAAACGTTAGACTTAGAGCCGAGAGAGTTTCCGAGAGGACAGAGATGACAGACACGGTTCAGGCCACGGTCGAGGTGGTCGAGAACGACGGAACGCACCTCGAGGTCGCAGCAGAAGAACTGCTCACCGAGGAGCAGGCCGCCGAGCAGGGGCTGTTCGACGGCGTCCACGACGTGGAGGTCGTCACGGTCGTTCCCGACGACGGAGGCGAGCCCGTTCGCAAGGTGCGCCAGCGCAAGGAGTACCACGAGGCGACAATCCGCCCGGCGACGCTGATGGAGACCCTCGCCAACGAGGAGAGCCTCTTCGATGACATCCTCAGCTCGCTGACGGACGGCAAGCCCAGCCTGGACAGCCTGTACGGCACCGTCGAGGACCTCAACCGCGTCAAGAGCACCAACGGCCTCAAGTCGATCTCGCTGTTCTCCGGGTGCGGCGGCTCCGAGACCGGCTTCGCCCTCGCCGGGTGGCAGGGTCTCATGGCGGTCGAGTTCGTGGGCGCGGCCCGCGAGACCATCGCGATGAACTACCCCTCCTCGATGATCGAGCCGAAGGACGTCACGACCGCGGCCGAGGCCGTGATCGCCGAGACCGGCCTGGAGATCGACCTCAAGTACAACAAGAAGCGGAAGATCAACGGCGTCCTCCACGAGGCGATGATCAACTGGGAGGAGACCCTCGAGGAAGCCGCCAAGCGGGTCAAGAACGGCGCCGACCCCCAGGTGTTCGAGGACGTCAAGCGCCTCCGCTACCTCACCTCCCTCCGGGTCCTCTCCGAGCGTCACTCCGACGACCGCGTGGACCTGTGGGGCGACGACATCCGCGCCCTCGACCCCGACGCGATCATGGAGGCGACCGGGCTGAAGCGGGGCGAGCTGGACTGCCTCGAGGGCTCGCCGCCCTGCAAGTCCTTCTCGATGTCGGGCATCCGCGAGGACGGGTGGGGCCAGGTGCTCCACTACTCCGGTGAGCGCAACCAGCGCACGGACGACCTGTTCATCGAGTACGTCCGCATCCTCAAGGGCCTCATGCCCAAGACGTTCATCGCGGAGAACGTGCAGGGCCTCACGGTGGGCGCCGCAGCGGAGGACGTGATGAAGCCGCTGCTGAAGGAGTTCGACAACATGGGGTACCGCGTCGTGGCGCGCGTCCTCAACAGCTCGGACTACGGCGTGCCGCAGACCCGCCCCCGCGTGTTCTTCGTCGGGGTGCGCAAGGACCTCATCCGCAAGGAGGACGGTGCGCTCTCCGTGTACCACTTCCCGCCGAAGATGGCGCACTCCTACGTGCTCCAGGACGCGCTGGACGCCGCAGCTTCCAAGAACACCGCGGAGGAGATCACCTTCGCCACGCTGAAGACCGAGTCGGAGATCGCCAAGATTTGGCGTCGCCTCCCCATCGGCAGCGCGCCCGAATCCAAGGCGTACCAGCTGATGCGTTGCCACCCCAACCGCCCCACGCCCACGATCACCGCGACCTCGGCGTTCAACACGCCCGCGGCCGGTCCCGCGCACCCGCACGAGTGCCGCAAGTTCACCGTCTCCGAGTACCGCTACCTGTTCGGCTTCCCCACCGACTACAAGTTCGCCGGAACGCTGGGCGAGCAGGGCGAGCGCATGGGCCGCTCGGTGACCCCCTACCTGATGAAGCAAATCTCGGGTGAGATCGCCAAGGTGATCCACGAGTCCGAGGTCAACGGAGACGCCTTCTAGGAGGCAGACATGGCCAGCAGACGCGCGCGGGACCGCGAGGACCTCCGCAAGGTTGAGGAGGTCGCTGAGGCGGACTCCCTCTTCGCGGATGCCCTCTCGGAGGTGCCGGACGACCCGCACCTGGAGAATCGCATCGCCATCGGCAAGACCACCAAGAACATGTTCATCTGGCTGGCGATGCTGAAGGCGCGCGGGTTCCCGCTCAACCCGGGCGACCGGCTGTACATCAACATCGGGCTGACCGGGACGCAGAAGGACCGGGACTACGCCACCATCCGCGAGGACGGACAGCTGGACACGATCTCCGGCGTCCGGGACACGCTCACCTCAGCGGAGATCGACTACCAGCTGCCGGGTCGCCGCACCAAGAACGCGGACCCCTGGCAGCGGTTCAAGGTCAAGACGCCCGACGGCAAGTACGTCGCGCTGAACGACCTCCTGACCGAGCACTACGAGGCGCTCCGCGTGCCCGTCGAGGTGCTGGTCGACCGGGACCTGCTCGCGGCAACGCTGCTGCGTCAACGGCGGGTCCCGGAGCCATACCGCGAGGCGGCCAAGAAGGCCGTCAAGCGGAGCGAGGCAGCTGCCAAGAAGGCGGCTAAACTCAAGACGAGCACGAACGACGGAGGGTCGAATCCATGAGCATCAACATCACCGAGGACATGAAGGCAGAGATGCGCTCCATGCCGTTCGGAGAGTTCAACGAGATCATCGAAGGTGAGGACATCTTGGGCAAGCGCCTGGAGCCGGTACGCATCCCGGAGGACGACATCCGTCCGGGTGCCAAGTTCGTGTTCGGCGAGGAAGTCGCCGACGTGTTCGAGGAGAAGGTCATCCCCCGGCAGGTGCCGGGCTACGAGCAGATGCGGTTCCGCACCAACCAGCTGGGCGTTCGCTTCGTCCGGCCGGGCACCTCGGTCCTCGACCTGGGCACGTCGCGCGCGCGCATGATCCGCGATCTCATCACCTACTTCGCCCTGCCCAAGCACGGCAGCACCGACCGCGTCGAGAACGTCACCTACGTCGGCGTGGACAACGAGGAACCGATGCTCGCCAAGGCGCGTGTGGACGTCAACGCCCTGTTCGCCAAGATCGGCGGCACCGAGGCGGACTCGCACCGCATCGTGGACCTGGTCAACCACGACCTGCGCACCGGCATCCCCGTGCCCAGCCAGGGCGGGTACAGCCTGGTCACCTCGATCCTGACGCTGCAGTTCGTGCCGATCGAGTACCGCCAGTACATCATCCAGGACATCTACGACCACCTCGCCCCGGAGGGCGCGTTCATCTGGGTGGAGAAGGTGCTCGGCACCTCCGCGATCACGGACCGCATCCTGACGGAGACCTACCACGACGAGAAGCGCCGCAACGGCATCTCGGAAGAGGCCATCGTCAACAAGCGCGAGTCCATCGAGGGCTTCCTCGTGCCGCAGACCTCCAAGACCAACCAGGAGTTCCTCTACAGCGCCGGGTTCAAGCCGGGCCGCGTCGAGGTGTTCTGGCGCGACCTGCAGTTCGAGGCGTACGTCGCCATCAAGGAGTAACGGGAGCGGAGCCGCATGACTGTCAACCCCGTCACCGGTCAGTCGCCCGAGGAGCACAGCGCCACCATCGCCTCGGGCATGGCCGCTGCGCGCGCGACGCGTGAGCGGTACATCGAGGCTGTCGTCGGCGGCTCCGCCCGGCTCATCGACGTCATCGAGGTCAGCAAGGGCGCAGCCGAGGACGCCAAGTACCTCTCCAAGCTGCGCCTGTACGACCTGCTCCGTGCCAAGCCAGGGTGGACCGAGCAGACCGCGATCGAGGCGCTGGAGCGCAACGGCTTCAAGCGCTCGGACACGCTGGCGTCGATCCGGCGCAGGCCCGCCAACGTGACCCTGTTCGTGGAGCTGTTCAACTCCACGTCGGAGCGCTGGCGGGCACGGCCCGTCGCGCCCCAGGGCTGGCCCTGGAACGGCAAGCTGGCGGCACTGATCGCGGCGGCTGGCGCGCCCATGCCCGCGGAGCTGGACGGCGAGACCGGCGGGCTGAACCTCAGCACGGGCGAGGTGGCCGACGGTGCTACACTCGACCCCGAAGAGATCGAGGGACTGTTCGCCACGGCGACGCCGGTCAGCGCCGAACCCGGTGATGACGAGTCCTTCGAGCGGGACATCGAGGCGCTGTTCGAGCATGGGAAGTGAGGTGAGCCGTGGCTGACGCTGCAGACGACGCGGAAGTGGACTACTCGGACCACTTCATCCACTCCGTGTACGAGATGCTCGCCCGCTTCGGCGTCGATCCGCACGAGGGCCGCTCCGGCTTCACCAACGAGGCCGGCGACGCCCGCATCGCCCTGGCGGTGCCCGGCAGCAAGGTGGGTCTCTCCATCGACGGGGACCGCCCCGATCCGCTGCTGGAGGACGGGTGGCACGTGCCGCACTTCTCCGTCCAGCAGCTGGAGACCTTCGCGCTGGTGTACCGGCAGCTGGGTACCCTCGCCTTCGAGCACATCCGGCGCGAGTCGATGGAGTCTCAGGTCAAGACGGGCTCCCAGGAGGAGGAACGCCTCCTCGCCGCGATCCTCAAGGCGAACCTGCCCACACCGGACCGCAACTTCCGGATCGCCCGCCCCAACGGCACCGAGCTGACCGTGCCGGACTTCGTCTGGGCGGAACTCAAGGTGGCATTCTTCATGGACGGCCTCTGGTGGCACGTCGGACGCGACGACGACCGGACGCTGAAGATGATCGCGGACGCCGCGACCGACAAGGAGCGCGGCGAGCTGCTGATGAAGAACAACCGCAGCCGTGCCGAGCGTGACGGCGACAACCGTTCCGAACTTGCCTCGATGGGGTGGATCATCCTCTCCTGCACGGACAAGGACCTCGCCACGGGTCAGGGTGTCCGCAAGCAGGTCACCCGCATCGGCAAGACCCTGCAGCAGCAGCGGAAGCTGTACGATCAGCTCAACAAGTTTGAGCCGGAGAACCCTGACTCTGGTAGCCCCGACGACCGCGACAAGAAACTGATGGACCTCTTCTCATGAACAACACTCCTCCCGAAGTCCTCTACTACCAGCTGGAGAGTTACTACAGCGACACGATGCTCATCCTCTGCGGTGTCGCCATCATCAGTGGACTCGTGCTGGGCATCGTCGGCAAGTGGGTGTTCCCGGAGCTGAACCGGATCACGCAGAGCCTCTCCACGATCATCCTGTCCTTCTTCGCCACACTGCTGACCATCTTCGCCTACCGTCCCGGCAGCGACGACTCGGGCGCGAGCAGCGGCGACATCTTCTTCCGCATCATCGGGCCGACGTTCTGCATCATCGCACTCACCGCGATCATCACCCGTACCGGACCGCACGTGCTCCTGGTGCTCCGGGTCGCGGCCGAGGTTCGTGCCGAGCGCCGCGCCTACAGGCACGCTCAGAAGGTTCAGGCACGGCTCCAGCGTGCGGCAGCCCCGCACATCACCGATGAGGCGCCGGTCAGTCCGGCACTCCCCACGACCGAGGAGGTCTAACCATGCCCGGTTACGGCAGTGCTGGCAAGTCGCTCGGCGACGCGGCAACGAAGCGGCAGTTCGGCAAGAACGCGGACATCGGCGCCGCGGGTGAGCGCGCATACATGCAGACGCTCCGCAAGGCGGGGCTGACTGACATCTACGACGTGCACGCCTCGCTCCGCATCCCCCAGGCCAAGGGCGGGGGCGGCACCCGGTACAGCTCCGACGTGGACTTCGCCGTCGCCAACGGGAACCGACTCATCCTCGTGGACGTGAAGCGGTGGGCGTCCGGCTTCCACTACTGGTCCTTCATGGGCTTTCCGTTCAAGAACCTCGTCCCCATGATGAAGGGCGGCAAGTGGCGCATGTCCGCCAACATGGCTGGCGCGCTCGCCCGGTACCGTGACAACCTCCCCGGCGTCCACGTCGAGGGCCTCGTGGTGTTCGTAGCCACCAACAACCGGGGCGCGATGCCCGCGTCGGTGGGCTTCCTGCGCTGGCCGGGTGGCATCCCCTCGGCCCTGTCCGGGGACTCCATCCACCGCATCCGACGCGTCCTCGGCAAGAAGGCCGAGCCGGTGGACCCCAAGATCAAGTCGCTACTGGGGCGGATGACCCGCTGACCGCGCGCATCAGCGCTCATCTGAGCGTTCAGGACGCGCGGACGTAGCGCGCCACGCTCCGGTGCAGAACGGGCGTCAGCGGCTCCACTGAGGGCCACTGACGCCCGTTTTACGGTCTACGCTAGTACGAGACGAGAGGACGGGTCATGGCACAGCAGATTCAGGGTCGCACCGAACGGGAAGCGACCCGGCGACTGATGGAGGACGCGGTCCTCACGGTGCTGGCTCACGAGCCGGAGCCCGTGCGACTGAAGACCGCCCTCGACCTCGCCTCGAACGTCTGCTTCCACATCGAGCCGGACCTGCACGTCGTCGTGGGCTCCTCGGAGCACGGCGTGTTCCAGATGACCCTGGACGGACGCGGCGCCTACATCACGCCCGGCCCGAACGGCCTGGCCCGGATCGCCGAGCTGAACGTGCCCTCGCACGAGGGCGCACCCGGCTCGGCGCGTGCAGCGCAGGTGCAGCTGATCCTGGACGGAGTCCGGCTGGAGATCGCCGCAATCGATGACGTCCCGAGCGATGCCGACCCGCACGAGGTCGCGGCCGAGGTCGTCAGGCTCCAGGAACTGGAGCGCGCCCTGCACTCCGCGGCGGTGACCGCACGCCACAAGGTCCGGCGCACACTGATGGCGACCGGCACCTCGGGCGTCGAGGAGCAGCCCTCGGATCGGCTCGTCGTCCACGTCAACACCAACGCGAAGATGAGCCGGGGCAAGTTCGCGGCACAGGCGGTGCACGCAGCGCTGATGGCCGTGGGTGCTCACCCCGGCACGGCTGTCGTCGTCCTGGGAGCCAAGCCCCGCGACATCGAGGCGCTCCGCATCCGGGTACACGACGCCGGACGCACCGAGGTCGTCCCGGGCACGCTGACCGCGGGCACCAACTGGCCCCTCACCGAGCGGGAGGCCGCCGGGGATGAGTGACGGAGTCGAGGCCGCGGTTCGCCGGGTTGAGCGTCGCCAGGCGGCCGAGGCCGCGCGGGCACGCGGAGAGCAGGCCCCCAGCGAGGAGGACCTCCGTGATGAGTTCCATGCCGAGACGCGCGCCAGCCGTCAGCGCACCTACACCCGTGCTCCCCGGCGCAAGCTGACCTGGAAGGATCGCCTCAAGCTGAGCGGGGCGCTCACGGTCGTGCTGGTGCCGGTCCTGTTCATGGGATGCCTGATCGGGCTGGGGTGGTACGACAAGGCGCACCCGGTCACGGTGCAGTGCACGCTGACGTCCGCCGAGGCCATCACCATCACGAGCAGCTCACGGACGGTCCACACCAGCAGCGCCGCGGTCGTCATCGAGACCAAGCCCTGCGGACGCATGCTCATCAAGCGCGGCATCGGCTTCGACAACAACAAGGCGGTCGCGGCCAAGCTGAAGCCCGGCGCGACGTACGCCATCGAGGTCGGCAGCGGCACCTACAACATGCGCGAGTTTCTGGGCGCGCTGAAGATGCGCCCCGAGGTGTTCACCTACCACCGGGTGGGATGACCCCGCTGAACGCCTGACCCCTGAAGGCCCCGTGGCTGATGACCCCGCGGGGCCTTCATCGTTTCGACTGCATCGCGGCTCCGTGTGGTACGCTATTACTAGCGAGCATCACCTACATCGAGAGCAAGAGGGTCATGAGTAAGAAGCCTCGGTCCGCGCCCGCAGCGGACTCCCCCATGCGGCCACTCACGCCGGAGGAGGACGCGCTGCAGCTGGAGCGCGGCAGCGCCTTCCGGAAGCTGATCACCGACGTCATCGCCGACATGCTGCCGGTCACCACCGACCACGCAGTGTTCCTGTCCGGCGGCGTGGACTCGACCGCGGTCCTGATCTCCATGCTGGAGCTGGGCGCGCGACCCACGTGCATCACCTACCGGATCGGCAAGCTGAGTACGGACGGCAACAAGGCGCGTCAGCTGGCCGAGCACTTCGGTCTCCCCTTCCACGTCGTGGACCTCCCGCCGGAGCCGGACGACATCGCCCGCAACGTCGTGGAGATGCTGGAGCGGTACCCGGACATCAACGGGTTCCGCCGTCCGGACGTCGAGGTCATCTACATCATGCGGGAGATGTTCAAGTACGCCGCATCGATCGGCGTCCACTCCGTCTACGCCGGGTTCGGCGACGCGGACATCCACCTGCTGGGTCGGGAGCAGGAGGTGCGCGGTCGGACGTTCGGCATCCCGGACGTCGAGGTCACCACGCGTCAGGCCCTCGGCTCGGACGACGCGCAGATCGGGCCGCTGGCTCAGATCGCTGACGACCTCGGCATCACCTTCTGCCTCCCCATCACCATCGCCACCTCGTTCTTCCCCTACACGGGGCTGGACTGGCGCATCATGAACGTGCCGGTCAAGAAGGAGATCACCAAGCGGGCGTACCGCACCGAGATGGAGGAGGCGGGCGTCAACGCGATGCCCTCGCCCCTCCAGAACGGCAACTCCGGCGCGCGTGAGTACTTTGACGAGGGCGTCGCCCAGTCGGAGTACGCGCAGAAGTTCGCGGGCCGGGCGGTGGACACCAACCTCAAGTTCATCAACTCGGTGCAGGCTCAGCTGGGGCGCGTCAAGGAGGTGTCCAACCGGAAGAACAACGAGTGGGAGGCGTGGCGCAAGAACGTCATCGGTCGGGAACCCCAGCAGAAGGGCTACGTGCCCAAGTACCAGATCACCAACAACGGGATCGCGGTGCCGCCCGAGGAGGCGTCCCGGACCACCGAGGACGACCTCTTCGGTGGCGACGACCTCTTCGGCTCGGTGCTGGAGGACATGGACGCCGTCAAGGTGGAGGTGCGGGACGCCGACGGCAACCCCGACCTGCGCGTGGACTGCTTCGGCGTCCCGTTCTACACGGGTGCAGCCCACGACAAGTGCGACCGCGCCCAGGCTGGCCTCTGCGGTGCCCACCGCGAGGAGAAGCCGGTCACCGTGGCCGACATGCACGCCTGCGAGTTCTTTGACTCGCGGTCCACGTACGGCCCCTACGCGCTGGAACAGGTGGCGAAGGGGCTGAGCAACACGGCTGCGACTGAGGTGTACCTCGCATGGACCGCCAAGGCTCGAAAAAATGCAGATGAAATCGTCAAAAATGCACGGGAAACCCAAGTCCTCTGAGCGGGCGCTAGTAGACTTACATACGTAAGCGAGAGAGCGAAAAGCGAAGCCAAGCAACACCAGCGCCGAGCCAAGTAGCGAACCTCGGAAGCCCTCAACCAAGGAAAGGGGGTGCCCCTACCATGTCGAAGCCGGGTGGAGAGTCGGGCGCCAACAAGGGCACCAAGAAGTGATGAACGCCGACGCAAGTCGGCCGTCACTTCGCAGAGCATGCGTCTACAGGGTCTAGCACGCAGCGCTTTCAACGCTAATCGCGGAACACCGCGAAACGCACCCTCCAAAAGCATCCCTCCGGGGGTGGGCCGAAACGCCCGCCTCCGGAGGGCCAGACCAGACCAATCGTGAAACGCACCAAATGGTCCCAGCCTGGCATGCAGCTTCGGCTCATCGACCAGCGAGAGACATTCCACACAATCGCGTCAGAACGGTCGGGTCAAGAACCACAGTCAGTCGCCTAGCGGACCAGACGAGGAATCGTCCCCGCGGGCCCGAGACCAAGGAAAGGAGGGTACCTCAGATGTCGAAGCCGGGTGGTGAGTCGGGTGCCAACAAGGGCACCAAGAAGTGAGTCGCGCAGGAGCGAATCCTGCCGATCCTTCTAGGGACTAGCCTGCTGAGTCCAGCGCTAGTTAACCTTCAACAGTAATCGCCGAGCAACACAGCGAGATGCACTCACAGCTTACGGCGGGCCGGGTAACCTGGAAACACAGGTAACCCGGCCCGTTCGTCGTTCGTCGCCGGATTCGAGGAAGGGAGCGCTCATGCCGGGTCGTCGCACACGCGTCGCAGCCATCATGGCAGTGAGCGCTGAGGCCGGACTCAGTCGGGACGAGCGGGTGGAACTGGCCGGACGCATTGCCGACCGGGAGGGGACCGAGTCCCTCTCCGACCTGAACGATGCCGAGATCGGGTACGTGTACTTCGCGCTCCTCCACTGGAGGATGATCGAGCAGTACCGCCTGCTGAACGGCACCCTCTCCGACGAGGCCGCGGTCATCGTCGCCTCGGAGGCCGAGACGGGGCTCCGGGTCGGCAGCGAGGCGGAGGTCGGCACCGAGACGCCCATCCTGGGGCGGAGCAAGCGCGTTGGCTACATCCGCCGCGCCTGCTCGGACGCCGGTGTCACCCGCGGCGAGCGGATGGAACTGATTCGGCACATCATCGAGGACCACTCGGTGGAGTCGCTGTCCGACATGGACGACGACCAGATCGGCGCCACCTACTACGCGCTGTTCCACTGGCACATGGTGCAGGAGTACCGCCTCGTGAACGGGGCGCTCAGCGTTCAGGCTGCCGAGATCACGGCACGGGAGCACACGTACGCGGCGGAGTTCCTCGAGGCTCCGTTGCGCGCCGAGAACTAGCACAACATCGGGCCTCCTCAGAACTACTGAGGAGCGTCAGGGCAATCTACAATCGCCACGTAGCGAGCGAGCGCTCAGCACAACCACAACATTCAACGAGATAGGCATTCACAATGACCCGTAAGGCACGGATCGACCCCGAGCGCAAGGCGCTCGCACTCCAGAACCTGGAAGAGCTGCAGTCGGCCACGAACCACCGCGGTGGCGAGCAGGCAACGAAGCTGATCGGCACCTCGGGCCGCTGGCCGGAGGAGAAGATCATCCGCACCGGCTCGGTCGACCTCGACATGAGCATCGGCATCGGCGGCATCCCCCGCGGCCGCATCCACGAAATCTACGGCGTGGAGTCCGCGGGCAAGACGACGCTCGTGCTGCACGTCGTCGCGGAGGCGCAGCGCGCCGGCATGAACGTCCTGTACATCGACGCCGAGTCCGCGCTCGACCCGAACTACACCAAGAAGCTGGGTGTGGACCTCGACCTCATGCTGATCAACCAGCCCAACTCCCTCGAGGCCGCCATCGACCTGATGGCTCACTCGATGGAGGCGTCGCTCACCGAGGACGCCAACGACCTGCTCATCCTCGTGGACTCGATCCCCGCGCTCGCGGGTGCCTCGGTGTACCAGGACAGCGCGGAGCAGCAGACCCGCGCCCTCGCGGCCCGCATCTGGTCGCAGCAGATGCCCAAGCTGGTCAAGCTGGCCGGTCGGAGCAACAGCACGATCATCCTGATCAACCAGATGCGCGACGGCATGGACATGTGGACGCCGCAGACCACCCCGGGTGGCCGCGCGATCAAGTTCGCCGCGTCGCTCCGCATCGAGCTGAAGCGCAAGGTCGAGGACAAGAAGTCCGATGCCGGCTCCACCGGCCAGACCGTCAGCTTCAAGGTGGTCAAGAACAAGGTCGGCTCCCCGTTCAAGGGCGGCACGTTCTGGCTCCCCGCTGGCAAGCCGATCAAGTGGGAGAACGACGTCATCTCCACCGCGATGGCGTGGGGCAGCTCCGGTCTGATCCAGGCCGACTGGAAGGGCAGCCTGGACGGCGGCGAGAAGAAGAACGGGTGGTTCAGCCTCCAGCTGCGCCCCGAGTGGGTCGACCTCATGATCCAGGACGAACTGGAGGAGTGGCTCGCCACGGACGGTCAGCCCGACGAGAAGGGCACCATCCAGGAGCACACCGAGGAGAACTTCGACTTCACCTACGA
>Ga0308161_1003758_pt1 | contig 14434 bp, 16 predicted proteins | sample PhyFR2_FD_201034 | JGI IMG/M metagenome (GOLD analysis project Ga0308161, IMG submission 201034) | Phyllosphere microbial communities from UC Gill Tract Community Farm, Albany, California, United States - DLSLF.R2 | ecosystem: Host-associated > Plants > Phyllosphere > Unclassified | place: USA...
GGAAACGGCGTTTAGTCGCGTTCAGTGCGTGGGAACGGTTGTTACCGGTCACCGGACGCTTGCCAGTAACTTGGCAGACTCGGGACATGTCTATTCTCCAAAAATCAAATTAGCTCGAGCTTCGTATAGGGTTTTGACGCCTCGTCAGGCTGTAAGGCCCGGTCACGGCGGTTCAGTGTGAACTCGCGATTGCCAGGCCCAAATGCCAAACCCGAGATTCTCAAAGGTGGCGTAGTATACGCTGTGTCGGCTGTGTGCTCAAGTCCCGAACAGACAAAGATCCCGCTGGATCGCGCGGGGTGGTTTAAATCCAACCACGTTCGGCAAATGAAACCCACTCTCCCCGGCCTACCACGAGGTGATCTAATACACGGATATCCATGAATTCACAACACTTTACCACACGTTCGGTGATTTGTTTATCGGCAAAACTGGGTTCTGCATAACCCGAAGGATGATTGTGAGCAAGGATCACGGCGGCGGCGTTGATCGCGATAGCTTCCCGGACAATTTCACGCGGATGCACCTCAACGTGGCTCAGCGTGCCGGAAAAGAGGCGGCTGTGCCTGAGCACCCGGTTCTGGTTGTTGAGATAGATGACCAGAAAGATCTCGCGCGGCTCGTCGGCAAGCTGGCTTTGTAAAAACGCTCTGGTCGCCTGCGGGCTGTCCAGGATCAGGGCCTCCTGAATGCTGGAGGCGTGGTAGCGTCGCGCCAGCTCGGCGATGCCTTTGAGCTGGGCAAACTTTGCCACGCCGATACCCGATACCTCGGCAAACTGCTGCGCATCCGCAGAGAGCAGATCGTACAGCGAACCGAAATGCGCCACCAGATATTCAGCGAAGGCCATCACGCTGCGCTCCGGCGTGCCGGTACGCAGAAACAGCGCCAGCAGTTCGATATCGGTGAGGGATGTAATCCCTAGCCGCAGCATCTTCTCGCGGGGCATCTTTTCACGCGGCATGTTCTCATATGACGTCAGCGATCTCGCCGTTTCCATAGCGCTCCCCCCCTGTGAAAACCCGATTTTGCCACGGCACACGCAGCGGCTCGACTTACGGTATTCGCTTTTGCGTAGCAGCTCGTAAAGTGTGTCATGCGCAAAAGCACGCCACTTTGCAGAGTGTGATAAAATGCCCACCTTCTGGTGAAACCCCAACAGGAATGAATCATGATGAGCCTGGCCGGTAAAAAAATCGTTCTTGGCGTGAGCGGCGGCATCGCTGCGTATAAAACGCCGGAGCTGGTGCGTCGTCTGCGCGATCGCGGCGCAGAGGTGCGTGTGGCAATGACCGAGGGTGCCAAAGCCTTTATTACTCCCCTGAGCCTGCAGGCGGTGTCGGGCTATCCGGTTTCCGATAGCCTGCTGGATCCGGCTGCCGAAGCGGCAATGGGGCATATTGAGCTGGGCAAGTGGGCTGACCTGGTGATCCTCGCCCCGGCAACCGCCGATCTGATTGCCCGCGTGACCGCCGGTATGGCTAACGATCTGGTATCGACCATCTGTCTGGCCACGCCGTCCCCCATTGCGGTGGTTCCGGCGATGAACCAGCAGATGTACCGCGCCGCCGCTACCCAGTATAACCTCAGCGTGCTGGCCGCCCGTGGTGTGCTGCTGTGGGGGCCGGACAGCGGCAGCCAGGCCTGTGGTGACGTGGGTCCGGGACGGATGCTCGACCCGCTGGCTATCGTCGATTTGGCCGCAGCGCATTTTTCGCCTGTCAAAACACTGCAACATCTGAATATCATGATTACCGCAGGTCCGACGCAGGAGCTACTGGATCCGGTGCGCTACATCACCAATAAAAGCTCCGGCAAGATGGGCTTCGCCATTGCCGACGCCGCGGCCCGTCTCGGCGCGAACGTGACGTTGGTGAGCGGCCCGGTGTCGCTGCCGACGCCAGCAGGGGTGAAGCGTGTCGATGTGGTGACCGCGCTGGAGATGGAAGCCGCCGTACAGGCTCAGGTTCAGTCGCAGCAGATTTTTATCGGCTGTGCTGCCGTTGCTGACTACCGTGCCGCCGCCGTTGCCGATGAGAAGATCAAAAAGCAAGGCGATGAAATTACAATAAAAATGGTTAAAAACCCGGATATCGTTGCTGGCGTTGCGGCACTGAGTACAAACCGCCCCTATGTGGTAGGGTTTGCCGCCGAAACAAATAATGTGGAAGAATACGCCCGGCAAAAACGTATCCGCAAAAACCTTGATCTGATCTGCGCCAATGACGTATCTGATGCAAATCAAGGATTTAATAGCGACAACAACGCATTACACCTTTTCTGGCAGGATGGCGATAAAGTCCTGCCGCTTGAGCGCAAAGCACTTCTGGGACAACTACTACTGGACGAGATCGTTACCCGTTATGATGAAAAAAATCGACGTTAAAATTATGGACCCGCGCGTTGGCAAAGCGTTTCCGCTGCCTACCTACGCCACCTCCGGCTCTGCCGGTCTTGACCTGCGAGCCTGTCTTGATGACGCCGTAGAGCTGGCACCGGGCGCAACGACGCTGCTGCCGACGGGCCTGGCTATTCACATCGCCGATCCGTCGCTGGCCGCCGTGATTTTACCGCGCTCGGGCCTTGGCCATAAGCATGGCGTGGTGCTGGGCAACCTGGTTGGCCTGATTGATTCAGACTACCAGGGACAGCTGATGGTCTCGGTCTGGAACCGCGGCAAGGAGAGCTTCACAATTGAGCCGGGCGAACGTATTGCACAGATGGTTTTTGTGCCGGTGGTGCAGGCAGAGTTCAACCTGGTAGAAGAGTTTGACAGCTCTGAACGTGGTGAAGGCGGCTTCGGCCATTCCGGGCGTCAGTAGATCGCCTCGTCCTTATATCATCCAGGATGCGTCTAAAAGATGGCAGAAAAACAAACCGCGAAAAGGAATCGTCGCGAAGAAATACTTCAGTCTCTAGCACTTATGCTTGAATCCAGCGATGGCAGCCAACGCATTACCACGGCCAAGCTGGCGGCGTCGGTTGGTGTCTCCGAAGCAGCTCTTTATCGTCATTTTCCAAGCAAAACGCGCATGTTTGACAGCTTGATCGAGTTTATCGAAGATAGCTTGACGACGCGTATCAACTTAATCCTAAAAGATGAGAAAGATACGCTGGCACGCCTGCGTCTCATCATTCAGCTGATTTTAGGCTTTGGTGAACGCAATCCTGGATTGACGCGGATCCTCACCGGTCACGCGCTGATGTTTGAGCAGGATCGTTTACAGAGCCGTATTAATCAGCTATTTGAGCGGATTGAATCGCAGCTGCGGCAGGTTCTGCGCGAGCGGAAGATGCGCGAAGGTGAAGGCTTTACCGTGGATGAAACGCTGCTGGCGAGCCAGCTGCTGGCCCAGTGTGAAGGTATGCTGTCGCGCTTTGTCCGCAGCGAATTCAAATATCGGCCTACGGACGACTTTGACGTCCGCTGGCCGCTGATGGTGGCCCAGCTACATTAATCCGTAAGCCTGCCGATCCGTACGCCCGGCCCGCATTCGCGCGGCCGGGTTATTTAACGCTTAAACGCCAAACTCTTCCCGATACGCCTGCACCGACGCCAGATGGTTCGCCATCTCCGGACGCTCTTCCAGATAAGCAATCAGATCCTTCAGGGTGATGATAGAGATCACCTGGCAGCCGTAGTCGCGTTCGACCTCCTGAATTGCCGAGATATCGCCGCGTCCGCGCTCCTGACGGTCAAGGGAGATCAGTACCCCTGCCAGCGTCGCACCATTGGCCTGGATAATCTCCATTGACTCACGAATAGCGGTTCCGGCGGTGATCACATCATCGACGAGCATAACTCGCCCCTGCAGCGCGCTGCCGACCAGACTGCCGCCCTCGCCGTGGTCCTTGGCCTCTTTACGGTTAAAGCAGTAGGGCACGTCGCGCTCGTGGTGCTCCGCCAGCGCAACCGCCGTGGTGGTGGCGATGGGAATGCCTTTATAGGCAGGGCCAAACAGCAGATCGAAATCGATACCGGAATCCACCAACGCTTCGGCATAGAAACGGCCTAACAGTGCCAGATCGCGCCCGGTATTAAACAGGCCGGCGTTGAAGAAATAGGGGCTTTTACGCCCGGATTTCAGCGTAAACTCGCCGAACTTAAGTACCTGCTTGTTAAGCGCAAACTCAATAAACTGGCGCTGATACGGTTTCATGGATTCGCTCCTCATCTCACTTTCATTGTTAACTTACTGACACGCTATATCACAGACAAAAGAAAGGCGACTCAATGGTCGCCCTTAAAACTAATTCTCTAACGCCGCTTTTTGCGTCGCTACGATGGATTCAATCCCCTCTCTGGCCAACGCCAGCAGCGAGAGCAGCTCCTCATGGGTAAACGGCTCCCCTTCGGCGGTGCCCTGCACCTCGATCATGCGGCCATCTTCGGTCATCACTACGTTCATATCGGTTTCGGCGGCAGAGTCTTCAACATACTCCAGATCGCACACTGCTTCGCCCTTGACGATGCCCACGGAGACCGCTGCCACCATCCCTTTCATTGGGTTGGTCTTCAGCTTGCCGGCAGCAACCAGCTTGTTCAGCGCATCCGCCAGCGCCACGCACGCACCGGTAATGGAGGCAGTACGCGTGCCACCATCGGCCTGGATCACATCGCAGTCGAGGGTGATGGTGAACTCACCCAGCGCTTTTAAGTCTACGGCGGCGCGCAGAGAGCGGGCGATCAGGCGCTGGATCTCCAGCGTACGGCCACCCTGCTTGCCTTTCGCGGCTTCACGCGCGTTACGGGTATGGGTAGCGCGCGGCAACATGCCATACTCAGCGGTGATCCACCCCTGACCCTGGCCTTTCAGAAAACGCGGCACGCCTTCATCAATAGAGGCGGTACACAGAACTTTAGTGTCACCGAATTCAACCAGCACGGCACCTTCAGCGTGTTTTGTATAGTTTCGGGTCAGGATGACGGGACGCACCTGATTAGCGCTACGGCCTGCTGGACGCATGATGATTTCTCCGGCTTCTACGAATGTGGCTGCGCATTATACGGACTAAATACGCTTATTCCTATCTTGAGAAGGCCCCGAAAGCTATAATCCCCCCATCTCCTCTTTAAAAACAGGAACGTCTATGATCCGCAGTATGACAGCCTACGCCCGGCGTGAAATCAAGGGTGAATGGGGCAGCGCAGTCTGGGAACTGCGCTCGGTTAACCAGCGCTATCTGGAGACGTGGTTTCGCCTGCCGGAGCAGTTCCGCAGCCTTGAGCCTGTAGTACGCGAGCGTATCCGTACCCGTCTGACCCGCGGTAAGATCGAATGTAACCTGCGCTTTGAGCCGGACGTCAGCGCGCAAAGCGAGCTGATTCTGAATGAAAAACTGGCTAAGCAGCTGGTCACAGCCGCGAACTGGGTCAAAATGCAGAGCGACGAGGGTGAAATTAACCCGGTTGATATTCTGCGCTGGCCGGGCGTGATGGCCGCTCAGGAGCAGGATCTGGACGCGATTGCCGCTGAAATCCTCTCTGCGCTGGACGGCGCGCTGGATGACTTTATCGTCGCCCGTGAGACCGAAGGTCAGGCGCTGAAGAGCCTGATCGAGCAGCGTCTGGAAGGCGTTAGCACGGAAGTCACCAAAGTGCGCGCCCAGATGCCGGAAGTGCTGAAGTGGCAGCGCGAACGCCTGGTTGCCAAGCTGGAAGATGCTCAGGTGCAGCTGGAGAATAACCGCCTTGAGCAGGAGCTGGTACTGATGGCTCAGCGCATCGACGTCGCTGAAGAGCTGGATCGCCTCGACGCGCATGTGAAAGAGACCTACAACATTCTGAAGAAGAAAGAGGCCGTAGGCCGCCGCCTGGACTTTATGATGCAGGAGTTCAACCGCGAGTCGAACACTCTGGCGTCAAAGTCTATCAATGCTGATATCACCACCTCTGCTATTGAGCTGAAGGTGCTGATCGAGCAGATGCGCGAGCAGATCCAGAATATTGAGTGATGCTTAACACAAGCTTATCTTGCTCTAGCTAAATCAAAAGGCCATTGTAAAAGATGGCCTTTTTGTTTTTTATCGCAGTACTGAAAATAGCTGATGAATTTATCTATTAGGTAAAGCTGTAACTTATAAAGGTAATTAATCAGCATCTAAAATAACGACTCTTGTTACGCTCTTCATTAATAAGAGAGATGCACTATGCTATTTCAGCGCCATATTAAGAAAAAAAACCGCACTAATAATTCATATTTAAAATAACGCTTAGGGTAAGCTGCCAGGAATGCATTGCTTATCCAACACCACGTTCTTTTTGTTAAACGTGTGTTATTTACATACAGAGATGACAGTACAAGGAAGTTAACATTATGACTGCACTTCAATTCCCGTGTACCATATTCAAAACCCAGAAATGGATGGATGACTACGGGGCCAGAGACATGCGCTATGGGGACTTAACCGAAGCACAACTCAGAAAACACTATCATCTGGAAAATGTGTCCACTCGCGTCAATCCTTACACATTGACGAAGGTTATACCTTTCAGCCAGTCTCAGCTGATGCCGTATGGTTATCGAGGGGATACGGCCAAAATGACCCCGCAGCAGTGCGCCAGAATTTTGTTTGATGAGTTCCGCCACCTTTCACGCATGTTTGCCCTGTTCAGCCCTTACCGACATCTGATCGATAAAATGATCACGCACATGCAGTATGGCAACGGCGCGCCTTTCCGTGATATGTTGCTGGACAGGGCGTTGAAGGAGGTTATTGTTAATGATAGGACAGACAGTAGTACTTTATTGAGGATTAAAGAAATCATTCATAAAAATATTGACTGGGTGAATCTTATCTATCCATCAAACATGGTGGAAGAAATAACTAAAAAAATCCTTGACGGTAAGCTTCCTAAATTCGATAGATTTCAAGATAATTTTAACGGCATGGGCGTTACTATACATGATACGTGGGCAACGCATATCACCTTAACGTCTCTAGAGATTAATCATAAATATTACAAGGCAAGTATAAAATATAAGGTGCAAGATCACTTTGGACTAGATTATGATGATATTATGAAAAATAAATTTAACCAATTTCATTTCTTCCGTATCTGGTTCATACTCCAGCATTACAATAAACTTGCTTTCAGACCATTCATAACCAATATGGAAGCCATAGTAGAAACCATCGGATACCGTAATGAAAAATAAAAGTAATAAGTTCTCAATAGGAGTAATATTAATTACGTTTGCCTTTGCTATTTTTCTTATATGGCTAGTTTATCATCCAGTAAACATTATAGCCGTTCACCAAGAAGAAAATTTTAGTGAAGTTCTAGTAAAAAACTTCCCAATAACAGATACGGGAAAAATCAAATGGTGGCTTAAGAATAAAGAACTATTAAAAAATAAATATAACATTCCTAGGCCGGGATCGAATGGCAATTTCTACATAAATTTTTGGGATTTTGGCGAAGGTTATAAAGAGCAAGGTAAATATGACCGCCGATGCTTTGCTGACATGAAGCTACCTAAAAACTGCATAGATAAAAATGCGGTTTTCTCTGTCGAGAATGGTAGAGACGGTTCGATATTATTTACAGTTTATGATGGGACATATCGCATGGAAAGAGGGGGTGAAGTAAAAAAAATTAAAGACTAATCAAATTAATCTTTTTTGATATTACAGGCCCACTACTCATGGTATTTACTTATGCACCAAGAGACTTTCTCTGAGCAACTATTTACTTTGGCAAAGCTTGTTCTTTTTGAAAATAGGATTAAATATAACAATGATGGGAATCATCAATGAAAAGTAAAAATAATAAAATACCCCTCACAATATTTATAGTCATTTTCATACTGATAGCTTACTTTTTTTGGAGATCGCTACGCCCGGTAGACATTATCGCCGTTCATCAAGATGATGACTACAGTTCTGTTTTAGTAAGGAATTTTCCCATCACGGATATAGGGCAGATAAACTGGTGGTTGAAAAATAAAGGTACGCTGAAAAGGCGCTACGGCATTCCTAAACCTTCTTCTTATGGGAATTTCACTATTATTTTTTGGGACTTTGGAGACGGTTATAAAGAAGAAGGGAAATATGATAGACTTTGCTTTAATGATATGAAAGGCCCAGTCAATTGTATTGAAAAAGATGCTATATTTTCTGTTGATAATAGTCCAAATCTGGGGACGGTTTTTACGGTATACGACGGTGGTGATTATCGCTTCGATAAAAACGGTAAGCTTATTGAAATCCATATCGAATAAAATAGATTACTTTTACAGAAGACAGATTAATGCACCTCTCATTGTGCCTATGTAAGCTATCACAATGATATGGGAAACTACAAGGAATGCATTTAAGAAAGATATGCGCTTTAAGAATACAAAAGTGTTTTATATGATATCCTTTATAGCTTGCACTTTTTTCGCTTACATCTTTTGGCTGTATTTGCGTCCGGTGGAAATTTTCTCCGTTCATCAAGAAGAAAACTACGGTTCTGTTTTAGTCAAAAACTTCCCTATTACTGATAAAGAGCAGATAAATTGGTGGCAGAGCAATAAAGATATGCTAAAAAAACGCTACAACATTCCTAAGCCTGCCTCATATGGTGGGTTCACTATAATCTTCTGGGATTATGGGGATGGTTATAAAGAAGAGGGAAAATATGACAGACTTTGTTTTAATGATTTAAGGCCGCCCAAAAACTGTATAGATAAAAACAAAGAGTTTTATGTAACCTACAGTAAAAACACAGGAATTAATTTTATTACTAATAGCACGATATATAGAATAGATAAAAGCGGTAAATTCGTAAAAAAATCTAATTAAAATTTCTGGACGTCATTGTCGCTAAGATCCTCTCTGCGCTGGATGACTTATCACCCCTCTCGAAGGCGAAGTCAGGCGCTGATGGCTCAGAGCATCAACATGAATGGAGAATAATAACCTTCTTCTTTAATAGACTTGCTTACCCGCAGTACTAAAAAAATAGTCGTCCACTTTTCGGTTGTGAGAGGGATGTGCAAAACGCCACACTCATTGGAAACAGCACACCCGGAGAGAACCATGGATTTCAATGCACTTCACCATCAAAACCAACCTCTGCTTATCGCCAACGTCTGGGATGCCAGCAGCACTTTGATTGCACAGCAGGCTGGGTATCATGCGCTGGGTACGTCCAGTGCCGCCATTGCCACTTTGCTTGAGTATGAAGACGGTGAAAGAATGAGTTTTGATGAGCTACTCTTCATGGTCACCCGCATCAAAGCCGTCACATCACTTCCCTTAAGCGTTGATCTGGAATCGGGCTATGGCGATACCACAAGTCGCATCATTGAAAATATCCACTGTCTGACCCAGGCAGGCGTTGTAGGCATAAACATTGAGGACAGCCACGTCGTGAACGGCGTTCGTAGCCTTGATGATGCACATACCTTTGCCAGCAAACTTCAGGAACTCACCACGGTCTGCCCCGACCTATTTTTTAATGTGCGTACCGATACGTTTTTACTCAACATAGAGAATGCGCTGGAAGAGACGCTGTATCGTGGTCAGCTGTACGCAGCCCATGGTGCCAATGGATTTTTTGTTCCTGGCATAACTCAACCTGATAGTATTGCTGCTCTGGTGCATCACGTCCCCTTACCTGTGAACGTGATGTGTATGCCGACGCTACCCGATTTCGCCACGCTAGCTTCGCTGGGTGTACGACGTATTTCTATGGGCAATTTTATCCATACTGCAATACAAGCCAAATTAAAAGAGTCGCTCTGTAAGATTCAGGCACATCAATCTTTTGCGGACGTTTTTGACTATGAAAATAACTGACAATGCTCAATGCGATGTGTGGTATCAGGCCTTGCTCGCCCGCTCTACAGAGTTTACCGGTGTATTTTATGTCGGTGTCAAAACCACCGGCGTGTTTTGTATCTCAGTATGCCGGGCACGAAAACCCAAGCGGGAAAACGTCGAATTTTATAAGGATCTTAAGTCCGCACTTGCTGCCGGGTTTCGCCCATGCAAAATTTGCCGCCCGATGGAAAATGCCTGTACTTCACCCGGCTTTATTGAACAAGCGCTAGAGCTGGTTCGAGACACGCCGAAAGAGCGCATTAGCGATGCCGAACTACGCCAGCATAATATTAGCCCGGAGCGGGTAAGGCGCTGGTTTCTGCAAAACCATGGGATCACCTTTCAGGCGTTTCAACGTATGCAGCGCGTTAATGTCGCTCTGCAAGAACTGAAAGCGGGTCGCTCAACGACGGATGTCGCTTTCGACAGCGGTTATGATTCTCTGAGCGGCTTTGGCTATACCTGCAAAAAATTGACCGGGTCCGCGCCAAGTGCGCGCCGTCAGGTTATTTTAATCCACCGGTTTACGACGCCCTTGGGCCCGATGTTTGTTTGCGCCACCGATAGCGGTATCTGCTTGCTGGAATTTGTTGACCGACGAGCATTAGAGACCGAGTTCAGCGATCTACAACGCCTATTAAACGCAAGTATCATAGCGGGAGAGAACGGTCACACTCGCCAGGCAGAGAAAGAAATAGGCGAGTACTTCGCAGGCCAGCGGCGGCAGTTCAGCGTAGCGTTAGATACGCCAGGCAGCGAATTCCAGCGTGGTGTGTGGCAAGGTTTGCAGAGAATTTCTTATGCCGAGACAACGCATTACCAAGCGGTTGCGGTAGATATTGGTAACCCCATGGCCACGCGTGCGATTGCGTCGGCTTGTGGCGCGAATAGGGTGGCTATTATCATCCCCTGTCATCGGGTTGTCGGCAAAGATGCTTCCATGACGGGCTACGGTGGCGGCATTGCTCGTAAGACATGGTTGATTAACCATGAAAATACAATCAGTAAAAATGCATCTGACGTTAGAGATGCAAATAAAACGGAGGGGTACTGCAATGCTGGAGCAGAGAATAATTCAATTCCTCAAAGAGACGCTCAGCGGTAATGTGGACGCAGCGCACGACCTCGGCCATTTAATGAGGGTTGCGAATAACTGTAAACATATCCAGAAACATGAAGGCGGTAATCCTGACATCATACTCGTTGCCAGTTACTTCCATGATATTGTCTCCCTGCCTAAAAACGCACCTGACCGGCACCGCTCCTCGCAGCTGGCTGCACAAAAGACACTGACTATACTTGCTGAACATTTCCCTGAGTTTCCTGCTCGTCACTATGCCGCCGTTGAGGAGGCAATTGTATGTCATAGCTACAGTGCCAACATCAAACCAGGCAGTATTGAAGCAAAAATCGTGCAGGATGCGGACAGGCTAGATGCATTAGGTGCTGTGGGTTTAGCCCGCACATTTTATATTGCAGGGAAACTAAATACAAAACTCTTTAATAGTGACGATCCGTTTGCAGAGCAGCGCGCTTTAAATGATAAAGAGTATGCCCTCGATCATTTTTATACAAAACTGCTTAAACTACCCGATACGATGAATACGGGTGAGGGTAAACGCATGGCTAAAAAGCGCTCTGAGTTCCTGCTTAGCTATATTGATAACTTAAGGCAAGAACTCGGGCTATCGGTAAGCTTTTGTGATGAATAAATTAATGGGACCATAAGTATTTTAACGCCCCTGAAAAGGGGCGACTACCATTTGATAAAGATAACTTAGGGTACGGTAGGGATACCCAGCATTTTTATTTCATCAATGTGGCGCTTTGTCAGGTTTATCTCACATTGATCAATGACTGGCTGATAATCATATGTATCTTCTCCAATTTCAGAGGCCACGCCAAGGCAAATTTTTTCCCTATATTTCTCCCAGTCTTTCTGTGCCTCAAGAAAATACTTACTATAAACAGTGCCGACCGTTAAATCTGGATCTTCGCTTTTAAAAACGGGCCCATCATAGTTTTTAAGGATCCTGTTATTAACATCATCTACAATCTTTTTATACTGAGCGAAAATGTCATTTTTCTTATGCGTTAGACAATCATGAGCCCTATGATAATCATCGTTACTTTGCTTGTAGCAAATGTCATTTTCCGAGCCCTGACTAAGCTCAGCCCATACTTTGGTAGGCAGAAGAAAGGCAAGAAAGATAACGGCACATGTGTTTAATTTCATTTTAAACACCCTATCCTGTTCCTGTTTTTTATCACTGGCACATAGCGTATTGCTGGCTATATAATTTCGCAATCCCACTTCCCCTAATAAAAAATCTTAGTCTGTAAGCAATATTACCCCTAAAAACCGAGGCTGGCATCTAGCATAAATGAACTTGGACTTGTCATCAGCTAGTATGCAAAACTACCCGTTCGCTCTGGCAAACCCATTTATGATGCGTAGAGAAATATCAGATAAAAACCACGACCCATGACGAACACCCTGCTCTCCCCCACCCGCACCTTCAACGCCCTGCCCTTTATCCGGCGTGCGGAGTCCGGTTACATCCGTCATCTGCCTGCGCTGTCCTACTGCCTCGTTGAGTATGACCGGACGCACTACAGCGACGCGCTGTTCCAGCATTTCTCGCAGCCGTTCCCGACGGCACTGACTAATGCAGTGGCGAAGCGCAGAGCCGAATACCTGGCGAGCCGCTACTGCGGGCAGGTTCTGCTCGGACAGATGCAGGCAGCTTCAACGATTATTGGCACCCATGAGCGCGTTCCCCAGTGGCCAGCTGGCTGGCGGGGCAGTATCTCCCACAGCGATAAATATGCCCTGGTTGTTATCGCCCCTGAATCAACGGGGCTTATGCCGGGTATCGACATTGAGCAGTGGCAGCCCGAGGTCATGCTGGAGACGGCAGACATGTTCGCCTCGTCAGACGAACAGCAGCTATTGTCCTCGTTATCCCTGCCCTATCCGCAGGCGCTGCTAACGCTCTTTTCAGCTAAGGAGAGCCTGTATAAATCCCAGTGGCCTGAAGTGAGGCGCTACTTTGATTTCCAGGCAGCAAAGGTCACGCACGTCGATGAAGCAGAGCAGCGCTTTACCCTGACCCTCACCGAGACCTTAACGCCAAAGCTAAAGTGTGGAACCGCCTTTAGCGGCAGCTATACGTTTCTCAACGATGCGGTTATTACCTGCATCGGTTAATTTTTCCGTTTAAAACCCCCTTATTCCCTGTTTCGCCAGCCATGCCGTGAGGCTCTGTACCAGCGGGTGGTGCACAAAGGTAACCAGCTGTCGTGCCTTCTCCAGCCCTACGCCCGGCAGCTGCTGCCAGCTAAGCTCATTGCGCTTGGTAAACTGCGGCCAGGTGCCGTCGCCTATCAGCCTCAGTGCGGCCTGAGTGAGCGGCAGACCCATCGCCATCACCCAGCGGATAAAGGGCCGTTCACGGGCCAGGTTGAACTGATGCCAGATCTGGCGCCCTCTGGCTGCGCTAAGTCCCGGCGTGTTCTCTAACTGCTGTCGGGTCAGAGCCAGCCAGGAGAAGATATGTTCAAAGCGATGCGCCTGATGCAGGAGCCGCCAGCCCGCTTCGCCCAGACCTGTCATATCCAGCACCGGCTTCGAGCTGAGCCATACCAGCCGGGCGAAAAATTGCGCCTGACAATCGGGTGCAGCATAAAAGCAGGTAAGCGAATTGAAATGTGCGGGCGGCGGCTCGGGTTTGTCGCGCGCCAGGCTACGCCATATCACCCGGTCAATGCGCGGGATACCCTGGCCCGCCAGGCTCACCTGAACCTGATCGCCCGGCGCGATATCGAGCTCTTGCCAGCGGCGGACAGAGCCAAGGTTCACTCGACGCACCGTTTTGTCATCCAGCTGTACCGGCTCAAGCTCAGCTACCACGGCGATCTTACCGCTGCGTCCGGTAGCAAAGCGGATATGGGTTACCTCGGCAACCTGCTCAACGGGCGGGTATTTCCAGGCCACGACCCAGTCACCCTCGCCGGGTCGCCAGCGCCTGCCCCCTGGCTCTTTCGCCGCACGGATCACTACCCCGTCGGTGACAAAGGGCAGCGGAGTGGTGAACCAGCGGGTGCGTATGGTCTCGACTTCATCGGCATTTTTCACCGGCAGGCTAAAACGCGAACTGGTGTTAAACCCGGCTTCGCTCAGCAGCTTCAGGCGCTGCTCCATCGCAGCAGGGCCGTCCGGCCAGGCCCAAACAAATAGCGCGAGCTCATTAAGTAAGGGGGAGTTCTCCCGCTGCATCAGGGCGCCCGCCACCTTTGCGCGGGCGTTGATGCCGCCCATCCGCTGCTGGATATGCCCATCACGCGCCAGATAGATCTCGCCCTGCAGGACGCTGTTGGCCAGCGGCCCGGTAAGCCGTTGAGGTAGGGAAGGAATAAGGCGCACCTTCTCGGTCCACGATTCCCCGTTGCGGCCATCGCCACGGCTGATGGCATCTGTGAGCCGCCCGTTGCGGTAGATCAGCGTCACCGCCACGCCATCAACCTTAGGCTGTACCCATAGGTCACGGCGCTCGCCCATCCAGCGCCTGAGTGCATACTTGTCCGCCAGCTTGCGCACCCCGGTATGCATCACCGGATG
>Ga0308161_1003764_pt1 | contig 14426 bp, 14 predicted proteins | sample PhyFR2_FD_201034 | JGI IMG/M metagenome (GOLD analysis project Ga0308161, IMG submission 201034) | Phyllosphere microbial communities from UC Gill Tract Community Farm, Albany, California, United States - DLSLF.R2 | ecosystem: Host-associated > Plants > Phyllosphere > Unclassified | place: USA...
GCGACGAGCACGAGCGGCTCGAGCGCAAGGCCGTCATCGTGCGGTTCCCGCAGCTGATGCGTCGGCAGGTCGCGCGGATGACCACGGTCGCCGAGGCGATGACCGGCGCGGTGCGCACGATCCTCGAGCGCGACCCGGCCTGGGGCCCCGAGGCCGCGACACCGCAGGCGGCCGAGATGCTGCTCGGCATGTGCATGACGGGCCTGCGCAGTGCCGCTCGGCACGAGGGTTCCGACCCGGAGCAGGTCCGGGCGGCGGTGGTCGCGTCGATCCGCGACACGGCGGCGCGCATCGCCTTTCATCGAACTCAGAAGCGGCCAAGCTCCGACCAGCGTCTTCAAGAATGACGATGCTGGCACCGGCGCAATGTGACGCGACACCAATATTACCCTGAGCGGTATCGCAGGTTCACTTGCGTCCGCCGCGCAAATAGGCAACCCTGTGAGAGGCGGAGAATCCGTCAACGTTCCAACTACTGGAACAGATAGGGCCTGCAGGGGCAGGCCAAAAGGGGGAACTAATGAAGAAGCGCAATGGAATGCTCGCCGCTCTCGCGGCGGTGGCTGTGGCCGCGGGTATTATGGTAGCTCCTGCGACCGCACAGGCGGCTAGCTTGCCTGCAATCAAGTGCACCTACAGGAGCGGCGTGACCACCTGCATCGTCGTTGCAAACGGAGGCTACTGCGGATCCTCTCGACGAGTGGGACTGGGCGTGACGACCGGAAAGAAGGGCGGAATCATCATCCGCGCCGGCGGCGCTGGTTATGCCCACTGGGAAAAGGGTAAGGTCAAGAACCATAACGTTATCGTGGGTACGACCTACAGCGGCGCCGTCACGATCGTCGGAAAGCTCTCGAGCACAGAGAAGCCTTACGTCAGCTGCAACCTCTGATTGAGTGAGAAGCAGAGGGTCCGCGGTTTTACAGACCGTGGACCCTCTGCTGCGTTCACGGCTTCTTTACAAAGCCCTTTTGCACCAGCCAGTCGAATGCGACATCCGCCGGCTCGCGACCGTCCACATCCACCTGTCTATTCATTTCCTGAAGCGCATTATCAGTGAGCTCCGGGGAAATTGAATCGAAGACGGTCTTCAGCTCTGGGTACTTCTTCAGTGTGGTCGAGTTGATGACAGGAGCCACGTTATAATTCGGAAAGAACTTCTTTTCATCCTTGAGAACCGTCAACGACAGCGCCTTGATCCGGCCGTCGGTGGTGAAGACCTCGCCAAAGTTGCACTTGCCACGATCTGTTGCGGTGTAAACGGTGCCAGTGTCAAGAATGCTGATGTTCGATCGGGGAACTGCGCCCTCACCATCATTGCCGATGTGGAGGCCGTACTTCTTGAACATCGGTTTCAAACCGTCGGGACGAGAGTAAAATTCCGACTCTACGCAGAACGTCCGATCAGCTACCGGCAGCGCCCGGAGGTCAGAAAGGGACGAAACATCTTTGAGATTGCGCACTGCTTCTTCCCGCACAGCGAATGCGTAAGTGTTGTTCATTGGTGCCGGCGTGAGCCAATCGAGGCGGTTCTTCGCGTCCTCGTCACGGACCGCGATGTATTGATCGCGGCTGTCTGCGATTGGATCAGTGTGGCCCATGAACGATAGCCAAGCCGTCCCTGTGTACTCGTAGGTCAGGTCGGCGCCACCATCCAACATGAGCTGCCGTACCGCCACACTTCCTGGAACGTTCGTCTTGTCGTTGACCTGGAATCCTGCCGCCCGTGCCGCGATGACAGCAATCTTTCCCAACACCAGCTGCTCGGTGAAGTCCTTCGACGTGACGGTGATCTGGGCGTCATCCGGGAGCGACGCAACTCGTTTTATCGACCCAGGAGCAGCAGCGGGGGCAAATCCCGATGCCGTCTGAAGTCCGCATCCAGAGACTCCTACGGTCACGGCGCAGGCAGTTGCGAGCACGAGGAGAAGTCTCGTGCGGCGTTGACGTTGTGCACGCATCATCGAAGTCCTTTCGGTCGGGCGACCGTCTCGACCACGCGGCCGAGCCAGTCAATCGTCAGCGCTAAGAGTGCGACAAGGAGCGCACCTGAAACCAGGACGGATGGCAGGAAGAGCTTCACGCCGGTGGTGATGAGTAGACCGAGTCCGCCCGCACCGACGAAGGTGGCCAGACTGGCCGTGCCGACGAGCAGCACGAGCGCGGTTCTGATGCCCGACAACATGATCGGCACCGCCAACGGGAGTTCGACCCGCATCAGCACGCTGAAGGCGCTCATGCCCATGCCGCGACCGGCCTCGACCAAATTCGCGTCTACGCTCTCGATCCCGATGATTGTGTTCCGGAGGACAGGCAGGATCGCGTAGAGCACGAGCGCGATGACGGCGGACGAGCTGTTCAGGCCGAGCCAGGCGGCGAGCAGCACGATGAGGCCGACTGCTGGGGCCGCCTGCCCGAAGTTCGCGACGGCGAGCACGTACGGGCTCGCCCGGCGCAGCGGCCCGCGGGTGAGCACGACGCCCAGCGGGATGCCGATCACGAGCACCAGGACCGTCGACTGCAGGGTCAGCACGAGGTGCTGGCCGGTCAGGGCCAGGATGTCCGCCGGGTTGAGCGTCGTGCGCTCCGTCGGGGTCAGGTCCGCCGTCGCGAGCCACACCGCGAAGCCGGCCAGGACGACCAGGATCGCGATCGGCTGGAACAGCAGGCCCTTCCACGAGGTGCTCGCACCGGTGGCGGGGCCGGCAGCGGCGACTGCGCTCACAGGTCTTCTCCGGTGGGCATCGCCGACACCGGCGACGACGGCATGGTCTCGATCGGGTTCGTGTTCGTGCCGACCGGCGTGTAGGCCTGGTCGCCTGCGGCGGTCGCGCGGGAGCGGGTGATCGCCTCCATCACGGTCTCGACGGTGATGACCCCGCGGAACGCGTCACGACGACCGGTGACGAGTGCGGCGCCGGCGCTCGAGACGAGCATGGTGTCGAGCGCGTCGTTGAGGGTCGCGGCCTCGCCCACGACGGGCAGGCCGGGCTCGACGCCGTCGGGGATGCGGTCGAGGCGCTCGAGCTGGCGGCGCGACGGCCACCCGATCGGGCGCTGGCGGTGGTCGACGACGACGGCGTGCTGGTGCCCGCCGGCCTCGTTCATCCGCTGCAGCACGGCCTTGACCTCTTCGCCGGGCGAGCAGGTCACGGCCGACTCGACCTCGACGTCGCGCACGCGGTTCAGCGTGAGCTGCTTCAGGCCCGCGCCGGAGCCGATGAAGTTCTCGACGAACTCGTTCGCCGGCTCGGCCAGGATCCGCTCCGGGGTGTCGTACTGCACGATGTGCGCACCCTCGGTGAAGATGACGATCCAGTCGCCGAGCTTCACGGCCTCGTCGAAGTCGTGCGTGACGATGACGATCGTCTTGTGCAGTTCCTCCTGGATGCGCAGGAGCTCGTCCTGCAGGCGCTGGCGGGTGATCGGGTCGACCGCACCGAACGGCTCGTCCATGAGCAGGACGGGCGGGTCCGCCGCGAGCGCACGGGCCACGCCGACGCGCTGCTGCTGGCCACCGGAGAGTTCGCGGGGGAACCGGTCGCGGTAGGTGTCGGGGTCGAGCGAGACCAGGTCGAGCAGCTCGTCGACGCGCGCCGCGATCTTCTCCTTCGACCAGCCGAGCATCTTCGGCACGATCGCGATGTTCGCCGCGACCGTCATGTGCGGGAAGAGCCCGCCGGCCTGGATCACGTAGCCCATGCGGCGGCGGAGCTCGTCACCGTCGATGCCCGTGACGTCGTCGTCGCCGACGACGATCCGGCCCTGGGTGGGCTCGATCAGGCGGTTGATCATCTTGAGGGTCGTCGTCTTGCCGCAGCCGGACGGGCCGACGAGCATGACGATCTTGCCGGCCGGGATCTCGAGCGTGATGCCGTCGACGGCGGGCTTCGACTGCCCGGGGTACCGCTTGGTGACCTCGTCGAGCAGGATGCTGCGCCCGGTGACGTCCCCGTCGGGCGCGGTGGTGGTGGCGGAGTCAGTGCTGGACACGGATACCTCTCGAGATGGTCAGGCGGCCGAGGCCGATGAGGAGCAGGTCGAGGACCAGGGCGAGCAGGACGACGCCGACCACCCCGACCACGACGGAGAACAGGGCGTTGGCGCCGCCGAGGCGGGACAGCCCGGAGAAGATGAAGCCGCCGAGCCCGGGGCCGAGCGCGTACGCGGCGATGGCGGCGATGCCCATCACCATCTGCGCGGCCACGCGGACGCCGCTCAGGATGATCGGCCAGGCCATCGGCAGTTCGACCTGCAGCAGGGTGCGGAACCGGCTCATGCCGATGCCGCGCGCCGACTCGACGACGGCAGGCGGGATCTCGGCGAGACCGACGACCGCGTTGCGCAGGATCGGCAGGGCGGCGAAGAAGACGACCGTCACGACCGACGGCAGGACGCCGAAGCCGAGCGGGACGATGAGCAGGCCGATGACGGCGAACGACGGCAGGGTCAGGCCGATGGCCGACACCCCGTTCGCGAACGCGGTCAGGCGCGGGCTGCGGTAGACGAGTGTGGCGAGCACCACGGCGATGACCGTGGCGAGGACGACGCACTGGACGACCAGTGAGAAGTGCTGCCACGATGCGAACCAGATCTGGTTCCATCGCTCCACGACGTACTGGAACACGGGTGGGCGCTCCCCTTCCGGTCGGCTGAACTGCCCACAGATCGGGGCACGAGCTCGGCCAAAGCTACGCAGCAGCCGGACCGGTTGTACAACGCAACCCCGCCGAGACGACGGTTTCCCTTGCAGTTGCGAGGAGGACAACCCCTGATCAGCGGGTGTTCACCAGGGCGAGCCTGGGAGAACGGTAACGATCGGTCTGCCTGCTCGGCTATGCGTCGAGGTCGCGCAACCCGGATCGCTCCGCGATGTCGACGAGCTGCTCACGCCACCGGATCCATTCCTCCGGGGACTTGTCGGCCAGGTTGCCGTCACCGTCGCCGGCCAGGCCGTCGAGCATCTCGCGCACGATGTCGGCGTGACCCGCGTGCCGGGCGGTCTCGTACGCCATGTGCACCAGGATCCGGTGCAGGGTGACGTCCCGGTGCCCCTCCGGCCACCACGGCACGGTCCCGGTGGCGGTGAGGTCGAGCGCCTCGATCGTGGCGTCGGCGTGGGCGGCACTCCGGTGGTGGAAGGCCACGATGTCGGCCATGGTCTCGTCGAGCGAGGCGTACATGTCCTCGCCGTCCTCCGACTCGAGCCAGGCGGGCTGGTCCGGCAACGGCCGCCCGAACACCTCGCCGAAGTAGCCGGCCTGCACCCCGGCGACGTGCTTCACCAGCCCGAGGACGTTCGTGCCCGTGGGCGTCACCGGCCAGCGGGCCTGCCGCTCCGCGAGCCCGTCGAGCTTGGCCAGCAGGGCCGCACGGTGCTTCTGCAGGTACCGGTGCAGCGTCCGCTTCACCGCGGCGTCGGCGGCAGCGGCGTCCGCGCCGTCCGCCGCCGCCGCCGCACCGGCGGGTTCCCGCGTGGCCCCTTCGTCCGACAGCAGGGCGTTGCTGCTCGCGGGGTGCACCTCGGGGACCGCTTCGACGTCGCTCATGCCCCCGATCGTGCCACCCGGAGCTCCTGCAGGCGCGTCGACTCCTGCACGGCGACCCGTTCAGCCGTCAGCAGCAGGCCGGCGACCTCGGTGCCGGTGCGTGCCGGGGCGTCGTTCCAGCTCGTCAGGTCCCGTACCCGCCCCATCCGGATGTCCGGCGCGGGGCACCACAGCACGGGCTCGCCCTCGTCGCGGGCGAGGGCGTGCCACACGACGTCGAGCGCGTGCTGCACCCGGGGAGCGTGCACCGCGTGCGGCCCGCCGGCGGCGGACACGACCGCGCCGACCAGGCAGGCACCGACGAGCGGCCGGCCCTGCACGTCCATCGCGGCGGCGCTGGAGGCCTTGCGCTCGCGGCCGTGCTCGTCGAGGTAGGCGAACCAGGCGTGCTGGACCCACCCGCGTTCGACGACGGCGCGGGCGTCGGAGAGCAGGTGGACGAGTTCCCCGAGTTCGCGCACCCGGTCGTCGACCCGTCGCGCGCGGGCGGCGGCGCGGCGGTCCGAGATCCGGTCGAGCAGGCCGCGGAGACCGCGTCGCTCGGGTCGGACGGGGGCGGGGGAGGCGTCGGTGGCGACGTCGTGCTGGACGCGGAGCTCGAGGGTCATGGTGGCCCCTCCGATCGGCTGTGCACGGATGGTGCGGTCACGATAGCCCCGCGGGGACTCAGTCGTCCAGCACCGCGTCGATGCTCCGTCGCGCGACGCTCCGGAAGGCGCGTTCGTCGGCGGTCGCCAGCGCGGACGCGAGCGCGACCACCCACCCACGTGCGCGCAGCCAGGTGGCATCCGAGGCCGCGACGCGCGCCCGGAACGCGGAACGCCCCGGCCGGTCCAGCGTCAGCCAGGCGGTCGCGAGGTCGACGGCGGGGTCGCCCGCGGTGACGTCCCCGAAGTCGACCACGGCCGACAGGCGGTCGACTCCGTCCGACGAGTCGACGAGCAGGTTGAAGGGGTGCATGTCGCCGTGCACCCAGACGGGAGGCCCGGCGTGCGCGGGCACGGGCACGGCCGCTGCGGTCCGCCACAGCGTGGCCAGCTCTCCGGCCCGGTGCACGCCGTGCTCGTCGAGTCGCGTCAGCACGGCGTCGCTCCGCGACGCGAGCGGCACCGCACGGAACGGGTTCGCCGGGGCGTCGTCCGGGGCCGGGACGTGCAGGAGTCCGACGAACGCGGCGAGCGCCTCGGCGACGGGGATCCCGGCCGCACGTTCACCGATCGACGTACCGGGCAGCCACGGCACGATGCTCCACGACCACGGGTAGCCGAGGGCGGGGCGTCCGGTGCGCACCGGGGCAGGCACCGGGACGACCGATCCGACCCGGGCGGCGATGTCCGGCAACCAGCGCTGTTCGTGTTCGACGAGCCGTGCGGCCAGCTCCCGACGGGGGACCCGGACGGCCAGGTCGTCGCCCAGGCGCAGCACGACGTTGTCCCAGCCGTTCGCGACGACCTCGAGCGGGAGGCCGGCCAGGTCGGGGTGCTGGTCGCGCAGCAGGGACCGGACGAGCGGGACGTCGACGTCGACCTCGGCAGCGGGTGTGGGCACCGCGTCAGGCTAGTGGGCCGCCGGACACATGCCCGCGAACTGGGGCCGGTGGCGCGACACCCTTCTCGGTAGTCTCAGAGGCGAGGTGACGTGGGTGTTTCCCTGGGGGGACCCGCGTCACTCCGGAGCGATGAGCGCGACGAGCCGCGGGATCTCCGGACGCAGCCGTTCGGTGACGAACGCGTCCAGCAGGACCGTCCAGAGTTCCCGCAGGCCCGCGAACAGGTCGGCCCGGCGGGTCATCACGTCCGAGACGGTCTGCACGCCGGTGTAGGCACGGACGACGACCCGGCCGACCAGGTCCGGGTCCCACCGCGGGTCGATCTCGCCCACCTCGACGGCCTGCCGCGCGAACCCGGCGACCACCGTGGTCCAGTCGGTGTACGGGTCCTGCCGGGCGACGTCGCTCGCGGCCACGTCGGTCGACAGGCGCACCCCGGCGCTCACGACGACCTCGGACGTCATCTGGACCGCGAGCCCCTGGCACAGCCACATGATCGACTCGAGCGGGGTGGTGCCCCGCGCCACCGCGGCCTCGCCGTAGCGGCGCGAGATCGCGTGCTGCTCGGCGACGACGGCCCCGGCCATGTCGGCCTTCGACGTGAAGTGGAAGTACAGCGCACCCTTGGTCATCCCGATGCGTTCGGCGATGCCGTCCATCGAGGCACCGACGTACCCGCGTTCGTCGAACTCCGCGGCCGCGCCCTCGATGATCGCCGTGCGGGTCGCGAGCGACCGCTGCTGCCGGGTCGGTCGGTCCTGCGCCATGGGGTCCGATCGTAGTCAGCGCACGCTGCCGCCGGGGTGCACTGGCCGCATTCGGCAGGCGTTCGGCCGGGTGCCCTACGGTCGGTCGCCATGGACGGATGGCGGAACCCTGCGCGCTGGGCACGGACGGGTCGGTGGCTGCTGCTGCCGATCGCGGTGCTGGACTGGGTCGCGCTCGCGCCGCAGACCATCGTGGTGCTCGCGTTCCTGATCGCCGTCGTCGGGCTCGCCGGCATGGGTGCGGCCCTCGTGGTGCACATGCTCCGTCGGTCCCGTGGGGCGATGGCCGGCCTCGGCGTGGTGATGCTGCTCGGCGGGCTCGTCGTGTTCGGCCTCGACCCGTTCCCGGGCTCGTTCCCGCTCATCCAGTCGTGGTGGCCGGAGTCCATCACGCAGCCGCAGCACGTCGGCAGCGCGTACTGGCAGCTCGCCGGCCTGGGCATCGAGCTCGCCGGGTTCGCCCTGCTCGCCACGCTGCTCGTGGTCTCGCTGACCGGCACTCCGCGCCCGCAGCAGGACCGCTTCCGCTCCTGACGTGCGCGGCACGATCAGGTGGCGCCGCACGACCGGGTGGCGCGGCACGCACGCTCAGTGCCGGGTGAGCACCACCAGCGTGACGTCCACCACTGCGTCCGTGGGGACGGCCGTACGCACCCGTTCGACCACGGTGGCCCCGTCCGGAGCCGAGCGCACCAGCGCGGCGAGGTCGTCCAGGTGCCGGAGCCCGTCCAGCGACAGGACGCCCTGGGTGCAGATCGCCAGCCGGTCACCGGGGTCCAGGTCGAGCGCGCCGGGCGACCGTGGGATCGACTCCGGTTGCAGCCCGAGCGGCAGGTCGAGCGGGTGCAGGACGCGGCCCGGACCGTCGGCGGGGACGAGCACGGCGAGGCCGTGGCCGGCGTCGCCGAAGTCGACGTGACCCGACGTCGGGTCGAGCCGCAGGTGGAACAGCGAGCCGACGGCGTCCGCAGCCGACAGGTCGGCGGTGACCTGCGCCTCCAGGCCGACGATCGCGTCCGACATGGCCGAGCCGGTCCGTGCTGCCACGGCACCGCGGACCGCCGCGGCGAGCAGGCCCGACGCCGGGCCGGCCGCGCTCACCCGGCCGACGGTGACGTGCAGGGCACCGTCCGGTGCGACGCGCCAGTCGGCGACGTCACCCCCGCCGTCGTCGTGCTGGGCCACCAGGACGTCGAGGTCGTACCCCGGCACCGCGACCGGGTCCGGCACCAGGCCGTCGAGCACCCGACGGACCCGCCCGCGGTCGATGGCGACGCCGAGCTCGCGCTCCGCCCACCGGGCCAGGTCCCCGAGCAGGGCGACGTCGTCCGGCGAGAACGTGCGCGGAACAGCGTCCATCAGGCACAGCGTGCCCACCCGGGTGCCGTCGACCATGGTCAACGGTGCGCCCGCGTAGAACCGGATGCCGTGCTCGGCCACCGCCGCGGTGTGGGCGAACCGGGCGTCGAGCGACGCGTCCGGGATCACCATCGGTTCGCGGGTGAGCACCGTCGACGCGCAGAACTGCTCGCTGGCGGGGACACTCGATCCCTGGTGCCAGCCGAAGGTCGACTGCGTGGTGACGAGGTCGTGGTGGACGAGGTTGAGGAAGGTCAACGGGACGTCGAACGCCTCGTGGGCCATGCGGGTGATGCGGTCGAAGCGCTCCTCGGGTCCTGATCCCAAGATGGCGAGCGCCTCGATCACCGCGGTGCGCCTGTGCGCACCGTCGAGATGGTTGGTCACCCGGCCTGTCTACCCCCATCGTCCGTCAGGAACCAGTCCCGTGGGTGGGGGTCAGCCGTCAGCTCGCGGCGCTCGGACACCGGGGCGGCCCAGGCGGCGGCGTTCGACAGCACGCGCTGGATGTCCGGGTGGTGGTAGACGGGGTACTCCTGGTCGCCGGGCGAGAAGTAGAAGACCTTGCCGAGCCCCCGGCGGTACGCGACGCCGGAGCGGAAGACCTCGCCGCCCGCGAAGGTCGACAGGAACACCTCTTCGTCGGGGCGCGGGATGTCGAAGTACTCGCCGTACATCTCCTGCCGGTCGATGACGATCGGGTGCGGCACCCCGGCGGCGATCGGGTGCTCGGGCGCGACGGTCCAGACGAGTTCGCGCTCGCCGTCGTTCCGCCACTTCAGCGAGCAGGTCGTGCCCATCAGGCGCTTGAACGGCTTGGAGTAGTGGCCGGAGTGCAGCACCACCAGGCCCATGCCGGCGTGCACGGCGTCGACGACCAGGTCGACGACGGCGTCGCTCACCTCGTCGTGGGCGGCGTGGCCCCACCAGAACAGCACGTCCGTGGTGGCCAGTCGTTCGGCGGTGATGCCGTGGTCGGGTTCCTGCAGGGTGGCGGTGGAGACGTCGGCCCCGGGCTGCAGCTGCCGGAGCGCCTGGGCGATCACGGCGTGCATGCCGTCGGGGTAGTGCCCGATGACCGTCGCGTCACCGCGGGTCTCGTGCACGTTCTCGTTCCAGACGACGATGTTCAGGGGACGGTTCTCGGTCGACGGCGACATGGGACCCACGCTACCCGTGATCGCTTTGCGCAGGTCCTGGCGTTTTCTGATCGTTTGGCCTAACTTCAGATCACAATCGCGCAGGCGACGGTGCCAGGGGGTGCCGGTCACCGCCCGCGCCGAGGACAGGGGCTCGTCCGATGCAGCACCGCACCATCACCACCGTCGCACTCGCGGCGGTGCTCGCGCTCGCCGTACCGACCACCGCGTGGGCGTCGCCCACCGGCCACCACCCGACACGGACCGCGACCACCTCGACCGTGACCTACACGGCGAGCGACGCGGTCATCCCGAACCCCTCGCGCGGGTTCGACCACACCACCGAGACGCACTACCGCGCCGACGGCACCGGGTACACGCCGCTCGACGCCGCGACGCTCCGCGGCTACCGGGCCGAGGGCGTCACGCAGGTCGTCCGGGTGTTCTACATGGAGGCGTTCGTCCAGCAGCGGCAACTCAGCCCGGCCTGGCTCGCGCTCGTGCAGCACGACTACGACACCGCGCGCGCAGCCGGCGTGGGTGTGATCACCCGGTTCGCGTACGTCCAGGGTGGCTCGTACCCGTACTCGGCGCCCTACGGTGACGCCGACCTGCCGACCGTGCTCGCGCACATCGAGCAGCTCACCCCGACGCTCCGCCGGAACGCCGACGTCATCCCGACCCTGCAGGGGGGATTCATCGGGCTCTGGGGCGAGGGCTACTACACGGACCACTTCGCCAGCGACCCGGCGAACCCGGGTGTGCTGACCGAGGCCGACAAGGACGCCCGACGACAGGTCCTGCAGGCCGAACTCGCGGCCCTGCCGTCCAGCCGCTCGGTCCAGGTCCGCACGATGCAGATGAAGCAGGACGCACTCCGCACGCCGTCCGGCACGGCCGGGGCGCTCACCCCGGCGCAGGCGCACGACGGGTCGGCAGCGTCGCGCATCGGGCACCACAACGACTGCTTCCTCGCCTCGCCGGACGACTTCGGCACGTTCCTGAGCAACCCGCTGTCGCTCGACCAGGACTACCTGGCGGCGGAGTCGCGGTACGTCCCCGTCGGTGGTGAGACCTGCGCCGTGAACGCGCCGCGGTCCGAGTACCCGTCCGCCTCGGCCGAGATGGCGAAGTACCACTACAGCTACCTCAACCTCGACTACAACAAGGACGTCCTGGCGACCTGGGGTGCGGAGGGCATGACCGACGCCGCGAAGAAGCTCGGCTACCGCTTCACGATGACGTCGAGCACCGCCACCTCGGGCGCGAAGCCGTCGGTGGCGGTGTCGATCCGGAACGACGGCTGGGCGGCGCCGTACAACAGCCGCCCGGTGCAGCTCGTCCTGACCGACGGCGATCGCCGGGTGACCGTGCCCGTGGCCGCCGACGCGTCGTCCTGGCAGCCGGGACGGACCGTGACCGTCCGGGCGTCGCTGGCCGACGTGCCGAACGGGCGCTGGAGCATCGCACTCGCCCTGCCCGCGCCGGAGGCCTCGGTGGCGGCGAACCCGGCCTTCGCGATCCAGACGGCGAACACCGGCACGTGGGACGCGAGCGCGGGTGTGAACCGCCTCGGGCAGACGGTGGTCGTGCGGCACTGAGCGGACCTGCAGGGCGCCCCGGGTCGGACGATCCGGGGCGCCCTGCTGTCTGTCAACCGGGTCCGCCACCATGGAGGCCATGACTCCGCGCTCCCTGTTCCGCGCCGCCGCGGTCGCCGAACTCGTGACCTGGACCCTGCTCATCCTCGGGATGGTGCTCAAGTACGGCCTGGACGCCGGCGACTGGGGCGTCCGCATCGGCGGTGGGGTGCACGGCTTCGTGTTCCTGGCGTACCTGGTGGTCACGACGGTCGTGGCGGTGAACCAGCGGTGGTCGTTCGGTGCGCTCGTGCTCGGCTGGGCCAGTGCCGTCGTGCCGTACGCCACGGTGCCGTTCGAGGTCGCGGTCGCCCGCCGCGGCATGCTCGAGGGCTCCTGGCGACGCTCGCCGGACGCCCACTCGGGTTTCTGGGACCGCCTGCTGTTCTTCGTGGTGCGTCGGCCCGCCGTGGCCGCGGGCATCGGGGTCGTGGCCGTCGCCCTGGTCTTCACCGGGCTGCTCGCCGCCGGCCCGCCCGTGCCGTCCCGCGGCTGACGCGACGAGCGCCCACGCGTCACTTCGTGAGCAGCTGTGGTCGGGTTCGTGGTGCGGACGCGACCACGGACGGACGGGAGGCACGGTGCCAGCTGGCACCGGGCCTCCCGTCCGTCGGCTGGTCGCTGCTAGAGCGCTGCCAGCGCCGCGTTCAACGTGGCGGACGGACGCATGACCGCGCTCGTCTTGGCGTCGTCGGGGCGGTAGTAGCCGCCGATGTCGGCCGGGTGACCCTGCACCGAGACGAGCTCGTCGACGATGGTGTGCTCCTGCTCACCGAGCTTCGCCGCGAGGTCCGCGAACGACGCCGCGAGCTCGGTGTCCTGGGTCTGCGCCGCGAGCTCCTCGGCCCAGTACTTCGCCAGGTAGAAGTGGCTGCCGCGGTTGTCGATCGAGCCGAGCTTCCGACCCGGGGACTTGTCCTGCTCCAGGAACGTCCCGGTGGCTCGGTCGAGGGTCTCGCCCAGGATCTTCGCCCGCTCGTTGCCCGTCACACCGGCGAGGTGCTCGAGGCTGACCGCCAGTGCGAGGAACTCGCCCAGGCTGTCCCAGCGCAGGTAGTTCTGCTGCACGAGCTGCTGCACGTGCTTCGGCGCGGAACCACCGGCACCGGTCTCGAACAGGCCGCCACCGCCCAGCAGCGGGACGACGGAGAGCATCTTCGCCGAGGTGCCGAGCTCCATGATCGGGAACAGGTCGGTCAGGTAGTCGCGCAGGACGTTGCCGGTGACCGAGATGGTGTCCTCGCCGCGGCGGATGCGCTCGAGCGAGAAGCGCATGGCGTCCTCGGGCGCGAGGATCTCGATCTGCAGGCCCTCGGTGTCGTGCTCGCCGAGGTACTGGCGGACGAGCCCGATGAGGTTCGCGTCGTGCGCGCGGGTCTCGTCGAGCCAGAACACGGCCGGCGTCGCGGAGGCACGGGCGCGGGTGACGGCGAGCTTCACCCAGTCGCGGATGGCGACGTCCTTGGTCTGGCAGGCGCGCCAGATGTCGCCGGGCTCGACGTCGTGCTCGATGACGACGTCGCCCGAGGCGGTCGTGACGCGGACCACACCGGCGCCGGGGAGCTCGAAGGTCTTGTCGTGCGAGCCGTACTCCTCGGCCTTCTGCGCCATCAGGCCGACGTTGGGCACGGAGCCCATCGTCGACGGGTCGAAGGCGCCGTGGGCGCGGCAGTCGTCGAGCACGGCCTGGTAGATGCCGGCGTAGCTCGAGTCGGGGATGACGGCGAGGGTGTCGTGCTCGTCGCCGTCCGGGCCCCACATGTGGCCCGAGGTGCGGATCATCGCCGGCATCGAGGCGTCGACGATGACGTCGCTCGGCACGTGCAGGTTCGTGATGCCCTTGTCCGAGTCGACCATGGCGAGCTCGGGGCCGTCGGCGATGCCCTGCTTGAAGGCACGCTCGATCTCGGCGCCGTTCGGCAGCGCACCGAGGCCGGCGAGGATCGAACCGAGGCCGTCGTTCGGGGTCAGGCCCGCGGCGGCGAGGTCGGCGCCGTAGCGCTCGAACACCGACGGGAAGAACGCCTTGATGACGTGGCCGAAGATGATCGGGTCGGAGATCTTCATCATCGTGGCCTTGAGGTGCACGGAGAACAGGACGTCCTCGGCCGCGGCGCGCTCGATCTGCTTGCGCAGGAACGACTCGAGTGCGGCCACGTGCAGCACGGTGCCGTCCACGACCTCGCCCTGCAGGACGGGGATCGACTGCTTGAGGACCTGCTCGCTGCCGTCCTCGGCCACGAAGGTGATCGTCAGGACGTCGTCGGCGGGGGCGATCCAGGACTTCTCGTTCGAGCGGAAGTCGTCGACGCCCATGGTGGTGACGTTCGTCTTCGAGTCACGCGACCAGGCGCCCATGCGGTGCGGGTGCTTGCGGGCGTAGTTCTTGACCGACAGGGGTGCGCGGCGGTCGGAGTTGCCCT
>Ga0308161_1003765_pt1 | contig 14426 bp, 12 predicted proteins | sample PhyFR2_FD_201034 | JGI IMG/M metagenome (GOLD analysis project Ga0308161, IMG submission 201034) | Phyllosphere microbial communities from UC Gill Tract Community Farm, Albany, California, United States - DLSLF.R2 | ecosystem: Host-associated > Plants > Phyllosphere > Unclassified | place: USA...
ACGTACGCCTGAGCGGCGACGGGCGCGGCGAGGAGCAGCGCGGCGGCAACGGATGCCGAGGCAACCGCCGTAGTGAGACGACGCTTCATGAGAGCCTGCTTTCGAGACCGGTTAAGGCAGTACGAGGTGGGTCCGCGCGCTGCCGCCAATCGTCCCGGTGGCGCGTGAGGACGAGAATGTAGCGGTGTCGTGCGGCTAATGCTTTATTGAGTATCCCCTACGGATCCGCTGGATTGCAAACCGTAACGGTTTCCAACGAGTAAATGTTGCGCGACACGTATTCGACCGCGAGGTCCCAAGAAAATCTCGGGACCGCAGTGAATCAATCGATTCCACACGTAGCGGTGACGATGGGACTGATCGCGGGGTCGGCGGAGGGGGTAACGAAGGCTTCCGCCTCGGAGGCAGTCGATGTCGCTCGGACGGTAACGGACGCGCTAGAGGTAACCCCCGGCGCGAGGTCTGCACCGAAGGTCATCACTTGGCGGCCCTCGAAGGACCCCTGAGTGAAATCGGAGCCGGTTGTCGTGCCGGCCGAGACCAGTTCGAAACCTTCCGGCAGGTACACATTGCCGACCACACGGGCGACACCCGGTGGAACGCCGTAGATACCGCCTCCCGTGATGTACCAGGGAAGAGACGTGGCCGCGTCGGTAGGGGCGGTGTTCGTGAGGCTGATGGTCATCGAAATTTGTCGCTGAGCTTTTACGTCACCGGAGCCGCAGGCGTCCCACGTCAGTGAAACCTCGGGCCTAACGTAATAGCTCATTTTCGAGCCCGTTCCGTCGTTCAGGAAAACCCCGAATCGGGCTGTCCGGCTGCCTGTGGAAGGAAGTTGTCCCGCGACCGGCGCTCCGTCGATCACCTTCTGCTCTGCAGGATCCGCACTCCAGAGGAGTATGCGGTGTTCGTCGCTCGCTCGTGCCAGGGCAGATATCAGGTCGGATGCCGAGCCGCGGCCATCAAGGAGACCCTGAAACACGGCGCCCGAGGCGCTCGCGAAGACCGCATCCTGGGCAGCGGGATCCGAATACCGCAAGTACACCTCGTTGAGGAGGAACGGCACTGCATTGTCCGCAGTAAGCGTGTCTCCTGTTGGCAGAGTCAGTGGACCGATTGCTTTGAGCAGGTAGGACAGAGCAACGGGGTCAACGGCCAGAACGCCGTCCACCTCAACACCTGTCCTCAACCGGTACATCTCACGTGCCAGGGGCCCGTCGACAGTGAAATCAGGGATCTGGGTGAGGTTGTGGAAATAGCGTGCAGGTCTGGTGTCGTAGATCGCCTTGACGTCATCAGGTAAATCCACGACGGGTCCGGTGATCCCGATGGAGAGCGACGTCGCCGACTGAGTCTCCACCATCGATACAGACCCCTGATCGGCGCGCATCAGAATGGCGGTACCGGTGATCCCCCCCAGCGATCGCCATTCCGCATTGTTCTGGACGAGGAGCAGGTAGTTGCGAGGTCCATCTCTGCCGAGCATTTCGGGCAGAAGCTGGGATGCCCGGGAAAGTCCGTCGACAGCATCAGCAACCTGACCGAAGAGATCGCCAGCTTTGTCCACGGCTGTGTTAGTCGCTCCCAGCAGCGGTGTTCGATCAATGTCGTCGATTGCGCTCGCTGCTTCACGGGCTTTCGTAGCAGCCTCCTGAGCGGGCTGAACGAGTCCCGTCAGTCGTTCGGTTTCAATGCGGCCACCAACGGGCTTGAAGGACTCGACTGACACGTCCTTCGCGGCTGTTGCGAGGGGGAGAAGGCTTTCTCGCAGAAGCTGGTCGGACGAAGCAGCGACCGTGCCGAAGGCGGCGAGCTGAGGTCCTACCCAGGGGGTGCCTTCCGCCAAGGTCCACACGGGGTCGGACGTCAGCTCACGCGCTTCAACGGCATCTGAAGCCAGCCTTGCGAGTGCCGCGCCTGCCCCGGAGGGGTCGGAGGCCACGCTCGTCGCCGCGGCCTGTGCTCCAGCCTGCACATTGGCGAGGTGCTGGTACGCCAAGGCTCCCCTGACGCCAATCCATGCAATGCCGAGCCCACACACCAGAATCACACCCGCCAGCACCCACCCGACGGCGCGGCCAACTGTGCGGAGTTCCTTAGGCGATATGGACCCGTACATTTCACCTTCCGATCTTGTTCGTAGGGGACACTTCCCGATCTCGCGAGGATCCAACGGCCCCGCGCGGATCGGTCCAGCAATCGGTGGCCTAGTGGTTGAGCGCCAGTACGGCGATACGAACCTCAGCCGTCCCTGTTCGCCTCGCGTGACGTGCGGCGGGACGGGAAGCCGAGCTCTTCGAGCGTTGGCTCAGCCGGGACGGTGGCGAAGGGAGTCGATCGTCCCTGACGTTTGGATTCTTTCCTCGTCGCCTTGTCGCTGGAAGAGGGAGCAGTTTGGTACCTATACCCGTACCCGTAGCCGTACCCGTAGGCGGAGTAGTAGGAATCCGGCCCCCGCGTGGGCACCATCGACATAACGAAGCCGGCGAGCTTGGCGCCCACGGTGTTGAGAGCTTCGGTAGCAAGGGCCAGTTGGTGCCGCGTGGTGCGCCCAGCTGAGACGACCATCAGCGCGCCGCTCGTCGCACGGGCGAGGATCGCCGCGTCCGTCACAGGGAGAAGGGGAGGTGCGTCGCAAAGGACGACATCGAAATCCCTCTCCAGCATCTCCAGGAGCACAGTCATCTGCCGCGAGCCGAGTAACTCGCTGGGGTTGGGCGGGATCTTGCCAGCAGGCAAGACGTAAAGGCTGCGCCCACCCCAGGGCAACATGACCTCGTTTACTTTCGCTCGACCGATGAGGACGTCGGTGAGCCCCGCTCCGCCTTCGATGCTGAGATACTCAGCGACCTTGGGCTTGCGAAGGTCGGTATCGAGCAGGGCGACCCGCTTACCTGCGTCAGCGAGCGCGATGGCCAGATTGATGGTGGTCGTCGACTTACCCTCGCTCGGGATGGAGCTCGTGACGACAAAACTGGAGCGTCCACCCATATCGAGGAATTGCAGGTTGGTGCGAAGTGCGCGAAACGATTCCGCCCGCGGACTCAAAGGGTCCGCATGGACGATAAGGGGCCGATCTTTTGCCTTCGTATCGAAAGCGATGGCCCCGATTCCGGGTGCTTTCGTGATCTGCTCGGCTTCGCGCGGAGTGCGGACCCGGTTGTCGAGGCGTGTCCGGATGACAGCGACTGCGAGGCCAAGGATCAACCCGACGAGCGTGCCCATGGCGAGGTTCACAGGAACATTGGGGCTCGACGGGGTTGACGATGGTTGCGCATCTCGCACTCGACTGAGGCGGACCGGACTGGCGCCGTCTCCGGTTTCGGGCTCGAGCTTCGGCACAGTCGTCGCAAGGCTTGACGCGACTGCGTTCGCGATGTCCGCCGCCTGTGCAGGATTGGGGTCGGAGGCAGTGATTGTGATCAGGGTCGAGTTCTGCCCAGCCACGGCACTGATCTCAGCTGCGAGTGCCTCCGCAGTTTTGGGCATTCCCAACTCCGCGATTACGGGGTCGAGTACCGCGGGCGTTGTCGCCAATCCGACGTAGGTGTTGATGCGCGCCTGCGTGAAGGTCGATCCCTGCTGCAGTTCCGCGGCCGTGCCACCGGTTTGCGTCGACACAAATACTGTGCTCGACGACTGGTAGATCGGCGTACGTGTGAGTGTGAACACCGCCACCACGCCCAGGCCCAAGAACGTCAGCATGACGATCACGAGCCAGTTTTTGCGAAGGATCCGGATGTGGTCGCTGAGCTCCATGTTGCCTCTCGAAGACGCGCTGACGACCTACGGCGGCAAGATTCGTCAATCTCGCCAAGTGTGCCACAGGTAATGTTTCACGCCGATGTTCAGAAGGTGATCGTGCGACACGAACTCTCGAGAACGAGTCCGTGGCATTTCTCTCACCTGGTTCACGTCAGTCTCCATGCCGTCTGTATGCAGATTCCTACCTGGCCGACTGACCGCTAGGTTGTCCACGTGCCTGCTCAACCTCCTGATGCCGCCTCGAACGCGGATGGTGTGCGCATTGCGGAACAGGTCGTCGATGAGGCGCCCCGCCCCCGGCGCCGTCGACGAAGGCGCACAGACTGGAGGCAAGGGGGAAGGTCAGTTCGCCGGTGGGATCTCTGGCTTCTGTCCGCAGCCCTGATCGGTGTGGGGTTTGGCCTCGTGGGAGGTGCGACCATCAGCCGAATCGGGTTGCCCTGGGCATCTTTCGCCTCAACCCTCCTCCTTTGGCTGGGAATGGCAGTCGTTGTCGTCTTCGCGCTGACACGATCGATCCCCGCGGGACTGTTGACCTTCCGCCCGATGGACCTGATGTGGGGTCTGGGACTCGGACTGGGACTCCGTCTCCTTCAGGGATGGACGGAGGGGGTCGAGTCATCAGCATTCCCTTCTGTAGCAACCATCGATGGGTCTCTTCCGCAGGAATGGTGGTTCACCACCGCGGTGCCTGCGAGCGTGATCGCGCCGCTGATCGAGGAATTCTTCTTCCGTGGCGTTGTACTCGTTGCGGTCTATCAACTCTTCAGACGAAGTGTGGGAGTCGTTGCGTCTAGTCTGACGGCCCTCCTCGCCTCGGCTGGAGGATTCGTGCTCCTTCACTCCGCGTTCGAATCGCTGGCTCTCGCCAGCGGAGTTCAACTGTTCGTCGTGGGTGCAGTCTGCGCGTTGACCGTTTTGCTGACCGGAAGAATGTGGGGCGCGGTATGCATCCACGTCGTGTACAACGTCTCCTTCCTGATGCTCGCTGTGCTCGGGACGATGCTCGCGTGACGTGGCCTCTTGAGCAGCATTGAGGTTCGGCACCTGAAATATGCCGTTCACCCTTAGTGACTGAGCCGGTGACGTCGCCCTGTTACTGTTCAGCCGGGTGATAAGTCGTGGTGGAGAGCGCGAAGGTGACGTCGGTGAAGAATGCTTCCTTGGGTCCGATGCGCCGTCACCTGGGCAGTCGCCGGTGTCCCATGGTGGCTGGACTTCAACTCGGAGGAATCTCGCTTGAATCTCGGAAATTGCGTTCTTGTGAATGCGTACTCGTATCACAACGCTGGCGACGCGGCGATCATGATTGCTTCCGAGCAGCTCATGACCGACCTGGGCGCCGAGTCCGTCGTTTTGTCCAGTAGGTACGCGGATAGCGACTCCTACTCCAGCCACGGCATCAGGGTTGTTCCCGAGATCCTGCGGTTTCCTGCTCGCGGAGACTCGGGGGCTGCTTCGAGAGTGGCGACCTTTCTCTGGGCGGCCGCGCGTGGCGCGTTGGTGGTAGGCGCCTCGAAGGTGAGCCGAAAATTTGGAAAATTTGCGGCAAGGGTGCTGCTCCCGACCTCCGCGCGACTGCTGTCCGACTTCGAGACCCTCGTCGTTGCTGGCGGAGGCTACATGTACTCGTCCCGTCGGGTCTTCAATATGAGCCTGTGGCACAGTCTGCTGACGATCCGGGTGGCGCAGGCGATGCTCGAGGGGACTGTGATGATGCCTCAAAGCATCGGACCCGTGAAGCGCCGAATTGACGCCTTCCTCATCGATTGGGCGCTTCGCAATACCACAGTCGTGGTTCGGGAAAAGGTATCTTTCTCGAAGTCCACTGTACTTCCCCGCGTGGCGGTAAGAGCGAAGGAGATTCACGACGTCGCGTTCTATCTGAAAGACGCTCCTTTCGACTCCACGCAATCGGCAGAAGCGAGGCTGGTTCGTGTGGTCGTCATGGACTGGCGCTGGTCGACGTCTGTCCGCGAGGACGCCTTTGCTGAATACCTGCGGGAACTAGCGCGCTTCATCGACGATCTGCATGAGAACGGATATGTCGTTGAGGTTGGTGGTCATTCAGTAATTCCGGAGCATGCTCAAGACGACGTCGAGATCGCACGCCTTGTTGCGTCGGCGTGTACTCGACCGCCCGTCGTCGATGAAAACTGCGACGTACAGCACCTGCTGAACCGGTATCGATCCTCGGCTCTCGTCGTTGGCACGCGACTCCACGCGTGCATTATGTCGATTTCGCAGGGCACCCCGGCAATTGCGCTGGCTTACCAAGAGAAGACAACGGGGGTCATGGCCGCCCTCGGTCTGGGTGATTTCGTCTTCCAAGCCGACTCGTTGAATGCAGACGAACTTGGGAACGCTGTCGCGCACGCTCTATCCGACGAATCTCCCGACATCAAGGTTCTTGCTCGCTCGATTCGGGAGAAAATTTCGAGCTTTTACGAAGAGGTCATCTCGTGATTGCACGCGGTGATGGCCTCGGCCTCACCTCCATACTTCACCCGACAGGAAATTCCAATGTTCGAATGGCGGCTCGCGCCCTGTTTGACGTGGGAAACCTTGATCAACTCGTTACATCCATCGGCCGACCGAAGTCTCGTCCCTTTCCTCCTGGTCTACCGGAGGCCCTGAAGCGGGAATTGCGTAAACGCTCGTACGAGTTGCCCTCGGACAACATCCGGCAACGTCGCCGCGAAGAGATCTTTCGTAACGTCCTGCTTCACTCGCCTTCGCGGCAGGCTCGCCGGCTGGCCGAGCCATGGTCTCCCTTCGGGGTGAACTGGGTAGCTCGGAAGATCGATCAAAGTTTCGCCCACTCGATGCCTGGCCGAGCGGGCTTGCAGGCGGTGATGGGGTACCAGGGGACATCTGTCGCCTCTTTTCGTCAAGCTAAGGCATTGGGGCTCGCCCGTGTGCTCGAGATCACCCATGCGCACTGGCGGACGACGGAATTGATCTACGACCGGAGCGCGGAACGAGATCCCGAGTGGAACTCCACCATCGCGCGCCCAAACTCCGCTGGACGAGAGGAAGCGGACGAGCAGATTTCGCTTGCCACGATCGTCCTCAGCCCGAGCCGGCAGGTGACCGACAGTCTGAGGGCGGTGAACCCGCAGCTGCCGATCATTTTCAACCCGTATGGCTGTCCGCCTGTACAGAGTGACGTGCGAGTGCGATCTTGGGACGGCTCAGCGCCCCTACGTGCTTTGTTCGTGGGTCGTCTCACTGCAGGAAAGGGCATTGCGGCGCTGGCCGCTGCGGTAGAGATGGTCGGCAACGCAATGGAGCTGACGATCGTCGGTGCACGGCCTAACGCCGAGTCCCCCGCCCTTGATCGTTTGATCCAGCAATCTCGCTATCTCGGGACCCTGCCTCACGGTGAGGTCTTGGCTGAGATGCGCAAGGCCCACGTGTTCGTTCTTCCAAGCCTTGTCGAAGGTCGTTCACTCGCTGCGCTCGAGGCGATGTCGAGCGGTCTGCCAATGATCGTGAGCCCCGGCAGTGGCGTCGATGACCTTGTGGAGGAAGGTGCGGGACAGGTGGTCCCAAACGGTGATGCCATGGCTTTGGTGCACGCAATTCAGGAAATCCTCACCGACCGCGCGTTGGTGCAAGGCTACAGCGAGCGTGCGATTGCAATCGCGGCCGCAAACGGGTGGGACGGGTACCGCCGAGTGATTCAACAGCTGTCGTTGCCGTGAGGCGGCGCCTAAGGATATCGTCGCCGATTTGACTGCGAGATGAGCGATGTGCAGATGAGCCACGAGAAAAGACCTGGATACATACCTGCGCTTGATGGGTTGCGAGCGCTCGCCGTTCTCGCTGTTCTCGCCTACCATTCCGAAACGGCGCTGAGCTCACATCCTGGTGGCATCGGTGGCGTGGACGTGTTCTTCGTCATATCAGGATTCGTGATCACGCGTCTCCTGCTCAGTGAACTGAGTCGAACGTCACGGATCGACCTGGTCAGGTTCTATGGGCGCCGCGCAATTCGACTGTATCCGGCACTCCTGTGCGTGGTCTTCGTCGCGTCTCTCTTCTGGTGGGTGATGGCGTCACCCAACATCTACTACCTCTTCGAGGTGGTGGGCTCGCTTCTGTATCTCACACCGGTGACGACTGTCGTATTGCCCCACCTGGTCATGTTCAGTCACACCTGGACACTAGGGATCGAGGAGTATTTCTATCTCGCGCTTCCCCTTTTTCTTTTGGTCGCTCGTCCCTGGCGGCTCAAGTCGGCCCAGTTAATCATGCTATTCATGTTTGCCGGTCTGGCAATGCTTGGGTCGATCGCCATTGCAAGGTTCATAACCGAAGACCCGAGCGCTCTGTTGAACTACTTCCTTCGCGCGGGTGGCCTATTCCTGGGTTGTGCAACGGCAGTTCTCGTCAAGGATGGCAAAGTTCTTAGGAAATCGGCTCTCGTATCGTTTGCCGGGATCCTTGGCATCGCCGGGGGAATGGCGATTCTGGGCCTGCCTAAGTTCGGTGGCCTCGGCTTCTTTGTTATCGATATCTCGACCATGGCGGTCATCGCCGGCGTGGCCTCGGCGCACGGAAATGCTGTCAGCGGGGTGCTTGGTTCGAAGCCCCTTGTTTATCTCGGTCGCATCTCCTACGAGATCTACCTGTGGCATCTCCCGCTGCTTGTGGCTGTTGGATTTCTCTTGCCGAACACGGGCCTTGTCGTTCCGGCCGTTTCGTACGCCCTGACGTTCCTTCTTGCGGTCACGACACACCACGGGCTGGCCCCGTTGCAGCTCATTCTTCGCCGTTCGCTAGATCGACGGTCGGTGGCCGTGGGACAGACTGGTCGAGGGGGAGCCCCGTTATCGTGACGGGGAAGCAACGAAGATGATGATCGCCGAGCGGTGAGACCCGCACTCCGCGTTTTGCGCGCGAGCGGCGGAGTGAGGCGCATCGTCCCCGATGCCGCACAGATCACAGCGTCTCCACCCTCCGCCGCTGGCTCTCGCTTGCGCTCGAACGCGAAGCTGTGCGGCTACCTAGTCCCGGCGGCGTCCGAAGGTTCTGCGGGCGCCCGATAGAAGCACGACAGTTTGAGTCGTCAAGCCGACAAAGGCCTGGCAGGCCATCCACAATGCCGCCTGCCTCACGTCAGAGAGGTCCAGCGCGAACAGGCCCAACAGGAGCCACGCGACGAGCGCGGGGATGTAGACCCAAGACCACCGGACCCACCCAAGTGTGTTGTTCAAGGAACGCATCGCGTCTGCCGTCATGATGCCGGTGGTGCCTAGTGCGACCAGGAAGAGAGGTAGTTGTAGGCCTTCGTAGCCGGTGCCGAGTAGCCACAGAAGGAGCGGAGCGAACGCCGTCAGAATCGCGGTGAGCACGATCCCTGCTCCAAAGAATGCTCCGATGACCGAGGCGTAGCTCCTTAGCAGGCGGCGCGAAGATGATTGGGCGCCAGCAACGAGTCCGGTGCCTACGTCATTGACGACCGCCGAGAAGACGGCCAGCACCGCAGCGAAGCGGGACAGGGCGGCGATCTCCGCGAGCGTGTCAGTGCTGCCGAGCACCCCGATGAGGACGGTTACAAGCTGCGTCTGCACCACAACGCCGATGCTGACGGGGAGCGCTTTGAAGTAGACGGTCTTCAGCTGGCTATTGACGGCCGCGTCGAACGAAGCAAGCAGGTTCACGTCGCGAGCCATTCCTCGGCGTGCAATAAGCACATCGAGTGCGTTGGCGGCGACCGTCGTGACGGTGAGGGCGGGGATGGAGATGCTTCGGACCACCGTCAGTGTCCCCACAAGCACCAACCTGAACGTGGCATTGGCTCCGTTCAGGATTTGCAGCCGGGTGTAATCCCGCCGGAAGCGCCGATAGGCGACGCTGATGGATCTGTTGGCGAGCGGCACGCACACCAGCGCGAACCCCGTGGTGAGAACGGCAACGGTGAGGATGGGGACCTGTAGCACCAGGAGTACGGACGCGAGGCTGATGGTGCCGAGAAGCGCCTGTGGGAAGGCGATGCGGCGCTGCAGCCGGAAAGCGGTCCGAAAAAGCCCGCCCAATTTCGATTGGTCATCCGCACTGCTGGCTGCGAACCCAATCACTGCACCCGACAGCCCGGAGTCGGTGAGCAGAATGTACGCCGCTACGAATGATGTGAAAACCGCATAGGCGGCGTAGTCGTCCTTGGACAAGCCTCTGATCACGAGGACGCCGACCACGAGGGCGATCAATTGAGTCAGCGCGTTCACGCTTACGAAGCGTGCGAGGATGCCACGCCACTTCTTCACGGCGACGACACAAGTGGGCTCTGCGCAACCTCTTGTTCGCCTCGGCTGTGCGTCCGCTCACGCATCTTCGTTGAAAGGAAGATCACGAGCAGGATGCCGAAGTACCCTTGGGTGCTGGGTTGTGTTGTGATGGAACCGAACAGCAATACCTGGATCAATCCCGCAGCGCTCAACGAGCTACTGAGGGGGGATCTTCGAGAGCCTAGGACGATGCTCGCGGCGAGCGCGGCGGCAAGCAACACGCGGAGCCAGGCTAGAGCGAATCCGACGAACCCCAGCTCTGCGACCCACCTCGTGCTGTCTACCTCGATCCAGGATTTTCCAGAACCGAGTGCGATGCCGATCGACGAGTATATTCCCGCTCCACCTCCGAGGAACGGGATGGGTTGATCATTGAATCCGAATACAGCTCGCCCCAATCGTTGTACCGTGTTCTCGTCCTGGGATGCATTGACGAATCTCATGACGAAGGCGTCGAAAACGGCCGGCACTGCGTTAATCACGGCCCACCCAGCGGCTGTACCGACCGCGAAAACGGCGACCATGACCAGGACCTGACGTGGCCGCATCACAATAGCTGTGTGGCAAAACCATGCGACCAACACGAAGGCCGCGGCGAAGACGGCGCCACGAGAACCGCCGATCGCGATAAGAACGATTGCAGAGACAATTGCGAGCCAGCCCAGCCAAGGGCTCACTTCGCTCTTGCCTGAGGTGATGACGAGCCCGGCGATCAGGCATAAAGTGGCGAAGAGGATGAGTCCAGCTGGTGCGGAGAACGTCCCGGATGCGCGAACGATGCCGCCTGCCGTCGTGAAGAATGCCTCGTCTCCGCCGGTCTGGATATTGATCCAGGCTGTACGCGGGCTGCTCACCTGAACGAGCGTGAGTGCCGCTTGGACGGGACCGTAAAGGGCGATCGTTCGGAATAACCGTGGCACAAGTGACCCGAAACCATCTCGCGCAACGAGGATGGGGAGGAGAATAGGCGCTATGTAGTTTCGTACGCCCGCGACTCCAACCAGTATCGGTACGTCGAGCTGAGTCACCTGAATTGCGAGCAGTATTGCCCATACGGAAACCAAAGCCCAAAGTATGTAGCTCACCCACCGGCGATATGTGGGTGGACCATAGAGGACGAAAACAACCGCAATACCGAGGATCAGGATCCCGTCCCGGGCGAAGTAGAACGCGGAATCGAGCTGCGGGATCCACTTTCGGAAGGCGCCCTCGAGTATCCAAAGGTGCACATAGGTCAGGGCGAGGAGATGTACCGCCCGTTGACGCCGATCATGGCGCAAGATTGCATTTTCCGAACTCGCCAACAGCGTCACGCGAGAGCCCGAACCGCGGCGTCACAAGCATCAATGTAATGCTTTCCATAGCCGAATTGTAGTCCCAGTGCGTTTGCCGACTCGATCAGCTCATCTGGATGCGTGTTGTCCCAGAGGTCGACGACCTCCTCGGCGAACGCGTTTACGTCCCCAATGGGGACTACCCGCGCGCAGTCGTGCCCACCGAGGATCATGGACGGGCCGACCGCCGCATACGCGACGTTCCCGCAACCCGCCAGGAGAGACTCGACCACAGAAATCCCGAAATCCTCCGACTTCGCAACGTGGGCATAGATTCTCGTTCGACTTAGAGCCTCGGCCACCTCGCTCGCCTTGGCATCGACGAGTACGGAGGTGCAGGTGTCCAGGCCGCTGGAACGGATCAGGCTCATAGTGCGCTCGTAATGCTGTTGTTGCTCTTGATTCGCGATAGATCCGATGATGCAGAACTTCGCATCGGGCTTTGCTTTCCGGACTTCTACCGCGATGCGGACGAAATCTTCGTGGCCCTTGTACGGCTGCCAACGGCCAATCATCGTCATCGTTTCGCGGGGTTGGGAGATGTCGAGGGGTCCTGCAACAGCCGTGGGCAGCACCACAGCGTGTGGAACCTTTCGACCGAGCTTAGCCTCCACGCTCGCGGCGGTGACGGGCGTGTTTGCAAGCAGTTTTCTTGTGAGCGGAGCAGCGACGCGGGAGATAGGGTCATCGCGCAATGGACCGTGCAGGAGAGAGACCCTCCGAGCGAGTGGCAGGAAGACCGCCGACAGGATAATGGAGCGAGGCAGATTGCTGATCACGAGGTCAGCCGGCCACCGATGGATAGAGCGGCGAAGCGCGAGTCCGTTACGGGCCACGAGATCAGGCCGCGAGATCTTGAACTTTCGGCCAGAGAGGATCGTTTTGACTCCCGCCGAGGAGAGCTCTTTGGCGAGGTCTTGTCGTTCGCCGGCTATGAAGACCCTGACGTCGTGGCGAGCTTCCACGAGAGCTCTTGCGAAGTCTCTTACGTAGAACTCGCCCCCGCCGAATCCATCATTCGTCATCACAAACAGGATCTTCATCCGTCTGGGGTGTCCAGCGACATCTTCACCTGAAGTGCTCAACGGCTCACCTCGGGGGAGTAGACGTGAAGGAGCTTGTCTACGACGATATCCATATTGAGTTCTGACTCGATGAAGTTCCGAGCTCCTTCCCGAAGGGAGTTCGCAAGACTCGGGTTTTCGACAACCTGTTGGACCGCGTCAGCGAGCGCAGCTGCCGAGCCGTCAGTAACGATCGCTGCTCCATACTGTGTGCATTTATCAGCGATGCCGAGTGAATCCGTCACGACGGTCGGTGTTCCCGCGCGGAAGGCCTCGAGGACGGACATTGGGAAAACCTCCCCGACGGAGGGGAGGACGTACGCTCTGCCTCCGCCAAGGAGAGCATCGGTTTCATCCGGATCCACTGCGCCGATCCAGGAGACTTGCGAGCCGAGATTGAGGGAAGCAATGAGATCAGTGACTTCGGCTCCTTGGCCCTCGTCGGGTCCAGCGAGGATGAACTCGAACTGCAGACCTCTTTCGACCAATATTGCCGCCATTTTCACGAACTCGGCGGGTCGCTTCCGTTCCTGGAGGCGAGCGAGAAAAACAACCCGATTCATGCGCGTTTCTATGGGGGGCATGTCACGATGGGCGATGCCGTTGATTATGGGGATAGTGATCGCGGCCGGTGCGATCGCAGCGATATCTTCGGCTTCCTTACCGGTGAGGGTTAGAACTGCGGCGGCGTTGTGAAGGGAGGGTTTGACCTCCCACGAATCAACAGGACGTGCCAGGGGATGCGACGACTCGTCAATCATTCCGTGGGGCTGCAGAATGACCTTCGAACCGCCCTTTCTGGCCACTCGCGCGGCGGGGAGCGTGACGAGGTCTCGTGCGAGATGGATGTGGACAGCGTCGAACCGCTGCAGATCCCGCCTGAGAGCGGACGTGAGGCCGGGGGCGTACATGCCTGCAAATCCGAGGCGCTTCGACACGTACTTTGCCGGGAAAGTGCGGATCGTGAACCCCGCCTGCTCGTACACCCGCGGTTGACGGTCAGGGGCAGCAGCGAAAACCTCGACTTCGTGCCCTCGGGCCGACAGCGCCTCGGCCTGAGCGAGAGCAACACGAGTGGGCCCACCGAACGCTCCGTCGGGCGAGATATAGGTCACCACCTGCGCGATCTTCATGAGAACCGATTACCAACCCGCCCCGAGTTGTCCCAGATCGCATTCGCGTCGACGTCACGGTCCACGCGGGTGAGCGGACGAACGAGCGCAGATCGGCCGATGGTGACGCCCCCGAGAACGACACATCGACTGGTTACCCACGCACCGGCACGAATAGTGATCGGGCGCGTAATGAGAGCCATGTCGACGCGATGCCTGTGGCTTCCGGTGGAAAGGAAAGTCTCCTGCGACACGACGACGTCATTCTCGATGTGTATGTGGTCCTGGTTGTGGAACCAGACGCCTTCGCCGATCCATGACCGATCCCCGATGTGCAGCTTCCAAGGAAACTTCACGCGAGTCCTCGGGCGGAAAACGACCCCTCGACCGATCTCAGCTCCGAAGGCTCGAAGCACGCGCACTCGAAGACCTGAGCTGATCTGCCACGGATTCGTCACAAACAGCAACTCGAAAATGGCCCAGAGATACACCTGCCAGGCGGGCCGATCCCAGGCCGCGCGCTCGCCTGGGGCCTTTGAAAGATCGATCACCGGAATGTCGCTCACGGTGGACCCTCTCCTGTAACTGTGTTGTAACGGTCGCGGCGGTATTCTCAGTCCGTGAACCCTCCGCGAACGCTCATCTTCGGGCTGAACTATCCCCCGGAGACTACGGGAATCTCCCCGTACACCGGCGCCATGGCCGAGGGACTCACGCGCCAAGGGCACGAGGTTCGTGCTGTGGTCGCGCACCCTCATTATCCGCAGTGGAAGATCACGCCAGGTTACGGGCAGTGGTCACGTAGCGAACGGATCGCGGGTGTTGACGTTCTGCGGGTGCGTCATTTCGTTCCCGAGA
>Ga0308161_1003768_pt1 | contig 14425 bp, 21 predicted proteins | sample PhyFR2_FD_201034 | JGI IMG/M metagenome (GOLD analysis project Ga0308161, IMG submission 201034) | Phyllosphere microbial communities from UC Gill Tract Community Farm, Albany, California, United States - DLSLF.R2 | ecosystem: Host-associated > Plants > Phyllosphere > Unclassified | place: USA...
ACATGACCATATCCTTCGTGACTTCCTCGCTGTAACTGGTCGTTGTTGCTAGAGGTGATCCCGACGGACTCGAAATGTTTGAACTGATCGTTCCCGCACTCTTGACTGATCCTGCACTGCCCTTTCTCCCAGCTCGTCCAAGTCGTGATAAAGGTAGCTCCAATTCGAATGTTGGCGAATTCGATATCGTCGGAGGAGGTCGAAGCGAAGTTCCTCGTCGAATACCAGCTTGAGTGAGAGCCTCAACGAGTGCTGGAACGAGGATAGGTTTCGAGACATAGCCATCTGCTCCGGCTGCGAGACACCGACTCTTGTCTTCGGCCATTGCGTTCGCTGTGAGGCAGCAGATGAACGGTCTTGAAGCGCGGTCCGGCATGAGTTCGAGGATCTTCTTCGTAGCTGTGATTCCGTCCATGTTGGGCATGTTGACGTCCATTCTGCTCGCCACTCCTACTTCGTCAGCGAGCTCCTGATGAGAGCGAGGACTTCGAACTTACAGAATCAGATCGTAACGTTTCTTTTGGGCTTTCTCGAGCGCTACTTGACCATCTTCAGCGATATCGCATGTATAGCCCATTCGCTTTAGTAAGTGAGTAATGACCTTGACACTGTAGAATTATCGACGAGATGAGTCAACGCTCAAAGGTGAAGAAACCGAGAGACTGACTTGATTGGGTTATCTTCGGCGCACAAGATTGCGAGAGGAATGCGGGCGGAGAGATTCGTTGGGAAAGCTGGGTTCGAGGGTCCGGGGGAAGAGACTCGAGGAGTTTCGTTAGAGGGGAAGATAGTTCGTAAAGTGTGATGAAGTCGATTTCGTTTGATCGGTTTGATGAGGAATTTGCAGTCGAGTTGACGGATCTCCTCGTAGATTGGCGATCCCATCCTCGTGAGCGCGATGGTCGGAGCAGTCAATCCTCGACCTCGTAAACGACGAACGAGAGTGTGCGCTCCGAAAGATGGGAGGAAAGCGTCGACGATAAAGACGTCAAAGGCTTTGCCATCCTCGACAGCTTTCATGCTGAGCTCGTAGGCGGAACCGAGTTCGGCGGGAGCGGTGACGTCGAGACCAAACGATTCGAGTAGTTGGCGAAGGACTTTGCGAGAAGTTTCGTTCGAATCGACAACGAGGCAGCGGCGACCAGCTAGATCCCGGCAGTTCGAGGGCGAGTAGGGATCCGGAGAGGGAGAAGTAATGGTTCGTGCGATCCAATCGACGGTGAAGGTAGATCCCTCGCCCAAGACGGATTCGACAGTGAGGTCTCCATTCATCAGTCTTGAAAGTTTGCGCGAGATCGCAAGTCCGAGACCGGTTCCACCGAAGTTCCTCGAGGTTTCGGCACCTTCGGCTTGTGAGTAGACGCTGAAAGAATCGTAGGAGTTAGCGACTTGTTGCCCATTGAGCGGGAGAAGGCAGAACGAACCGGAAAAGTTTGCCAAAGTTCTCCTTCGCGATACCAATTCCAGAATCTCTTACGCTGATACGACAACGAGCTTGAGGCGCACCATCTTCAGCTGGCGCGGTCGATATTGACGACGCAGTTACGGTGATCTCGCCGTTCGAGGTAAACTTGACAGCATTCGAGAGGAGGTTGACAATGATCTGTCGCAATCGAGTGAGATCTCCATAGACCTGCGAAGTATTCCACATGATGAGCTATATAAACAACAAGACGCGAAGAGGAATTGCTCACGTTGATGTCTCCTTCCTCGATCAACAAAGCGAGTTCGACAGATTTCGAAGCGGCTCGTTCAGCAACCATGTCCATCGACTACATTCCAGAAGTGATCAGTACAGCTTTCAGAAGGATGAAAAAGTATCGAGACGTACAGATTCAATGACGGAACGAAGCTGGACCGGGTCTTGCGATAGCTCGAGGTGATCCAATTCGATCTTCGAGTAGTCCAGAATATCGTTGATCACGACGAGCAGTTCTTGGGAGGAATTCTTGATTGTCTCCACGTAGTCGGTTTGCACGGGAGTGAGGGAAGACTCGAGAAGAAGGCCGGATAAGGCGACGACAGCGTTGAAAGGTGTTCGAATCTGGACTCGAGTTCAGATCAGTAATTGAATAGTATGACAGTCAGGAGGTGAAACTTACCTCGTGTGACATGTTCGCAAGGAATTGAGACTTCATCGTTCTTTCTCCTTGACCTCCTCTCGGAGTGAAGCGGTTCTCTCGGCTATTCGTGTCTCCAACGTTCGGTTTGAGGATTCGAGAGCGGCTTGGGATCGTTTGAGGTTCTCGTTAGTCCGCTTGAGATCACCCACGAGTCTCGCTTTCTCGATTGTCGAAGCTGCTTGACCTGATACGAGGGACAGAATTTCGAGTCGATCCGGAGTCTGTGCAAGGAGAGATTCAGCTAGAGCCAAAACTGAAGGAGTCGAGCGAGAGAAGAGAAGAAAGAGCTTACGAAAGCGTTTGCGGTTTGCGAATTCTCCATGAACAGAACGCCGATGACCCGCGCTTGACTCGCTACAAGAGCGTGACATAGGATAGACTTTGGTTTGTGGAGAGCGAGGTAGGGATCCGGGACGAGGTCGTAAGAGTCGAGCGAGTTGACAACCATTTCCTTAGTTCTAGCGACATAGTTGATGACGCTCGTTGGGTACTGCAAAGGCTGAAGATCGATAGAGTCGGCTCGTCGAAGGTGTTGCACTGAACTGACGTCGGATCTTGCAATCGCTTCTGCACATAGGATTCCACCTTTGTCGAGAACGAGGAGGCAAACTTCGGCTCCAACAGTTCGGAGTGACAGGTTCAGCAGTTTCGACACAACACTAGTATTTATTGAGAGTGTTAGTCTTGCTCTCCGGTCAATGGAAGGAAGGAGAAGTGGGCTCACCCATCAACCGAGAGTTCTCCACTGATTACGCTCGAAGCGGTGATGACGGTTCGGAGATCAAGCTCAGTGGCGAGATGTGATCGACTGTAGCTGTCTGAGCGATCAACGCTTCGACCTGAGTGGGCGTCATGGTGATCGAGATCGTCGAGAGAACCTTGCGACCCGAATGAGCGAGAATCTGAGCGATCTGGAGCTGAAGGTCTCCGACCGAGGGAAGGCGCAGGAGTATGATTGGAAGCGAGCCATGAAGAACGTTGCGAGGTTGTCTCTTCGTCGATGGAAACTTCGTGTGATCGACCGTATGGAATCGATTCACTGCTGTGAGAGCGGCCTTCGACATTGCTGTTCGAAGATGGACCAGATGACATCGTTTGAGAGACCGCACGGTTCGGCGCTGGACTTGGGAAGACGATCGAGGGATAGGTCGTTTCGAGTTGGTGAATCTTCGGAGTGCATCCCCATTTCGTCCAGAACGTGTAAGCCTCGACAAGATATCTATACGGGAATGATTCATCGTCAGCGATTTGATTGCCCGTACGTAAGGGCTTGAGACCTTACCCTGAGGCGAGTTTGACGTTGTCGAGCGTAACGGCAGCTCTTTCGTTGAGAACGGCGACAAGGTGAAGAAGCGCACTAGACGCTGCAACTTCAATTGCTTCATCGTAGAGGACCAAGGCGCGACTCTGATCTCCAGTCGCTCGAGCAGCTTCAGCTTGTAGCCAGAGAAGAAGAGGTTTGAAGGACGATGCTTGAGTTTCGGCAAGGTCGGCGATGAGGGCATTGGTCTCCGAGATGATGTCGAGCTCCTCCTCGGTAAGAGTCGAGAATCGATTGTAAAGTGCAACGGCTTCGAAGACTTGGAAGAGAACTGGATACAGGAGTCCAGAAGCCTGACGAAGGAGCGAGAGATCAGTATTGCCGATGGAATCGAAGAGGATACGATTCAACTCACACCTGAAAGATGCTCTCTTGCCATCTTGATCGATTCTTGAGCGCGTTCGTAGTCACCGAAGAAGACACAAGCCATAAGTCGTAGCATGTGAATCATGTGGAGCGAGAGCGAGTCTGTATACGGTGTTATGCTCAGCGGGACTGCGTGGGGAGTACAAGATCAAAGACCGAGAGCTCACAACCCTTGTCTCGACAGAGTTGATAGTCACTCGATGTGAAAGCTTCTCCTTCGATTTCGAGAGGGTCTGTAGCTCGACCGGTCAAGCAAGCGATGAACTGCTGACAGACTCCGATGTCTGTGGAAAAGATAGATCAGCGTGGGATAAGCAGCGCGAGAAGGACGAAGAAACGTACAGGTCGTACTGATCTCGTGACGGAACTTGCGAACGAAGAGGCCGTAACGTTCGATCTCACTCTCAATCTCGGGAAGGGGAACACCCGCAAACATCGAGTACACTTTGGATGTTGAAAGCCGATTAGTCTAATTGGCTCAAACAGAATGAAAGATATCGAAACTTACGACAATACTCTCCGCAACCGAATCCAGCATATTCGGCATCTCGATACTCGAAGCCATAAGCGAGAGCGTGTCGGAACGTTGGAAGCGTTTCTCTTATCGAAACAGACCAAACCGCGACGTGACTCGAGTAGACCTGCGAGAATACGAAAGAACTCAGCTAGTCAGGAAAAAGTCGGACGACAAGTGTGCTCACCTTGTACGTTGGACAAGCGAGAGGAGTACCGCCGTATCGATCGAAGAATTCAATCGCAGCTTTACCGTAGGCGAGAGATTCTGCGGGTTGTCGATACTTGTTCCGTACGAGAATCGCATGCAGCGTCAACATGAAAGCTCCATTGTCGTCGAGTCCATGTTTGACCGAGATGTCGAGTGAAAGGGATGAAAGGGAACCGAGGAGGTCGATTCGAACGAAGTAGATCGGAGGGACGAGAGCAGCTAGAATCGATTGGCATCCTCGAGCGACTGGATCAGCGTTTCGAGGTAACACGGCGAGTGACTGTCGAGCAATGTGACACTAGCGATTAGCTGGAACTCAACGAAGAAGAAGGAAAAGCGAAACTTGCCTTGATGAGCTCAAGATCTAATGCAAGCCTTTTTCGCACTTCCTCTTCAACTTCCTCAGCCTTCTCCGTGACTTCTGGTAGAGTAACGCCCGCCATCGCAAGTGCTTCCCTGCCTAATCGAATTGCTTCTGCCGAATCTCCAGTGGCCGAAGCACAGCGAATCGAAGTAGCGTAAACTCGTAGCTTCGCGACGATATCTGGGACGTGAGCGAGGTAGATACGAATGTATTCGAGCGCAGCGGGGTAATCGCTGCAACGGAATTTCGAAAGGTTTGATCAGGCCCTGAAATAGCGAGGAGAATGAATCGAAACTCACGTCAGACTGTACTCGACGTTTACGAGTGCTTCAGTAACTTTCGCCATGAGCTCCGGTTGTTGCGTCCAAGCTCCAGCTCCGAGGAGATCCCATGCGGTCTGGAGGTAGATTCGTGAAGCTTCGAAAGCAGTCGAAAGTTGCGCTTTCGCACCGGCCAAATAGTTGTATTCTGCGAGTCGATCTCGTTCTTCTGCCGTTTTGAGAATTCGAATACCGTGATTGAGCTGAGTTACGAGGTCGAAGATACGATCGTTGACCATTGCTTCAGTTGTTGAATTGACCAAGCGCTGACCGATTTCGTAGTGGAGAGGACCGCGAGAGTTTGGAGGGATGAGGGCGTAGGCAGCTTGTTGACATCGATCGTGGAAGAAGCGGTAGAGTTCGGGTACGGAAGGAGGTTCGATGATAGAGGGTCGAGGGGTACTGTTCGAACGAGGTCGTCCATTCTTGGTTTCAACTTCATCTACCTCCATCGCTGCGAGCCCGTCTATCGTTGCCGGATTGATCGCTCCTCGAGTTTCGAGGAGTCCTTCACTAACAGCTTCCGACAAGTCTCGAGCTATCTCAGCTACCGTTTGTCCTGCTGCTTGAGCCAGGTAAGCTGCTGGGAGTTCTTCGGAACCTAGACATGCAGCAACTTTGAGTACCTCTTGACAACGAGGCGAGAACTTGCGGATCTGAACGAGGAGGAGGTCGACGACGTCGGAAGAAACCGATTTCGAAGCGATAAGGTTGAGGTCGAACTCCCACTCGCGTCGGTCGAAGTTGAAAACGAAGAGACCTTCGGCGTTGAACGATTTCAGGAGCTGTGGATAAGTGAGCGAGTTTCATCAGCTCAAGAATCGAGAGATTGGAAAATGAAGGTGAACATACTTGAGCGACGAACAAAGGACTGCCTCTCGTCTTCTCCAGTACAAGCTGACTCAATCGATTGACATCGTGGCTGATCTTGTGAGGCGCCATGGAAGCGCCGAGTTCGGCGGCTGAAGAGGGATTGCGAAGAGCCGCGCTGACGAAAGCTGCAACTGCATTGAGGCTGAGTGGTTCGAGAGTGAGAGTGAGGTCGACTGCTGGAAGTTTCGATACGAGCTCGGTTTCAACGATGTGGTTCGAATCAACCTCGTTGTCCCTCCAAGCGCAGATGAGGAGCATAGGATTCGCCATCTTGCAAGTCAAGGGATCTTGATCGTTGGCGATTCCTGAAATTGCGAGAGATCGGATGAAAGCGATGTCGGAAACGGTCGACCACTGGAGATCGTCGAAGAGGACGATGAGAGGTTTGTCGGCTCGGGCGAAGATCCGCAGAACTTTCTGAACCAGGGTTTGAAATCGTTCTTCACTCTCGTGAGCACCTAGGACTGCTACGGCAGGTTGACTGTCGAGCCACGCTCTTTCAAAGACGTTCTCGAGCGCGGGAAGCATGTCGGCCAATACTCGTCCTTCTTTCCCGAGAGCTCGTTGTAACCGTCTTCTCCAAACCGCTAGTCGAGCTTCTGGTTCTGAGAGGAGTTGGCGAAAGAGACCGTTGAGAGCTTGAGTGATGGCGAAGAAGGGAACCGGTGATTTGATCTCTATTCCCGTTGATCAGAGATTAGTAACGAAACCTGACTTCAGATTCGGATCCCGACAAAACTTACGATCGAATTTGACGTTTGTAAAGTGACCTCGATTCAGTAGAGTCGGCGCACGAAGCGTTTCTACCAGTGATGTCTTGCCTATTCCTGAATGACCCTTGACTATCACCACTCCCGGCTTGTTGCTACTCTTGACCCTTTCGTAACTTTCCCTCAAACTTCTAACGCTTTCCTCCCTTCCGAACAGAGTCGAAGCGGGAGGTAATCTGAAATTGGCAGATTCGTCGATAGCGCCGATAGCAAAGTCGGAAGCGAAGGGAGGTGCGTTGAATGGGAAGAAACCGGGACTGGCAGGAGGGAAATTCGGAGTAGGAGTGGTCGAAGTGATTGGTGAGAGTGGCCAGCTGAGGGGAGAGCCTGGAGTTGGGACAGAGATTGACTCTTTGACTTGTTCGAGATCGAATATCAAGCCTTGAGCAGTTTGGTAACGAGCGTCTGGCGATTTTTCGAGGAGTTTGGCAACGATGAGAGCGAGACCGTGAGGAAGAGATCGATCGATTGAGTCCATGAGAGGTGGTCGTTTCGTGATGTGGGCATGAACGATCTCTAATGGATCAGTTGATTGAGGGAAGGGAGTCTGACCGGTGAAGACTTCGAAGAACGTCGCTCCCATGGAATAGTAATCGCTCCGATAATCTGCACTCTTTCCGACTCGTCCACTACATTCCGGCGCTCTGTGATATTCCGTCGCACCGAAAGTCAGCGAAGAGCTCGTCTCGTAGCCTTTCGAGAACGGAGAACTCACAGATACGGTAGACTGTCTTCCTTCATTCCTCTTTCTCGTATCGGCGCAGAGTCTCCTTCGGGTCCTCCAGTTGAGAAAGCGCAGGAAAAGTCGTGAAGGTAGATTTCGGCGAACATCGAAGTCGAAACAGTTGATGGTCGAATCGAATTGTGAACGTAATTCTGCTTGTGTATCGATGCGACGAGAGTGACTAGTCGAATTGCTGAATCGAGTGCACGAACGAGTTCTTGAGGGTTCGACCAGAAAGGTATTGGAGGTCTACTTCGGAGTTTGAACACTTCTGTCCAAGTGCGAACGTCTGAAATTTCCACCACCATCATCGTTCCATACCTCCCGCTTTCCCTTCCTATCACTTTCGAGATGTTCTGTACTCCCGCATCCCTCAATCGATTCAATAGTACCGTTTCTGCCTTGAATTGTTGAGCCGCCGAAGGTTTCGCTGATAATGAGAATTTGAGGGCTACTCGCTGATCTCCCCTGGCGATACTGTGCGCTCGACATGCGACGATGTCATCGTAGTGGATACTGATGACTCGGACTGTAGGAGCGAACTCTATCAGACCGAAGAGAACAGCTTTGAGAATAGAGAACTTTACTCACCGTCTCGATATCCGTCAACCTTGATCTCATCTCCCGGCTCCACTAAACTCGGAATCGTCTCTCCGCTATTACTCGAGAGTAATTTTGGTCTTGACGGTCCAGTACTATGAGGTTCTCCAGTTCCCGAGGTGAAAGTTCCGAGAGACCTAGAATCCTCGGTCGCTGAACTGGAAGAAGCTAGGGATGTTTGGTCGGTGGGAAAGGTAGGAGGAAGGGGTTTGAGTGCTGCTTTTGGCGAACGAGCTGTTTCTCGGAAGGGAGGAGTCGAATAGGAAGGAGCAGGATGGGAAGGAGAGTTGCTGAGAGGAGGACGAGGTCTAGGAGGTGGTTGATTGCTCATAGTGCCATTGCTAGCTGATGAACTGCCTGTATGGTTGAGCCTACGACGCTTCTGCTCCCTATCGGCCATTGGTCCCTTTCTGAAGATGAAAGAGCGGTGGGGTAGTGAAATGGAGCCTCACCGAGTCGAGACTTGACTACGAAGGCTTTGGAGATGAGCTAGACCAGATTCGAGCGAGCTGTGAGGCGGACCAAGAAAGCGAAGGTTGTTGAAAGATGAGCAAGAAACAAAAGCGATGAAAACTTGATCGCAAGACGATGAATCATGGGCTTTCTTCGTTCTCCTGCTCGAGAGCGTTCTCACTGTGTTGTACAACGACGTATGAGAGCAGATGTAGCAGCGAACTCGTCTGCGGTTCCGAAGAAATCGACATGATTCGATCCATTTGCTTCCTTTTCGTCGGTTCTCTCGGCAACTCTGATCATTCATCAGTCTACTACTGCATTGTATCGTCGTTGTGTGCATTCTACTGCTGTGTCCCTTTGCCTCAACCCGCAAACAACCCGAAATCCTTGATTTTGAACGTTCTAACCGCTTCTTCAAATACTTTCTTCGCATCTTCCGGATCCCTCTCTTCTCCTGATTCTCCCATTTTGACCGGATAGTTGACGCATAGTGTGACGTCCGCGTTCTTGCTAGGAATCCGCCATAGAGCAAACTGAATGAGGACGGTATCTGCTTCTTCTGAGGGTTTATTGAACTTCGAGACGGTCTGTGTTCCAGTCAGAACTGTCGGACCTTGCACCTCTGGTTCAGATGAGTCTTGTGATGTCGCTGGCGTCGTAGGGAGGTCTATTGAGGATATTGAAGAAGAGAGAGCCGTGTTGTCGTGAGCGAGGGAAGAGAAGTGAAACCTGTCGATGCAAGTTCGCTGTCAGCTCACAAAATCATTCCTAGACCCTCATGAAGACTACAGATAAGCTGTACGTACCGCATCGCTGCCTCTAGGCTATCTCCAGCTCCATCCTCCTTGACCAACTCGAGCACTTCGACAATCAAACTGAGATCTGAATCTGGTGACAGGACGACTTCTTGAGTATCTGGCACTTGCCGCAGGTCACTATGAGAGGTAGTACATGTCAGCTAAGTGTATGCGATCGAGGGGAAAATAAGGTGTGCTAGGTTTCTACTCACCTTGCGTCGATGAAAGTGGAAGGAAGGGAACAAGAGATGGCTCCTCCGTAAAGCGGTCGCGCTTGCATCGTATACTCGAGGATTAGTGTAGGAGTAGAAAGGTGAGTGGATGCAGATTGAACGCGTTGTCGCGCTGGCTGGAATTCTTCGCCAACTTTTTCTTCAAAGTTTTCGAATCTGATTCAACCGTCTCCTCTCTCCTCCACCTCCTCCCTACTTTCCTCAAAACTCTTCGACTGTCCAACTCAGTAACCCACGCCCACACGGCACTTAAGCAAACTCTCTTCCCTTTCCTTCTCTTTCCCTCAACCTTGCTCCCTCTTTCTTCACTAAACATGCAGTCGCCAACTCGAACAACATCTCCGATTCCTCCTGCGATGCAACACTCCGACTCTCAACGATACCCAGTTACCCCTTCACAATACCCTGAATCAGTCTTGCAAAGTCACGACCTCGGTTCAAGAATCGCAGCTCCTTCGACTTCCAAAACACCCCGCGTTTCTCCCTCTCCTCCCGCCCAATCTTGTTCACAACCCATCGAGGTCGACTCGTTAGGAACTGCAGAGAACCCCCTTATTCCGAAACGCCGTCGAAGAACTTCTCCAACCGAACTCGCGATTCTCGAAGAAGAATATCGCCTCAACCAGAAACCGGATCAAGGGGAACGCGCAAAGGTTGCTCAGAGATTGGGAATGACGAGCAGAGCTATACAAGTATGGTATCAGAATCGCCGGTGAGTCCTCACTGTTTTTCTCTCTCTCTCTCTGAATGTTTTGATCGACGAGGCGCGACTTTCGCGACCCCCGGCTTTTCGAGACGAGTTGGCTGACCTCGTAGTACTCTTCCTCGAAACAGGCAAAAGGACAAGAAGGATTCGTCGTCGCAAGGTGGAAGTTGCGCTTCATCGTCGGTCGCAAGTGGTGACCTTTCATCCCCGAAAGATCTCGATGGAGTCACCCTTTCTTTCTCCTCGTCTCCTCTACCCTCTCCTCAACTACCACTGTACCCCACGACTGCTCTCTCGCGTCCTCCTCTCTCGTCGTCGCTCTCTTCACTCAAAGGCCTTCCTTCGTCGTCTGATTTATATTCGGGATCCGCTCCTCCGACTAGTTCAAACAAGGAGAACACTTCTCCTCCTCTCGTCGACTCTCCACCTCCGATGACCCAACAAGCTCCTCAACCTTACGTCTACTCTTACCCTTCCTCGCAACAATCCGCTGCTCTCGCTGGACACCTATCCGCTTCCTCGGTTCCTTCGTCCAGCCAACAATCCGTCTTCGTACACCGATCGTCCAATTCAAGCATCATCGCCGCAAAGAAACACGTTCGCAAACGTCCTCTCGGATCTCACGCACCTTTCGCTCGAACTCCCTCCCTCACCCATTCCTTCGATTTCCCTCCTTCTCCGCCCAAGCCCAAACCAATTCCTGCTCGCTCTTCTTCTGTCGGGTGTCAACCATCAGGTCAGGCAGCGAAGCTCACTGCTCGTCGACCTGATCTCGGTCGTCGTGCCTCAAGCGTGAGCGGAGGTTTATTTGACATGGCAGAAGGTTCAATCACTACAGAGGGATCGACGACGTGGAAGGAGGCAACGACTCGACGACGGAGCGCGGAGGAGACCGCATCGAACGACGGAAGAGAAGCATCCGGATCTGAACAAGTCGCCCAGGATCTTCTTCAACACATGCAGAGCGACCCTCCGTCTGCGTCTTCACCAGCTCCCGTGACCCGTACTCGCATCTTCGACCACAACCACGGAAAACTCTCCGCTTCTCTCGCCACGGCCGATGAGGATTCAGATGAAGACGATCAAACTTCCGGTTCCTTTGTTCCCTCCGCATTCGCATCGAAGCGGCCACCTCTCCAGCACTCGCGATCTCTCGGTGCGAGCTTCCATGGCTCGAACAGTCGAGGAGGAGACCCTTCGAAAGCGAAAGCCCGTGTTGCTCTTCTCCGATCAAACTCGTACAATGGAACCTCTTCCTCTTCTTCCTCTCCCTTGTCAATCTCCACCTCTCTCGCCAACTCTCACGCTCGCGACAACCCTTTCTCTCCCCTCTCAGCTCCCCTCTCCTCTCGAACTTTCTCTCGCAACTCTCCCTCTCTCGCTGCAACCGCCGAAGCCGCGACCTCTGGAACGGAGGTTACCTGTGCTCTCAACGCACTTGAACGCAAACGCGCGAGGATCATAAGCGAAGGTGTCTCGCTTCAACAAGCCTCAATTCCTCCTTCTTCCTCATCCTCTTCCCGTCGTCGATCTCTCAACCAAGATCCAGCAAAGGAACGAGCGACGAAGCGAAGACGTTCCTCTGCCCTCTCGTCGATCTCGACTCAACAATCGCAAGAAAACGAAGGAGACGACTCGATGGCTGAACTCTCGTTCTCCTCCACCTCGACCGCTTCCACTACCGATTCCCTCGTCACGGTCGACTCTCCCTCCTCTAACAACGGTGGTTACTTTGCTCTACGGAATGCAGTCGAGCAGGTTGAGGCAAGAGAGTTATCGAAGGCAGGAGATGATGAACGAGAATGCGCAGAGTTGTTACTGGGTCTCGGTGGGTTCTGCTGAGGAGATATAGGTAGTGTCGTCGGCTGGCGATGCTCGTTGAGAGGAAGTTGTAGTAAAGAAAAGGCAGGCTAAAGAGGTTTATTCTATTCACGAGGTCGAAACGAAGTTTGTAGAAGTTAATCCATCTCACACATCCAAATATACCCCTTATATATACCCTTTTTCCAATTTTTCCTTGTGAATCTTACACACACCATGATACCATTCAATCGTTGCGAGACTCTGGACTACGAAGATTGAGAGCCTTCGTTTTTTTTGACTTCGCCAGATTTTGGACCTCGAGCTTTGGTATTCCTTTCTCGCTCGGAGCTAGCGCCAATGTACTCTTCTCTGCTCGTGAACATCCCTTGCTCGACGAAACGAGATCACGAGTAATTTGATCGCATATCAACGCGTCCTCTGCAAAATCCTTCTCTTCTATCTCTACTTCCTGCATCTCATCCTGATTCCTGCTTCGATAGCTATGCATAAGCTTCTGTTACTTCTGAGTCTTCTCTACTCAGCTCGAGCTCACATGTCGTAAGTTCATCTGTTTATCTCGCGTTCTTTTTCGAATCATTAATTCGAAAACGCGTAGCTGACTCGTTTCGTAACGATCGTAGACCGTTCTTGTCGGCCATGTATGGAGGACCAAAGCAATATCATCAACTGCAAGACCCAGTTCAGCCCCTCGGTCCCGGTCTCGAATTCCCATTCGTCGAATTCGACGAATGGGTTCGTTTGGACCTTCTCTCAAGTTATCCCCAAGGCCCCGAGCTCAAGAATAGTGTACTGACGATTTCGACGACTCTGTGCAGTGGTTCCGAGGTCCGAAAGTCAGGAATGCTCCTCCGGAGGAAGGAGAAGTTGCGATTCTCAAAGCGGGATCGAATTTCACGCTTGAGATTGGCTGTGCTCCCGAGTATACAACGTATGGAGGATCAGATCCAAACGGAAACGTAGCTTGCGACGAAGCTGGACCGTATCATGCCGATCCAGACGCCCAAATCGTCAATCCAGACTTGTTGAGCGGTTGCGCTATCGGGAGTGAGTGTCCTGTCGCCGCTCTGCAGTGCTGATATCTTCGATACTGACTACTCTGGCGAGCAGTCGCCGACGTCATGGATCCAAACGATGCGACGATGGACAATTTCGCAATCTTCTCGGTTCAAGCGGAGTGCATTCTCACTCGGAATACGACATTCGCCGTTCCTGCGAAGATGCCTGCCTGCACAGGTGACTACTGTATATGTGGATGGGTGAGTTGGAAATCCTTGCGAAACGAAGCTGTTCGACGAGCCGGACTGACTCTCCTATTTTGCTTTATCTAGGTGTGGTCTCCGCAAACTGGTATAGGAAACGCCTATCACACTCCTGTGAGCTCTATGATCTTCACTTATCCGATATGAACAGAATGCTAACTCGAGACGAACAAACTATCTCAGTTCCGATGCAAGGTTACGGACTCGCCGGTCGACGCGCAACCTATTGCACCTGCGAACGATCCCGTCTACTGTCCCGACTCACGAGATGACTGTACGAAAGGATCGAAGCGTCTCATCTCCACCTACAACTATCCTGTGCGTTGGCCATTCCGCTCTCGTGGTCTGTGCGAAACTGTCACTTACCGATTCTGACTTAAAAGGTGAACGTTCCTTGGACTTCCAATTACGATCGACCAGGATATCATGACACTTTCGGGTGAGTAGCTCCGCCATTGCAAACCGTACGAGTCAACTCACCTTCATTTCCTCGAAATCCAGGTTCTTTGACGGACCTCAAGACGATATTTTCCTTCCTGCTCCTATTTCGTCAGCTTCTACCGGCACTGTTCCTACATCCTCAGTATCCCTCAGCTCTTCTTCCGCAGTTGCAGCGACAACACCGAGCGAACCTTGGAAAGTGTCGTCGTCGTTCGGGAAGAGCTCGACGTCGACTCGATCCGTACTTTCCTCTCCATCAACTTCGACTTCCAGCAGATCGATCCCAGTCAGCTCGTCGATGGCCACATCCCGCATCGCGTCATCCTCTCGCTCATCCAGCAAGACCTCGACCACCTCTAGTTCGACCACCTCGAAAATTGTTTGGCTTCCCGTTCCGACGACAACTCCTCATTGGGTTCCTGTTGTCACCTCCCGTACGACGACTACATCAGCCCCCTCGATAGTTTCCACCCGCTCTCCTCGACTGCCTTACAAAGATGCGCTTTCCTCCCTCCCTTCGGCTC
>Ga0308161_1003770_pt1 | contig 14422 bp, 8 predicted proteins | sample PhyFR2_FD_201034 | JGI IMG/M metagenome (GOLD analysis project Ga0308161, IMG submission 201034) | Phyllosphere microbial communities from UC Gill Tract Community Farm, Albany, California, United States - DLSLF.R2 | ecosystem: Host-associated > Plants > Phyllosphere > Unclassified | place: USA...
GTTTAACTCCGGTGCCGGTATCTCCTAATTTCAGGTGCTTTTCGTTCGAGTCATAGAGGATCACTTCAACATTACCGGCTTTAGGATCCGCGGTACCACCATCCTGGTATTGGTTCGTCAGGTTGCCAGTTGCGGAATCCACACCACTACTGCCGATAGCTTCAAAATGCGCGGCAACATTGGTGATTTCTTTTGGACAGTTTTCCACGTTGACATTAAAGTTTTTTGAACCTGCGGTTACGCCAGCAGATTTCAAAGTCTGAATAGAGAGGGTAGGGAGCTGTACCTGTATATCAAGTGAATCGCTGGCGATGGTACAGGTCTCTGCTATTAGCTTGCCGTTGAAGGTTACCGTCCCCTGTCCGGGAGCCAAGTCCGCGTCGGCTGCCATTGCTGATGCTGATACTGTAGCCAGTGCCACTGCGCACAGTTTCATTTTTAATTTACGCATTTAATAATTTCCTATAATTTTTCATTACGATTTGACGGGAAATATGCCTTGCCGTTTTTTACTCAGATTCTTTGGAATCACTCTACTGATAACTCCTCCTCGTTTTGCATAACAATTTCGATTTTTCTCTCATGTGACAAAGTCACATAAATCGTCATTTCCTTGCATTTTGAATCAGCATTTCCCTGCGAGCTCAGCACGGCAACGCCGATTTTCGGTAAAATGTTTTTTTCAATAAAGCGAATTAACATCCTGGCTCCGGTCTCTGCTACCGGGCACTGCTCGACGATGTAATCCAGCAGTTCATCACTAAAGGTGATAGTCAGGCCGTAGTTGAATTTGGCGCGCTCTGCAATACGCTGCAGATGAATCCTGACAATATTCAGCAGGGAGTCTGTTGCCAGCGGCAAATAAGGTAGGGTAGTGACACGGCCTAAAAATGCTGCCGGGAAGGTTTGCAATAGCGTGGGTTGTAGCATTTTCAACAACCCTTCTTCATCGGGCATCGTTTCAGGATCGGCGCAGGCACGACTAATTATTTCACTGCCCGTATTACTGGTCAGCAGAATAATCGTATTTTTGAAATCTATCTGGCGCCCCTCGCCATCTTCCATCGAGCCTTTGTCGAAAACCTGGAAGAATAACTCGTGAACATCGGAGTGCGCTTTTTCTACTTCATCAAGTAAAATCACGCTATAAGGTTTACGTCGTACCGCTTCGGTTAACACCCCGCCTTCACCGTAACCGACATAACCCGGAGGAGAACCCTTGAGTGAAGAGACGGTATGCGCTTCCTGATACTCACTCATATTAATAGTGATAAGATTCTGCTCACCGCCGTAAAGCTGGCTGGCAATCGCCAGTGCGGTTTCCGTTTTCCCCACGCCAGATGGCCCCACTAGCATAAAGACCCCGAAAGGTTTTTTCGGGTCTGCAAGCCCGGCACGCGCGGTTTGGATACCCTGGCTCAGGCAGGTGAGAGCATATTGCTGGCCAATGACTCTTTCTGAGAGACGCTGTGGAAGCTCCATAACTGCGCTAACATCATCTTTCAACACCTGCCCAACCGGAATACCTGTCCAGCTGGCAACAATAGCCGCCACGACACCCGCATTAACCTCGGCCTGCACCAGGGGTTGTTCACCACGAATCTCACTGAGCGACCGCTCAAGCTGATGCAGCCGGGCCTGAAGCGCGGCAAGTTTTACCGGCTGTTGCGGGGCATCTTTCATGCAATCAAGCAGCTGCCTGCGCGTTTCAACAATATCGGTTACCCGCTCACACTCTTGTGTCCAGCGACTGCCAAGCACTTCCGCTTCTTCAGCATGCTGGCTGATAGCCGTGAGGATAGGCTGAATGCTTTTCCCCTCCTCCTTGCCGAAGCCAATCGCTTTTTCAAGCAACGACATTTCAGCCTGAGCCGACTGGCTATTGAATTTCAAAATTTGCAGTTCGGTTGGCGGCGTATGCTGCGCAACGGCCACCCGGGCGCAGGCGGTATCCAGCAAGCCGATCGCCTTATCTGGCAGCTGGCGGGCAGGAATATAGCGATGAGAAAGGCGGACAGCCGCCTGTATTGCCTCATCCATCACCCACACGCCGTGGTGCTCTTCCAGCACCGGTAGTAAGCCGCGCAGCATGGCGATCGCCATCTCTTCACTGGGTTCATCAACCTGTAGTACCTGGAAACGGCGCGTCAGGGCGGGGTCTTTTTCAATGTGGCGTTTAAATTCACTCCACGTGGTGGCACCGATGGTCCTCAACTGGCCACGCGCCAGCATTGGCTTCATAAGGTTGGCGGCATCGCCCGTGCCGGCATGCCCCCCCGCCCCCACCAGAGTATGGACTTCATCAATAAACAGAATCACCGGCTCGGCCGAGTTTACCGCCTCTTCCAGCAGTGATTTTAAGCGGGCCTCAAACTCACCTTTCATACTGGCACCCGCAGAGAGCGCCACCAGGTCCAGCGCCAGCAGACGGACATTTTTCAGGGAGGGAGGAACTTCACCCGCCGCAACCGCCAGCGCCAGACCTTCCACGACGGCAGTCTTACCGACGCCTGCTTCCCCGGTCAGTAACGGGTTATTCTGCCGGCGACGCAGCAGAATATCGATCATGGTATTAATCTCTTTATCGCGCCCCAGCACCGGATCAATTTTTCCCTCGCGCGCCAGCGCAGTCAGATCCGTGGAGTATTGAGAAAGAGAGGCCCCTGAATGAGGCGCACCCATCGCATTACTGGCTTCCCCGGGAACACCTGCGTTGAAAGGAACCGCTGAGCCATCCGCTAAGTCGTTCTCCTCCGCCGACTCACGAATGATATATCCCAGCTCTTTAGTGATATGTTCCAGCGGGATTTTTTCGAACTCACGCGATATTGCAAACGTTGCCAGTTGTAATTCTCTATTATTAAGCAACGAGATAAGTAAGTGCCCGCTACGAATACACGCGCTATGACACTCAAGGCTGGCAAAGACCCACGCGCGTTCAATGGCCATTTCAACATGACAGGAAAAATCAGAGATTGAGCTTGCGCCAGCGGGTAAGCGAATGAGTGCCTGAGCGAAATCGCGCTCAAGCACTGCAGCATCCAACTTAAAGTGGCGAATAATATGCTTAATATCACTCTCTTGCTGATGATAGATTTGATTTAGCCAGTGCGTCAGCTCGACATAAGGATTGCCCCGAAGCTTACAGAGCGTTGTGGCACTTTCAATACTTTTAAATAAGCTCGTGTTCAGCTTAGCAAACAGATTTTTGCGAGTGATGACCATCGTTACGCTCCCTGTAAGTGTAAATTCTCATTTTTCCACTCTTCCTTAGTGGGTAGACGACCGGTTGTACCATAGGGATTATTTACACCGGAAACCGATGCCCGGGGCATATTAGCCAGTCGCCCCGCAAAGAAAAACCTTTCAGGGACCGGCAGCTGTATTTTAGGATTTCTGCCCGATGCAAATTCTTAAATTTGGTCACGCGAACAATATGCCCATCGTAAAGTTGATTTTTACTTTTAAAATCGTCACTACTTAGTGAAGCCCAACTCTTTGCGAAAACAGGCAGCGCGTTTATTTTAGAAATTCAATGTAATTTCAGAGAAACTTTTTCGCGAAAACCACAATTGACAGGATGGCCGGTGGACAATAATTTTTTAGACTACTACAACCAGGAACTCACGTTCGTGCGCGAAATGGCGCAGGAGTTTTCCCAGCGCCATCCCAAAATTGCCGGACGTTTGGGAATGAACGGTATTGAAGTTGCCGATCCTTACGTTGAACGTTTAATTGAAGCTTTCTGTTTTTTATCGGCAAGAACGCAGATTAAACTTGATGCTGAGTTCCCCAGGTTTACGCAGAGATTGCTGGATGTCGTCTATCCAAACTATAACTCACCCACGCCCTCAATGGGCGTGGTTCAGCTCGATCCCAATTTAAGCGAGGGAGATTTAACACATGGCTACACCGTTGCTAAAAAAAGTGCTTTTTATAGCAGAATTTTACCGGGCGAAATGACCCGCTGCGAATTCCGCAACAATCAGGAAGTGACGCTCTGGCCGCTGGAAATTTCACAAGTCAGATTAACCTCCGTGCCGCCAGACATTCCTAATATGGAAAGTCATCGTGTCAGCCATCAACAAATGAAGGGGGCGTTGCGGATTAAACTGAGATTACAGGGCGATGTGGTCTTTTCAGATTTACGCGGGCTGGATGAGCTTCCAGTCTATATTAAAGGTGATGAACGTATTGTTTCACACACCTTTGAGTTGCTGCATGGCAGCCATGTGGCCGTGGTGGTTCGTAGTGGGGAGCGGGATAAACCCCGGCACCACATCATCAACAGCCAGCCGTTAAAATTCGAAGGGATGAACGCGGATCAAAGCCTGCTGCCTATGCAGTGGAATATTTTCCACGGGCATACTCTGATTCAGGAGTACATCGCCTGCCGTGAGCGCTTTTACTTTTTCACCCTCACTCAGTTAGCCACTGCGCTCGCGGAGAATCATACTCAGGAGGTTGAGATAATTGTGCTGCTTAATAAACTGCCTCAGCATTTAATCGCCCACCTGGATGCCTCCTGTTTTTTACTTTTTTGCACTCCTGTTATTAACCTTTTCCCGAAACGGGTCGATCGTATTGAAGTCAATCGGGCACTCAACAACTTCCACATTGTGCCCGACCGAAGCCGCCCGCTGGATTATGAGGTGTTTTCAGTCAATCAAGTTTTCGGCCTGCAGGCTGAGACCAGTGATGAACTGACCTTTAACCCGCTCTATCAAACCCGCCACACGGATACCAATAATTTTGGCCGTTACTTCTCGGTAACGCGGGAAGTGCGGGTGAAAGAAGCAACAGAAAGAAAATATGACACCCGCACCCCTTACAGCGGAACCGAAATATTTATCTCCCTGGTCGATCAGCTGGAAGCCCCTTACGGGGAACATATCCGCTACCTTCTGGTTGACACTATGGCGACCAATCGCGATTTGCCGCGCCTTCTTAGCAGCACCGGCAGCTTTGATTTGACCATGTCGAATGCGGTTCCTGTTCATGGCGCCCGCTTTGTCAGCTCGCCCAGCGTTCCACGCTCACCCTTTGCCGTGGGTGAAGCCGCATGGCGGCTTATCCGTCAGTTAAGCTTCAATTATTTGCCGCTGTCTGAGATGGAACATGCTCAGGGTGGGGAGTCGCTGCGTAAAATGCTTCGGCTTTTTACCCACGCTTCCGATCTGGATTCCGTGGCGCAAATCAACAGCCTGGTGGGGTGTAAAACCCAGCCGGTCGTGCGCCGCCTGTCAGAAGATGGCCTGCTGGTTTATGGCCGCGGAGTCAGCTGTAGCCTGACGGTAGATGAAGAGGGTTTCTCGGGCGTCAGTCCCTACCTGTTTGGCCTGATTATGGAGAACTACCTGGCGCGCCACGCCGCCATCAATATCTTTACGGAAACAGAGCTGCACTCTATGCAGCGGGGGCTTATCGGCCGCTGGAAAGCACGCCCGGGTAGACGGGGAGCGCTATGACTCAGCCGGAACTTAATCAACAGCCAATGCTGCCCCCCGAGCTGGATGCCTGGTACGATAGCGCTAAGCCCTGGGAGGCTGGCTTCATCAGCATCATGCGGGCTATTGCCGCCCTCACCCCAGATTTGCCTCCCCCCGGCCAGGCAGAGCGTCCTTCGCAAGAGCGCTTTCGACTGGGGCAAGTGTCCAGCATGACTTTCTCTCCGCGCGAGATTTCTGCCATCAGCCTGCAGAATGAAAAAATTAAGCTGCAGCTGTATGGCCTCGGAATTTGGGGCGCACAGGGCGCGATGCCCTTTCACCTTTCTGAACTGGCCTATTCCCGTTACGAGCAGCATGACCACACGCTGATTGATTTTGCCGATATTTTCCACCACCGGTCACTCAGCCAGTTTTATCGCGCCTGGTTCTTATCGCAGGATACCGCATCCCTGGATCGCCAGGAGGACGAACGTTTCTCCTTTTACATTGGCAGCCTTATCGGTCTGGACCCGGCAGAACTAGACCCTGCGCCGCTGCAGAAACACGCCAGGCTGGCTTCGTCAGCACACCTGATTCGTGAAGCCCGCAACCCGGACGGCCTGCTGGGGGCCATGCAGTACTACTTTGACGTACCGGTGCAGATTGAAGAGTTTGACCTGCAATGGATTTTCCTTGAAGGCCAGGATCAGACCGTGCTGGGAGACTATCACCACGCCTCGCTACTCGGAGACGGCGCTATCCTGGGGGACACCGTGCAGGACCGACAGCACAAGTTCAAGCTGATTATGGGCCCGCTCACGCTGACGCAATACCTGCAGTTTAGTCCCTGGGGCAGGGATATGTCGGTGATGCGCGAGCTGGTGCGCAGCTACATCGGCTTTGAATACGCCTGGGATATGCAGCTGGTGCTGGCTGCCGATTCGGTGCCGCTGGCCACGCTGGATGGCAGCCACCAACTTGGCTACGCCAGCTGGCTTTTACGGGAAACACAGGATAAGCCGGTATTCGGTATTAGCTTTGACCCTGAACTTTACCACCGCTAGCGGTGGTTCAGGGCGAGATAAGCCACGACTCATGGATGAAAAAACATATGAATCAGATAAGTACGTTAACTTTCTCAGATTATTATCAAGCCGTTTTACACCCCGCCGTTGGCCACGCCCCCTGCGGCGAAAACATTGAGTACGATGCCGATTTTATTTTGCTGCAGTCAAGGCTGCAGCCCAGGCAGGATGTGGAATATGGCACTTTTTTTGAGGCGGCAGAGCCCGTCAACTGGACCGATACCGAGCGTGATTGCCTGACTCTGCTGCAAAAAAGCAAAGACATCAGGCTGATTATCATTCTGATACGCTGCCGGTTACGCAAGATTGGCCTGCGCGCGCTGCCGGAGGGGCTGGAGGCACTTTATGCGGTACTGCAACGTTGGCCGCATGACCTTCATCCACAGCTGTACGACGAGGGTGAGTTTACCCCGATACTTCGCGCTAACGCCTTTAGCGAACTGGAAGACACACACGCCCTGCTGCACGATATTCGCAATCACCCCCTGCCCAAGGCATCCGGCCTGCAGCTCACCCTCAAGGACGTTGAAAAGGCCCAGCTGATTCCGCGTGAAGAGAGCGCGCTGTCGGATACCGCTATGGCTGGCATCATGGACGAATGGCGACTGAATGCCAGCGATGACGTCCGTCCGCTTTCAGAGGCTTACCACTTTGTCACAGCGATAAAACAGTTACTGGCAGAGATGCTGGCGCACGAAGCGCCGGATTTTGCGCTGCTGTGCGCGCTGCTCCGGCCATTTTCCAGCGAGTTTGTCAGCCAACCCACTGCACTCGCGGCGGTCACTGAAGCGCCTCCCCCGGCTCTGCCGCTGCCACAGAGCGCAGAAGCCGGGGCGGAAGTCTCCACCAGCGTCAGCCAGCCCGCCCTGCTGAGCACCCCCGCTGCGGTCACCTCTTTCACCGCTCAGCCGGTGACAAAACAGGCTGGCATTACCGACCGTGCAGAGGCGTTACTGCGCCTGAGGGAAGTTCGCCACTGGTTTGCCACCCGCGAACCCAGCACCCCTGTTGTCCAGCTGCTGGACTATGCCGAACAGAGCATCGGCAGAAATTTTCCTGACCTGCTGAAAATGTACCCCGCAGAAATCGTCACCCTACTGAATCAAGAGAAGGAGTAACGGATGTTAAGGATCTTAATCGTTGGGCTCGCGGGGGTGATCTTCTCAAGCGCGGCGCAAGCAGCCGACAGTAGAATCTGCTGGTTAAATTTAGATAAAGGGACGGCACCCACTACCCTCACCGTGGCTGAACAGACGATTTATATTTCCGCCGACGCGGCAAGCGGTACGACTACAAGCATCGCGGATTTCTACTCGCCTTCAACCACCTCATTTATAAGATACGAATACTGCAACCCTGGTACGCCGTATGGTAAGAGAACGGAGAACCTGTCTGGCGTAGCGAGCAGTGACAAAATTTACCCCACCAATATTCCCGGTATTGGCGTCAAGTTATGGTTTAACAACGCCACGGCAGAGGGCGCTTTCCCCAGTGACGCAAAATTGAGCTTCGCAGATAATAAACCCGGGTTATTCTCCGTTTTTCCTGGCTCGCACTACCATATTCAATTTTTCAAAACCAGTGACAGACTGCGCCTGAAAGATCCGCTGGGTGATACCGTGCTCGAGCCAAACGAATATGGCTACAACTGGCTATCTACGCCATTAGCGTCCTCTTATTTCCTCAAGCTCTATATCGATAAAATTAAAATTATCAGCACCCCGGCGTGTACCCCCGACAGCGCCAAAAATATCGATTTCGATACGGTGACCCCTTCCCTGCTTAAAAACGGTGTCGAGCGCGATCTTGATTTCGCCATTACCTGTAAAAGTGATTACGGCCACTACACCGCCAGGGCCTCGATCACCACCAACACGCCCTCTTCAGATGCCTCCACAATCCGGGTTGCAGATGCGTCGGGAAATAAAGACAAACTGGCAATACAAATTACAGACAGTAATGGAAAAGCGATGAAGCTCGATGGCACTACCTCGGAGCAGCGTTCCAGTACCAGTCAGGGACCGGCAGAATATTCGTGGAAGGCCAGGCTGATTGCCGGCGCAAAACCCGCCCCCGCTGAAGGGGTGTTCACCGCGAAAGCCGAAATAATTTTTGATATTGAGTGACAGGATAATTTTTCATGGAAGGAAAAATGAATAAACCCGAGACGCTATTTATCAGTATCGCCAGCTATCGTGATGCGGAATTGCTGCCCACGTTACAGGATATGCTGCACCGTGCCGCTAACCCTGAAAATCTGCGTATCGCCATTTGCTGGCAGGATAACGAAGATTTGCAGGTTTTCGCACAGGCAGGGCTGGAGCTGCAGGGCTGCCAGACCGTCGCGGGTGAAAAAGTGGCCACCTATCGTTACCAGCAGGCAGAGATCGCGATAATCATTAAACATTATTACAGCAGCCAGGGCGCATGCTGGGCGCGAAGCCTGGCCGAAAAGCTGTTTAACAACGAAACCTACTTCCTGCAAATCGACTCTCACTGCCGCTTCATTCCCCGCTGGGATAGCGAGATGATCGCCATGCTACAGCAACTGCGCACCACATCCGCGTTACCGATTATCTCCTCTTACCCGCCGGCCTATTCTCCGGGGGAAGGCGAAGAAGAGAGCAAAAAGAGCTATGTCAGCCGCCTGGTATTTAATGAGTACGATCGGCTGGGCATCCCGATGTTTAACTCCAGGACCTTTGAGGATAGCGCTCCGGTGCGTGGAAGCTATCTGGCAGCCGGCTTCATTTTCACCAGCGGTGACTTTGTCAGCACCGTTGCAAACGACCCGCAGATCTTTTTTGCTGGTGAGGAGATCGCCATGGCAGTGCGCGCTTTTACTCACGGCTACGATATTTATCATCCGCACAAACCTCTGCTGTGGCACTACTATCAGCGTGAAGAGGGTCCCAAGGTGTGGGGCGATCACACCACCGAGGCCCAAGAGGAGGGCGCGGTAGAACAAGCCTGGTGGCAAAGAGATAACCTCGCCAAAAAGCGCGTCAGGACCTTATTAGGGCTGGAAGATGAAAGTGCGGATAGCCTGACGCCTTATACGCTGGGTAACAAAAGGACGCTGAGGCAGTTTGAATACCAGGCGGGGATTTGCCTGCAAAGTGGCACCGTACTGCCCGAAGTGGCAGGCTCAGACGCCGTGAGTTTTTTTGCTACCCCACCCAACGACGAAGCGGAATGGCTGGCCCGCCAGTTTGCCTGGTATAAAAAGCCGATTACCTTAAATCAGGCGGACTTTACCTTCTGCGTGCAGCATGAGGGCGACCTCCATATTCATGTTTACAGCCTGCACAATGTGCTGCTGTATCAACGCAAACTCACCCCTGTCGATCTCCAGGCGCTGCGCGCTGCAGCGATAAATGACCAGCTGCGCCTCTCACTGGATTTTAAAGCCGCGCACCAGGCGCATCAGCCCGCCACCATAAGGATATGTGCGTGGTCAGCAGCGCAGGGCTGGGGCACAGTGACGGAGAGCGCATGGTGAAAAGCGAGGTTTTTTTTAGCCGCCTGGTCGGCATAGACACTCTGTTCTCCTGCGAAGGCATCATCCCTTCCGCTGCGGATTTCCAGCTCAAACTCATTTCGCTGATAGAGCAGTTTAACAACACACGACGTGCAGAGGGCCAGCCGGACAGCGAGAGCGAAGCGCTGTGCCGGGCAATCTGCTGCTATTTTGACCGCCACCTGCTCACCCACTCCCAGAGTGCTATGCTCTGCTGGCAGCGCTATTCGCTGGTGAATTACTTCTATGGCTATAGCGCAGAGGGTGATGAAAATCAGCCCGCAGCCATGCTGGAACGGCTGCTTAACAGCGAAAGCGAGGTGACTTTCCGCTACGCCTGGCAACTTTTAATGCTGTTTATCCAGGTTGAAACGCAAACCGAAGCCCTAGTGAAGCTGCGAACTCACTGCCGCGCCCGCTATATTTCCCGCCCCCGGCCCGCTCTGACTGCGCCAGGCGCTAACGAAACAGGGCTGCCAGAAGATCCGTTTCAGCTCCGCTCTCCACGACTGATGGTGTTTATCATTGGGCCTTTTGCCAGCAAGTGGTTTAGTCAGTCCGACCTTTCCACCAGCAGTGACAACGGGATTGTCTGGATAGTCGCCGGGCATGCCAACACCCTTGCCAGGCGGCTGATACATTTGAAAGCCAACCAAAGCCAGTTAGCCACGCTGGCCTATTTTCCCCTGCTGGCGGACGGGCTGGAGAACGCTGGATTACTGATCGAGCAGATCACCGCCTGGCAGCAGGCTTTATCTGCCACCCCGCTGGCTGGAAATCTGCCTTGCCTGCTGGGGTTGTATTCCCGCCTCAGCCAGCAGCGCCATCCACACGATCCTGAACGCGCCAGCTGGACAGGAGGGCTGACCACCTCGGGCGCCGTGCATCAGAACCTGGAAAGCTGCCTTATCAGCCTGCTCGCCGAACTCGATGCGGTCGATGACGGCAGTGATTTATATGCCCTACAGCGCCAGGCGCTGGGAAGTACCTTTGTTGCCTGGATGGCTGAGAACCGCATTATGAACGTGCTGCAAAGCCTGTTCGATAACTCGCAGCTCGATCTTGCCGGAGTGACGCTGGCTGACCACAGCGAGGGATTCAGCCGCCACGGTGCCTGGTCGCTGTGGATGCAGGAAAAGTACGGCATTCTGCCCGCACTCTCGGCCTCCACGGCGATGCCTCCGCTTCCTGCGATCCCGCTTCCTGCGCAGAGGGATATCCAGCCGTTTACCGCCCCCCTGGCGTTAACCGCTTCCGGCCAGCGCCGCCGTCACTGGCCAGCCCTTGCCGTGCTGTTCATCATGTTATGCGCGGCATTGACCCTCCACGAGTACCGCCAGCCTGTGCGCACCCCGTTGAGCGACTTCAATCCCCTGAGGTCATTTATGCCTGCCCCACAGCGCGACAAGGATGCGCAATCTTTCGTGTTAACCGATGTCGTTCCGCTGTTTAAACACGGCAGCAGCAGCCTGATGCCCGGCAGCGAAACAAGGCTGGAGGGGATCGCCAGTACGCTGATGCAGCATCCGCAACAGATGTTTCTGATCGTCGGCCATACCGATAGCACCGGTTCTGCGCAGGCTAATTCTGCTCTGTCTACCGAGCGGGCGCAGATCGTCAGAGACTGGCTGGTAACAAAAACCGGCTTGCCCACCACGCATTTTATTGTTGAAGGCGTGGGTAACATGCATCCGATAGCCAGTAACGAGACCGAAGACGGGCGCGCGCAGAATCGCCGCGTGGAAATCATTTCATTACCTGTAACCAGCAAAAGGAATTGAGAGAGACTTTATGAGTAAAAAATCAATGATTTACCCCATCAATGAAGGTGTATTTTCTACTTACCAACCGCAGGAAGATCAGTCAATCAACATTCTGCGCTATATGGATGAAGAGAATAATCCCTACAATATCCTGATCAATCGCGCCACCCTGGAAGAAGACCAGAGCGTTGACGATTTTTGTGAAAAACAGTGGGAAAAAATGAAGCGATCCGTGCCGGGCTTTGAGGTGGAAGGAAAAAACCTCAAGCATGAAATCGGTCCGGCTAAACTTGCGGTGCTGCAAACGGCCAACAAATTCCTTGAAGAGGGGGTATGGATTAAGCAGGTATCGTCAATTGTTACGCTTCCCGTGCATCCGCAACTCAATCCGGACTCTCGCAAACTTCTGGTATTCACGCTGGCAGTAAATAAAGATTTTACCGAAACCCAACGCAAACATTACGTGCGTATCATCAACAGCTTTATCCCGGCGGAAACCCCTCTCAGTTCCGGGCGCTAGCGTACAGCCGCATCTGCCTGAAGGGTGGGATGCGGCTTTCACCGAGTCGCCAACGGCCACCCACAATCAACCCCGATGCCGTTTTTATTTTCACCGCCTTATTGTTTTTGAACTGCTAATGATAATAATTGTCGTTATCTTTCACATTACCATAATGGCAACCATGAAAACGTTCACTTTTAAGCCGTGCCTTCTTGCCGTGCTTATCACCAGCAGCTTCAGTTCTTCCGCTTTTGCCGCCAGCGCCGATGACACCCTCGTGGTCAGTGCCTCCGGTGACGGCTCTGCGGCCGCCCTGCCGGCTTACACCAACAGCGCCACTAAGTCGGCAGTGCCGGAGAGTAAAACACCGCAGGTGATTAACAGCGTCAGCAGCAGGGAAATTAGCCAGCGCCATGCCAACTCGCTGAATGAGATCCTGCGCTATGCGCCTGGCGTGTCGACAGAAACCCGTGGCTCGACCAGCTATATGAGCGAGTACAAAATTCGCGGTTTCACCGTCGATAACACCTTCTACGACGGCTTGCAGCTGCCGTATAACGTCACCGGCAATACCAAAGCCAATATTGACCCGATTCTGATCGATCACGTGGATATCCTGAAAGGCCCGGCCTCTGTGCTGTACGGCAACGGGTCGCCGGGCGGCCTGGTCAACATTCAGGGTAAAAAACCGCAGCGCCAGCAGCAAACCGAAGCGGGCTTCAATACGGGTAGCCGCAACCTGCGTGAAGGCTATATCGACAGCACCGGTGCGATTGCCGACAGCGACTGGAGCTACCGCTTTATCGGCAAGGCCAGCGCCGGCGACGATCAGCCACATTCCACAAAATCAGAAAACTATCTGCTGGCCCCTTCCGTGACCTGGCAGCCGTCGGATAACACGCGTCTGACCCTTGATGCCCAGTACCAGGATATCCCGAGCCTGACGCCGTCTAATCCGCTGCCGATCGCTTATTTGCGTTCCGGGCACGCCTCGCGCCGTGATTACTCCGGTGATAACTGGAGCGGCTTTAAGCAGCGCCAGTGGTCCGTTGGCTACAGTTTTGAACATGAGTTTGACAGCGGCTGGGGCTTCGCGCAGAAAGCACGCTACTTTGATGTCGATACCCATCAGCGCAGCATCTACGCCACCGGCAGCATGACGCAGACGGCGGACAGCATAATCCTGCCGCGCTTTGCCTACACCACCGACGAAGACCTGCGCAGCTTTAATATCGATAATCAGCTCACCAAACAGGTAGACACCGGCGAGGTTAAAAACCATCTGATGGTCGGTATCGATCACCAGCGTCTGGACTCGCACTTTAACTATCAGTACGCCTCGAACACACCGGATATCGATATGCTGCACCCGGATTACGGCCTGGTGTCGGAGTCCGCTCTGGGGTTGTACACCGCGCAGAAAAATCGCCTGAGCTACAATCAGACCGGCTACTACTTCCAGGACCAGATCGAGTTTGACCAGCTGAGCCTGATCGCCGGGCTGCGCTATGACGACTACCGTTCAACCAATACCAACTCTCTGAGCAACAACGATAAGAGCTGGGTTGAACAGCATCGTCTGACCAAACGCCTCGGCGCGCTTTACACCTTCGATAACGGTATCGCGCCGTTTATCAGCTACTCCGAAGGTTTCCTGCCCGTGTCGCCAACCGGCAATCTGACCAGCGCCAAACCAACCACCAGCCGTCAGCTGGAGGGCGGGGTGAAATACCTGCTGGCTGACTATGCCACCACCCTGACAGCCTCGGTGTTTAATATCCGCCAGAAAAACGTGCTGACTTCCGATCTCAGCTATCTGAACTATCGCCAGACCGGGGAAGTGGAGTCGAAGGGGGCCGAAGTGTCGCTGAACGCCCGCCCAACCGACAACATCACTATCATCGCCAACTACGCCTATACCCACGCGCTGAATACCGAAGATGATAAATACCAGGGCAAGCGCCCTACCCAGGTGGCCGAGAATGCATTTAACGTCTGGGGGGATTACACCTTCGACAGCAGCGTGCTGCGCGGTCTGACCGTCGGTGGCGGTGCGCGTTATACCGGTCCGATGGAGATTTCGCTGGCCAACGATCAGGGCAAACTGGGCGGCACCACGCTGT
>Ga0308161_1003771_pt1 | contig 14420 bp, 11 predicted proteins | sample PhyFR2_FD_201034 | JGI IMG/M metagenome (GOLD analysis project Ga0308161, IMG submission 201034) | Phyllosphere microbial communities from UC Gill Tract Community Farm, Albany, California, United States - DLSLF.R2 | ecosystem: Host-associated > Plants > Phyllosphere > Unclassified | place: USA...
GAGCCTGTACAGCCGCGAACAGGTGTTCGGCGGCAAGCAGCTGACCGACGAAGTGATGCGCCGCTACGGCCTCACCTACGAGGAAGCCGGGCTGGCCAAACGCCAGGGCGGGCTGCCGGAAAGCTACGAGATGGAAGTGCTGGAGCCGTTCAAGGAAGCCACGGTCCAGCAGATCAGCCGCCTGCTGCAGTTCTTCTACGCCGGCAGCGAGTTCAACCGCGTCGATCACATCGTGCTGGCTGGCGGCTGTGCTGCCCTTGCAGGCCTGCCGGAGATGGTTGAGGAACAGCTGGGCGTGCCGACCGTGGTCGCCAACCCGCTGGCACAGATGACCCTGGGGCCGAAGGTGCAGGCGCACGCGCTGGCCCAGGACGCCCCCGCGCTGATGATCGCGACCGGTCTGGCGCTGAGGAGCTTTGACTGATGGCACGCATCAATCTATTGCCCTGGCGCGCCGAACGGCGCAAGCAACGCCAGCGCGAGTTCGGCATCATGCTGGGCATGGCCGCCCTGGGGGGCCTGCTGCTGTCGCTGTTGATCTGGTTCTACTACGACATGCAGGTCAGCGGGCAGAATGACCGCAATGCCTACCTGCAGACCGAGATCGACAAGGTCAAGGAGCAGAACAAGGAAATCGACCGCCTCGACGAGCAGAAGAATCGACTGCTGGCCCGCAAGGCCGTGATCGAGCAGCTGCAGGCCAAGCGTTCGCAGATGGTCCACCTGTTCGATGCGCTGGTCCGCACCATTCCCGATGGTGTGGTGCTCACCGCTCTGCAGCAGGAAGGCGACGTATTGACCCTGGAGGGCCGCACCCAGTCCAACGCCCGTGTCTCGGCGTACATGCGCAACCTCGAAGTTTCCGGCTGGATGACCAATCCGGAACTGGCGATCATCGAGGCGCGTGAGCCGGAGAAGGACAAGGAAGGGCGCGCGACCGGCCCGGTGGCTGACATCAAGGCCTTGCCGTACGTGTTCAAGGTCAAGGTCAAGCTGCCTGCTCAGAGCGAGGAAGCAGGCGCCACGCCGGGCCTGAACCCGGATGGCAGCGTGGCCGGCACCGCGCCTGTGGCACCGACGGTCGCACCGCTCAGCGCCGGGCCCGACGCCGCCGCACCGGCTGCCGCCGCACCAGCGCCGGGATCGACTCCAGCACCGGCAGCTACGCCTGCGACCGCACCTGCACAGGCGCCGGCGGCGACGCCTGCGCCGGCCACGCCTGCACCAGCCGCACCGGCCACCAAGCCTGAGGGCAGCCGCCTGGCGCAGCCGCCGCAGGCCTTCCACGCCCCGCTGCAGGGGGATCGCGCATGAGCAAGAAAGTCGACATCAAGAACCTGGACTTCAACGACATCGGCAATTGGCCGAGGAACGCGAAGATCGTGTTCTGCTCGCTGATTGCCGTGGTGATCATGTTCGTGCTCTGGATGCTGCTGATCAGCGGCAAGCGCGAGGAGCTGGCGGGCCTGGAATCGCGGGAAACCGAGCTGCGTGCCGAGTTCACCAAAGAACAGGAACGCGCGGTCAACCTGGAGCCGTTGAAGCAGCAGCTGGCACAGATGGAGCAGGTGCTGCAGCAGATGCTGCGGCAGCTGCCCAGCAAGACCGAAATGCCGGACCTGATCATCGACATCTCGCAGACCGCGTTGTCCAGCGGCCTGGCCAACGAGCTGTTCGAGCCCGAACAGGAGCAGATCAAGGAGTTCTACGCCGAGAAGCCGATCAAGCTGCGGATGGTGGGCAGTTACCACCAGTTCGGCGCCTTCGTCAGCGGCGTGGCCTCGTTGCCGCGGGTGGTGATCCTGACCATGCACGACATCAACCTCAAGCCGAAGGACAAGACCGGCGGCAACATCCGCGCCGGTGCGCTGGAACTGTCGGGCACGGTCAAGACCTACCGTTACCTGGATGAGGCCGAGGTCGCCGAACAGCAGAAGGCTGAAGCGGGCAAGGAGGCGAAGAAGTGATCCGTTCCTTCATTGCGCGTGGCGGTATGGCGTTGACCGTGCTGCTGCTGGCCGCCTGTGGCCGCGGCGTGACCAGCACGCCGGGTGATGCACCCAATCTGGAAAAGTGGGTCGAGAGCGAGCGTGCGCGACCGGCGCAGCCGCTGGAGCCGCTGCCGGTGATGCAGCAGTTCGAGACCTTTGAATACTCCGCGCAGGGCATGCGCGATCCGTTTACCGATGCCTGGACCAACCCGCAGCAGGGGAATGGGGGACTGCGGCCAGACCCGAACCGGCGCAAGGAGCCGATGGAAGGCTTCCCGCTGGACGCGCTGGACATGGTCGGCACCATCGGCACAGGCGCCGGCACCGTGGCGCTGGTGATGGGGCCGGACAAGGTGACCTATCGGGTGCGTCCCGGCGGTTACCTGGGGCAGAGCGACGGGCGGGTCACCGCGGTCTTTGAAGACCGCGTGGAGCTGATCGAACTGGTGCCGGATGGCGCGGGTGGCTGGCTGGAACGTCCAGCAACGCTCGCGCTGGAAGATCAATGATCGTTTACTGGGGATAGCACGATGACCTTTCACCAAGCCAAGGGGCTGCGTCCCATCCGGCGCTCTACCTTGAACCGCATCAGCGCGCTGGGAGTCGCGTTGATGCTGGCCTGCGCTCCGGCGCTGGCCGCCGCACCGTCGGAAAAGCCGACCGGCACGGCGCTGGCGGCCACGCCGGCCGCTGCACCGGCAGGCCTGTCGGTCGCACGCATCGATTTCAAGCGTGGCGATGACGGCGCGGGCCGTCTGATCCTGCAGTTCGACGGCCAGGGCGCCATGCCCGACCTGCGCAGCCAGGGCAACAGCGTGGTTGTCGATGTCGGCAACGCACGCCTGCCGGCCAACCTGCAGAAGCCGATGAACGTCACCGACTTCGCCACCCCGGTGCAGCGCATCGACGCCAAGCCGTCCGGGGCCGGCACCCAGCTGGTGCTGAGCACGGGCGGTCCGGTCGAGTCGCTGGCCTACCAGAGTGGCAACGAGTATGTGGTGGAGATCAGCCCGCGGCAGGCCCAGGCCGCCGTTGGCGCAGTCACTGCCGGCAGCGTGACCCAGGCCGCCAAGGGCGTGCCGCAGCGCGGCTACGCCGGCAAGCCGGTGACCTTCAACTTCCAGGACGTGCCGGTGCGCACCGTGCTGCAGTTGATCGCAGAAGAGTCGAATCTGAACGTGGTGGCCTCCGACTCGGTGCAGGGCAATGTGACCCTGCGTCTGGTCAACGTGCCGTGGGACCAGGCGCTGGATATCGTGCTGCGTGCCAAGGGCCTGGACAAGCGTCGTGACGGCAGCGTGGTGTGGGTTGCGCCGCAGTCCGAGCTGGCCAAGTTCGAGCAGGAGAAGGAAGACGCGCGCATCGCGATCGAGAACCGCGAAGACCTGGTGACCGACTACGTCCAGATCAACTACCACAGCGCCACGCAGATCTTCAAAGCGCTGACCGAAGCCAAGGGAATCGGCGGCGGTGGTGGTGGTGGTGGCGGCGGCGGTGGCGGTGGTGGCAGTTCGCAGGAAGAAAGTGGCTTCCTCTCGGGACGCGGTCGCATCGTCGCCGACGAGCGCACCAACACGCTGATGATCAGCGACATTCCGAAGAAGATCGCGCGCATGCGCGAGTTGATCAGTGTCATCGACCGCCCGGTCGACCAGGTATTGATCGAAGCACGCATCGTCATCGCCACCGACACGTTCGCGCGCGAACTGGGTGCCAAGTTCGGCATCAGCGGCAGCCGTGACAACGTGTATTTCAGTGGTGACCTGGAGGCCAACGCCAAGACCCGCGAATCGCAGGTGGATGCCGCCAGCACCAACGCCAAGGCTGAGCGCGACTGGATCGCCGGTGGTCGCGTGGGCCCGCCGCCGGTGTCGGTCGGTTCGGCCATCACCCGTGGCCTGAACTGGAACCTGCCGGTGGCAGCTGCCAGCAATCCAGGTTCACTGGCGCTGTCCATCCTCAACGCAGGCTATCTGCTTGATGTGGAATTGTCCGCCATGCAGGAAGAGTCGCGTGGTGAAGTGATTTCCAATCCGCGGGTGGTGACCACCAATCAGCGCGAAGCGCTGATCAAACAGGGCAAGGAAATCGGCTATGTCACCATCAGTGGCGGCGGCGCTGGCGGTGTAGCCACCCCGAACGTCCAGTTCAAGGAAGTGGTGCTGGAACTGAAGGTCACCCCGACCATCACCAACGACAACCGCGTGTTCCTCAACATGGCGGTGAAGAAGGACGAGGTCGATCAGCTGATCCAGCTGCAGGGCTACGGTACCGTGCCGTCCATCAACCGCCGCGAGGTCAATACCGCCGTGCTGGTGGAAGATGGCCAGACCGTGGTGATCGGTGGCGTGTATGAATTCACCGACCGCAACAGTGTCAGCAAGGTGCCGTTCTTGGGCGATGTGCCGTTCCTGGGCAATCTGTTCAAGAAGCGCGGTCGCAACAAGGACAAGGCCGAACTGCTGGTGTTCGTGACCCCGAAGGTCCTGCGCGTGGCCCGCCAGAACTGAGGCATCACATCTGTTGTATCCGACCGGGGCCGCCACGTGCGGCCCCGCGTCGTTTGCGCGGGAGGCCCGGTTGATCGGTCATGCGTGGAGGCTGTTCAGCCGTTCTTGATGCCAGCAGCCGGACGGCCTGCGATGATGTGGGGAACCCGAGCCATCCCGCGCCGGTCAAAGGCCCCCATGAACCTGCCTCCGCCGATGCCCGAATCCATTTCTCCGCCGCCTGCCCCCACCACCTCGCGCCTGCATGCGGCCTTCAGCGATCTGCGCGATGCACTGTCGGCCGAGATCGTCGGCCAGGCGGCGCTGGTCGAACGCCTGCTCATTGCCTTGCTGGCCGATGGCCACCTGCTGGTGGAAGGTGCCCCGGGCCTGGCCAAGACCACGGCCATCCGGGCCCTGGCGGCGCGGCTGGAAGCAGACTTCGCACGTGTGCAGTTCACCCCGGATCTGCTGCCTTCCGACCTGACCGGTACCGAGATCTGGCGCCCGCAGGAAGGTCGTTTCGAATTCGTGCCGGGGCCGATCTTCCACCCGATCCTGCTGGCCGATGAAATCAATCGTGCGCCGGCCAAAGTGCAGTCCGCGCTGTTGGAAGCGATGGGCGAGCGCCAGGTCACCGTCGGTCGCCACACCTATGCGCTGCCGTCGCTGTTCCTGGTGATGGCCACGCAGAATCCGATCGAGCAGGAAGGCACCTTCCCTCTGCCGGAAGCGCAGCTGGATCGTTTCCTGATGCACGTACGCATCGGTTATCCGGACCAGGCGGCCGAGTCGGAGATCCTGCGGCTGGCCCGCGAGCGCGCCCGCGGCGCGCTTGGCGAGGCCGCAGCGACGCCGGAAAAACTGCCGATGCAGGATGTCTTCGATGCGCGCCGCGAGGTGCTGGAGCTGCACATGGCCCCCGCGCTGGAGCGCTATCTGATCGAGCTGGTACTGGCATCGCGTGATCCCTCGCGCTACGACGCCTCGCTGGCGCGCCGCATCGCGTGGGGCGCCAGCCCGCGTGGCTCCATCGCACTGGAGCGGTGCGCACGGGCGCGGGCGTGGTTGGCCGGGCGTGATTTCGTCACTCCCGACGACGTGCGTGCCGTGGCCGCCGATGTGCTGCGCCACCGGGTTCTGCCCAGTTATGAAGCCATCGCCGAAGGCTGGGATGGTGAGCGCTTGGTGCAGGAACTGCTGGCCCGGGTACCGGCGCCCTGAGCGCGCGCATGACCGGCACGACCAACGGACCTGCTCCGGTTACCAGCGAAGGCGATGGCCTGCGACCGCAACTGGCCGAGCTGGTGGCATTGCGCCGCCTGGCACAGCGTCCGCCGCCGCCTCGTCGTGGGCGCGCGGGCAGCGCCGGGCAAGCGCCTTCGCCGCTGCGCGGACGCGGCATGGAATACGCAGAATCGCGCGAATACGTGGCGGGCGACGACGCGCGCCACATCGACTGGCGCGTCACCGCGCGCACCGGGCGCACGCACACCAAATTGTTCCAGGCAGAACGCGAACGGGTCACCCTGATCGTTGCCGATACTTCACCTGCGCTGTACTTCGGTACCCGCGTGCGCTTCAAGTCGGTGCAGGCAGCACGCGCTGGCGCGGTTGCGGCATGGTCCGCACAGCGCCGCGGCGACCGCATCGGTGCATTGCGCGGTAGTGATCGCGAGGCGCCGATCGCGCCGGCCGGCGGTGCCCGCGGCGTACTGCGCGTACTCGACGCGCTCACGCGCTGGTACGCGCAGCCACCTGCCGATGACCTTGGCCTGGAACGCGCGCTGGACCATGCCGGTCGGGTGCTGCGCCCCGGCGCCCGGATGCTGGTACTGGCCGATCCGCAGCAGGCGATCCGGATTCCGCCGGCGCGCTGGAGCGCGTTGGCCCAGCACCATGACCTGAGTCTGCTGCTGCTGGTCGATCCGCTTGAGTTGCAGCCGCCAACGGCGCCCCTGCAGTTTCTCGCCGCGCAGCAGCGCATCGGCCTGGACCTGCGCCGCAGCGACGTGCAGGCGCACTGGCAGGCGCATTTCGTTGAACCCCTGCAGCAGCTGCGCAGCCAGCTTGCCGCGCGTCGCGTCGATGTGCAGGTGCTGTCCACCGATGCGGCAAGCGATGCCTGGCTGGCGCCGGCTCCGACGGAGGTGCCGGCATGAGTGCCTCCCTGCCACTGCGCGACGTGCAGTTGCCGCCCTCGCCAGCGTGGTGGCCCCCCGCACCTGGCTGGCTGATGCTGATCGCATTGGTTCTGCTGTTGCTGGCCATCGTTGCTGCGGTGGCATGGCGTCGTCGTCGCCGCCGCCAGCAGTGGATGCGCGTGTTCGATCAGGAGATTGCGGCAGTGAACGGCGCGCCGTCGGAACTGGCTGCCATCGCCAGCCTGCTGCGGCGTGCGGCGCGTCAGGCACGCCCCGGTAGCGAAGCCCTGCGCGATGACGCGTGGTGGCAGTACGTCGATCCCAAGGACACCCTGTCGCTCGCGCAGCGCAACCTGCTGGCCGAGGGGGCGTATCGTCCAAGCGTGGATGCCGCTGCCGTGGCCGGCGTGCGCGCGTGGGCGCGGGCACGCTACCTGGCGTTGCTGCAGGAGCGCCGCCGATGAGCGCGCTTGCAGCTTACTGGCCGTGGCCGGATCTGCAGCTGGCCTGGCCGCTGGCACTGCTGGCACTGCCGTTGCCGATCCTGATGCTGGCATGGAAGCGGCGGGCCGATCCGGGCGCTGCGTTGCGCGTGCCCTACGCCGCTGCCGAACTGGAAGCACTGGCTGGCGGCGGTCGTGTCGGCGTTTCCTGGCTGCGCAGCGGCTTGCTGTGGCTGGGCTGGCTGGCGCTGTGCCTGGCGATGGCGCGACCACAGCAACTGGGTGAGGCGATCACCCCGCCGCAGGAGGGCCGGCAGATGATGCTGGCGATGGACGTGTCCGGCAGCATGAGCGAGCCGGACATGGTGCTCGGTGCGCAGGCGGTGGAGCGCTTGACCGCAGCCAAGGCGGTGCTGGCCGATTTCCTGGACCGTCGTGCCGGCGATCGCGTCGGCCTGCTGGTGTTCGGTGATCGTGCCTACACACTCACACCGTTGACTGCGGATCTGTCCAGCGTGCGCGATCAACTGCGCGACAGCGTGGTTGGCCTTGCCGGGCGCGAGACGGCCATTGGTGACGCCATCGCGCTGGCGGTCAAACGCCTGCGCAACCAGCCCGAAGGGCAGCGTGTACTCATCCTGCTGACCGACGGCGTCAGCAACGCCGGTGTGCTGGAACCCCTGCGCGCAGCCGAGCTGGCACGTGCCGAAGGGGTGCGCGTGCACACCGTGGCGTTTGGCAGCGACGGTAGTGCGCGGTTCTTCGGCATTCCTGTGGCCGCCGACCGCGATCCGGTGGATGAGGCAACGCTGCGCAGGATCGCCGAGATGACCGGCGGCCGCTTCTTCCGTGCGCGTGACACCGACCAGCTGGCTGGCATCTATGCCGAACTGGACAGGCTGGAGCCAATCGCAGCGAAGGGACCGACACTGCGTCCGCGCAACGAGCGCTATGCATGGCCACTGGCCGTCGCCTTGCTGCTGGGCGCATTGGCGTGGGCTTGGCCGGAACGTCGCCGATGAACGCCACTTTCCTGAAGATGCCCGACTGGAGCGCGTTCGAGTGGAGTGCATTGCATTTCCTGCGGCCGGACGGCTTGTGGCTGCTGGCGGCACTGCCGTTGATCGTCGCGGTGGCCATCTACCGACAACGGCGCAGCGACGCGTGGCGGCAGGCGGTCGACGCCCATCTGCTGTCGCAGCTCCTGGCGGGCGAGGGCAAGCGACGCACGCGCCTGCCATGGGCATTGCTGTTGGGCTGGACCCTGGCGGCATTGGCGATGGCTGGCCCCAGCTGGAGGCAGCAGGCGCAGCCGATCTATCAGGCCAGTGCGCCGTTGGTGGTGGTGCTGGATCTCTCCAGCCGCATCACCGCGACCGACCTGCCACCCTCGCGCCTGCTGCAGGCGCGGGCAAAGATCGGTGCTCTGCTGCGCGCCCGTCAAGGCGGACAGGTGGGCCTGGTGGTGTATGCCGAAGATGCCTATACCGTGGCGCCGTTGACCGACGACGCTGCCAACGTGGCGCTGTACCTGGACGCGCTGTCGCCGGAGGTGATGCCGCGTGATGGACAGCGCGCCGACCGTGGCATCGACTGGGCGGTCAGGTTGCTGCGGCAGACCGCTGCCCTGCGTGGCCAGATTCTGCTGGTCAGCGACCAGGCTGACAGCGAAGCGGCGCTTGCCGCAACGCAGGCGCGCGGCCTCGGCCTGCGGGTGTCGGTGCTGGGCCTGGGCACACCATCCGGCGCCGCTTATCGCGATGGTCAAGGCCAGATCGCACAGGCCGCGCTGGATGAAACCAGCCTGCGCGCCGTCGCCACCGCAGGCGGCGGGCGTTACCAGCGCATTGCCAGCGATGATCGCGACCTGAAGGCATTGGACGTACTTGATGCCAGCGATGGCGGTGCGCTGCAGCGGCCCGGGCAGGCCCGGCAGTGGCAGGACGAAGGCTATTGGTTGTTGCCGCCGGTGATGCTGCTGGCACTGCTGGCGTTCCGCCGCCGCGCGGTGCTGGCGGCGGTGCTGGCCGTGGGTCTTCTGCCCTTGAGCGGGCAGTTGCAGGCACAGCCGCGCGCGCCCATGGCTGCGCCGACAGCGGGCACGATGTGGGAACGTGCCGACCAGCGTGAGCATGCACGCCTGGCCGAGGGTGTGCAGGCGTACCGTCAAGGTGATTTCGCCACCGCCCGCAAGCAGTTCGAAGGCATCGACAGCGATGCGGGCTGGTACAACCTCGGCAATGTGCTTGCTCGCCAGGGCGACTACGACGGTGCCATCGCCGCCTACGACAAGGCCTTGGCGCGCCACCCGCAGATGGCCGACGCCGTCGCCAACCGTGCGGTGGTCGACGCCGCGCGCAAGCGCAAGTCGTCGTCGAACAACAGCCAGGGGCAGGGCAAGGGGCAGCAGAAGCCGCAGCAGGGACAGCAGCAGAATCAGCAAGGCCAGCAGAATCAGCAGCAGGGCCAGCAAGGCCAGCAAGGTCAGCAGAATCAGCAGAATCAGCAGCAGGGCCAGCAAGGCCAACAAGGCCAACAAGGCCAACAAGGCCAACAAGGCCAACAAGGCCAGCAGCAACCGCAGGGCCAGAAGGGCCAGCAGAACCCGGCATCTGCAGGTTCCGGCCAGCAGGGGGCGAAGCAGGAGCCGCAGGCAGCCGACGCGCAGGCCCAGGCGCAGGCCGATGCCCAGCAGCGCCAGCGCATGCAGCAGGCCCTGCAGCAGGCGCGTGCCGGCGAAGCCGGCAAGGCAGCAGTGCGCGGCGATGGCGGCACGCCGCAACAGCGTGAGGAACAGCAGGCCGTAGAGGCGTGGATGCGGCGCGTGCCGGATGATCCGGGGGCACTGCTGCGGGCCAAGTTCCAGTTGGAAAACGAACGTAGAAAGAGGGAAGGGCGATGACAGGCATGGCGAGCAGGCAAATCCGGTGGCCTCTGCCTGTGCTGGCGATGCTGCTGCTGTGGCTGCCGATGGTGGCCATGGCGCAGACGCGCGCCTGGCTGGAGCAGGACAGCATCGCCGCCGGTGATGCGGTCACCCTGCACATCGAGACCGACCAGGGCGCGCCAGACTATGCACCGTTGAATGCCGATTTCGTGCTCAGTGCGCAGAGCAGCAACCGCCAGGTGCAGTGGAGCAATGGCGGCGTCCAGCAGCGCAACCTCTATACGGTTGCGTTGACGCCGCGCCGCACCGGTACGCTGCAGGTGCCTTCATTGCAGGTAGGCGCAGCACGCACGTTGCCCTTGGTGCTGCAGGTAAGTGATGCCGTGGTGGCCACCCCGCAGAGCAATGCCACCGCCTTCATCGAAACCGAGGTGGATGACCCGACGCCCTACGTGCAGCAGAGCGTGGGCGTGGTGGTCAGGCTGTACTTCGCCTCGCAGCTGGCATCGGGCGAACTGGTGTTCGACACACCCAGTGGCGCTTCGCTGCAGCGGGTGGGGGAGGATCGCAGCGACGTGCGCCAGGTCAACGGCCGTCGCTACAACGTGGTCGAACGTCGCTTCCTGCTGATCCCCGAGCGCAGCGGGGCGTTGCGCCTGCCGGGCGCGCGCTTCACCGGCCGCAGTGCAGGTGGCTTCTTCGATGACTTCTTCGGGAGCGGTGGCGATGGCCGCATGAATGCCGTCGGTGCCGAACGCACGCTGCAGGTGCAGGCGCAACCGGCGCAGGCCGTGCAGCCGTGGCTGCCCCTGCACAGCCTGCAATTGCGCTACACCGCTGCACCCAGCAGTGCGCGCACGGGCGAAGCGGCCACCGTGATGGTCGAAGCGATCGCCAACGGCGCTACCCGGGCCCAGTTCACCGATCTGCCCGTGCCCGACCTCGGCGACGCCGCACAGGTGTTCGCCGAACCTGCCCAGTACGAGGAGACCTTCAACGGCAGCACGCCACGCCTGAAGATCACCCGTCGCTACTCGATCGTGCCGCGGCAGGTTGGATCCCTGCGTGTGCCGGGGCCGCGCGTGGCCTGGTGGAACGTGGACAGTGGCAGTGCCCAGCAGGCCAGCCTGCCGGATCTGGAACTGGCCGTGGCCGCAGGCCGGGCCGGCGCGCCGGTGGCACAACCGATCGATACCGATGCCGCGTTGCCGGGAGACGCCGCACCCGCCGCTGCATCCTCTCTTGCACCCACCGCAGCAGGTCCCCGGCCGTGGCCGTGGATGGCTGCCGCCGCAGGCCTGGCGCTGCTATGGCTGTTGACCCTGGCATGGGGATGGCGACGTGGCCGCCGTGCCGTCGCCCACACCCGTCCGGTTCCCCGGCCAGGAGCCAGTGCCCCTGCAACGTCCTCGCGTGCCAGCGTGGCCGAGTTGCGCCGGGCGATCGATGGCGAGGGCTTTGACCAGGTAGAGGCGCTGCTGTGTTCGATGGCCGGCGTGGAACGCCTGGAACAGGTGATCGAGCGCCTGGCCGATCCGGCCCAGCGGCAGACCCTGCAGGCGTTGCAGCAGGCGCGCTGGGGCGGGATGGGGGATGTCAGTGCGCTACGGGCCCGCCTGCGCGAAAGCTTCCGTGACGGACCGCACTGGTCGGCCGCCACCGCCGCCGTCGACACTGGGCTGCCGCCGCTGTATCCGCCGCGGCAACCCTGAACCGGCGCGGCTTGCGCGCTTTGTTAGAGTAGATTCATTTTTCGAGGAATCCCGCGCATGACAGCAGCTGCTGCCGACAAGAAGAAGTTGCCCCTGCATTGGAAGATGGGCATCGGCTTTGCGATCGGCCTGGTCCTGGGACTGATCGTGCATGCCCTGGGCGGCAGCGTCGACGGCCTGCAGACCGGTGCCAAGTGGGTAATGGACTACGTCACCACCCCGGCGTCGGGCCTGTTCCTCAACCTGATCTTCATGCTGATCGTGCCGCTGATCTTCTCGGCGCTGATCATGGGCGTGTCGGAGATGGGCGACATCCGCGCCCTTGGCCGCATCGGCTGGAAGACGCTGGCCTACACCGTGCTGCTGTCCGGCATCGCGGTGGGTATCGGCCTGGTGCTGGTCAACCTGCTCAAGCCCGGTGCCGGCGTCGACCCGCAGGTGGCCGCGCTGATGCTGTCGGAGAATGCCGAGCGCAGCAAGGAAATCGTTGCTGGCATCCATGGCACGCCGAAGGGCATGGACATGCTGCTGTCGATCGTGCCAAGCAACGTGCTGCAGGCCGCCTCCGACAATGGCGCGATCCTGTCGCTGATGTTCTTCGCGCTGATGTTCGGCATCGGCATGGTGCTGACCGACGAGGCCAAGGTGGCCCCGCTGCGTCGCGCCATCGAAGGCGTGTTTGAGATCTCGATGACCCTGATCAACCTGGTCATCCGCCTGGCGCCGTATGCAGTGGCCTGCTTCATGTTCAACCTGGCCGCGCTGTTCGGTTTCGATCTGATCATCCGCCTGGGTGCCTACGTGGGCGTGGTGGTGCTGGCGTTGGGCCTGCACATGGTGGTGACCTACGGCACTGCGGTCTGGCTGTCGGGCCGTTCACCGCTGGCGTTCTTCCGCCAGACCCAGGAGGCCACGGTGATGGCCTTCTCCACCGCCTCCAGCAACGCCACCCTGCCGACCGCGCTGCGCGTGGCCGACCAGATGGGCCTGCCGCAGCGTGTGTCGCGCTTCGTGCTGACCGTGGGCGCCACCGCCAACCAGAACGGTACGGCGCTGTTCGAGGGCGTGACGGTGATCTTCCTGGCCCAGTTCTTCGGTGTCGACCTGAGCATCGGCCAGCAGGTCATGGTGATGGCGGTCTGCATCCTTGGTGGTATCGGTACGGCCGGCGTGCCGTCCGGCTCGCTGCCGGTGGTAGCGATGATCTGTGCGATGGTCGGGGTCAATCCGCTGGGCATCGGCCTGATCCTGGGCGTGAACCACTTCCTGGACATGTGCCGCACCGCGCTGAACGTGACCGGCGACCTGGCCCTGACCACGCTGGTGGCCAAGGGTGAAGCGCCGGACACCCCGGCCGAGGCCGCTGCCGCCGCGGCCCGTCTGGACAACTGACCTGGGCCATGCCCGATCGGGGTCGGATCCCTTTCCGCAGGAAAGGGCTCCGGCCCCTCTTCATAGGCGGAATCCAGCGCAGATCACGACGTTGCCGGCCAAGGGCCGGCACTAACGCCCCGGTCGACCTGACCGTGCCGGGCGTCTGTGGGACAATAGGCCGCCCGCAGTTCCGCGGCCGCCTCCCGATTCCGACAGAACCATGACGCAGCCTACCCGTCGCCAGTTGGCCAATGCCATCCGCTTCCTCGCCGCCGATGCGGTTGAAACCGCAAAGTCCGGCCATCCCGGCATGCCCATGGGCATGGCCGACATCGCCGAAGTCCTCTGGAACGACTACCACCGTCACAACCCGAACAACCCGCAGTGGTTCAACCGCGACCGCTTCGTGCTGTCCAACGGCCACGGCTCGATGCTGCAGTACGCGCTGCTGCACCTGAGCGGGTATGACCTGCCGATCGAGCAGCTGAAGGCATTCCGCCAGTTGGGCAGCCACACCGCTGGTCATCCGGAGCGTCACGAGACCCCGGGCGTGGAGACCACCACTGGTCCGCTGGGCCAGGGTTTCGCCAACGCCGTCGGTTTTGCCTTGGCCGAGAAGCTGCTGGCACAGCGCTTCAACCGCCCGGAGCTGGAAATCGTCGATCACCGCACTTGGGTGTTCATGGGCGATGGCTGCCTGATGGAAGGCATTTCCCACGAAGCCGCCTCGCTGGCCGGCACCTGGGGCCTGCACAAGCTGGTCTGCTTCTGGGATGACAACCACATCTCCATCGACGGCAACACCGAAGGCTGGTTCACCGACAACACCCCGGAGCGTTTCGAGGCCTATGGCTGGAACGTGGTCCGTGGCGTCGATGGCCACGATCCGGAGAGCATCAAGGCCGGTATCGAAGCGGCCCTGTCGCAGGACGGCAAGCCGACCCTGATCTGCTGCCGCACCACCATTGGTTTCGGCTCGCCGAACAAGTCCGGCAAGGAATCCAGCCACGGCGCACCGCTGGGCAAGGACGAACTGGAAGCCACCCGCAAGGCGCTGGACTGGAACTACGGCCCGTTCGAGATTCCGGAAGAGATCTACGCCGGCTGGCGTGCCGGCGGTACCGGCACCCTGCGCCAGGCCGAGTGGGAGCAGCAGTTCGACAAGTACGCTGCGCAGTACCCGGCCGAAGCCGCTGAACTGACACGTCGCTCGCATGGCGATCTGCCGGCCGACTTCGTTGCCAAGGCCGACGCCTACATCGCCCAGGTTGCCGCCGAAGGCCAGACCATTGCCTCGCGCAAGGCGTCGCAGCTGGCCATCGAGGCGTTCGCGCCGCTGCTGCCGGAAATCGTGGGCGGTTCGGCTGACCTGGCGCACTC
>Ga0308161_1003772_pt1 | contig 14419 bp, 8 predicted proteins | sample PhyFR2_FD_201034 | JGI IMG/M metagenome (GOLD analysis project Ga0308161, IMG submission 201034) | Phyllosphere microbial communities from UC Gill Tract Community Farm, Albany, California, United States - DLSLF.R2 | ecosystem: Host-associated > Plants > Phyllosphere > Unclassified | place: USA...
TGTCACCCAGGTGATCTTCGTCACCCAGGATGTCGGACAGGACGACGAAGCGCTCGCCTTCCTTGACCAGACCCATGGCGATACCGGCCACCGGCGACTTGACCGGCACGCCGGCGTCCATCAGGGCCAGCGAGGAACCGCAGACCGAGGCCATCGACGAGGAGCCGTTGGATTCGGTGATTTCCGACACGACACGGATCGTGTACGGGAAGGATTCCAGCGACGGCATCACTGCCAGCACGCCGCGCTTGGCGAGGCGGCCGTGGCCGATTTCGCGACGCTTCGGGCCCATCATGCGGCCGGTCTCACCCACCGAGTAGGGGGGGAAGTTGTAATGGAACAGGAAGTTGTCCTTGTACTCACCGGACACGGCGTCGATCACCTGACCGTCGCGGGCGGTGCCCAGCGTGATGGTCACGATGGCCTGCGTTTCACCGCGGGTGAACAGCGACGAACCATGGGTACGCGGCAGGATGCCGGTCTTCACCGAGATCGGGCGGACGGTGTCCAGCGCACGGCCGTCGATGCGGACCTTGGTGTCCAGCACCGAGTTGCGCATGGTGCTGTATTCCAGCTCGCCGAATTCCTTCGACAGCTCGGCCGGGTTCCAGCCTTCAGCGGCCACGCGGCCAGCCAGCGACTCGACCACGTCCTTCTTGATCGCCGAGATGGCGTCGCGACGCTGCAGCTTGTCGCGCACCTGGAAGGCTTCGCCCAGACGCGGGCCGATAGCTTCCTGCAGGGCGCTGATCAGCACCTCGTTCTTGGCCGGGGCAACCCAGGTGGACGGCTTGGTGCCGGCTTCCACGGTCAGCTCGTTGATCGCGTTGATGACCTTCTGCATTTCGCGGTGACCGAAGGTCACGGCGCCCAGCATCACGTCTTCGGACAGCAGCGCGGCTTCGGATTCCACCATCAGCACGGCGTTGGCGGTACCGGCGACAACCAGTTCCAGCTCCGAATCCTTCAGTTCGGTCACGGTCGGGTTGAGGATGTACTCACCGTTCTTGTAACCCACCTTGGCAGCGGCGATCGGACCCTTGAACGGGGTGCCGGCCAGCGACAGTGCAGCCGACGCGCCGATCAGCGCGGCGATGTCGCCGTCGATGTCCGGGTTCAGCGACATCACGGTGGCGATGATCTGAACTTCGTTCTTGTAGTCTTCCGGGAACAGCGGGCGGATCGGACGATCGATCAGGCGCGAAATCAGCGTCTCTTTTTCGGTCGCGCGGCCTTCGCGCTTGAAGAAGCCACCCGGGATACGGCCACCGGCGTAGAACTTCTCCTGGTAGTCACAGGTCAGGGGGAAGAAGTCCTGGCCCTCACGCGCGCTCTTGGCAGCCACGGCGGAGACCAGCAGCACGGTGTCGTCGAACTTGACGATGACGGCGCCACCGGCCTGGCGGGCGATTTCGCCGGTCTCAAGCGTGACGGTGTGCTTGCCGTACTGGAAGGTTTTGGTGATTTTTGCCACGGGGGATGTCCTTGGGATGATGCTTTCTTCGAATGGACCGCGGGCGACCCTTGCCGCCGACGGGTGACCGGTTGTCCGGCCCAGGCGTTTGATGCGGTACTACCAAAACAAAACCGCGGCGCATTCCTGCGCCGCGGTTGGGATTCCTGCTTAGCGACGCAGGCCGAGCTTTTCGATCAGGGCCTTGTAACGCGGAGCGTCTTTCTTCTTCAGGTAGTCGAGCAGGCTGCGGCGGCGGTTGACCATCTGCAGCAGACCGCGGCGGCTGTGGTGATCCTTCTTGTGGGTCTTGAAGTGGCCGGTCAGCAGTTCGATGCGGGCGGTCAGCAGGGCGACCTGGACTTCCGGGGAGCCGGTGTCGGTGGCGCTGCGCTTGTTGTCTTCAATGACCTTCTGGGTGTCGATCGACATATCAGTTTTCTCTTGGATGCGTGGCCCGCAGAAACGTCCCATTGACGTACCGCGTGACTCGCCGTGAACGAAAGGATGAACCCGCAGAACGCGGGAAGCCTGAAAAGGCCGCGAAATTGTAACGGGCGCAGCCCGCCGGGACAAGGACCGGCTGCGCCGGGGTCAGCCCTGCCCGGCCAGGTTGAAGCGCCGCTGCGGCCCCAGCCGGCCGTTCTCGTCGACCTGGCCCAGGCCCTGGATGGCCTCGTCCGGGCCATACACCACCACCGTGCCCTGCGCCCAGGACGGGTCGCGCAGGCGCTGGCCGACGCAGAAGCGCGGGGTCTGTTCAGCGTCCAGGGTAACCCGCGGATAGTGCGCCAGCCCGGCGTCCAGTGGCAGCAACAGGGCATCGATGGCCGCCTCGTCGCCCTGCTCCACCAACGTCCGCAAGGTGTCCAAGGACACCATCGGCGCGTCGCGGAAGGGATCCACCCACAGCCGGCGCAGGCCGGCGATGTGCGCCCCACAGCCCAGCGTTTCGCCGAGGTCGCGGGCCAGGCTGCGGATATAGGTGCCTGAACCGCAGGTCACGCGCAGGCGCAGCCGGGTCGGTTGCTGCTCCAGCACCTCGATGGCGTGCACCTCCACCTGGCGCTCCGGTGCCTCGATGACCTCGCCACGGCGCGCTTTCAGGTACAACGGTTCGCCGCCCTGCTTGAGCGCGGAGTAGATCGGCGCGCGCTGCAGGATGCGCCCCTTCAAGGGGGCCAGTGCAGCCTCCAGCGCATCGGCGCTGATCGCCGGCACCGGCCGTTCGCGCAACACCGCGCCGTCGGAATCGTCGGTATCGGTAGTCTGGCCCAGCACCACCTCGGCGTCGTAGGCCTTGGCCGAGCCGAGCAGCAGCCCGGCAATCTTGGTGGCCTCGCCGAAGCACAGCGGCAGCAGGCCGGTGGCCAGCGGGTCCAGGCTGCCGGTGTGGCCGCCCTTCTCGGCGCGGTACAGGCGCCGCGCGATCTGCAGCGCGGCGTTGGAACTCATGCCGCCCGGCTTGTCGAGCAGCAGGATGCCGTCCAGGCGACGGAATGTGATTCGGGGTGCCATGTCGTGGTTTCACTCGGCGCCATGCGGCGCTGCCGGCAGGTCCGGCGGTCGACGGTGCGGTCGTGGTCGACCCGCGCACCGCCCCATAAGACAACAGCCCTTGCGGGCTGTTGGTCCATCAATCCGATTTCTTGCCGCTTTCGTCCGCGTCGCCATCCCCGGCGTCTTCCTCGGGCTGCCGGCTCTTTTCCGCCGCCAGCGTATCGGGCAGATCACGCAGGATGTTGTCGATGCGCTCGCCGCGATCCACCGAATCATCGTAGTGGAAGTGCAGCTCGGGCACGTGGCGCAGCTTCATGGCACGCGCCAGTTCCATGCGCAGCCCCCAGGCCAGTTCCTTCAGGCCCTTCATGGCTTCTACCGAACGTTCGGGCATCAGCGCCGTGACGAAGATCTTGGCATGCGCCATGTCACGGGTGATTTCCACGTCGGAGACGCTCACCGAAGGCAAGCCGTGTTCACGCACCGCGTTGTGCACGAGCGTTCCCAGCTCACGGCGGATCTGGGCGGAAACACGGTCGGTTCGATGGAAGGTCTTTGGCACGGTAGGCAGGCTCGTCTTGAAAAGGTGGTGCGGATCAAACGGAAAGAACCGGACCGCGCGAGGCGGTCCGGCCTGGAACATTACAGGGTGCGCGGCACTTCGATACGCTCGAAGCACTCGATCTGGTCACCCGGCTTGACGTCGTTGTAGGCCTTCACGCCGATACCGCATTCGGTACCGTTGCGGACTTCCTCGACGTTTTCCTTGAAGCGGCGCAGCGATTCCAGCTCGCCTTCGAACACCACCACGCTGTCGCGCAGGACACGGATCGGCTTGCTGCGCTTGACCGTACCTTCGATGATCATGCAGCCAGCGACTGCGCCGAACTTCGAGCTGCGGAACACATCGCGGACCTGGGCGATACCGATGATCTCTTCGCGGATTTCCACGCCGAGCAGACCGGACGCCACCTGCTTCACCTGATCGATCACGTCATAGATGATCGAGAAGTAACGCAGGTCCACGCCGTTGGATTCAATGATGCGACGGGCCGAAGCATCCGCACGCACGTTGAAGCCGATCACGGTGGCCTTGGAGGCAACCGCCGAATTGGCGTCCGACTCGGTGATGCCGCCCACGCCGGAGTGGATCACGTTGATGCGGATGTCTTCGTTGGACAGCGCGACCAGCGCCTGGCTCAGCGCCTGCACCGAACCCTGCACGTCGGCCTTGATCACCAGGTTCAGCACCTGCTGGCCATCGCCCTTGCCCAGGGTTGCCATGATGTCTTCCATGCGGCTGCCGGCCGACTGCACCAGGCGCGATTCGCGGCGCTTGGTTTCGCGCTGCTGCGCGACGTCCTTGGCCAGACGCTCGTCTTCGACCACGACGAAATCATCGCCGGCATCCGGCACGCCGGACAGACCCAGCACCTGCACCGGAATCGACGGACCCGCCTGGTCGGGCTGTGCGCCGGTTTCGTCGAACAGCGCGCGCACGCGGCCGTACTGGATACCGCATACCAGGTAGTCGCCCTTCTTCAGCGAACCCTGCTGCACCAGCACGGTGGCGATCGGGCCGCGGCCCTTGTCCAGCGAGGACTCGATGACCACACCGCTGGCGCGGCCATCGGGCACGGCCTTCAGTTCGAGCAGTTCGGCCTGGACCGAGATCGCGTCGAGCAGGTCGTCGATGCCCAGGCCAGCCTTGGCCGAGATTTCGACCATCTGGATGTCGCCACCGAAGTCTTCGGACACGACCTGCTCACCGAGCAGCTCGTTCTTGACGCGCATCGGGTCGGCACCGGCCTTGTCGATCTTGTTGATCGCCACGATCAGCGGCACACCGGCCGAACGCGCATGTTGGATGGCTTCCTTGGTCTGCGGCATCACGCCGTCGTCGGCCGCCACCACCAGCACCACGATGTCGGTCAGCTTGGCACCGCGGGCACGCATGGACGTAAACGCCGCGTGGCCCGGGGTATCCAGGAAGCTGATCACGCCCTTCGGCGTTTCAACGTGGTATGCACCGATGTGCTGGGTGATGCCACCGGCTTCGCCCGTGGCGACCTTGGTGCGGCGGATGTAATCCAGCAGCGAGGTCTTGCCGTGGTCGACGTGGCCCATGATGGTGACCACCGGCGGACGTGCCGTCGGCTCGCCCTGGTTGCCACCGGCCAGCGCCAGCAGCGCGTCTTCGGCGTCGTTGGTATTGGCACGGATCACGTTGTGGCCGAGTTCTTCGGTCACCAGCGCGGCGGTGTCGTGGTCGATGGTCTGGGTGATGGTCGCCATGACGCCCATCTTGAACAGCGCCTTGACCACATCGCCGCCCTTCAGGGCCAGCTTCTGGGCCAGGTCGGCCACGGTGACGGTGTCGCCGATGGTGACGTCACGCACGATCGGAGCGACCGGACGTTCGAAACCATGGGCACCGCCGCCGCTGCGCGACTGGTTGCTGTCACGACGGCCGCCGTGCTGGGTACGCCCGGTCGGGCGACCACGCGAGTTGCTGTTGTTGCCGCGACGGGCACGGTCGGCGGCCGACAGGTGCAGCTGACCGGCGAAGCGGTTGCCACCCTCGTCGTCACGCTTGGCGCCCGGACGGTTGTTGTTGTTGTTGTTCGAGTTACGGTCGTCCGAACGCGGGGCCGGACGCGCAGCCGACGGCGCCGACGGGCGCGCGGCACGGGCCGGTGCATCGGCAGCAGCGGCCGGCTTGGCAGCGGCCGGCGCCGGTGCCGGCGGTGCGTTCCTGGCTGCTTCCGCAGCAGCTTCGGCCGCCTTGCGCTCGGCTTCGGCACGCTCCTTGGCGTCAATTTCTTCCTGACGCTTGCGGGCGATTTCCTCGTCGCGTGCACGGTCCTTTTCGGCCAGTGCGCGCTGCTCGTCCAGATTGCGCTGGCGGGATTCCTCCAGCTTGCGCAGGATGTCGGCGCGCTCTTCATCCGCCGTCATCGGCTTGCCGCTGGCGTCCTTCATGTAGGTGCGCTTCTGGCGCACTTCCACGTTGACAGTGGTCTTGCTGCGGCCGGCGCTGACGGTCACTTCCTGCAACTTGCGACGGTTGAGGGTGATCTTCTTGGCGGCGTCGTCGGTGCTCTCGACGGGCTGCTCGGTCTTGCCGTGCGAACGACGAAGGAAGCCCAGGAGCTTCACCTTCTCGGTGCTGGTCACGACCTGGTCGGGACCGCTGAACTTCATGCCGGCTTCGGCAAGCTGTACAAGCAGTTTATCGACCGGGGTGTTGACCAGTTCGGCAAGCTTGCGGATGGTGGTTTGCTGCGACATTCGGATCCTATGATCTGGTTGGCGCTCCCTCGAAACGTGCGAAGGCAGCGCGGAGTCTAAGCCCTGAGCGGGTCAGGGCACTGTTCATCGCTGGCTCATTCGCCGCGCTCCAGGCGGGCGATCTCCTCGGCTCGGGCGGCCAGGATCAGGGCGGCGGCGCGCTCCTGGTCCAGGTCCTCGATACCGAACTCGAGGATCTCGTCGGCGGCCAGGTCCGACAGGTCCTCACTGGTACGCACGCCATGACCGGCCAGGGCGTAGGCAGTTGCCTCGTCCATGCCTTCCAGGGCAAGCAGGTCGTCGGACGGCGAACCGTCTTCCAGACCTTCTTCCACCGCCAGCGCCTCGTTGAGCAGCGCATCGCGGGCACGGGCACGCAGCTCTTCGACGATGTCTTCGTCGAAGCCTTCCACGGCCAGCAGTTCGCCGACCGGGACATAGGCGATTTCTTCCACGGTGTTGAAGCCTTCGGTCACCAGGATGGCGGCGATTTCTTCATCCACTTCCAGCTTGTCCATGAACAGCTGGCGGGCAACGCCCTGCTCTGCCTCGGACTTGGCGGTCACCTGGTCCTGGGTCATCACATTGAGCTGCCAGCCGGTCAGGCGGCTGGCGAGGCGCACGTTCTGGCCGCCCTTGCCGATCGCCTGGGCCAGGCGCTCTTCAGCGACGGCCAGGTCCATGGAGTGCTTTTCTTCGTCGACGATGATCGACTGGACTTCCGCCGGCGCCATCGCGTTGATGACGAAGTTGGCCGGGTTCTCGTTCCACAGCACGATGTCCACGCGCTCGCCGTTGAGTTCGTTGGACACGGCCTGGACGCGCGAACCGCGCATGCCGATGCAGGCACCGATCGGATCGGTACGCGAATCGTGGGCCAGCACGGCGATCTTGGCGCGGTCGCCCGGGTCACGTGCACAGGCCTTGATCTCGACCAGGCCCTGGCCGACTTCCGGCACTTCGAGCTTGAACAGTTCGATCATGAATTCCGGGGCGGCGCGGCTGATGAACAGCTGCGGGCCACGCGGTTCCGAACGGACTTCGGCCAGGTAACCGCGGACGCGGTCGCCGGCGCGCAGGACGTCGCGCGGAATGCCCTTGTCCTTCGGGATGAAGGCTTCGGCGTTGCCACCGAGGTCCACATAGATGTTGCCGCGCTCGGCGCGCTTGACCACACCGGTGACCAGTTCGCCGACGCGGTCCTTCCATGCATCCACGACCTGCTGGCGCTCGGCTTCGCGAACGCGCTGGACGATGACCTGCTTGGCGGCCTGGGCCGCGATGCGGCCGAAGTCGGGGTTTTCGATCTGTTCTTCGATGTAATCGCCAACTTCGACGCCTTCGGCTTCGTCGATGGCATCCATCAGGCGGATCTGGCGGTCCGGGGACTCCATGACCACGTCATCGGCCACCACTTCCCAGCGGCGGAAGGTTTCGTAGTTGCCGTCCTTGTGGTCGATCGACACACGGGCCAGCACTTCTTCGTCGGGGTAGCGCTTTTTCGCAGCCGACGCCAATGCTGCCTCGATGGCATCGAAGATCACTTCACGCGGAACGCCCTTTTCATTGGCGACCGCATCCACTACCAGCAAAAGTTCCTTGCTCATTGGCTCACTCCGCGCGCGGCTTTTTGGCCGCCGGCTCGTTGGATGGTTTCTTGTTCGCCTTGCCACCCTGCTTGGGTGCCGGGCCAGTCGGTTTGGTCGGAGCGAGGCCGAGGGCGGCCCAGTCCGGCATGATGCGTGCCTTGTCGATATTCTCGACGTCGGCGGTGAACGGGGCGTTGTCGACCTTGAAGGTGACGGTACCCTGCTCGTTGTCTACTGCGAGAATCTCGCCCTGCAGGCGACGACGGCCGTCCTGCGGGAGCTTGAGCGTGACCTTGGCCGATTCGCCGATGGCACGCTCGAATTGTTCTGCGGTGAACAGCGGGCGATCCACACCGGGAGAGGACACTTCCAGGGTGTAATTGGCGCTGATCGGGTCTTCGACGTCCAGCTGCGCGGACACTTCGCGGCTGACGCGTTCGCAGTCGTCGATGTTGACGATACGCTCGGGCTGTTCGGCCAGCGGCACGTCGATGTAAAGGCGCAGCGTCGCACCACCCGGGGCAGTGAGATATTCCACGCCCAGCAGCTCGAGACCCAGCGACTGAACGGTGGGGGCGAGCAGATTCGCGATTTCGGTTGCCTTGTCGCTCACAGTCGGCCTTGATTCGTTGAAAGAGATACGGGTTGGCCAGTCACGCTGGCCGGGCTCTACTGAACATGTTCCGGAAACAACAAAGGGCCCGCTGGGCCCCTTGTCCGGTACAACTCCGGTCATGCTGGATTCCGGTAGCGGGAACACACGCGGTGTGTATTCCTGCGAGCCCAGTCTTCCGGGGGGTCACGGTGGCCTGGGTACAGGGTGCCGTTCCTGGAAGCCGGTCGCGGGCCGCATTCATATCCGCTGAAAGGATACGCATGGTCAGTCCGCTAAGCCGCTGATGATAGCCGTTGCACCGCGCTGGTGCAATGGCCAGGGGTTTCTGCTGGGTGGCTATTGCGAAAGCTGAACGGGGCGTTGTCGGCTTCTGGCGCTTGGATCAAAGGCGGGCTGGCTGCCTGCGTCGAGGGCACCGGTGCGGGTGGGTTGCCGGGACACGCCGCAAGTACGTCCCTGTAGTCTCGTTCGCGCCATCCATGGCGCTCTACGGTCCCGCCAACCCACCCGCACCGGCACCTGGATGCATATGGGCCACTCACTGAGATCAAACAAGGCAGCGCTACGCGTCAAATGGCCAAGCCAGATCCCTGCCCCATCCCGCACCACCACCAACTCAATAAACCCAAACAGCACACTCGACCAAACTCAGCACCGCACGGCGAAAAAGAGCAAAGCAGAGCCGGCCGTTGATCTTCGTTGCGTACCGATACTCTACGGAGGCGCTGGCATGGGTGGGTTTGCGGGGCCCTCCAGCGCATGGATGCGCTGGCGGAGCTTACAAGGGTGAGGGCGCATTGCTTGCGAGGCACCGCCTCGCATGCGTCCGAACGCACAGCCGCCAGCGGCTGGGCCGGGCCGCGGAGCGGGACTTGCAGCGTGCCCCGCCAGCCCACCCATGCCAGCGCCCTCCCAGATGCCGGCGCACCGAATTTGATCTGACTCTGGCTTCAGCGGTTGCTTTGCCTTTTGCCTTTTGCCTCGAAAAAACAAACCAAACCCCACAACGAAAAAAGCGACCCCGTTTCCGGAATCGCTTCTTCGTCTACTGCATCTGCACTGCAGATTTTCTGTGGTAGCGGGGGCAGGATTTGAACCTGCGACCTTCGGGTTATGAGCCCGACGAGCTGCCAGACTGCTCCACCCCGCGGCAGAAGCGGAATTGTAAGGGAGTTTTCATTCCCGTGCAACCCCTTGGTGAAACATATCGTCCGGCGTCCAGGAAAGGCAGCCGACCGACGGTCGGCTCTACCCGCAACGTGCGAAGCAGCCGACTGACAGTCGGCTCTACCGAAACGTCCGAAACGTCCGGAGCAGCCGGAGCAGCCGGAGCAGCCGGAGCAGCCGGAGCAGCCGGAGCAGCCTGAGCAGCCGGCCAACGCCTTGGGCATACAACGAAAAAAGCGACCCCGTTGCCGGTGTCGCTTTTTTCGTCCACTGTCTCCGGCTTGCACCGGAGCTATATGGTAGCGGGGGCAGGATTTGAACCTGCGACCTTCGGGTTATGAGCCCGACGAGCTGCCAGACTGCTCCACCCCGCAGCAGTAGCGGATGAGCCGGTGTACCAACCAACGCTGGGTACGTTGCAACGATGTTCTGGCGAAACCGCTGCAGCAACAACTCAGGAAACGAATATTACACGATTTGCGCAGTTTTGTATCGTTTTTTACGCAAGATGTGCAAATGCCTGCTGGCACCACACCATGATCGGGTTCCACGACAGGCCCAGGGCCAGCAGCGCCAAGGCATTCACGCCCAGCACCACGCCCAGCACGCGGTCGTTGTTGGCCGGCAGCGGCTCACCCACCGGCTCATCGAAGTACATCACCTTGATCACGCGCAGGTAGTAGAAGCAGCCGACCACCGCGCACAACACGCCGAGGATCGCCAACCACAGCATGCCGCCGTTGATCGCCGCGCCCAGCACTGCAAGCTTGGTCCAGAAGCCCAGGAACGGCGGGATACCGGCCATCGACGCCATGATGCACAGCACCAGGCCGGCCATCCACGGGTTGCGGGCGTTCAGACCCTTGAAGTCGTCGATGTTCTCGGCTTCAAAGCCGCTGCGCGACAGCGCGATGATCGCGCCGAAGCCGGCGGTCGACATGATCGCGTAGCTCAGGGCGTAGAACAGCGCCGCCGCGTAACCCTGCTCGCCACCGCCGGCAATGCCCAGCAGCAGGAAGCCGATGTGCGACACGGTCGAGTAGGCCAGCATGCGCTTCAGGTTGGTCTGCGCGATCGCCATCAGGTTGCCGATCACCAGCGACAAGGCCGCCAGACCGCCAATCAGGTACTTCCACTCGTCCGACAGCGGGCCCACGCCCACTTCCAGCAGGCGATAAGCCATGCCGAACGCGGCCAGCTTCGGTGCCGAGCTGATGAACAGCGCGATCGGCGCCGGTGCACCTTGGTACACGTCGGGCAGCCACATGTGGAATGGTGCCGCGCCCAGCTTGAAGGCCACACCGGCAATCATGAACACCGCGCCGGTCAGCAGCAGCACGCGTTCTTCCGAATGCGGAATGGCGGCGTGGATGGCGTCCAGGTGCAGCGAACCGGTCGCCCCGTAGATCAGCGACATGCCGTACAGCAGCAGGCCCGAGGCCAGCGAACCCAGCACGATGTACTTCATCGCGGCTTCGGAGGCCAAGCCGTTCTCACGGTTGCTGGCCACCAGCGCGTACGAACACAGGGCCAGCAGCTCCAGGCCCAGGTACACCATCAGCAGGCTGCCGGCCGACACCAGGATCATCATGCCGGCGGTGCCGAACAGGATCAGCACCGGGATCTCGCCCTGGTACAGCTTGCGCTCGCGCAGGTAGCTCCAGCCGTAGATCAGGGTCAGGCCACTGCACAGCACGATCACGGTCTTCATCACGTCCGCCGCGGTATCGCGGACGAACATGCCGTGGAAGACCTCGCCCTGCCCGCCCACTCCGGTGGCGAGCATGAAGAGCACCGCGGCCAGCGCGGCGACCGACAGCAGGTGGGTCCAGATCTTGTTCTTCTCACTGATGAACAGATCCAGGATCAACAGGGCGAACGCACTACCAATCAGCACCAGCTCGGGAGCGAGCGGCGGCAGGTCGGCGGCGGTCAACGGCAACAGCGGCGAGGTGGTCATCATCAAATCCTGGAATCAATACTCTCGACGGCCCGATTACAGCAGCTTGCTGGATGCGATCTGCATCGCCAGCTTCGCGATCGAGGGCTCCATCAGGTCGGTCAGCGGCTTGGGGTACAGGCCCAGGGCAAGCGTGCCCACGGCAAATACACCCAACACCAGCCACTCGCGACCGTTGATGTCCTTCAGTTCGGCGACATGGGCATTGGCCACTTCACCGAAGAACACGCGCTTGTACAGCCACAACGTATAGGCGGCCGTGATCACCAGCGTGCTTGCTGCACCCAGTGCCAGCCACGGATTGCGCTGGAAGCTGGCCATGATGATCATGAACTCACCGACGAAACCGCTGGTACCCGGCAGGCCGGCATTGGCCATGAAGAACAGCATGGCGAAGGTGGCGAACCACGGCATCACGTTGACCACGCCACCGTAATCGGCGATGCGGCGGGAATGCATGCGGTCGTAGAGCACGCCGACGCACGAGAACATCGCACCGGATACGAAGCCGTGCGACACCATCTGCACCATCGCGCCCTGCAGGCCCAGGCGGGCCGCGTCCGGGTTGCCTGCATCACGAACCAGCCACAGCGCGATGAAGGTGCCCAGGGTGACAAAGCCCATGTGCGCGATCGACGAATAGGCGATCAGCTTCTTCATGTCGTCCTGCACCAGGGCGACCAGGCCGACGTAGATGACGGCGATCAGCGACAGCGTGATCACCAGCCAGGCCCATTCCTGCGACGCGTCCGGGACGATCGGCAGGTTGAAGCGCAGGAAGCCATAGCCACCGATCTTCAGCGCGATGGCCGCCAGGATCACCGAACCGGCGGTGGGGGCTTCCACGTGCGCGTCGGGCAGCCAGGTGTGCACCGGGAACATCGGCACCTTGACCGCAAACGCGATCAGGAAGGCGAAGAAGATCCAGGTCTGTTCCTTGCCCGACAGCTGCAGCTGGTACAGGTCGGCCAGCTGGAAGCTGCCGCCCTTCAGGTACAGGTAGATCAGGGCCACCAGCATCAGCACCGAGCCGAGGAAGGTGTACAGGAAGAACTTCAACGCGGCGTAGATGCGACGCGGACCACCCCAGACACCGATGATCAGGAACATCGGGATCAGCATGGCCTCGAAGAACACGTAGAACAGCATCGCGTCGGTGGCCGCGAAGATGCCGACGGTGACGCCTTCCAGGATCAGGAAGGCGGCCACGTACTGGTTGACGCGCTTGTCGATGGCGCTCCAGGCGCCGATCAGGGCCAGCACCGACACCAGAGTGGTCAGCAGGATCAGCGCGATCGCGATGCCGTCCACGCCCAGGTTGTAGCCGATCTTGTAGGCGGGGATCCAGGCGCGGGTTTCGACGAACTGCAGCGCGTCGTTCCCCACGTCGTAGCCGCTGAGCAGCGACAGGCTGGCCACGAAGGTCAGCACCGCTACGCCCAGCGACGCCCAGCGGGCAGTTTGGGCGTCACGGATGGCAAGGATCAAGGCACCGCCGAGGATCGGCAGCCAGATGAGAACACTGAGTAGGGGCCAGTTCGACACGTCTTCTAATTCCGTACAGGTCATCAACGCAGGTAATGCATCAGGACGCCCAGGAGGGCAATCAGGCCGATGATCATCGCGAAGGCGTAGTGATAGAGGAAACCGGATTGGGTGCGACGCAGCAGGTTGGCCGCCAGATCGATCAGGCGAGCCGAACCGTTGACCACCACACCATCGACGATATTCGTGTCGATCGCGCGCGAAACCTTACCCAGCTTGATGCCGCCACCGGCGAAACCGCCGATCCACAGCTTGTCGAAGCCGTACTTGTTCTCCAGCACCGATACCAGCGGCGCGAAGGTCGAACGGGCCTTGCCCGCCAGCTCCGGCTTCCACAGGTAGAACAGCACCGCCAGCAGGAAGCCGGCCACGGTCAGGAAGAAGGCCGGAGCCATCATGCCGTGCAGCGCGAACGCGACCGGACCATGGAACTCTTCGGCCAGCGCACCGATGGTGTCGCGGGACGGGTTGTAGAAGTCCACGATGCCGGTGAAGAACGAATGCACCTGGCCCGGGATCGCGTGCTCGGCATGCGCGCCCTTCCAGTCCGTGCCGTACAGCATCGGACCGATGCCGAAGAAGCCGATCACGATCGAGGGGATCGCCAGCAGGATCAGCGGCAGCGTGACCACCCACGGGGTTTCGTGCGGCTCATGCGGACCGTGGCCATGGCCGTGGTCGTCATGGTGCGCGTCGCCGTGATGGGCATCGGCAGCATGGGCATCGACCGCATGCGCGTCGGCATGGTGATCGTCATGGCCATGGCCGTGGTCGTCATGTGCGTCGCGGAAGCGTTCCTTGCCGTGGAAGGTCAGGAACAGCAGGCGGAAGCTGTAGAAGCTGGTCACGATGACGCCGCCCAGGACCGCCCAGTAGCCGTAGGTGGCCACCCAGCTATGCGACACGTGCGCGTGGTGCTGCGCCGCCTCGATGATGGTGTCCTTGGAGTAGAAGCCGGAGAAGAACGGCGTACCCACCAGGGCCAGCGTGCCGATCCACATGGTCACGAAGGTGATCGGCATGTACTTGCGCAGGCCGCCCATCTTGCGCATGTCCTGCTCGTGGTGCATCGCGATGATGACCGAGCCGGCACCCAGGAACAGCAGCGCCTTGAAGAAGGCATGGGTCATCAGGTGGAACACGGCAGCGGAGTACGCCGACACGCCCAGCGCCACGGTCATGTAACCCAGCTGGGACAGCGTGGAGTACGCGACGACGCGCTTGATGTCGTTCTGCACGATGCCGATCAGGCCGGTGAAGAACGCGGTGGTGGCACCGATGAACAGGATGAAGTTCAA
>Ga0308161_1003773_pt1 | contig 14416 bp, 9 predicted proteins | sample PhyFR2_FD_201034 | JGI IMG/M metagenome (GOLD analysis project Ga0308161, IMG submission 201034) | Phyllosphere microbial communities from UC Gill Tract Community Farm, Albany, California, United States - DLSLF.R2 | ecosystem: Host-associated > Plants > Phyllosphere > Unclassified | place: USA...
AGCTACAACAACTTCGTCGACGCCGACGCCGCCCTGCGCGCCGCGTTCGACTTCGATCAGCCGGCCGTCGCGGTCATCAAGCACGCCAACCCGTGCGGCGTGGCCGTGGGCTCCGCCGACGCGGCGGACCCGATCGCCGACGCGCACGCCAAGGCCCACGCCTGCGACCCCGTCTCCGCGTTCGGCGGCGTGATCGCGGCCAACCGCACCGTCACCGCCGGCATGGCCCGGACCGTCGCCGGCATCTTCACCGAGGTGGTCATCGCCCCCGGTTTCGACGATGAGGCAGTGGAGATCCTGTCCAAGAAGAAGAACATCCGCCTGCTGACCCTGCCCGAGGGCTACGGCCGCTACCCAACCGAGTTCCGCCAGGTCTCCGGCGGCATGCTGGTTCAGGCCACCGACAAGGTCGACGCCGACGGCGACAACCCCGCCAATTGGACCCTCGCCGCCGGTGAGGCCGCCGACGAGAAGACCCTCGCCGACCTCGCCTTCGCCTGGACCGCGTGCCGCGCGGCAAAGTCCAACGCCATCCTGCTGGCCGCCGACGGCGCCGCCGTGGGCATCGGCATGGGCCAGGTCAACCGGCTCGACTCCTGCCGCCTCGCCGTCGAACGGGCCAACACCCTGGGCGTCTCCGTGGAGTCCGACGTCGACGGCGCCGGCGGGGCCTCGAACGCCGATGCCACCAACGCCCCCGAGCGGGCCCGCGGCGCCGTCGCGGCGTCGGACGCGTTCTTCCCGTTCGCCGACGGCCTGCAGATCCTGATCGACGCCGGCGTCCGCGCCGTCGTCCAGCCCGGCGGCTCCGTCCGGGACGAGGAAGTCATCGCCGCGGCCAACGCCGCCGGCATCACGATGTACTTCACCGGCGCCCGCCACTTCTTCCACTAGCCACCTCCGCCCGGGAGACCGGGCGGCTCGTGGAGCCTGCATAAGACCCTGCACAAGAACAGCGGCCGTGACCTTCCCCGATGGGAAGGGCACGGCCGCTGCTTTGTATGCCGGGAAACGGTGACGGACGCGGGAACGCGGGGTCCCGGTGCCGGCCTGTCGAGGGGGATGGCCGGCGGTGGAACCCCGCGTTGCCCTGTCTTTTCCTTTCCCTAGGGCGCGGATAGTTGGGGAACTGGTACTTAGGAGGCTGCGGCGGTGCTGTAGGCCTGCTGGATGACCGAGCCCCAGTAGGGGCCGTACATGGTGGTGGAGTTGCTGCCGTAGCCGTAGCTGTTGATCGAGTTCTGGTAGCCGGAGGAGCTGGTGCCGATGAACCACGGGCCGCCGGAGGAGCCGCCGGTCATGTTGCACGGGATGCCCTGGGTGTTGAACTGCGGGTTGTACGGATCGTTCTTGGCGGTGCCGCTGCAGCTCTTGAGCGATTCGCCGTTGAACGGGGCGGCGGCCGGGTAGCCGAAGGCCTTGTAGCTCAGGCCGCGGGCGGCGTTGAACTGCACCCCTGAGGCGCCGACGACGTCGGAGAGGGTCTTCCCGTTGAGGGTGTTCATCACGGCGAAGCCGGTGTCATAGGTCATGTCGCCGCCGGAGCTCCACTGGGTGGGGGTGTAGAGGGCCCTGGCCGTCCACTTCCCGTAGGGTGCCGAGCCGTTGAGGTAGGCCGGCACGAAGGTGAAGTTGGTGGCGAAGGCACCCGGTCCCTCGTTGACGCAGTGCCCGGCGGTGGACACCGTGCTCTTGTTCGCCGAGGTCACGGAGTTGCCGGAGCAGACGTAGTTGGCGCCGGCCAGGGTGAAGAAGACCTTGCCGATGTGCGGGACGGGGTTCTCGCTGGCGTTGGTCTTGGGCTGGACCTGCTTGGACTGCAGCGTGGGGGTGGTTCCCTCCACCTTTGCCGGCGCCCCCACCTCCACCGGCTTGCCCGCGTCGGCCTTCGCGGCACCACGGTTCACGGCCTTGGCGGCCAGTACGTCACCGGGGATCGCGTTGCGCATCCGTTCGGGCGTCCAGTAGTCGGCGCCGGCGGCCTCGGTCACGGTGTGGCTGGCCACGTCCGGAGTGCCCGAGGGGGCGCGTCCGGCACCGCCGGGGGAGGCGGTGGCGCTGCCGGCGGCGACGACGGCGAGCAGGGCTGCGGCGGAGAGGCTGAGCAAGCTGGTGCCCAGGGATTTGCGTGTGCGCATGGGGATCCTTTTGGGTGCGGGATGCGGTGCGGCCCTGGGGACGGGCCGCGGTGATGGCATCGAACCTACGGCACTATGACGAACCTGTAAAGCATTTTGTCAAAACTTGTCATATCGCCTTTCGGCCGCTGCCCGCCGTGGAGGCAGCTTCACCTGACTGCCGCCGGCCGTCCCGAACAAGCGCCGAGGCCGCCACCTCGGGTAAGTTAGAGCCGTTGAGATAACAAAGATTTCCGCAGACTTTCAGGGAGACGCCCAAGCATGGCCAAGATTATCTATACCCACACCGACGAAGCGCCGATGCTGGCTACCTATTCGTTCTTGCCGATCATTGAGGCCTACGCCTCGACGGCCGGTGTGGAGGTAGAGACCCGCGACATTTCGCTTGCCGGCCGCATCATCGCCGTCTTCGGCGACTACCTCACCGAGGACCAGCGCATCGGCGACGCGCTCGCCGAACTCGGCGAACTCGCCAAGAAGCCTGAAGCCAACATCATCAAGCTGCCGAACATCAGCGCCTCCGTGCCGCAGCTGAAGGCCGCCATCGCCGAGCTCCAGGGCCAGGGCTACGCACTCCCGGACTACCCGGACAACCCGGCCTCGGACGAGGAGACGGACATCCGCTCCCGCTACGATAAGATCAAGGGCTCCGCCGTGAACCCGGTGCTGCGCGAGGGCAACTCGGACCGCCGCGCGCCGCTGTCGGTGAAGAACTACGCGCGCCAGAACCCGCACAGCATGGGTGCCTGGACCCCGGAGTCCAAGACCAACGTGGCCCACATGGAGGCCGACGACTTCCGCTCCAACGAGAAGTCCGTGGTGATCCCGGCCGACACCAACCTCAAGATCCAGCTGGTCAAGGAAGACGGCACCGTCAAGGTCCTCAAGCGTGCCTTCCCGGTCCTTGCCGGCGAGGTCATCGACGGCACCGTGATGCGCGCCGCTGCCCTGGACGAGTTCCTCAAGGCCCAGGTGGCCCGCGCCAAGGAAGAGGGCGTCCTCTTCTCCGCCCACCTCAAGGCCACCATGATGAAGGTCTCCGACCCGATCATCTTCGGCCACGTGGTCAAGGCCTACTTCGCCGACCTCTTCGCCACCTACGGCGAGCAGATCGCCGCCGCCGGCCTCAGCCCGAACAACGGCCTGGCCTCCATCCTCAACGGCCTGGAGGACCTCCCCGAGGAGATCCGCGGCGACGTCGAGGCCGCCATCACCAAGGGCCTCAACGAAGGTCCTGAGCTGGCCATGGTCGACTCGGACAAGGGCATCACCAACCTGCACGTGCCCTCCGACGTGATCGTGGACGCCTCCATGCCGGCCATGATCCGCAGCTCCGGCCACATGTGGGGCCGCGACGGCCAGGAGGCGGACACCCTCGCCGTCCTGCCGGACAGCAGCTACGCCGGCATCTACCAGGTGGTCATCGATGACTGCCGCGCCCACGGCGCCTTCGACCCCACCACCATGGGCACCGTCCCGAACGTCGGCCTGATGGCCCAGGCCGCCGAGGAATACGGCAGCCACGACAAGACCTTCGAGATCACCGCCGCCGGCACCGTCCAGGTGGTCGACGACGAGGGCACCGTCCTCATCGAACACCAGGTCTCCCCGGGCGACATCTGGCGCGCGTGCCAGACCAAGGACGTGCCGATCCGCGACTGGGTCAAGCTCGCCGTCACCCGCGCCCGCGCCTCCGCGACCCCGGCCGTGTTCTGGCTGGACAAGACCCGCGCGCACGACGCCCGGATGATCGCCAAGGTCGAGGAATACCTCAAGGACCACGACACCGAGGGCCTGCAGATCGAGATCATGTCCCCGGAGGAGGCCACCGCCTTCACCCTGGATCGCATCCGCAAGGGCGAGGACACCATCTCCGTCACCGGCAACGTGCTCCGCGACTACCTCACGGACCTGTTCCCGATCCTGGAACTGGGCACCAGCGCCAAGATGCTCTCGATCGTCCCGCTGATCAACGGCGGCGGCCTGTTCGAGACCGGCGCCGGCGGCTCCGCCCCGAAGCACGTCCAGCAGCTGCTCAAGGAAAACCACCTGCGCTGGGACAGCCTGGGCGAATTCCTGGCCCTGGCCGTGAGCTTCGAGCACTTGGCCACCACCACAGGTAACGCCCGCGCCCAGATCCTCGCGGACACCCTGGACCGTGCCACCGGCACCTTCCTGCTCGAGGACAAGTCCCCGAAGCGCAAGGCCGGCGAGCTGGACAACCGCGGCAGCCACTTCTACCTGGCTAAGTTCTGGGCCGACGAACTGGCACGCCAGAGCGACGACGCCGAACTCGCCCAGGCGTTCGCCGAGGTGTCCAAGACCCTCAGCGCCGACGAGGAAGCCATCGTGGGCGAGCTGCTGGCCGTCCAGGGCTCTCCGGTGGACCTCGGCGGTTACTACCGCCCGGACGAGGCCAAGGCCTCTGCCGTGATGCGTCCGTCCGCCACCTTCAGCAAGGCCCTGTCCCTGCTGGGGTAGGCACCTGAGGCGACAAACGCCGACGGCGCACCGGGTATCCGGTGCGCCGTCGGCGTTTAAACTGTTGTTTTTCGCGTCAGCTGCTGGGTCGCCCGCCGTTAGTCGTCGGCGCGGCGGCCGCCGGCGGCGCTGGCATCGTCAGCGTCCGCGGCGGGTCCGGTGGCCGGCTCCGTGGCCAGGTCCGGGTCCGTGTTCTGGGGCGCGCCCGTGCCGATCACGTCGTAGTCCGGGTCCGTCACCGGGGTCAGCCCGGAGTCGACCTCGCCGTTGTTGACCCGTTCCCGCCAGGCGCCGGTCTCAAAGTCGCGGTCCTCGATGAACTTCTTGAACCGCTCGAGGTCCGCGGCCACCTGCCGGGAGTCCAGCCCCGCGGCGGCGCCGAGCTTCTCTACGGCACCTTCGGGCTCCCAGCTGAGTTCCACGTCGACCCGCACGGAGCCCGGCGTGAGCTCGGTGAAGCGCACCTTGCCGGCGTTCCGCGGAGCCTCGATGCTTTCCCACGCCACCAGCCGGTCCGGCTCCTGCGCCGTGATCCGGGCATCGTAGGAGCGCTGGACGCCCCGGATGCTGGTCTCGAAGTGGACGGTGGTGTCATCGAGCTGCCGGATGCTATCGACGCCCGTCATGAACTGGGGAAAGTCCTCGAACTGGGTCCACTGGTTGTAGGCCTGCTTGACGGGGACGTTGACGTCGATGGATTCCTGCACTGTTGCCATGCGCTCTGTACTCCTCTGGTCGGATAAAGCCCGGCTCTCTGCGGCCTGATTCACAAGCTATCCGCAACGGGGCGTCCGGCAAAGTCCGGGCGCGATGGCCGGAGCGGCGACGGCAAACTCCGGCGGCCTAGCCGCCGCCCTTCTTGCCGCCCTTGGCCTTACCGGGTGCCTGCTGTTGAGCCTGCTGCGCGGCGGCCTGTTGGGCAGCCTGTTGGGCGGCGGCCTGGTCGGCGGCGGCCTGGTCCGCGGCCGCCTTGGCCGCCGCGTCGCGGGCGGCCTGCGCGGCCTTTTCCTCTTCCGCGGCCTTGGCGGCGGCATCCTTGGCGGCCTGCTGCTGGGCGATCCGGGCGTTCAGGTCGTTCCGGACGGCGTCGATGGAGGATTTGATGCTCTGGTGCCGTTTGAAGGAGACCTTGCCGTCCGCGGCGGCGGTGTCCAGGGCGGTGGTCAGTTCATCCAACTGTTTCAGGGCGCCCGGGGAATCGTCGGCGGCCGCGGCCTGGGTGACGGAGAGGACACGCGACTGCAGTTGGCCGGCTGCGGCGGCGTCCAGATCGGTGGCGGGGGCGGCGCATCCGCCCAGCGCGCCGGCACCGATGAGCAGGGACAACGCCGCGCCGGCGACACGACGGTTCACACGGCGCGCGCCGCTGGAGGGCTGACCGGTCATGGGTTCACGCTTTCTTGCAGCTGCTTCAGGTGTTCGCCGATGTCTCCCGTCACGGCCGGGTACGGGACCGGCGGCGGTGCGGCGGGCGCCGCTGTCAGGGAGAGCAGCACGGCGGCGGCAACCGCGAGCAGCACGACGACGGCGAAGGCCAGCAGGAGCTTGGCCCGCCGACGCAGCGGCCGCCGGGCGGTAGCGCGGCTTGGCGCGGCCGAGAGGCGCGGCCGTGAGGCGGGCAGTGCGGCAGTCGACGGGATGGGCGGCAGCGCGGCGGTACCCGGCGCCGTCGTCCGGGCCGTCGAGCCCAACTTCGGGCCCGCACCTGCACCCGCGGCCGCAGCCCTGGCCGCATTCCGCGACCAGCCCCGTGCCGGACCCTTCGCCGATTTCGGCGGCCGAGCCGGGGGCGCGGGCAGCACGCGGGTCTGCTGCTCGGCCAGCGGGCCGGGCAGGTAATCCGGGGAGACCAGGGCCTGGCGCAGGACGGGCTCGAGGTCGGCGGCGGCCGGGCGCTCCAGCGGGTCAAGTGCCGTCATGGCCCGGATCAGGCCCGCCCAGGCGGCGGGCACGTCGTCGGGGATGGCGGGGGCCCGGTGCAGCCGGGCCACCGCCGATTCGACGGCGCTTCCCGGGTACTCCACGGTGCCCTTGATGCACTCCAGGAGCACCAGGCCCAGGGAGTAGATGTCGCTGGCCGGGCCCATGTCCGCGCCGCGGGCCTGTTCGGGGCTGAGGTAGGCGGCAGTGCCCACCATGGTCCCGGTGGCGGTGAGGCGGGTCCCGTCGGCGATCCTGGCGATGCCGAAGTCGGTCAGCTTGGGCCGCAGCGGCTCGCCCGGCCGGGTCCGGACCAGCAGGACGTTGGCGGGCTTGATGTCCCGGTGGATGATGCCGAGGGAGTGGACGTAGGCGAGGGCGTCGGCCAGGCCGGCCCCGATCACGGCCACCTCGTCCAGGGGCAGCGGGCTGTGCCGGATGCGGGTGCGGAGGTCCTGTCCGTCCACCAGCTCCATGGTCAGGAAAGGGCGGGGCTCGTCGGGGACGCGGGTGTCGGTGCCGGCATCGAAGAGGGTGACCAGGCCGGGGTGGTTGAGGGTGGCCAGGAGTTCAATTTCGGCCTGCTGCCGGCGGAGTTCGTCGGCGTCGGAGGCCTGGGGTGCGAAGAGCTTCAGCGCCACGTCGCGGCCCAGGTTCTCGTCCTTGGCGGTATAGACCGAGGCCATTCCGCCCCGGCCGATGACCTCTCCCAGTCGGTAGCGGCCGCTAAGAATCTCGGCCGTGACCTCGTTGGGCGACGTGTCCACGGGTACCCCCTGTTGCTTCCGACGCCGCGGTGGCGTCCTAAGGAAATGATACGGGTATGGGTATCCCGGTCCGGCGCGGGGCGGAATGGCCCCCATGGTGGTGCTGGTACGTGACGGGTGCTGTGCGCTTGTTCCTGTTCGGGACCTTTCTGACAGGAGCGCCGCCGGGGATTGAGACTTTTCCGGCAACGGCGCATTGCTGGCACGGGATTGAAGGGTTCCGCCGGGGCCCGCGCGGCCGTTGGATCCCCCAGCGGACCCAACGACCACGCCCCGGCGCTCACGAGAACCTGCGCGGGGCGGCCGGCATCACGGCGGGCGTTCCGCAGTGGCCGGGAGGACACGGCTGCGACGGCCGCCCGGGACCTGGTGGCGGCGTGGCGCGACGGCGGGAGTCTGCTGGTTGAAGCGGGAAACGGGTGCCGGGGTCCGGCGGGGGGTGGGGCACATGGAAACTTCTCCTGACGAGCTGGTGGCGGGCGCAAGAGGCGGCCCGCGGGACGGTTCTCTGCAGAGCGATGCTGCAGAGGACGGTCCAGCTAGTCGGGAGAAGAGCCGGGATCCGCGGTGACGGCGCGGTAGGCGTGCTGGAGCGGGCCGCTAATGGGCTCGAAGCCCAGCGGCGGTACGACAAGGAAGGCATCCGGCAGCCAGGCGGCGGTGCCGGACGCGCTGCCGGCGGTGGGACCGCCGCCGGATCCGGAGCCTGGGGCGGGCGGGAGCGCAGAGGGAGCCGGGAAGCCCGTTCCTCCGCCCCAGGGGTGCGGCAGGTCGTTGTTGCCGGCGGGCGCGGCGGGGGCGCCGTCACCTGTGGGCGCGGCGGTACCGGCCGATCCTGTCGGGACGGTGCCGGGCGCGGGCGCTGGTAGATTCGGCTCCGGCAGGACCAGGACCGGGGTGAAGGACGGATGCGTCGCAGCGTAACTGGTGATGCTCCCTACGTTTTGACGGACGGCCACGGGGGCCGGGCTGCAGGGGAGCGCCGGGTCAACGGCGGCGACTGTCATCGCGGTGGCCGGGCTGGCGGGACCGGTGGGCTGGCCGGAGGCTGCGGACTGTTCCGGGGAGGCTGCGGACTGGTCCGGGGGAGCAGGCGCCGGGGCCGACTGCGCGGGCGGCTGGGTGGCCGGGGAGGTGCCGGTGGGTCCGGCCAGCGGGTCGATCACGGGCAGCACCGGAACGGGCGACGCCGGGACTGTGACTACTGGGACGGAAATCACCGGGACGGTGACGACTGGCACGGTCACGACCGGCACGGGAGCCGTGGCTGAGGGCGTCGGCGTCGGTGCGGGCGTTGTGGGGGCCGGCGTCGGTGCGGGCGCGGGAGATGGCGACGGGGCCACCACGGGCTGCGCCGGTTCCGTGACGACGGGAACGGGCACGACGACGGGGTCCGCGGGCGGCAGGGGCAGCGTGACGACGGGGGTGGGATCGGGAGCAGGGGCCGGCTCCTGCACTGGTGGATCTTGTACTGTCGGCTCCGGGGCGGCGACGGGAGCGGTGGCCGGGTCCGGCTGGGGCTCGGTAGCCGGAGGAGCCGACTCGGTGAGCACGGGGGCCGGTGATACCGGCGTCGCCTCGACCACGGGCGCCGTGGCCGTTGCCGTCGGCTCCGGGGCGGGCATCACGGTGGCGTCCAGTGCCTCGTCGGTCATGGGCAGCTGGATCATGGTGCCCAGCGAGGTTTCCCCATGGCCGGCCGCGACGGTGATGGCAGCCGGTTCGTCGGCGCTTGCCGCGGCCGCGCTCAGCGTCAGCCAGGCACAGACCGCCAGCAAGGCCAGGAGGAGCCGCCGGAGCCGGAGACGCAGGGGAGAAGGGCCCGCCGCTTCACGCATGCGCAACACCCCTCCCCGGAAAGGCTCGATGATTGGCCTATAGCGTAGAGCCCGGCGTAGCGGCGCGTCCAGAGCGGGAGGGCACTATTAGTCCCGGATTCCGGGTGCATGGTCCGGCGACTGGTGTCCTCCGGAGTCCCGCGTTAGCGAACGTGCACGTCGTTCGGGTAGCTGACCCCCAGCTGGGCGCGGACGCCGTCGAACAACCGCATGGTGTCCAGGGAGTCCTGCAGCGGCATCACGGGGCTCTCGGTCAGACCCTGCTGGATGCAGCGGGTGACCTCGCGCAGCTCGTAGCTGTAGCCGCGGCCCACCGTGGTGAACTGTTCCGTCCGCGGGTCGTCGAAGCCCACCCGGACCAGCAGTTCTCGCGGGTTGTTGATGGATCCCGGGCTTTGCAGGAACCCCTTGTTCCCGGCCACCGTCGCGGTGCGCGGCCCGTGCGCCAGGAGGGAGGAGGTCAGCTGCGCCTGCGCCCCGTGGTGGTAGCCGAGCGTCAGGGCGTTCTGGGCGTCGACGCCGTCGTCGTTGACGAAGCCGGTGGCGGTGACCGTCTGCGGGAAGCCCAGCGTGCCCAGCGCCCAGAGAAGCGGGTAGATGGTGATGTCCAGCAGGGCGCCGCCGCCGTCCCGGGGGGCCCAGAGCCGGGAGGTGGGGGAGTAGGGGGCCGGGAAGCCCAGATCCGCGCCGACCCACTGGACCTCGCCGATCTCGCCGGACGCTGCGATCTCGAAGGCCCGCTGCATCGCCGGCAGGAACCGGCTCCACATCGCCTCCATGAGGAACAGTCCGTTGGCGCGGGCCAGGTCGATCAGCTCGGCCGCCTCGCGGGCGTTGACGGTGAGGGCCTTCTCGCAGAGGACGTGTTTGCCGGCCATGAGGGCGGCCTTGGCGATCGTGTGGTGCTGGGCGTGCGGGGTGGCAACGTAGACGACGTCGACGGCGTCGTCGGCCAGCAGGTGCTCGTAGCCCGGGACCCCGTCCCGGTCCCCGTAGGCGCGGGCGAAACCGTAGTCCGCGGCGAAGGCGTCCGCGGCGGCTTGGCTGCGGGAGGACACCGCGTACAGCTGGGCATCTGCGAGCAACTCCAGGTCCCGGGTGACGGTGGCCGCGATCCCGCCGGTGGCGATGACGCCCCAGCGCAGCCGGGCTCCGGTGGCGGTCCGGGGATCCTGGTCGGGTTGGTCAAAGAGCCAAGGCCTGGCGATCGGCGCGTTCATGCTGCCATCCTCTCACCCGGGCCGCCGCCGTCGTCGTACCCACCCGTCAGCGCCCCAGTTCCGGAAAAGCGCACCGGTTCCGGACACCCGCACCCCGGACCCGGGCCGCGCCCGTCCGGAAGCGCCGCGGAAAACGGGAACCGCCGCGAAACCCGCCATACCCGGACGCAACAGGGCCCCGACCCTCCCGCAGCGAACTGCGGGGGAGCCGGGGCCCTGATGGTGGAGCGGAAGACTACTTGGTGATCGGTCCGAGTACCGGATCGTCAACGTAAGCGGTCTTGACGTTCTCCTTGGTCACGATGACCGGCTCCAGCAGGAAGGCCGGAACGGTCTTGACCTTGTTGTTGTAGGACTTGTCGTCGTTGATCTCAGGCTTCTTGCCGGCCTGGATGTCCTTGACCATGGTGATCGCGTGCTCAACGAGCTTGCGGGTGTCCTTGTTGATGGTGGAGTACTGCTCACCGGCCATGATCGACTTGACGGACTCAACCTCGGAGTCCTGACCCGTGATGACCGGCAGCGGCTTGCCTGCAGCCTTGACCGAGGTCAGGACCGCGCGGGCCAGCGTGTCGTTCGGGGACAGGACGCCGTCCAGCGTGGCGCTGCCGTAGCTGCCGCTGAGCAGGGTGTCGGCACGACGCTGGGCGTTCTCAGCCTTCCAGCCCTGGGTCACAGCCTGCTCGAAGGAGGTCTGGCCGGAAACGACCTTGAGGGTGCCATCGTCCATCTTCGGCTTCAGCACGCTCATGGCGCCGTCGAAGAAGACCTTCGCGTTGGCGTCATCCGGGGAACCGGCGAACAGTTCGATGTTGTACGGGCCCGTCGGCTTCTTGGCCTTCATGCCGTCCAGCAGGGCCTGGCCCTGCAGCACGCCAACCTTGAAGTTGTCGTAGGCGACGTAGTAGTCGACGTTCTCGGTGTTCAGCAGCAGACGGTCGTACGCGATGATGGTCGCGCCGGCGTCCTTGGCCTGCTTCAGCTGGGTACCCAGCTGTGCACCGTCGATGGCACCGACGATGATGACCTTGTCACCCTTGGTGACCATGGCGCTGATCTGGTTCTGCTGCTCGGAAACGCCACCGTTGGCGAACTGAACATCAGCCTTGAAGCCGGCACCGTTGAGGCCATCGTTGAACAGCTTCTCCGCGAGGACCCAGTTCTCACTGGTCTTCTGCGGGAGGGCTACGCCGATCGGGGAGTTCTTGGGGAACGCCTCGCCGCCGCTGCTCGCGGAACCGGAGGTGCCGGTGTCGGCACGGCCGCAGGCTGTCAGCGCCAGTGCCGCAATAGCAGCGATTGCTGCTGCCTTTCCTGCTTTACCAATCATTTGCATTGCTTGGTTCACTTTCTTTTTGATGGTGTGTGGAGACTCGGTGGTTTAGGGGAAGGGATCCGGTCAGGATTCCTTGGCGATGACCTCTTTGGTGGAAGTGGTCTCGTCGGCCTTGATCTCGTTGCCGCGGCCGAAGTTTTTCATCATCATGCCGATGATCGATTTCTTGCCCTGCGACTTGTTGTAGACGTCGAACGCGACGGCGATCAGCAGGACCAGGCCCTTGATGATCTGGGTCAGGTCGGCGCCAACGCCGAGCAGCTGCAGGCCGTTGTTCAGGACAGCCATCACCAGGCCACCGACGATCGAGCCGATCACGGTGCCGACGCCGCCGGTCACGGCCGCGCCGCCGATGAAGACTGCCGCGATTGCATCCAGTTCCCAGCCGACGCCGTCGAACGGGCCGGAGGCGGTGGAGCGGCCGACGAAGATCATGCCGGCGAGGCCGGCCAGGATCGACATGTTCATCATGACCAGGAAGTTGACCTTCTTGGACTGGACGCCGGAGAGCTCGGCCGCGTGGCGGTTGCCACCGACGGCGTAGACGTGGCGGCCGATGACCGTCTTGGAGGAGATGAAGCCGTAGAGCAGGACCAGGACGGCCAGGATCAGGCCGGGGATGGGGAACGAGGTGCCCGGGCGGCCGGTGGCGAACAGGTACGTTGCGTAGAGGATGGCCGCGCAGATCAGGACCAGCTTGGTGATGGTGACCCAGGCCTCGGGCACGTCGGCGCCGAGGGACTTGGCCTTGCGGCGGGCGCGCAGTTCGCTGACGATCACGAAGACCGCGCCGGCCAGGCCCAGCAGCAGGGTGAGGTTGTTGTAGCCGGTGTTCGGGCCGAACTCGGGCAGGTAGCCGGAACCGATGTACTGGAAGTCGTTGGGCACCGGGATGGTGTTGGACTTGCCGACGTACTGGTTGAAGCCGCGGAACAGGAGCATGCCGGCGAGGGTCACGATGAAGGCCGGGATGCCGACGTAGGCGGTCCAGAAGCCCTGCCAGGCGCCGATCAGGGCGCCCAGGAGCAGGCCGAAGAGGATGCCGAGGTACCACGGGATGCCCCAGTCACGGATCATCAGGGCCACGCTGACACCCACGAACGCGGCCACGGAGCCGACGGAGAGGTCAATGTGGCCGGCGATGATGACCAGCACCATGCCGATCGCGAGGATCAGAATGTAGGAGTTGCCGTTGAAGAGGTTGATGACATTGCCCGGGGTGAGCGTGCGGCCCTCGGTGAAAATCTGGAAGAAGACGATCAGCGCAACCAGGGCGAAGATCATGCCGAATTGGCGGGTGTTGCCGCCAAAGAGCTTCTTGAGCGCGTTCATTGTGTCAGTCCTTGTAGTCCGGATTGTTCTGGATCGCCCGGGGTCAGGCAGTCTTACGGGCGGAGGTCATCAGCTTCATCAGGCTTTCCTGGCTGGCTTCCTCTTTGGTCAGCACGCCGGTGATGGCGCCTTCGAAGATGGTGTAGATGCGGTCGGAGAGGCCCAGCAGTTCCGGCAGTTCCGAGGAAATGACGATCACGCCCTTGCCCTGGTTGGCCAGCTGCTGGATGATGCCGTAGATCTCGTACTTGGCGCCGACGTCGATGCCGCGGGTGGGCTCATCGAGGATCAGCAGGTCCGGGTCGGTGAACATCCACTTGGCCAGGACGACCTTCTGCTGGTTGCCGCCGGAGAGCTTCGCGACGCCTTCCTCCACCGACGGGGTCTTGGTGCGCAGCGACTTGCGGTACTGCTCCGCGACGGTGAACTCCTCGTCGGCGTCGACCACGTTGTGCTTGCTGATTTTCTTCAGCGCCGCCGAGACGGTGGTGGCCTTGATGTCGTCGAGCAGGTTCAGGCCGAGGGACTTGCGGTCCTCGGTGACGTAGCCCAGTCCGGCGTTGATGGCCGCCTTGACCGTCTTGAGCTGGATTTCCTTGCCGTCCTTGTAGATGTGGCCGGAGATGAAACGGCCGTAGGAGCGGCCGAAGAGGGAGCGGGCCAGCTCGGTGCGGCCGGCACCCATCAGCCCGGCGAATCCGACGATCTCGCCGCGGCGGACGAAGAAGCTGGAGTTCTTGCAGACCAGGCGGTCCTGGATCTGCGGGTGGCCGACGGTCCAGTTCTTGACCTCGAAGAAGGTCTCGCCGATGTTCGGGGTGTGGTCCGGGAAGCGGGACTCCAGGGTGCGGCCCACCATGCCCTTGATGATGCGGTCCTCGTCGACGCCGTCGGCCTTCACATCGAGGGTCTCGATCGACTTGCCGTCACGGATGATGGTGATGGAGTCCGCAATCTGCTCGATCTCGTTGAGCTTGTGGGAAATGATGATCGAGGTGATGCCGCGGCCCTTGAGGCCCAGGATCAGGTCCAGCAGGTGCTGGGAGTCGGACTCGTTCAGGGCTGCGGTGGGCTCGTCGAGGATGAGGAGCTTGACCTTCTTGTTCAGCGCCTTGGCGATCTCGACCAGCTGCTGCTTGCCGACGCCGATCTCCTTGACCGGGGTATCCGGGTCCTCGCGCAGGCCCACGCGGGCGAGCAGTTCGGTGGAGCGGAGCCGGGCCTCGGCCCAGTCGATCACGCCGCGCTTGGTGGGTTCGTTGCCCAGGAAGATGTTCTCCATGATGGACAGTTCGGGGATCAGCGCCAGTTCCTGGTGGATGATCACGATGCCGGCGTGCTCGCTGGCCCGGATGTCCTTGAACTCCTGGACTTCGTTCTGGTA
>Ga0308161_1003775_pt1 | contig 14414 bp, 12 predicted proteins | sample PhyFR2_FD_201034 | JGI IMG/M metagenome (GOLD analysis project Ga0308161, IMG submission 201034) | Phyllosphere microbial communities from UC Gill Tract Community Farm, Albany, California, United States - DLSLF.R2 | ecosystem: Host-associated > Plants > Phyllosphere > Unclassified | place: USA...
CCGTGCCAGCAGAAATCAGCGTGTTGGTCGTATTTATCTTTAGCGTGCCACTACGAACGGCAGGAGCGGGTGCGTTAACCAATGACGTCTCACCGCTAGCCATGTTCTGAACAACCTGCTTCATGCATTCACACCAATAAAGTTAAAAATTCACTCATCACTGAGAAACTTGTATAGAGCTATCTATCCTACCATCTGATATGGCCGGGGCGTCGTTGCCTACTCAACTATCAAGGGCGAAATTGCCGTCCAGATACTGTTTGCACCAGAGTTCCATGCAAACAATGCCAAACAACGTATAGGCGGCGTCTACTCGACCGGAACGATCTGCATCGATCAGGTGTGCCACCGCCTTAGGGTCGAAAATTCCTCTTTTTGTCAGGGATGCGGGAGAAAGCACCTCATCGACCAAAGGCTTCAGACGTCCTTGCAACCAGTTTCGGAGCGGCACACCAAAGCCCGTTTTCGGCCGGTAGATAACATCGTGAGGCAGATAAGGTTCCATTGCCTTCTTGAAAATCCATTTCCCCTCCCGACCTTTTTGCTTGATATCCGAAGGGAGTGATCCCGCCAGGCGTACCAGATCAAGATCGAGCAGCGGAACACGTACTTCAACGCCGGTCGCCATACCCATTTTATCGGTGTAATTGAGATTGTGATCGGTGAGAAAATGCTTACATTCTAGGGTGAGCATCTTATCAAGGGGCGTTGCATTCTGAGGTAACCGCGAGAGTGTTTCTCGCATGGGCGCAAACAGATCATCTGCTGCCAACTGACGTCGCAAGTCCGGAGCCAATAAGCCATACGCCTGATCAGGTTCAAGCCAGAGAAAATAACTGATCAAGCGATCATTGGCAGGTAAGTCCGCGTAGCGAAAAGCTTTCCCGAGACGGCGAGACAGCGGGGAGGATGCTGGAAGCAAGCTTGAGCTAGTTGCCAGAACTGAACGCAGCGATCGAGGCATACCCCCCCACCAACGCTCTTGCGCCAAAGCGAAATGACGACGATAGCCAGTAAAAATATCATCTCCCCCGGCGCCGGACAGCAGAACCTTGATGCCGTTTTGGCTTGCGAGCTCCGAGATAAACAACGCATTCAGCGCGGCCGGATCCGGCGTAGGTTCATCAAGCAGATAAACCATTTCCGGCAGACGATCCATCATCTCGTCACCGACGCCTACAACATGTAGGTCGACATCCAGATGCTTGGCAACGCGCTGTGCGTATGGAAGGTCATCTGCGAACCCCTCGTTCGCAGTGGAACCGTTGTCAACACGAATACTGAAGCACTGCAACCGCCCCTTGCCCCGCATTTCTTGCGCTGCAAATGCAACTATGGCGCTGGAATCCAAGCCTCCTGAGAGGAACGAGCCTAACGGTACGTCGGATACCAACTGACGCTGAACGGCAGTCCTGACAGCATCAGCGACATCAACGGCGACATCGGCAACCGTTTTTGTCAGAGACTTCTCGGAAATAGGCAGCTCGTAGTAAAACCAGCTTTTCTCGATATGCCCATTGCGAACGCATAGCGCTTGTCCAGGTAAAACTTTTTTGATATCCCGCACAATCGTGCGGTCACCTGGCGACCATAGAAACCCAAGGTGCGCGAGTACGGCTTGCGGGTCAATTTCGGTTTTACTGAAGCCACCTCGGATTAAGCCTTTCATTTCACTTGAAAATGCAAAACAACCAGCATGGGAATGAATGTAAAGCGGTTTTACACCTAGCTGATCTCGGGCCACCCAAAGTGTTTGAGTGTCACGCTCCCAGAATACGACCGCGAAAATCCCGTTCAACCGATTTAAACACTCAATTCCATAACGACAGAAAAGTGCAAGCAATACTTCAGAATCGGACTGGCTTGAAAAATGATCACCCGCCGCTTCGAGATGAGCCCTCAGCTCCCTGAAGTTATAAATTTCACCGTTAAACACCATGACCACTCGCCCATCGGCGGAAACCATCGGCTGATGCCCGGCAGAAGTCGTATCGAGAATGGAAAGGCGCACCTGGCCCAGCCATACTCCAACGTCAGTATCGGCCCAAACACCTTGATCATCTGGCCCGCGACGTCGAATAAACGAAAGCGCCGAAGAGAAATCAATCGACTCCCGCGTTCCGTTATGAATGTAGCCCAAAATTCCGCACATATCAGTTTCTCTAGATTGGGTTATTGACTGGCTCTTTGCGCTTTGAGCTCAAGAATAAAAAGGAATTAATATAGACGCTATGAGAAAAGCGACCGAAGCCAATTCCCGAAAAAAGGTGAAGCATGGAGGCCGCCGCCGATGCGTATAGTCCTAATGCTCGGTGGATTTGAGGATTAAAGACAACCACGCCATGAAGCCGCCCTCCTATAATCCCTAGAAAAAACCCGCCGGACAGTAAGCTCAGAGTGCCAAAATTCATATAAAGCTCAACAAACCTTACTGTATTTTCGTGCTGTGCCGTGCACAATCCAATTACCCAGCCGAAACGCTTCTGTCAACAGGCTGGCGGCAGTGAGCGGCTTGCTTAGAAAAAGTCCTGAGGGTATCAAAATTAATGCAAGCCTTAATAAGGTAATTCCGTTTTGCCACTTGGGCCTTTCAGGCATAGCATCTACAAGTACAGCCATCGTCTGCAACAGTATTAAGTTGCCCACTAAGTTCGCTTTCAAAAACTGAATAAAAGAGAGAAAAATACCTTGATTTTCATTAACAAAAAATAATTTACCCGATACAAGATAATAAAATAAACCAGCGTATTCGATAGACCTGCTTTTATCAGAAAAGTCAAACTCCCAATATTGAGTGACCCCGCAACCCCCCATGAACAATGGATAAAGCAGGACAATCACACCGACAAACCAGATCCCAATAAATAAAAAAACAACATCAAAACAATCAAACGCTTTTTTTACAAAACGGATTCGTAAGCACTCTTGCTCCAAATATTTTTCTGTCAAAATATTATCCTCTTGGGTCATAAATCAGAGAGACGGACTCTCACCGCAACCAAAAGAAGCACAGAAGATAAAACGACACCAATTAAATACCCCAACACCCCTGTCCAGGCACCCAAACCCGGAATACCTAAATATAAAATAGATAGAACAGTCAACCCCTCGGCGATGTTGACTTTTAGGCTCAGACTAAAAACGCGTAATGCAAGTAGCATGGTACCACTAGTCAGTGCGATGGCCTTCAGGGGTAATGTCAATGCCAATACGAGTACATAGATAGCCGTTTGTTTATAAACGCCCCCAACAAACATTAACCAGACTAAAGAAAGCAATATCAACGCCAACGCGACCGAAGAGGAAATCCTTAACATGCTTTTAAAAAAAACATAATACCTTTCACGCAAAACGGCTTTATTATCTACGACCTCTACCAATTCAGGTATCGCTCTCTGCGCTATGATTGTTAAGGGAAGCAAGCCCAGAATAAGACTCAACAAAGCTATACCAAAAAAACCGATTTCATCAGTTCTTACATGATAGGCAGTCAACATCAGCACCGGCAAGCTATCCACCAACAAGCGAACAAATAGACTCGCATTGATAATTACCCCGGACTTTGCGGTAGTCATCAACTCACGCCTATTTACCAGGCGAAAATTTAGCGCCATAAAAATGTGGGATCGTAGCTGCCACCAAACGGCAGCAAGACACAGAAGCTCTCCAATATAACGAGCAATCATCCAGCCTTCGATGCCATAAAACTTGGTCAACACAACATGCAAAACAATGCCAACGCCAGTAACAAGCATCAATGCGAAGTAGATCTCTCGTATCGCCTTAGCACCTTGCGCAAATCCAGTAGTAACACGCAGCAGATTAGTCAGCAACACCAAACCACAGGTAGTAAACACATAAGAACTGATTACGGAGGTCAACACAAATTTATGAGCAACGTATACGCCAGCAATGACAAAGCTTGACGCGATGATAACTAACAAAAAAACCTGTCGAAGCACTTCATTTTGACGATCAACACAATGACTCGCTGCGGTATCGCGAATAGCGATACCCTGCATACCTACACTACCAGCAAGCACTACAAGAGCAATAATTGTTTCCAGCGATCGCACCGTACCAACAATTGAAGGATCAACCCAAGGCGTAATTAGAAACTGACTTATTATTACGCCTCCTTGAATACAGGCCGTAATAATAATAAGCTGCAAAAGCTTTGAGCTCTCAAATATGTCGACCAAACGATTCAACACACGGTACCACCATAAACTTTTATAAGTACTCTCAACGCAGCTCTCCTTTATTTCGACGGCGAAAAGGAATCCAATACATTTTTTAACGCCGCACGACGGGCTGCAATAGAATAATTTGAAGAAATCCATTGATGCCTGGCTCTGGCATCTTCAGCACAATACGGGGTTGCGACAACAGCCTCCATGGCGGCTGCAATTTCCTCTTTGCTGTCTGGCTGAACCCAGTATGCGAAATCACCCGCGACTTCTGGCACCGCCCCTCGTGGCGAAGTTATTACTCGCGCCCCGCACGCCAATGCTTCACCAATCGCGTGTCCGAAACCTTCGTAAAGCGTTGGTTGAACATACGCCAGGCAATTTCGATAATGTTGCAGCTTCTCTTCATCGGAAATCATTCCGACAAACTCGACCTTGTCTTCTATACTCAAGCGCTGTGCAAGACTTTTCAGTTCCTGCAGGTAATCACCGTGTTTACCTGCAATAACTAGCCGAAGATGACTTGCTTTAGCCGAAACCTTCGCAAACGCCTCTATCGTCGGAATGAGCCCTTTGCGAATGGCATTTGTACGACTTGTCCAAGTCACCGTGAAAAAATAATCCGATCCAACAGCCGGAAGCTCGCTAGGGAAATAGTAATCTGTGTCAATCGCCAGCGTTGCATACACTGGATTCCTGACCGGCAGGTTAGTGGTAACCTCCTCACACTCGGATCTTGAGATAAACAGATTTCGATCAGCTAACAACAAGGAGGTGCGCAGTACCGCTTTCTGCCACAACGGACGATCCAAGTAACAGAGCCCCGGAATCTCCTTCCTGCAGGTGGAATAATCAAAGGCTCCAGTTACGATCACTGGTCGTCGACGTAGCTTTCCGACGAGCAAAGGAAGTGGTGAATGACCCCACCACCAACAAAAATAGAGATCAGCCTTCCAATCCAAGGTACCAGGAGTTCCGGACAGAACTACTTCGTGCCCCAGTTCCTTAAGAATCCGAATGTCGACACGATAAAATTCGACTTTGTCAAACATCTCGCGCCAATTAGCGTGAGCGGACATATTAGCAAAAAAACATATGCGCACAGAGCACCAACCCGTTACCATCTACCAAAATTAAACAAGCACCTTTTGCTGATACATTGAAAGCAATGTATCGTGCAAGCTAGGCACATCAATTTTACCTACCACATCAAAGAGTTTGGCCGGGTTACCGTAAAGCTCTTTAACTTCATCTTTCCTGACAAAGGCAGGATCAACCACTACAGTTGGCCGATAACCCGCGATCCGCTCCATTTCATCAATCACGCTCAATAAAGAGATGCTGCGACCCGAGCAAATATTTATGAACTCACCACGCGAATCAGACTTCAACAACCTTGAATATGCCTCAACCACAAACCCAACATCAGATAAGTCGCGGAAAACATCCAGATTACCTAATCTGAGCTCCTTTTCCCCACGAGCAAATGCACCCACGATCTTTGAAAAAACGAAAGACTCCGACTGGTCTGGTCCGGTGTAGTTGAAGGGCCGTACCACCAATATAGGCATACGAGAAAACCACTTGCGGAGAAGTGCCTCCATCGTCAGCTTGCTCAATGCATAATGATTAACAGGCTGCGGCTCGCTGGTCTCGGAAATTGGCGACGAAATTGCATTCCCGTAAATATTTGCACTGCTTGCAACGATGACTTTTTCAACAACGACCTCAGCTTCGTTGATGGCATTAAGAAGACTTTCTGTACCCAATACATTGACGCGGTAATATGACAAGGCATCGCTGTCTGTGACATGCGCCAGTGCGGCCAAATGAACAACATGAGTAGGTTGAACTTTTTTTATCCAACCACTGAGTCGCTCCGTATCATTCAGGTCTGCGTCAAGGTGGTCAAACTCACAGGCCAGCCGCCGCCCCCCCAAGCCGGCAACCCGCCAGCCGGATTTGGTGAGAGTTTCCGCCAAATGCTTCCCAGTGAAACCCGAGAGCCCTGTAATAAGTACTGTCCGATCCTTACTTTGAAGTGCCATTGCGAACCCTTCTTAAATCAGCATCAACCATCAACTGGCATAGTTGCTCAAGCGTCGTTTCTGGCTTCCAGCCTAAGCGCTCTTTTGCAAATGATGCATCGCCGATCAATAATTCTACTTCCGCAGGTCGATAGAAGCGCGGATTGACTTTGACCCTAGTGATGCCGGTTCGACGATCAACACCGAACTCATTTTCACCACTTCCAGACCAATCGATATCAACGCCAACCGCCTTAAAACTCATTGCAACAAAATCACGAACAGTTTCAGTGCGATTGGTGGCCAGGACAAATGTTTCCGGGGTGTCGATCTGCAACATCCGGTGCATACCGTCAACGTACTCCTTGGCAAACCCCCAGTCTCGCTTGGCATCCATATTTCCAAGTTCCAAGATTTGCTGCTTGCCTATTTCAATACTAGCAACAGCGTCAGTAATTTTCCGAGTAACGAACTCTTTCCCCCGTAGCGGAGACTCGTGATTGAATAGAATGCCGCTGGTGGCAAATATACCATAGGACTCGCGATAGTTTATCGTTGTCCAATGCGCAAACAATTTCGCAACACCGTAAGGACTACGCGGGTAAAAAGGCGTGCTTTCAGACTGAGGAACAGCCTGCACCAGCCCAAACATTTCAGACGTAGAAGCTTGATAGAAGCGAATTTTCGGATTTACTATTCGTATCGCCTCGAGCAAATTGAGCGCACCGACACCTGTAATCTGGGCGGTTGTAATCGGCTGATCAAAGGATACACCTACGAAGCTTTGAGCAGCCAGATTATAAACTTCATCCGGAGCGCAGTTCTGAAGTAGACGAATAGTCCCCGACAAATCAGTTAAATCAAATTCAACAAGGTGAAGATCATCATGATCAAGGACGCTAAGCTCTTCCAATCGCCAGAAACTTACTGAACTTGTTCGGCGATACGCCCCGTAGACCTTATACCCTTTAGACAACAATAGTTCGACAAGATAAGCTCCATCCTGACCTGTAACACCGGTAACCAGCGCGTGCTTCTGCATCTATACAACTCCTAAAAATTTAAAGCTTTAAACACGTCCATAAGTATCGTCAAATCGAACAATATCATCCTCACCCAAGTACGTTCCTGACTGAACCTCTATGATCTCAAGAGGAATGGTGCCGGGATTGGAAAGGCGATGAACATGGCCAATAGGGATATAAGTACTCTGGTTTTCGTTCAGCTGAAAAACGCGATCTTCACAGGTAACCTCTGCAGTACCAGAAACGACAATCCAATGTTCCGCGCGGTGATAATGTTTTTGCAGGCTCAACGTTGCTTTCGGCTTCACCAATATTCGTTTTACCTGGAAGCGCGAGCCGGAATCTATGCTGTCATACCAGCCCCAAGGCCTATGAACACGACGATGAAGCTTTGATTCTGGCCTAGCCTTGATATTTAACGCTTCGACGATGGCCTTGACCCCCTGACTGCGGTCCTTGTCCGCAACCAGAACAGCATCAGGCGTTTCCACGATTATAATATTTTCAAGCCCTACGGCAGTCACCAAACGGTGAGAGGCGTACACTAACGTATTGCTACTGGAGTCTATGATTACATCGCCATGAGTAGCATTTTGCTTTTCATCCTTCTCACTCGAACGCCAAACAGCATCCCATGCCCCCAGATCCGACCAACCGGCATCCATCGCCAACATTTTTAACGTAAGGCCGGCCGTAGGCGTTTTCGCACAATGCTCAATCACAGCATAGTCAATCGACTCTGAGGGAATTTGGGAGAACGCGTCCAATTGTGGCCGAATAAACCCATTGTCCTGAACTCGGTCTTTCCACGCCGTTTCGGTTGCATCGAAAATATCCTTCCTGAACGCGCTCAATGCCTTCAACCAGACTGACGCACGCAGTACAAAAATACCGCTATTCCAGAAATAGCTTTTATCTTCCAAGTATTTTTCTGCAGTTAAGCGATCAGGCTTTTCAACAAACGCCTCCACACTTTTGACTGTTGAGGTATCTATCGAGTGGATATAACCGTAACCAGTTTCAGCGCGATCAGGCGTAATCCCCAAGATCACAATACTGCCGTCTTTCGCAACGTCGATAGCGTTACTGACCGTATCAGTAAAGACCGGAACATCAAGGATCATCTGATCGGCCGGGACAACAACCAAGATAGGGTCAATATCCTCATCCAACTCATCGCGCGCATAGAGCGCTGCCAACGTAAGCGCAGGCGCAGTATTGCGTCCTACCGGCTCAAGAATAACGACAGCCTTAGGGACTTTCATTTCCCGAATCTGATCGAGACACAGGAAGCGATGCTCATCGTTGGCGACGATGCATGGCGCCAATAAATCCATGCCTTGACCGTCAATTTTCAATAGCCTGGCAATAGCCTGCTGAAACAAGGTTTCCCGTCCCGAAATTGCCAGAAACTGCTTGGGGTAAAGAGTTCTGCTAAGCGGCCAGAGTCTCGTCCCCGCGCCTCCAGACATAATAACCGGAAGAATTTTCATACAAGCCAAATTCCCCGAGTGTCAACAATCTGACGACCATGAAGATATGACGAGGGAACAGCTTTGAAAGGCTTATGGTCCACTAATAATAACAACACATCCGCGCGTTCAAATGCTTTTTCTATTGTACATAACTCAACGTTTGGCAATGTCACTGGCAGAGAGTCAATATTAGGCTCTACGACAATAACTGTACCGACGTGACGACTTGAGATGTTTTTTGTGATGTCGAGAGCGGGACTTTCGCGCAGGTCATCGATATCAGGTTTGAACGCCAGACCGAAGCATGCAATAACTATATCTTTTTCCGACTTCTCAGGATGATTCGACAGATGATCAGCCACAGCAGCATCAACTTTCTCAATAACCCACGATGGTTTCGAGTCATTCACTTCACGTGCAGTCTTGATTAGTTTCGCTTGGCCATCAGCCTGGCTGACGATGAACCAGGGATCCACTGCAATGCAATGCCCGCCTACACCAGGTCCGGGCTGCAAGATATTAACACGAGGATGCCGATTCGCCAGTTTAATAAGCTCCCAAACATCAACATCAAACTTATCGCATATCATCGATAATTCATTCGCGAACGCGATATTAACATCGCGAAAGCTGTTCTCCGTCAACTTGCACATTTCTGCAGTTCGGGCATTGGTGATAATGCACTCGCCTTTTACAAAGAATTTGTACAGACGTGTCGCCGCTTCCGAGCACTTAGGTGTCATCCCGCCAATGACGCGATCATTCTGCACCAACTCACGTAATACGTGACCGGGAAGTACTCGTTCAGGGCAATGCGCAATGCGAATATCAGAAGCTTCCCCATGGGTCTGAGGGAAGGTCAAGTCAGGGCGTGCCTCAGCCAGCCAAGACGACATATTTTCAGTCGCGCCCACGGGTGAAGTGGATTCGAGAATAACCAAGTCCCCCTTTTTCAATACTGGCGCAATAGACTTGCTTGCAGACTCAATGTAAGAAAGATCTGGGGCATGCCCATCCTTGAAGGGGGTTGGCACAGCGATCAAAAAAGCATCCGCCGGCTCAGGTCGAGTGCTAGCGCGCAAAAAACCCTCAGTTACGGCAGCATGAACCACTATATCCAGATCAGGTTCAACAATATGAATCTGTCCGCAATTGATCGTGTCGACTGTCCTCTGATTTACATCGACACCAATGACCTTTAACTTTCGCGCTGCAAAGACAGCCGCGGTAGGCAAACCGATATAACCCAAACCAATCACAGAAATAGTGGAAAATTCCATAACCAAACCTTAATTTTTGAAAGTGGCTAGAGCATTAACAATGCGCACGCAGGCGTTACCATCACCATAAGGGTTATGAGAAAAACTCATTGCCTCGTAAGCTTTATGATCAAGTAGAAGTTCGCGCAAATGGTAAATGATTTTCTCTTCTCCTGTACCAACCAACTTGACGGTACCGGCCTCAACAGCTTCAGGTCGTTCAGTAGTATCACGCATCACCAAAACAGGTTTGCCTAAGGAAGGCGCTTCTTCCTGCACGCCGCCAGAATCCGTCAAAATGAGGTACGCCCGATTCATCAAATATACAAAAGGCAGATAATCCAATGGCTCGATGAGATGAATATTTTTTATATCAGCCAACAAACGATTAACCGGCTCTCGTACATTTGGGTTTAAATGGACAGGGTAGACGATCTCCACATCGTTAAACTCATGAGCAATCGCAACTAAAGACCTGCAGATTCGTTCGAATCCATCTCCGAAGCTTTCACGCCGATGCCCCGTCACAAGAATGACACGGTGTTGAGCCGGTAAAAATGAAAACTGCTCTGAAAATTTCTGCCTTAGCTCATCGTTGGTTTCGAGTTTCTGTACGACCTCAAGTAGAGCGTCAATTACAGTGTTTCCTGTCACATGGATTGCGCTTGGCGCCACGCCTTCATGAAGTAGATTCTGTTCAGAATTTTCGGTAGGCGCAAAGTGAAGACAAGCAAGCGCTCCCGTCAACTTTCGATTAGCCTCTTCCGGCCAAGGAGAGTATAAGTTACCTGTACGAAGACCGGCTTCGATATGAGCTACAGGAATTTGCTGATAGTACGCCGCCAATGTGGTTGCAAATGTAGTAGCTGTATCACCATGAACCAATACAATGTCTGGCAGATAATCTTGGAAGACAACTTTCATCCCTTGAAGAATGGAACTCGTTACATCAGTAAGATCTTGACCTGACTTCATAATATTAAGATCAAAATCAGGCTTAAGCTCAAATAACTCTAATACTTGATCCAGCATTTCACGGTGCTGACCCGTGACGCAGATTTTTGCATCAAACCGCTGATCAGCATTCAACGCCAGAGCCAATGGAGCCATTTTTATAGCTTCCGGTCGAGTACCGAAAACACTCAATATTTTCAAAGTCATTAGATTACCAACGATTCCATATCATTATTTAGTCAGAGAATCAGTCTGGAAACCAGCAACGGCGAATTGCTCCCGCCTGACCTGCTGATTATACCCACGCACGTTCTCGCCACCGCAATTGCAATCGCTTTCTGCTTTGCATCATAACATCAACAAGCTTGCCAACATAACACCGTAGCATGACCAACGAAACAGGCGGCGCAGCCCTTCATCAGCGGCAGTGTAGGTCCGGTTACGCTTGCCTCAACATTTTCGGCCATCCGTTTCAAGCCAACAGTACATTGCTATGAAAAACTGATAGCGCATACTGAAATCAAGTGAACACGCGACGCAACTACCCTAGAAGCCAGTCCATCGGAAATCTCTACCTTCATCATCTCAAGCGAGATGACTGACTCCGACGCCCCATTCCGCCATACAAGCCATTAGCCATGATTTTCAGCTCACAGCGAAACTGCTATATGCCGCCACTCCTGAAGAAATGCCACAGACGCATCCGCAAAAATTATATTAATCCGAGCATCCATCCAACCTTTAACCACAAATACGAGACGGCATAGCTCGCTTCGAGCCTGCGCAAACTTAAATGAAGATCAGAAAGCGGAGTTTCATAAACCGCAGCGCTAAAACCTGACAATTTTCAGTAGCCGACTTAGCCCACTCAAGCAGATTTTGCGCCGTAGCATTTCACCACAATAAACTCCTTATGAAGGACAATAAATACGCAGATAAAGAAGACACGCAAACCTAATAACCTTACGTTATTTCTTGAAGCAATTTATTACCAGACCCTCACTTTCGATCTGGCTGAGACTCGCCAGAATCTGAAAAGCATGGGTCGGATTCTGCTAAGTCGAACCCATCATTTTTTGGATCACCACCAACTACACGCAGCACTTGCCTGAAAAGTACAATGCATATAGCGGCGACAGCACCAAAGATAATTCCAAGCAACACTACTAACGGGCCATTAAGACTTATAGGAACTAGCGGCTCAACGGCCTGCTGGTCAATACTCACAAGCTTCAAGCTTGTCATATCAATATTAAGACCACTCAAGCGGTAAACTTCTGCTCGCAAAGGCTGAACACCAGCAAGAAAAATTTCTTCATTTTTTCGAGCATCCAGAACTTCAATTTCACGGTTAGACGCGAGTAATTGAAGCTCTTTAGCAATTTGAGCGATGCGGGGGTCAGTAAAATCGTCCGACTTACGCGAACCCAACGCAGTAAGTTCAGCCTTAAGCGCATCCACCCCCATAAAATACAGCGGCGTTTGCTGGCTGTTTACTTCAGTACGCATCATGCTACCGAGACCAGTCACAGCAGAATCACCAAGCGAGGAAGGCGTAGTTGGTTTCTGAATTCCCAAAGAACGGGCAATTCCGATGGCTTCATTCAATTTAGCAATACGATCGTTACGTAACGTCTTCAACTGAACTCGAAGTGCCTTTAGTTCATCCTGTAATTGCGAACGCATCAATAAATCAGCCTCTCGCAATTTCGCTATTTTAGCTTCTTTCTCGACACCATAATTCGAACGAGCGGAATCTAGCTTTCCATTAAGTTCATTCAGGCGGTTTTTGGTAATTACATTAAAATCAGCCGCGATTCGCTCACGCTCGCTTGCGATAGCATAATCGACAAATTGATTAAGAATAATAACGCCATCAATTCCTTTGGGATACGTCATTTCAAGCTTGACGTATGCGCCCAGCGAGTTTTTTTTATCTGAATCAGGAAGGATTAAGCGAATAGAGTCACGATTAAACTCTTCAAAACTCTGCTCCAAAGTTTGGCCAGGGCGAACAAATTTTTCGAAAAGCTTCTGATTTTTTCTGAAAAAGCCCAGACGAGTATCGTAGGAGTCAAGTGATGCGCCTACCTTTAGAAGCGCTTCAGTTGGAGGAAGCTGATATATATCAGAACGATTTAGCGCGTCTAGATCATTAACAGCCGCCGCACGCAAAACGGTACTAACTCTATATTTAGGAGCTGCTAAAAACGCGTAGGACGCAGCAATCAAACCAGCCCCAAGCGCAACCAGAAATATAAATCTCTTTTGCTGCCAAACAGATGCTAAAAGCCCTATAAAATCAATTTCGTCGACTGATCGAACTGGTGGAGCGCGGAAGCTACTACTCACAACTAAAACCTGCCTTCAAGGAGAAACTGCGGGCTCATTATGCAGACAATTTTGTGTGTTTTTGTTTCAGTTAAATTATCGCCGAAATTCAGCGTCTCTGCTAAATTCCGCGAGCACAAAACGCCTGTTATCGAGAACAGATTTCATTTTGCCAGCTCTTTGGTTTATTACAAGACTTGACATGTCTGTAAGGCTTTACTTACAACTCAAGGCAGACCTCTATCAGTCATGCAGGATGATTGGAAGGAAGGAGGAAGATTTCGAATCTGACAGATCGCAGCCAATGATTTAATGGACTCCCAAGCGTTGAGACACTCGCAATGTAGAAAAATGCCTAAATAAAAGAGCATAATCACGAACCACTTTTTCTGACAGGCGGTTATCTGATCCGTTATTCAGCCTAATTGAAGCAGGCGATTGCGGACTTCAGCTTCGCCCTTCCACGGCAGACCTGCGATTAAGGCGACCCACTACTAAACCCAGCAACGGCCCTATCACCATCCCAGCAATCAACGCCACCACCACAAACACCGAAACCGGCAGCTCCCCAGTAGCCTGCCCCAGGAAGGAAAGTGATACGCCCTGCTGATTTTCCAATACAAACGCCAGCACTACCAAAGCAACAATCAGCACTGCAAACACCGCAACAACGCGTTTAACCCCACGCATAACCTTCTCCTACTCCAAAAACACTCAGACGCCCTCTTCCTCTTCTTCGTTCACCCGGTCGCGCAACTCTTTGCCCGGCTTGAAATGAGGGACGAATTTACCGTCAAGGCTGACGGATTGGCCTGTCTTTGGATTGCGGCCAACGCGGGGGGCACGGTAGTGCAGGGAGAAACTGCCGAAGCCACGGATCTCGATGCGATCTCCGGTAGCCAGGCACTGGGACATTTGCTCAAGCATGGTCTTGATAGCCAGCTCAACATCCTTGGATGAGAGCAGCCCCTGATGGGTGACAATTCGTTCGATCAACTCCGACTTCGTCATATTTTTCCCTTCTTTTTCAAGCAGCTAGGAAAAGCGCTTCGAAGGTTTTAGCATGACTTGATGAATTTGAACAGCCTATACAATAACTTATGTGCAGGTTAATCCGAGACCACACGTGAGCTTATTTACAGATCACCAGCAT
>Ga0308161_1003776_pt1 | contig 14401 bp, 26 predicted proteins | sample PhyFR2_FD_201034 | JGI IMG/M metagenome (GOLD analysis project Ga0308161, IMG submission 201034) | Phyllosphere microbial communities from UC Gill Tract Community Farm, Albany, California, United States - DLSLF.R2 | ecosystem: Host-associated > Plants > Phyllosphere > Unclassified | place: USA...
GGTGTGGTCCCGCAGGGGGCGGATCAGATGCGGATGATCTGCAGTGCCGTCAGTGACGGTGGTTTCGGTGCTGCGATGTGGCGCGGCAGCCGGTCAGCCAGCGCAAGCAGTCGCGACAGCAGCGCGATGACACCGCCGGTCCGTGCGCGCAGTAGCGCCCATGCGAACAGGGCGATCGTCAGCGCGCACGCCATCCCCATCAGCGAGCACATCAGCGCGCACAGGCCGCTGTCGCAGCCGGCGTCGGTGAGGACCGTCAGCACCGCGGCCGCGGGAGCGGCATGCTCCCCGTGGCGGTTTCCGACGGCATGGACGTGCTCGGTGGTGGCGGCGGGAGCTGCCATCGGGTGCTCGTGGCCGTCGGTGTGGCCGGCCATCGTGTGCATCAGGACCGTGAACCCGACCAGCAGCAGCAACGCCAGCGTCGCCGTGACCTGCAACAGCAGCCGGCGACGCGGGGAGGCGGTGGTGGCGAGCATCGATTCTTCGATCAGGACGAGGGGTGGGGGATCGTCGGGCTGCAGCGGAAGCACGTTCCGTTGCGAGGTCGACCGAATCGAACTGTACCCCCTGGGGGTATGCGCTGTCTCGGGCGGCCAGCCGATCGATCAGCACAGGGTAGGCATCGCGCGACCGTGCCGTGCCAGAGGGACATTCACTAGCCGATCCCAAGAACGACGGATGTGTGACAGCGGTGCCCTTGGTACAGGGTCGTCACCCGCGTCTGCCACCCGTTTCGCCGGGAGTGAGGACGGCTGCCTGCGACCGCCGATCTTTTTCGGCCTTTTTCGGCCGCGGATGAACTCCTGGATGAGCTGCGTCGTGTTCGTAGTAAGCGGGCTACCTGGGCCGGCGTACCAGCAGGAGGAAATATGCACAAGCGAATGACCATCACGCTCACGACGGCCGTCTTGGCCGCGGCCGCTCTCTCCGGGTGCGCCACATCTGCCGAATCATCCACGACGACCGACTCCACCGAGCCGGCCCCCGCCGAGACCACCGCGGCAGCGGCAGTCCTCGGCACCGCAACGTCTCCCTTGGGCGAAATCATCACCGACGACGCCGGGTACACGATCTACACGTTCAAGATGGACGAGCAGGACTCGGGCACCAGCAACTGCTACGACGAATGCGCCATGACCTGGCCGGCAGTCGAAGCCTCCGGCACGTCCTCCCCAGACGGCATCACGGGCAAGATCGGTTCCCTCACCCGCACGGACGGGACAACCCAGCTGACCGTCGACGGCTGGCCGGTGTACCGGTTCGCGAAGGACACCGAACCGGGACAGGTCAACGGACAGGGCGTGAAGGATGCCTGGTACGTCCTCCAGCCGGACGGCACGATCAACATGGAAGCAGGCACTGAGGGCTCAGCAACCCCAGCGTCCTGATCGCGCGCGTGCCTGCCGGACAGAACTCTCCGGGTTGCAGGCCCTCGCAGCTCCACGACCCCACCCGAGCAAAGGAGCCACAAGGCAGTGCTCATCGACATGAAAGCAGAGACAGTGGGTGCGAATGCGTCGACTCCTTCCGCTCAGACGGTGAACCCATGTCCTGGCCATGTCGATGGCATGAGGTTCGACCGCTGGTGCGCATCGGCGTTTCCCGTTGCGCTCGCTACAGGCACGATGAAAGGCGGTCCTGGATCAGGCACTGGCCGGACTTCACCGGCGCGAGGCGGTGAAGGTCATGACCCGAGCCAGTGACGAGCTCTTGTCGGCATTGTTCGAGTGCCACGGCGGGGCGCTTCGCCGTTACACACACAGCCTCACTCGGAACGCGGCGCTGACCGAGGACATCGTTCAGGAGACGATGCTGAGAGCATGGCAGCGTCCCAAGGTGCTGGAGCTCGACAAGGATGCTGCTCAAGCGTGGCTGTTCACCGTCGCTCGGCGCCTCGTCATCGACGACGCACGATCTGCCCGGAGTCGACGAGAAGTGGCAGCCCCTGGCGAGGGAGAAGGCGCTGCTCTCGATCGCACTGATGCGGTCCTGGACAGCATCATGGTTGCGGACGCGCTGGCGTCGCTCTCCGACCAGCACCGTCAAGTCGTCGTCTGTGCGTACTTCGCTGGTCACAGCATTCCTGAAATTTCGAGACGGCTTGGCATCCCAGAAGGAACCGCGAAATCGCGGCTCCACTACGGGTTGCGCGGGCTGAGGCTAGCCCTCCAAGAAAGGGGCGTCACACGATGACTGAGCATCCCGATCTCCAAGCTCACGAGGACCGTTACCAGGACTGGGACGCGTCCTACGTCCTCGGAGCGCTCCCCACCGATGAACGTCGCGAATACGAGCAGCACCTCAGTACCTGCGCCAACTGCCGTGAAGCGGTGACGGAACTTGCGGGTCTCCCAGGCATCCTGAGCCAGATCTCGCCGGAAGAGGCCCTTGCCATCCATTCACCTCTGGGTTCGGACGACACTCCGGCGCCATCAGAAACGTTGTCGCTGATGGCCCACCGCGTCCGCAAGAGTCAACGCCGCCGCCGAGGAGTCATGGCTCTCGCAGTTGCCGCTGCTGTTGCTGCCGCCGTCTTCGGGGGGCTCGCCGTAGGCGCAAGAAACGACGTCGGCCCAGCGACGGCCCAGATGACGTTCCAGCCAATGGACCCCGGAACCGACTCCACCACCCTTACTGCGGGTCTGCAGATCGAGGAGAAATCTTGGGGCACGAGGCTCGATTGGAACTGCGACTACGGCGCGGACGCGCCAGACAACTCCGGATACGAGCTCGTGGTCACACAAACGGACAACACCACGCTCACCGTCGCGACGTGGGACGCAGCCGGCTCGCGTGCCGCAGATCTGTCTGCGTCGACAGCCATTCCCAGCCTGAAGATCGCGAGTGTAGAAATCCGCTTGAAGGGATCCACGGTCGCGTTGGCTCGGCTAGACACCTGAGTACCTCGCGAACGAGACGCCCGTTAGACGGTCGTCATCCGGTCGCGTAGAAAGTCAAGGGCGCAGCTACGGCAGCCGTGAAGTATGGATACTCTCTGGCCGAAACGGCCGGAGCAATCATTTCGGAGGGATAAGCCCGTGTATGCAGCTGGTGCAAATGGTTGGTGGCCCATCGCCGTCGCCATCGTCACGATTGTCTTCATCGCCGTGTTGGTCATCCAGCATCGCAAGAAGAAGTAGCTAGACAGGAAAGGTCGGGCCTAGCTTCGGCTAGGCCCGCTTTACAGTTCCGTCAATCCACGAGTCGATGCGTCGCGCGACTTCGTGCCCTCTGCCCGCAGGGCGACGAGACGTTGGCTGCAAAAAGCTCAGCATGAGGGCCAGCACGGGTGTGGAGTGTCCGAAGCCCAGCTCATCCGTCCACTCGAGATATGCGTGCTCTCGCAACAACCTGACGTGCTCCCGATTGATGCGAGTCGTTCGGAACAGGCCACGGATGACAGCTTCGTCGTCAGAAAGAGTGAGGGATAAACGCAGGAGGCGAACAAGTAAGACGATGCACGCGCCTGCCAGAACACCGAACGCGATTTGCCCGGGAAGCCCAGAAATGAAGATGGTCGTGCCCCCGAAAACAACGACCATCCCAGCCGCCAGAAGACCGTAAAACGCTCTTGCCGCTGGGTCTAGGGAGATGATCTCGGGTGCCGGCACGTCCCCAACTATGCGGTACGGCCGCGACTGGCAGACCGACAATGCGCCACATGCGTCGGAATACCCGCACCTCGAATGTGCACCGGGGTCTCTACGTTTCGATTTCAGTGTCCGATAGACGGTCGTTCATCGGGACACCTGTTCGGTCCTGTTTCGGGCGATCGAAGTCAAGTGGCGCCTGGCCTGCGGATTCGCGTATGCCTGTCCCGCAAAAATGCCCGGTGATGGGGGTCTAAACGCTACAGTCGTCAGATGCTCATCGGCTATGCCCGCGTGTCGACCTCGGGACAAGATCTGGCAGCACAACGTGACGGTCTTGCAGCACTCGGTGTTGAAGATCAACACGTGCATGTTGACCATGGGCTCTCGGGCACGACTCGAGCCCGGCCGGGGCTGCGCGAAGCGCTGGCCGCGTGCCGAGCCGGCGACGTCTTGGTGGTCACGAAGCTCGACCGCCTCGCCCGATCACTTCGGGACGCAACCGATATCGCGGACGAGCTGACGAAGAAGGGTGTTGCCCTGAACCTCGGGGGAGCGGTCTACGACCCCACCGACCCAGTGGGCCGGCTCCTCTTCAACGTCCTCGGCATGGTCGCCGAGTTCGAAGCCGACCTCATCCGTGCCCGGACCCGGGAGGGCATGGCGATCGCCAAGGCCGCCGGCAAGCTCCGCGGCCGCAAGCCCAAGCTGACCCCGTCGCGGGAGAAGCACCTGGCGCAGCTGCACCGCACCGGCGAGCACACGACCAGCGAGATCGCGGAGCTGTTCGGCGTCGCCCGGTCCACGGTCTATCGAGCAATCCAGCGCGCTGAGCAGGTGTGACTTAGAGGTGATGGCGGTCTGAGACACTCAGGGCATGGACCCGAGAACCAGCACGGACTATCTCGATTTTCTCTCCGAGCGGCTCAGAGAGTTCATAGGGGCGTTCGACGAGTTCATGACTCACCACGTCGAGAACGTTGGGCCCGGTTCCTTCACGCGAGGACTTGCGCCAGCTGTTTTTCCGAAGGAGGGCGCGGATGAAGAGCGGGTACGAGTACTCACTGCGGATCTAAATCGGCTCGCCGGCTCCCTCATGGACCTGAGCTCGGTAACGGGTGTGCGCATGATGGTGGAAGGCAGGGGCGTCATCGACCCATTCGTCAACTGGGAGCGCATAACCGAGCCAAAGCCTGTGCTTGAGGCATCTACGGTTCGAGGATGTTGCCTCCAGGCTGCAGGGCGACTCGACGGGCTCCGGGCGCGAGCCGACGCCCTGTCCTCGCCAACTATCCAGCCATCACTTCTGCACCCGCTCGTGTGGTCAACAGCACAACGGCTATGGAACGACGGGCACCTGCGCCAGGCTGTATCTGCGGCCGCCGAAGCCGTCAGCGGCCAGATGAAGGAACTGACCAATCGGCGCGATGCGTCGGATACGTCCCTCTGGCAGCAAGCGTTCGCCCAGGACGCCCCGCGAGCCGACAGATTGCGTCTCCGCTGGCCTGGAGATCAGGCCAGTCAAGACGTGAAGACGATGCAGGATGGCCTACGCCAATTCGCACCTGGCGTGAACATGGTGATCCGGAACCCGGCAACACATGCAGATGAGCCGCTGTCGGAACAATCAGCCTTAGAACGACTGGCGACCCTAAGCGTGCTTGCTCACTTCGTGGATCAGTGCGAGGTCGGGCGGCCTCCTGAGTGAGCTCTAGCGAACGGCTACAACAGCGCCGACCTGCACCCAGATGACCTAGACGAGGGGCTTGTACTGTTTCGAAAGCCGATCCCTCAGCGGGTAGTTGTCGTGTGTGGTCGCAAGGGTGCGAGCAGTCGCCGAGCGTTCGTCGCGAGCGTGATGGCGGCTTGCCCTGGCATGCGGGTGATGCGTACCCATCGCGTGGTCAGTAGGAGCAGTGACGTCGTTCCTGCTGCCGTCGTCACGCGGAGGGTGGAGGCGGGAACGCGTTCGGAGCTGCGCCCTGCCGATAGGGACAAGACGTCTCCTGCGGGCCATTCCACAACTAGGCGAGGTCGGAAAAACCCTTGCCAGACCTGGATCTGGGTCGTCGTGACGACGAGGGTGAAGGTTCGGATGGAGAAGGCGTAAGGGATGCCTCGGGCCTGGGCGTAGCTGGTCGGGTTCCATACTCCGTCTGCAATGAGCGCATGCTCGTGACGAGCCGCCAGGGCGTTGCGACGGTGTCTTCTCAGCCCGCCCCAGACGACAAGTACTAGCCCGAGTGCACCCAAGCCGAATAGGAGTGGGGCCGGGTCGCTTTGGCCGGTGATCGCAGCAGTCAGTGTCTTGAACTGAACTGGAAGCGTGACGGTGATGACGATCCAGAGGAGCCAGTCGCCGGCCATGCCACCCGTGGGCGCATCGTCGACGTCCGGTGGGATTGGAACGCTCATCGCCACAGCATGGGTGACACGCAAACGCGTTCGCAAGCTCGGCGTGCAATCCGCGGTTTGCCGTCCCGATAGACGATCGTTGACTGCGAACCATTCCGCTGGGATGCTTCTCGGAACCGACGGAGGTCGTCATGTTCGAGGAACGCGGGTGGTTTTCCGAGGCTGACGCGAGAGCGCTAAGGCCCGCCGACTCGGTGAACGACGTCGATCATCGTGGCGATCCTCCCCAGTCCGAGCACCGGCCTGAACCCGTCCGCCTCCGTCCACTCGATCGCCTGTTGCGCGGCTTTCCTTGGCATGACCGGATTCACCGACTGCGCCATTAGCTACTAACCCGCGTCCGCCCGTTAGCCGATCGATCAGCAGACCGGTAGGACTCGCTACCGGGGCGCTTTGCCAAGACTGATCCAAATGACCGTGCCACCGCCGATTAGGCAGATCGTCGCGATTAGAGGGGGCAACCACGAGACGAAGCCCGTGGCGGCGGCGAAAATCGTAAAGGCGAGGAACAAGATGGCAATGGGTCCAAGAATCCAAGCGAGCATGCGTCTGTACCTGTTCACGGTCGACCCCCAAAAGGTCCCTTCGTCGCTCAGGACGATATCCGTCAGTGACCGCGGTCGCGCGTCGGAAACGACCGTGGTGCCCGATAGACGATCCCCCTACCGCTGGCCTCGGCTAAGCCATTACTCAGGGGTCTGTGCGTGACTCCTTCGAGCTATCCAGGTGTGAACATCGCCGCAACTACGGCTTGTTGGCTAGGAAGCCCCGTAGTCCAATCACGAACAGAGCGCACGAAGGCCCAATGAGCAATAGGCCGACCAACCAGACCGGTAAACCTCGAGTCGTGATGTCCGACCAATCGGGGTTAAAGATGAGCCAGGCCGCGCCAAAAGCCCCGAGCCCCAGACCGAAGACCATCGTCCCGATATTTTGCTTCTCGGTTCGCGGTTCTGATGGCTTTCCCTGCGGCATAGGCCGATCCAACCATGAGGCGTGGGAGCGGTGTCCCGTTAGGCGATCCGTGCCTGGAATGCTTGCGAGGTCGGGTCAGGTTCGTCGTTCCATGCAGATCAGGTCAGGACGCGGGTCCCATGAGGCAACGGCTTGAAAGCCGCGTCGGGAGTAGAGCCTGATCGCGTCATCGCGCCACCTCCACACTGTCAGCCGGAGCGGGCGCTGCTCGTCACGTGTCAGCGCTGCGTTAAGAAGTGCGGATCCTGCGCCAGTTCCGCGAGCAGCTGGATCGACCCACACTCTCTTCAGTTCGTCCGCGTCCTGGTCGCCAAGGACCACAGCGACGCCGACTAGGTGGCCCTGCAACTCAGCCACGTACACGTCGGCAGAGGCATACGCGGAGCAAGGCTCGTCGACCTCATGGCGGTACTTCTCAGGCAATGGCGTCGGACCGTGGGCGCCGTCTAGGTGCTCGGCCTTTTCCCGCTCGGTCTGGATGAGGTAGTCGGCGACGAGCTTTCCTACCTGCGCTGCGTCACTTCCGGTGAGATCCGCACGACGGACGGTCGGCACGAGTTGCTCGGGGGTGGACATGCCACCATCATTTCGTGCCGCGCGGAACAAACGTGCACTGCCCGATAGACGATCGATTAGAGGACGCTCTCGACGGGATCAGGGGGTGTCGGACGCCTGGTGATCGCTGTGCCAGCGGAACTCGGCCATGAATCGAGACAGGATCGGCACACGGATCAGCGCTCGATAGATCGCAAATCCGCTGGCACCACCGAGGGTGTTCCAGATGAAGTCGTTGATGTCCGCCACGTGACCTCCGGAGAACAGCTTCTGCGTGACAAGTTGCAACACCTCGATCGTCAGGCTGACCGCCGCCGCGGTGAGAAGCACTTTCCATCCGGAAGGGCGGCGCATGACGAGTGGGATGAGGATGCCCAGCGGGATGAACACCACCACGTTGGTGAGTGCGTCTCGGAGTTCGTAGTCGTGGAACGGAATCAGCGCCAGTGCCGGCGACCACAACTCGCTGCGCGGGGCCGGGTCGAGGAAAATTGGAAAGACCGTGTTTGCGACGACTCCCGCGGCGTAGATGGCGATAGCGGCCGCGATGGTAGCCCGCGGCCATGTAAATCGCTGTCCTCGTGTCAGGAGAAACAGTTGGGCGGCAAACACGATGATGCCGAAGGGAATGGCAATCGGCAGGGCAGGGACTTCGCCGAACGGGTTGGGAGACATGTTGCGCGAAGCCTAGTGACGCTAAGCCGCTGCGGCGGATTGACGTCGATCGTCCGATAGGGGATCGTCTTTCGAACAGGTCGCATCTATGCTGACGATGTGTCTGCTGCCGAGGTCGTCGAGCTCCTTCGAGAACGACGTGTCGCCCTCGAGGCAGGGCTTTCCGAGGCTGAGTTGCGTCGTGCTGAACGCCGATACGGCGTCCGTTTTGCCCCCGATCACCGCGAGCTCCTCGCCCTCGCGCTTCCCGTGGCTGATGGCTGGTACGACTGGCGGGCGAGGGCAGACAAGCGTGTCCGCGATGCGATCCGAGCGCCTTTCGAGGGCGTCTTGTTCGATGTCGAGAACAACGTCTTCTGGCCGGCGTCGTGGGGTGAACGCCCCGACTCCGTCGAAGCGCGCTTCGAGGTCGTGAAGCAACAGGTCACCACATGGCCGCAGCTCGTACCTCTGTACGGCCACCGTTATCTGCCGGCCGCTCCGTTCGGCCCAGGGGCCCCGGTCTTCTCCGTCGTCCAGACGGATGTCATCATCTTCGGCAGGAACCTGCTCGACTATGCAGCTCGGGAATTCGGCACGACCCGGGTGCTTCCGGAAGGCGACCTGGACACCCGCGGCCTGGAGCCCTGGTCCCTCCTGGAATTTGAAGAAGACGTTCCCTAGGGCCGAACACGATCTGGGGGCAGCGTCCCGATAGACGATCGGGTTCCGGACAGGGTGTTGTTGGCGGAAGCCCCGACACCGCCCGCAGCGGAGTGAGCTTCCCGGACCCGGCCCGGCTCGAACGGGCAACCACCCTCACCAGGCTGCGGGCAGGACGCACCATTACCGGGTGGATGCGCCTTGGGCGGGTTCGCTGTGATGCTAGCGCGAGGGCGACGCCTACATGTCCGGATGGGGATCGTTGGCCGGCCGTGGAAGACATTTGGAGCTTTAGGCGGCTTTATCCAAATGGCCTAAACCTGATTTTAGGTCGAAAAGCCAGGGGCCGAAAGTGTCCCGTTAGACGATCGGCTGCCGGGTCCGTGCTGCACGCGGCTGTCCGTTTCTAAGTGGCTAACAGTGGGTTGAAGTCGTGAGCATTGCTGACTCAGGGGACGTACCAGTGGTCGGACCAGGTCTCGCTCTCGACAATGGGGTCGACGAGTTCGGCGCTGAAGGTTGTGTCGTGCCGGAAGAACGTTCCTACCTTGAGCATTGCTAGGTCGTCGGGCTCAAGCGGCCAGGCGCTGCTGACAAATGTCCAGACCTCGGGGTCATCGGGATAAATGAGGCGAGTGTCTTCGGTGTAATCAATGGACAAGTCCCCGACGAGTCGCGGTGACCCCCAGCTACGCTTCCACCAAGGGCCCTCGAGGTCCCACTCCCAGTAGGGGCTGACGGACAACCATCCGACGATCTTCCCCGGGTACGTCGGGTGGGCCAAGCGGTAGAGCTCAGGACCCGTGCCAGCTGGCAGTGGCAGTTCCGGTCGAAGTCCAGGCCAGAGAAGCATGAGCCGACTCTAGATGAGCGACGTCTTCTCGAATTAGGCCCGGCTGCCGCGCGTTGTGATGGTGCCCGATAGGGGATCGGTCACCGGGTTACTCCTGGCTCGTATCCAGCGGGCACCAACTCCTATGGCTTCGCCCGCGGCCGAGAACAAGGTTGAGTGTCCGGTTCGAGCCCAGGGGTCGAACGGGCTCAGGAGAGCATTCACCAAGGCTTAGACGACAATGATGGCGTCACCGTTCCAGATCTGGAAGCTCTCGTACTGCGCCGAATTGTCAACGGCCTCAAGCGCACGACTGTCTCCGAACTCAATGCGAATCGCATCTTCTGCCAGACGGTAGGCGTTGGTCACACCCATCGACAGCAGCGCAACAACCTCGGCGGCACCAGCCGGAATCTCGTCATAAACGAGAACGCTTCCGGCCTTGTCGATCCGGTAGACCGACTCGATGGACAACCGCACCCGCTCATCGAAACGCAGCTGAAGTTGGAACTGGGTGAAATCTGCGGACTCGAGCCTCTTGCCGGGAAGGAACGACAGGTCGACATCGACGGGGACGCCATACATACGGCGAGGCTAGCTTGCAGCCTGACGTCCTTCACCAGAGCCGGCCAGATGCCCGATAGGGGATCGGCTAACGAGACGAGTTGTGCTGCTTTCGCGCAGCGAGGGAGAACATCATCGGTACGCGTTCGTTGCCGTCGGCAAGCGCGTAACCAGCTGGCGTCTTGACGAGGTTGGGGATGGGCTCCCATGGCATGGCGGTGTATTCGTGGAAGGCCTCGATTTGAAGCCCCGCAGCCAAAATGGAGGTGAAGATATCGTCCAGGGAGTGCGGCCACTCGTACGTGGTTCGGTTCGTGAGAAGGGTGTCGCTCGCGTACGTGGTCCCGGAGTCGAATCGTTGGGCTTCGCCCGCTCCAAAGTATGGCTCGGTGACGACGAGGGCGTTGTCTTCTCGGTCGTATTGGAGGGTCATGACCATGGGGTGTGCCTCATAGAGGAAGAACAGCCCGCCCGGTTTGAGGAGCCGTTCGACCGCGCGCGCCCACGTGGCGAGGTCCGGAAGCCACGCGAGGACCCCGACGGTCGTGTAGACAACGTCGAATTGCCGGCCGAGCTGATCGGGGGCGTCTTCGTTGGATGTTTGGACGAAGGACGCATCGACACCGGCCCGAGCAGCAAGCGAGGCGGCTGCTGCGATCGCGTCACCGGAGAAGTCGGTGCCGACGACTCGTGCCCCGAGCCTGGCGAGACTGATCGAGTCAACCCCTATGTGGCATTGAAGGTGTACGACGTCGAGCCCGGTGAGAGACCTGTCCGGGAGGTGGGGGGCCATGACCTTGGCTTCGAACATGACGCGGTTGGCGGAGGGGTCGTCGGCGAACTCAACCGCCTTGTAGGCGATGAGGTGATCTGAAACTCGTTCGTCCCAGTTAGCCCGGTTGGTCTCGATCTGGTCATGAGTGGACACGGCAACCCCCTAGTGAATGAGCAAAGCCGACCAGGTTCGCAGAACGCTCCGCGGGCCGCAACACGTGCACGGGCGAGGAACGGAAGGTTCGTCCCGGTAGCCGATCGTTGGCCGGCCGCGCAAGAATTTTGGAGGTTTAGGCGGCTTTACCTAAATCGCCTAAATCCGGAGTCGGCGCGAAAAGCCCACGCGCCACAGTGTCCCGATAAACAATTGACTGGTCGCTCGGCCCTAACGCCATCGACATAGCAAGGGTGGGAAGCTAACTTCATGCAGCAGAGGCGTGGCGCAACGACCCTGATCTTCATCGGACTCATTGTGGGTGCCGCCTTCATCGGCGTAGGCACTGCTGGTCTTGTCGCGGCAGTGTCCGGTGCTGCATGGCTCGTCGTCGTCGGGACTCCACTGGCTGTCATCGCTCTTCACCGCTTCTACTTGATGCGGCGTAGGAATGGGCCCTCTGGCGCCCGATAGACGATCGTTCATCGAGCTCAGTTCCGGACTGACCTACCAAGACAGCCGGCGCCCCTGAGCTGCGGGGGAGTGGCTGGCGTCTGCCGGTGGTCGGTGACGGATCGGCTACTGAGAGTGGCCGGGCGATTCGAGCGCGCGTTCTAGGAAGAAGCGCACTTCGCCTGACTCGAGCTCGACTGAGAACACTCGGATGTTTTTGCGCGTCTGGTCCCGGTACAGGGCCCAGCCTGGTTTCCAAGAGCGAGCGATCACCGTGCCGTCTTCAGAGGTCGAGATGATACGGACTCGATCGCCGGGCTTGAAGTGGGAAGCGTTCACGAGCTGATCATGCCGCATGCGGCGGCGCCCGGTAGGGGATCGCCTGCCGGGCTATGCGCCGATGAGGTGAGCTAAAAGCAGGTGGAACGAAGACGGGCACGCGAGGTGGCAGAGCAAGATGAGTGCCATGGCACCCGCAGACCTTCTCCTTGCGATCGGGCTTGTGTGCGTCGTCGTCGCCGTTGGGATGAACGTAGTCACGGCCGCTCGTTTCAGTGGTGGCAAGGCGATGTCGAAAGAGCGTCGCCTCCGCTTCGCTGTGCTCACGGTTTCTATCGCTGTTGTGGGGGTGGTTTGCATGGTCGCTTGGTTCGCGCAGTCTTGATTGCTTTGCCAAGCGGGCACGGGGCCGTCGTGTGCCCGATAGACGATGGTTCAACAGGACGTGACAGGCTGCGGTGATGACTGACTCACCTGTTGCTCGGACAACTCTGATGGATCAGAACCTCGGCGGCGTCACCAGCGTCTCGCACGTGGAGGTGCGCCGAATCTCGATTGCGCCCACGACGACCGGCGGTGCGCACACGCATAACGGGCCGGTTTTCGGAACGATTGAGAGCGGCTCCGTCACTTTCCAGATCGGCACCGGCGCGGAGATCGTCTTGCGGGCTGGTGACGTCTTCTACGAGCCGGCCGGGGTCGTGGTCTCGAAGTTCGATACTGGTGACGAGCCCGTGGTGTTCCTCGGCTACTTCCTCCTCGACGATGGCGCCGTTCCTGAGATCGAGTTCACCTCGTAGGACTGTCCGGTAGGGGATCCGTCGGCGTATCTCTGGATCGGGGGCTGCGCTTAGACGACGAGGGCGGACGCGACTGTCGCAATAATGGCGAGAGCGAGGGCCACTGAAAAGACTCGAATTTGCAGACGCGATTCTCGGGCCGCGGCGGGGTCCAGGTCGCCTTGATCAATGAGCTGGCGAGTGTGTCGGTTTCGTCGTACCGCCATGACGAGGAACACGATGATGGTCGCTGTGGCAGCACCAAGTCCAGCAGTCATGACACGAGCATCCCACGGTGTCTCGAGGCGCTGACTGCGTCCGGTAAACGATCGTCCTGCGGCCGCAGCTGCGTGGACCCGCGGGCTTATTCGCGGCCAGGATGAGGCGATGACAGAGCTGCAGGGCGCCGCCGCGGTCTTCGCGCCCCTGTTCGCGATCTTCGGGGTCTGCTTCATCGTGTTCCACCAGCACATCTCCGATGCCGCTCGCAGGGCCTACGAAGAGCAGGGGCGCCGGATCGGCCCCCAGACCCAGTCACCAGGACTGATGATCGTCGGCGGGATCGGCATGTTGATCATCTCGACGGTCATCGTGCTCTACGCCTTCACCGACGTGTTTCCGCCGCCTCCTCCGCAGTAGCTCTCGTCGGGAGCGCTGTCCGATAGAGGATCGTTGGCCGGCCGCGGAACAGATTTGGAGCTTTAGAAGGCTTTATCCAGATCGCCTAAACCCGACATCAGTGTGAAAAGCCAGTGGCCCAGAATGTCCCGATAGGGGATCGGCCACCGGCCGCGTTGCTTAGTTGGATACCTCTGGTGGGGTTGGATCTTCGTAGGCCTCGTAAGGGAGGGCTCGCAGGTAAAAAGTGACCTTGAGGAGCATGGCGCCGGAGATGGCGCCTGCCCCTACGCCGAGCCAGAAGATCCACATGCCCGTGACCAACGCAGCGAAGACGAGCAATCCGGTGCAGAGGCCGGCCGCGGTCGCACCCAGGTATGTGATCTCACGAGGTATGAACCCCCAAATCTTTCGATCTTCGAGAATCGTCAGGCTCATGGTCGTCTCCTTCTGGGGCGTTCTTAGATGCAACCCTCTCTAAACCAACCGAATTTGCATCCCGTCTGACCTTTTCGTCACACCGGTCGGTGCCCGATAGACGGTCGGCTACCGGGAGGCCGACGGGCTGCCGCGGCGCAAGCCGCAGCGGCCTACGTGAAAAGCGCCAGGGGAAGCGACACCACGAAACACACGGGCGGTACGATCGCGATGCCACCACAGACGCCGGCCCATCGGCCAGTGCGGCCGCCTAGCGCGCCGGCGATGAGCGCGAGCACAATCGAGGCGACCAGCAGGAATGGCACGGCGAACCAGACCATTGAGGTCCACTCTGCGGCGGAGAACCAGAGCCACGAACCCTCGGCGCAGGCCGTGACGAAGCAGACGATGAGGGTCAGCGGGGCGAGCAATCGAGCCCGACCGGTCGGCTCGGACTCGGCGTCGCGGCCGCCTTCCGACCAGGCAGACGAGTCAGCGAGGGAGTGACGGTGGGGGAGCGCTGCCACCTCCGCCTCAGCCCGGCGGAGCAATTCGCGGTCGGCGTCGTTCATGCCCTGACCCTAGCGCCGGCGTGGCCACCGGCCGCGTTAGCACCCTCGAATTTGCCTCGCATCCTCGATGACTCGACTCCAGAGCGTGTCCGATAGGGGATCGG
>Ga0308161_1003777_pt1 | contig 14399 bp, 19 predicted proteins | sample PhyFR2_FD_201034 | JGI IMG/M metagenome (GOLD analysis project Ga0308161, IMG submission 201034) | Phyllosphere microbial communities from UC Gill Tract Community Farm, Albany, California, United States - DLSLF.R2 | ecosystem: Host-associated > Plants > Phyllosphere > Unclassified | place: USA...
GCTCGCCGCCTCCGGCGCCTCGGGTGCGGTGGTCGGCGTCTGGGCGCCGTGGAGCGGGAGCTGGGTCGCCGGCGTGGGCACCCAGGACCCCGGAGCGGGCGCCGAGATCACGACCGACATGGCCTTCCGCGTCTCCGACATGACGAGGCTCATGACGTGCGACGTGCTCTACGGCCTCGCTGACGAGGGCATCGTCGGTCTCGACGACCCGGTGCCCGACCATGTGTCCGGCGTTCCGGACCTGACGGACATCACCCTTCTGGACCTCTGCAACAGCACGAGCGGGCTCGGCTCGTCCGAGGCCATCGCGCAGGCCGCCTGGAAGACCACCCCCGAGCGGGTGTGGGCGCCGCTCGAGCTGGCGTCGTACGGACTCGGCGCACCACGGGCCACCCCGCACACGACCTACACGAACTCCGATGCGGGATACCTGCTGCTCGGGCTCGCTCTCGAGCGTGCGTCGGGGATGACGGCATCCGAGCTCATCTCCGCGTACGTCACCCGACCGCTCGCGCTCTCGAACACCTCGCTGCCGTCGCCCGCGCCGGCGGCGCCCTCCACGGGACCGGTGATGGACGGGCACTACCTCACCCCCGTCGAGGGCGGATACGACTGCGCCGCCCCGGTCGACATCACGACTCTTTCGTCGAGCACCGGCTTCACCGACTCCGGGGTGGTCTCCACGATCGATGACCTCGGCCGCTACATGCAGGCCGAGGCCGCCCAGGTGCTGCGGACGAAGAAGGAGCCCAACCGCTTCGGGTCACCGCTGCCGCAGGCTCCTGACGCCCCGTCCTGGTTCCAGGCGACCGGAGGCGCACTCCTCGTCGGCTCGATGATCGGTCAGTCCGGATGGACGCCCGGGTACCAGACGTCGGCTTTCTCCGACCCCGCGACCGGGTTCACCGTGGCCGTCGTGCTGAACGATTCGACCACCGGTGGCACCACCGCGATGCATCTCGCATGGGAGCTGGCGGCCCTCGCTTCCAAGGCTCCGGCGGCCGAGGGGCAGACGGCACCGGACTTCGGTCTGCCGTTCACCGCCGAGCAGTACCACCAGGAGATCGCGAACGCCGCGCTTCCCTGCGTCGCACCGCCTGAGGGCTGATTCGGACGCACCCGGCCGCTGCGCGACCGGGTCGGGAGAGAGGGCGGCCATGGCCATCATCGACAACGCGATCTACGTCGACGGCGTCCGCACCGAGAATCCGCGCAGCCTGAGCGAGACGTTCGAGGGCATGCGCGAACGCGGCGGGATGAGCTGGATCGGTCTCTATCGTCCGAGCGAGGCGGAGATCCGCGAGGTCGCCGACGAGTTCGGCATCCATGCGCTCGTGGTCGAGGACGCCCTGTCGGGGCACCAGCGCTCGAAGCTCGAACGGTATGGCGACGTCCTCTTCATGGTGCTGCGCTCGGCGCGCTACCTCGATGAGACGGAGGAGGTCGAGTTCGGCGAGATCCACCTGCTCGTGGGACCGGACTTCGTCGTCACGATCCGGCACGCCGAGTCGCCCGACCTCGGTCGCGTGCGCCACCGCCTCGAAGACGACCCCGCGTTGCTGCGCCTCGGTGCAGGGGCGGTGCTCTACGCGATCCTCGACGAGGTCGTCGACGAGTACGCCCCGGTGCTCGCAGGTCTCGAGAACGACATCGACGAGATCGAGGGTCAGCTGTTCGAAGACGGCATCGATGCGACGCAGCGCATCTACGAGCTGGGGCGCGAGGTCATCGACTTCCAGCGCGCGGTGCAGCCGCTCGCCGGGATGCTCGATTCTCTGCTGCGCGGCTCGCCCGAGCACGAGGCCGACGAGGAGCTGCAGCGCTACCTGCGCGATGTGCTCGACCACACCCTGCGCATCTCCGAGCGGGCGAACACGTTCCGCACCGTGCTCGACAACGCCCTGACCGTCGAGTCGACCATCGTCGCGCGTCGGCAGAACGAGGAGATGCGGCGCATGACCGAGCTGAGCATCCGTCAGAACGACGAGGTGAAGAAGATCTCGGGATGGGCCGCGATCCTCTTCGCACCGACCCTCGTCGGCACGGTCTACGGGATGAACTTCGATCACATGCCCGAGCTGCACTGGGTGCTCGGCTACCCGATGGCCATCGGACTCATGCTGGCGATGGGCCTCGGCCTCTACTGGGCGTTCAAGCGCAAGGGCTGGCTGTGACCGCCGAGCGCTGAGTTCGAGAGTCGTGGAATCGCGGTCTGCGTCGAGCTGACCAGACTCGCCGTCGCGTCAGTCGGCCCGTCGGCGCCGGGCTCTTCCTTTCGCGAAGCCGGAGGCCATGACGACGATGAGTACGACGGACACGACGGTGAGCAGTCCGCCCACCCCCGTGACCGTGCGGCCCGGGGTCCCGTGGCCCTCGACCACGGCCGCGCTCGGTTCAGCAGTGCTGTAGATGACCGTGACGCTGCTTCCCAGAGCGGGCTTCTCGTCGGGCGCCCAGTCGGCCCAGACCGAATGCGATGACGTGTCGCCGGCGAAGTACTCGACCCTGAAGTTGTGCGTGGAGGCCTCGGCCCCGTCGTTCACTTCGACCACCGTTCCCGTCGTGCGAGAGCCGCTCGCGACGAGCTCTCGGTCGGCGGCGTTCATCGACGATCCGATCACCAGCAGCACGGGTCCGACGAGCAGGATGGCGACGATCACGATCGTCTGGAACACGGGGTGGTACACGAAGCTCCGGGGCGCGTTGCCGGAGTCGTAGGGCGTCATCACGTGCCCATCTCAGCACAGGTTCGTCGACGAGAGGCTGATGCGGGGTGTCGAGAGGGCAGGGAATCCCGCGCGGCGCGCTCGCGACCGGCTCTCAGTCGTCGGTGTCGACGCCGGGGCCGGGACCCGGTCGCACGGCGGCATCCGGCGCGATGTCGATGCGTGTGGTGCCGTCGTGCTCCGACACCTCGATGCGCGGCGCGGCATCGGCCTCGGTCGCCTCCGGCGCGGCGGTCAGCTGATCGTGCCGCTTCTCTTCGCTGGTCATCTCGTGGTCCGGTTCCGGGGTGCGGTCAGTGGTTGTCATGATTCTCCTCCGTGGTGGTGCGGGTATCGGTGGTGGCGGACGGGGAACCGGTGCGGGCTGCGGCGCGATTCCTGCCCCAGCGTGCGAGCAGGTAGAGGACGCCCCCGACGGCGAGCAGGATGCCGCCGAACAGCCACACGGCGGGGCGCTGCTGGGTGAGCAGCAGGATGCACGACCCGATGCCGAGCACGGGGATGACCGTCCAGATGCGGAAGTGGTCGTGCTCCACCCGATCGCGGCGCAGCACGAGCACCGACACGTTGACGCTGAGGAACACGATCAGCAGCAGAAGCACGACCGTTTCGGCGAGCGTCGCCAGATCGCCGACCAGGGTCAGTCCCATCGCGACGAGGGTGGTGGTGAGAATGGCGACCCACGGGGTCTTGCGCCCGGGCAGCACGCGACCGAGCACCGAGGGCAGCAGGTTCTGCTCGGCCATGCCGTAGGTGAGACGACTCACCATGATCATGGTGAGCAGGGCGCCGTTGGCGACCGCGACCAGGGCGATCAGGCTGAACAGCCAGGAGGGGATGCTGGCCCCCGCCGCCTCGACGACCGAGAGCAGCGGGCCGCTCGACTCCTGCAGGTCCGAGGCGGGCAGCGCGATCGAACTCGCGATGCCGACCAGCACGTAGACCGCACCCGCGGTGAACAGTGCGCCGAAAAGTGCGCGCGGGTACGTGCGGCGCGGGTTCTTCACCTCTTCGATCATGTTGGCCGAGGTCTCGAAGCCCACGAAGGAGTAGTAGGCGATGACGGCTCCGGCGAGCACGGCCATCGCCGCGGGAGTGCCCTCGGGGGTCTGGGTCAGGCGCGAGGCGTCGCCACCACCTCCGGCCACGAACACGCCCACCACGGCGATGACGATCACGAGACCGCTCAGCTCGATCGCCGTCATCACCAGGTTCGCCCCCAGGGACTCCCGGATGCCGCGGGCGTTGAGCGCCGCGACGACGGCGAGGAACACGATCGCGACGGGGATCGTCGGCAGGTCGAAGAAGGTGCCGAGGTAGTCGCCGGCGAAGGCGATCGCGAGGCCAGCGGCGCTGGTCACTCCGGCGGCGAGCATGCTGAACCCGACGAGGAACGACACCACCGGGCTGTGGAAGGCGCGCTCGGCGAAGACGGATGCTCCGCCCGCGCGCGGGTACTTGGTGACGAGCTCGGCGTACGAGCCGGCGGTGAGGAGAGCGAGGAGCAGGGCCAGCAGCAGCGGAGCCCACAGCATCCCGCCGACCTTCTCGGACAGCACGCCCATCAGGGCGTAGATGCCGGCGCCGAGGACATCGCCGAGGATGAAGGCGAAGAGGAGGGGTCCGGTGATGGCGCGGCGAAGCCGGGTGGGCTTCTCCTGCGCGCGGGCGGTGTCGGAGGTCATCCCGGAACACTAGGGAGGAGGCGCGTCCCGGGCGACGGGGTTGACATCGCGCCGACTCGAGTCCTGCGGCATCCCGAAGTCATCCGTACGGGGGATGCCGCGGCGCGCGGCGGCTCATAGCGTGGATGCATGCTGATCGTCGAGGAACTCCACATGCTGTTGCTTCGGCCCGACGGCCGCGTCGAGAGCGCGGTGAGCGGCAACCGCCTCTATGGCGAGGTCGCTGCGGTGCTTGTCGACCTCGCCCTGCACGGGCGCATCTCGTTCTCGCAGGACAGGCATCCGGTCGTCGACATCGTGTCGACCGAACCCACGGGCAACCCGATCCTCGACACCACCCTGCACCGTCTCGTGCCGATGCGAGGCAAACGTCTGCAGTCCCTGGTCGTGTGGCCGAAGCTCGATCCGCTCGAGATCGTCGTCGAGTCGCTCGTCGTGCAGGGAGTCCTCGTGCGCGGGGAGCGCGGATTCTTCGGCTGGGGATCAGCACGCACTCCCGAGTCCGACCCCGCTCGCGAGCAGCTGCTGCGTGCGCGGCTCGCCGCTGTGCTCGCCGGAACCGCCGCCCCGACGCAGGCCGACCTGTCGCTGCTCTCGATCCTGCAGAATCTCAATGCCGCGCATGCGATCCTTCGTGCCGAGTGCGGAGGACTCTCGGCACGCGACCTCAAGAAGAGGATCGAGCAGCTCACCGCGGGGTCGCCGGCCGGGGATGCCGTCGCCAAGGCCGTGAATGATGCGATCGCCGCTGCGATGGTCGCGGTCATGGCATCGACGGTCGTCGTGGCGACGATCACCTGACCCGCTCGGTCGCGGGCTCAGCGCAGCACGGCGACGCGCTCCGCGATCTCGACGACGGCCCGGTTCTCATCGAGAGGATCGACGATCACGCCGGCGACGGCGTCGAGGTCGAGCACCGGGAAGCGCGAGGTCGCTCCGATCTTCTCCTCGCTGCCGAGTGCGAAGGTCTGCGAGCACCGGGCGGAGATGGCCCTCTTGGTGACGGCGTCGTCGAGGTCGCCGGTGGTGAGTCCGTGCACCGGATCGATGCCCGTCACGCCGAGGAAGAAGAGGTCGGCCGCGAGGTGCTGCAGCGCTTCCATGGCCAGCGGTCCGCCGGCGACCATCGAGAATCGTGCGAGCTCGCCCCCGATCATGATGATGCGCGCCGCCGAGTGCTCGGCGGCGGCGAGCGCCACCGCGGGGCTCGGGGTGATGACGGTGAGGTCGGCGCCGTGGGGCAGCATCCGCGCCATCGCGAGAGTGGTGGTGCCGGCGTCGAGCACGATCGTCGATCCCGGCTCGATCAGGGAGACGGCCCGAGACGCCACTCTCTCCTTGCTCGCGGTGGCGAGGGATGAGCGCTGATCGACGGGCCTGTCCGCCGGGGCGATCGGCAGGGCGCCTCCGTAGACGCGCACCAGCTCGCCGGCCTCGGCGAGTTCTCTGAGGTCGCGGCGGATGGAGTCCTCCGAGACCCCGAGGGCCGAGGCGACGTCCTTCGCCACCACCCGACCGTCCGTGCGGAGGATCTCCCGCAGGTGATCCTTGCGCTGTGCGCCCAGCATCCGACCCCGTCCATTCTTGTTATCTCACGAAGTTGCACGTTCTTGCACGGTTAACGTTACAGTCTTCTCCATGACGACACCACTCCTGATCCTGATCGCCGGCCCCTACCGCTCGGGAACCGGCGGCGACCCCGCCCTCATCGCCCGCAATCTCGAGATCCTCGAGCAGGCCGCAGCGCCCATCCACCGGCTCGGACACGTCCCGATGATCGGGGAGTGGGTCGCTCTGCCGATCCTGCGAGGCCTCGACGAGAACTCCGCGACCGACGGCGATGTCATGTACGAGACCGCACATCGACTGCTGCAGCACTGCGACGCCGTCCTCCGTCTGTCCGGTGAGTCCTCGGGTGCCGACAAGGACGTCGAGATCGCACGGGAACGGGGGCTTCCGGTCTTCCGCTCGCTCGACGAGATCCCGGCACTCGGCGCCGCATGACGCGTCGTGCCTGACGGGCGAGCTGACCGCAGCGCGGTCAGGCGCCGGACCGCACCGCGGTCAGGCGTCGAACCGTACCCCGGTCAGGCGTCGAATCGCACCCCGGTCAGCTCCTCGGCCGCCGACCAGAGCGCGGCGCCCACCTCGGCGGAGCGCACCTGCTCGCTGGCTCGCACGCGGGCAGGTGCACCGCGGAACTCGAGCAGGCCTCCCGGGCCCCAGTAGTCGCCCCCGGTCGCATCGGCCGACACCGCCGCGTGCACGATCGGCGCGGCGCCCGCGTCCTTTCCCTGCACGAGCGGTCGACTGAGCCCTGCCAGGGCGCGGGAGAGGCCCGACACCTCGGCGAGACCGGGGCGATGCGGGGTGAGCGGGTCGACCGCGTATCCCGGATGCGCGCACAGTGCGTCGCGCGCGGTCCCTCGCCATCGCCGGTCGAGCTCGAACGCGAACGCCATGAGCGCGGCCTTCGAGCGGCCGTACTGACGCAGCGACGCCCCGGTCCACGGCTGGCCGAGCGTCGCCGGGTCGATCTCTGCGAAACGGTGGGCCAGCGAACCGACGGCCACGACGCGCGCGTCCTCCGCGAGCACCGCGCCGAGCTGCGCGAGCAGGGCGAAGTGGCCGAGGGCGTTCGTCCCGACCATCAGATCCAGCCCGTCGGCGGTGCGCGCGCGGCGGTCGGCCGCCTTGATCCCCGCGTTGCAGATGACCGCATCGAGCCGCTCGTCGACCGACGCCGCGGCCGCTGAGATCCCGTCGAGCGAGCCCAGATCAAGGAGGAGGACGCCGACGTCGGCGCCCTGCGCGTGGGCGCGGATCGACGATGCCGCGACCTCGGCCCGGTCGACCGATCGGCAGCCGAGCAGCACCCTGGCGCCGCGGGCGGCGAGCTGTTCGGCGCACCAGTAGCCGATCCCCGCATTCGCGCCGGTGACGAGGATCGTGCGACCGCCGAGATCGCGGACGGGGGCGGGGGCCGAGGTCATGTCCTCCAACCTAGGCGGCCCTCGAGGGCGGAAAGAAAATTCTTCGACGAATTTGTGACGATCGGCGTGCCCCGCACGTCTTACCTGTGAGCGACCAACCACGCTCCCGGCACGGCCGACAGGTCTCGCAGCCGGAACCACGTGAGACGAAGGAAAAGTCATGGCAACTCAGGATCAGAACACCTCCACCAGCCCCGCCGAGAAGGAGCTGGCCCAGACTTCCGCCGCACCGAAGCCCGCCGCGTCCTCCTCCCGCGTGGACCGCTCGTCGAGCTTCTCGGCATCGCGCATCCCCACCGACGTCGACGCCGCAGGCAAGACGGTCATCGCCGATGGCGTCGTGGCCAAGGTCGCCGGCATCGCCGCCCGTGAGGTCGCGGGCGTCTACGCCCTCGGCGGCGGCGGAGCGCGCGCCTTCGGTGCGATCCGCGACGTGATCAACGCCACCGACCTCGCCCAGGGCGTCAAGGTCGAGGTCGGTGAGACGCAGGCCGCCGCCGACCTGACCATCGTCGTGGAGTACCCCGCCCCGATCCAGGAGGTCGCGAACAACGTCCGCGCCGCCGTCGCGGGTGCGATCAGCCGCCTGGTCGGCCTCGAGGTCGTCGAGGTCAACGTCGAGGTCAACGACGTGCACGTCCCCGGCGACGACAGCACCGAGAACGAGGAGTCGCGCGTCTCATGAGCCCCACCATCACCGGCGCCGTGATCGGCGCCCTGCTCGCTCTCGCCGCACTGGCGTTCGGGTTCTGGGGGTTCCTCCTCGTCGCCCTGTTCGCCGGGATCGGTGCCATCATCGGCCGGATCGCCTCCGGCAAGCTCGACGTCCGCGGCCTCGCGGACGCCTTCACGGGGCGGCGCACCTCCTGATGCGCGTCGACCAGCACTTCGCCCCCGGTGGTGACCCCGTGGGGGTCGCCACCGGTGGGGCCACCGTTCCTGGCCGCGTCGACGTGAGGGAACGCGTCTACCGCACGGTGACCGAACAGGCATCCGCAGTCCTGATCGGTGTGCCGCGCGGCGACGTGAAGGTCGATGTCGCCGAGCATCCGGGCGGCTTCGCCGTCCGCATCGCCACCCCGCTCCCCGTCCCGAATCTCGACGACACCGTCGCGATCGAGCAGGGAGTCCCCGTTCTCGAGAGGGCCCGCCAGCTGCAGGAGCAGTTGCAGACACGGCTGACCGGAATCCTCGGTCGAGACATCACCCGCATCAACCTCACCATCACCGGTGCCACCATCCCAGAGAGGAGTCGAGTGCGATGAGCACCCCCGTACTTCGTCGCGTCGTCCGTCGCGAGACGCATTCGCCGCGCACGGTCGCGATGTTCGTCGCGGTCATCCTCCTGATCCTCGCCCTCGCCTACATCGGGCTCGAGATCGTGCTGAGCCTCGCCGCCCAGCCCGCCCTCCTGCTCGGTCCCGCGGCAGCGGGTGGATGGCTGGTCGGACTGCCGACCGCGCAGCCCGCCGGTCTCGTGATCGCGGGCAGCATCGTGCTGGCCCTGATCGGGATCGTCTTCATCGTGCTGGCCGTCACACCGGGCCGGCTGTCGAAGCACACGCTCGAGGCGGGTGACCGCGCGGTCGTCGTCGACAACGGCGTGATCGCCAGTGCACTGGCCCAGCATCTGTCGGAGCAGACGGGGCTCTCCCGCGAGAGCATCACCGTCGGCGTCGGACATCGGTCCGTGGACGTCACCGTGCGCCCCGGCGCCGGCATCCCGCTCGACAAGAGCGCGGTGCAGTCCGCCGCCGAGGCCGAGCTGACGACGTACCGGCTGACCAGGAGCGTACGCACCCGGGTCCGCATCGAGCGGCCCACCGAGAAGGAGGACGAGCTGTGAACGCCACCAATCGTGCGTTGAACCGCACCCTGCTGCTGATCATCGGCCTGCTGTTCCTCGCTCTCGGAGCCCTCGGCATCGCGGTGATGAGCTGGCCGACCGCCACCGACATCTGGACGTCGGCCGGCAAGGACGCCCGCACCTGGCTCGACCAGGCGATCGCGGCCACGGCCATCGCGGGAGGAAGCCTCTCGTGGGTCGGCATCGGCGCCGTCGCGGCGATCGTCATCGTCGTGGTGCTCCTCATCGCCGCGTTGACCAGCATCTCGGGTCGCCGCTCCAAGACGGTGCTCCGCTCGTCGGGGGCGCAGAACCCGCTCGGCCGGGTCACCGTCACCGAGTCCTTCGTCTCGGATGCGGTGAAGAACTCGCTCGCCGACCGGGCCGACATCCTCTCGACCCATGTCACCGCGAACGACATCCACAGCGAGCCCGTGCTGCACGTGGCGCTGACCCCGCGTCAGAACACCGACCCGCGCGAGCTGGTCGACCACGTCGACCGCCTGCTCGGCAACCTCGCGACCCTCACCGGCCGCGAGACGGCGACCTACGTCTCCATCCACACCGGACTGCGGGCGCGGCTCGCTCACGACCAGCGTCGCCTGACCTGATCCGCTGACGCCCACCCGGCACCCGTCACCACTCGTCACCACGGACCACACGACACCCTGGAAGAAGAGACACCATGCGAAACAAGATCCTCCTCATCGGCGCCGTCGCCTTCGTCGCCTACATCCTGGGCAGCCGGGCGGCGACCGTGCAGATCGACAAGGGCGAGTCCGTGCGGCACCAGCTCGTGCGGATGTGGAACGACCCGAAGGCCAAGAAGGAACGGGCGAAGGCCGCGAAGAAGGCCAAGAAGGCCGCAGAGAAGGCCCTCGACAAGGTGCGCCGCTGATCGGCTGCACCCCTCGACTTATCGTCGGTCGCGAAGAGCACGACGATAAGACGGCGGGAATCCTCCCGTCGTCATCATCACCCTCACGAAAGGAGCTCCTCATGGGACTCGATGACAAGATCAAGAACGCCGCTCAGGACATCGCCGGAAAGGCGAAGGAAGCGATCGGCAACGCGACCGACAACGACAAGCTCGCTGCCGAGGGCAAGGCCGACCAGGTCAAGGCCGACGCGAAGAAGGCCGGCGAGAACGTGAAGGACGCGTTCAAGAACTGACCCTCCACTGACGGGCGGGCGGAGCATTCGTGCTCCGTCCGCCCGTCGCTGCGTGCACGGGGTCGGTCGTGAGACGATGCGGGGATGAGTGCGCGACTGGATGCCGATTCCGAGAGGGAGCTGCGCGAGCTTCGCGCCCGTGCGTACGGTCCCCGTGCCGACATCGCCACAGATCCGATCGCTCTGCGCCGCCTGGAGCAGCTCGAGGCCTCGCGCGCCGCGATACCCGACTCCGGCGTCGTCTCGGTCGACGCCCGTTCCGCGTCCGTCATCGCCGACGGTCGCGTCGAGGACCGAGCGGGCGATGAGCTGCTCGACAGGCTCGGTGACGACTCGCTGTGGGACCACGATCCCGACGCCGCCGACGCGGCCTCCGCCGCCGCCGCCGGTGCCGCCGACGCGGCCGCCGGTCCGGGTTCGGCGGAGCATGGCGCGGGGCGGCCCGCCCGTCTCGGCAGAAAGCACACCGTGCTGTGGGTGTCATCGGTCGTGGCATCCGCTGCCGTGGCCGCTCTCGTGACGTTCGCCGTGATCTCGATGCAGACGGTGTCGACGTCATCGGGCGCGCCGCAGGTCGACACGCTCCGGCTCACGCCCGAGGGGGCGATTCCTCCGAGCTGGTTCGGTGCGGGCTCCGACGTCGCCAGCGCGGAGTTCGCCGGTCTGACGATCTTCGAGACTCCGGGGTGGACGTCGGAGTCGGGGGATCGGGTGTCGGACAACCGCTGCCTCTCGGTCGCCAGGACCAGCGACCTGCCCGAGGAGGGCGAGGATGAGGGGGACTCGTACGTCGGCGGCCCGATCTACGGGACGTGCGGTGTCGCGTCCTTCCCGACCGCGCTCGCCATGCCGTTCAGCGACGAGCTGCCGGACGAGCTGATGGAGCGGTACCCCTCGGGCGTCGCGATCCAGTTCGTGCTCGACGGCGACCGGGTCGGGGTCTTCGTCGATTCGAGCGACGACTAGCGACCGTCGCCCACGGCGCGCTCAGCCGAGGGGATTCTGCTCGAGTTTGCGGACGACGCCGCCCTCGACCAGGCGGTGAGCTGCGGTGTGCGGCTTCCGGGCCGCCTGGTCGACGACCCCGGAGCCGAACTCGGCGGCCAGATCGAGGCGGGGATGGGCCTCGAGAACCTCGCGGAGGAAGGCCTCGGGAAGCGCGTCGGAGCGTGCGCCGGAGATGTCGAGACCGGTCGCGATCTCGAGCAGGTACCCCTCGACGTCGACGGCGGGATCGACCGAGGGCCAGTTGTGCCGCACGATCACCTCGAGCGCACGGGTGCCCCGCCGCTCGTCCCAGCCGGCGCCCCGGGTGAGCGCGACGGCGACATGGCCGCCGGCCTCCTCGTAGGAGCGGAACACGTTGTCGAACTCCGGGGCCAGGCCGATGTCATGCAGCACGGCCGACACGTAGAGCAGCTCGTGGTCGATGTCCTGCCGCCCTTCGATGACGGCGAAGGCCTCGGCCCACAGCCACGAGCGCACCACGTGATTCAGGATCGCGGGGGAGTGGTACTGCGTCGTGAGCGACAGCGCGGCGACCGCCGCGGGCGTACGCGGCGCCTCGAACGAGTCCAGGTGCAGGGGCCGATGCGTCTCGTGCGCGCTCATGCCGGTCAGCGTATCGCTTCGGGACTGCACGGCCTGCACCGCTCGCACGGCCCGCACCGCCCGCACATCTATCTAGAGCGGCGGATCGAGGGCGCCGAGCGCCGCATCCATCTCCTCGGCCATGTGGCGATATCCGATGTCGGAGGGATGCAGGCCGTCTCCCGCCATCCAGCTGTCCTCGGCGCCGGCGTAGTGCCCGTCGAGCCACCGGCTCGCACCGGGGATCCAGTCCGCGTCGATCTCTGCCGCGGCATCCTCGGCCCATCCGATGATCGTCTGCACCGATTCGGGGCGTTCGTCGGTGTACCAGAACGGCTCGACGACGATGATCCTCGCCTCGGGCAGGGCGTCGCGCAGCCGGCTGAGGTCGTCGGTGATGGTCGTGCGGATGAGGTCGGCGCGTCGGTCGTAGCTGAAGTTGTCGTTGAGCCCCATCGTCACGAAGACGATGTCGGGATCCTGTTCGATGACGAGCTCAGGAAGGTCGTTCTCGCCGAAGTCCGAGCGGTGGTTGACGAACCCGAGTCCGTTGACGCTGGGGTTGAACTCCTGCCATCCGCGCTGCTCGCTGATGATCGTCGACCATCGGAGAGCCGGATCGCTCGCCCCCGTGCCCAGCGTGTACGAGTCCCCGTAGAACGCGACGACCGGCCCGTCTCCCGGCGTCGGGGACGCATCCGGCACAGGTCCCGCGCTGCAGGCGGTGAGCCCGAGGGCGAGGGCGGCGAGTGAGGCGAGCGATCGGAAGCGGCGCATGATGGTTGTTCGTCACCGACCTCGGGCCGGATGGCGGCCCTTATGCCGCGGCCTGCCGCACAGTCGGTCGTGTGAGACGCGGGATGAGCGCGGGAGTGCTGTCGCGGTACTCGATGTAGTCGGCGCGGTCGCCCCACTTCTTCTCGGCACGCGCCTCGAGCAGCGGGATGCCGCTCACGCGGGTGAGCAGCAGGATCACGAACAGCGGTGACAGCACGGCCACCCACTGCCATCCGGTGAGCACGGGGGACGCGGTCACGAAGACGCCCACCCAGATCACGATCTCCCCGAAGTAGTTGGGGTGCCGCGAACGCGACCACAGACCGGTGCGGATGAATTCGTCCTTGTTCTTCGGGTCGGCGCGGAACGCGGACTTCTGCGCGTCGGCGACGATCTCGATCACCATGCCGAGCACCCAGACGACGATCCCCACGACGGTGAGCCATCCGATGGGTGCGCGGTTCGCGGCATCCGTGCTGATCGCGATCCAGGCGGCGGCGGCCGTGATCGACACCCAGGCGCCCTGGATGACCCACACCTGCAGGAACCGTACGGGCGAACCCTTGATCTCGTCGAAGCGGCCGTCGGATCCGGCCTTGTGCACGCGCGTGGCGAGGAAGGATCCGAGGCGGACGGCCCACAGGGCCACCATCACCGCGAGGATCCAGCTGCGCGCGTCGGGCAGGGGCGTCAGCAGCACGAGAGCCACCGAGATCGCGAGGAACGTGAGGCTGCCGGTGAGGTCGAAGAAGCGCTCGGTGCGCAGGATCACGGCCGGGATGAAGGCGAGGATCTGGATGCCGTACGCGGCCGCCACCGCGAGCGCGAAGAGTGGGATGCCGCCGAGCATCGCGCCGTTCTGGCTGCCGGCGAGCGCGACGAGCGCCCCGATGAGGAGGGCGACGACGATCGCGACGAGCGAGGCGCGCGACGACTTGGTTTCGGTGGGCGTCGGTGAGGACATGGTGTTCTTCCTGTTTCTCAGAGGTAGAGGTCTTCGACGGTGACGGAGGCGCGATCGAGCACGACGCTCCGCCGGAGTTTCATGGTGGGGGTGACGATCCCGCGGTCCTCGAGGTCGGCGAGGATCACGCTGAACCGGCGCACCTGCTCGCTGCGGGCCACGAGGGCGTTGGCGGCGTCGACGGAGGCCTGCAGTCGCATGCGCAGGGTGGGATCGGTGACCGCGCGGAGGTCGGGCTCGGCCAGGGGCGGGATGTCGGCGCCGTTGGTGCGGGCCCACTCCTGCGTCTGCTCCGGATCGAGCACCAGCAGCGCGGAGAGGTAGGGCTTGCCCTCGCCCACCATCACCGCGTGGGAGATGAGCGGATCCGCCTCGACGGCGCTCTCCCAGCGGGTCGGCACGATCGTCTTGCCGTTGGAGGTGACGATCACGTCTTTGAGCCGTCCGTCGAGGATCAGCCTGCCCTGGTCGTCGAGCCGGCCCAGGTCGCCGGTGCGGAAGAACCCGTCGACGAAGGCGCCCTCGTCGTGGGCGGGATTGCGGTATCCGCCGAAGACGCCGAGGCCCCGGGCGAGCACCTCGCCCTCAGCGCTGATGCGCACCGTGAGGCCGGGGAGCGGTGAGCCCACGCTGCCCGAGGCGATT
>Ga0308161_1003778_pt1 | contig 14394 bp, 9 predicted proteins | sample PhyFR2_FD_201034 | JGI IMG/M metagenome (GOLD analysis project Ga0308161, IMG submission 201034) | Phyllosphere microbial communities from UC Gill Tract Community Farm, Albany, California, United States - DLSLF.R2 | ecosystem: Host-associated > Plants > Phyllosphere > Unclassified | place: USA...
AACCCGCCAGAGGCGGGTTTCTTTAAATTGTGGTGCCCGAACCCGGACAAAAATGCCGGGAGCATTTTTGCCTCGCGCGCCTGCGCGACCCGGAGGGCGAGCCACAGGATGTGGCGAGTATATCGAACCTTCGATAACGGGTTCGCCTCAGCACGCAAAAAACCCGCCAGAGGCGGGTTTCTTTAAATTGTGGTGCCCGAACCCGGAATCGAACCAGGGATTCGTTTCTATAGCAACGAAATCACCTAATAACAGTGAGTTACCTTTATGCTTCAATTCCGAATGTACCACTATTTTGTACCACCCTCAATGCCTTCTGCTCCTTCTTGATACTTTTAACGCGGTATGGCCCACACATGATCAGGCTCCTTGTTTACCAGAGGGGTGACGGGGTATTCTTGCCAGTAATTTAACTCCTTTGGTATCACTCTTCATGACGAATATCTCTTCTTTAGCCAGCCTGATCTGGTCCGTTGCTGACCTGCTGCGTGGCGATTTCAAACAGTCCCAGTATGGTCGCATCATCCTGCCATTTACCGTACTGCGTCGTCTTGAGTGCGTACTCGCTCCTACTAAGGCTCAGGTACTGGCTACGGTCGAAAATACAAAGGCATTGCCGGATCTTGCCCGTGATAAATTACTGCTCAATGCCTCAGGTCAGGCGTTCTATAACACCTCGCCGCTGGAGTTAGGCAAGCTGGGTGAAAACCATGTGGGGGATAACCTTGATGCCTACGTGCGGGCCTTCTCGAAAGATGCCCGTGAGGTCTTCGAGCATTTCAGCTTCGAGGCCAGCATTACCCTGCTTGAAGATGCGGACCTGCTTTATAAAGTCTCCCGTTCCTTTGCCACCGTTGACCTGTCACCTGAGGAGGTCGATAACTACCACATGGGCCTGGTCTTCGAGGAGTTAATCCGTCGGTTTGCGGAAAGCTCTAACGAGACCGCAGGGGAGCACTTTACCCCACGTGATATCGTGCGTCTGACGACTTCTCTGGTGTTCTCTGGCGATGATGATGCTCTGGCTAAACCCGGTGTTGTTCGCTCCATCTATGACCCGACGGCGGGTACAGGTGGTTTCCTGTCCTGCGGGATGGAATACCTGCATGAACTGAACCCGGCTGCTCGCCTGGCGACCTTCGGTCAGGAGCTGAACCCGGAGTCCTACGCTATCTGTAAAGCCGATATGCTGATAAAGGGGCAGGACATCAGCAACATCAAGCTCGGTAACACCCTCTCGGATGACCAGTTACGCTTCAACCGTTTCGATTACTGCCTCTCTAACCCACCATTTGGTGTGGACTGGAAGAAGGTGGAGAAACAGGTACGTGATGAAGCCGACCAGCAGAGATTTAATGGTCGCTTTGGTCCTGGTCTCCCCCGTGTATCTGATGGCTCGCTGTTATTCCTGATGCACCTCATATCGAAGATGCGGCAGCCTGGAACTGACAGTACTGGCTCCCGTATTGGCATTATCCTGAACGGTTCTCCGTTGTTTACCGGTGGTGCAGGAAGTGGTGAAAGTGAAATTCGTCGTTATATTCTGGAAAATGACCTGCTTGATGCTCTTGTCGCACTGCCAACCGATATGTTTTACAACACGGGCATTGCGACTTATATCTGGGTACTGACGAACCACAAACCCGCAGAGCGTAAAGGCAAAGTACTGCTAATTAACGCCAGTGACATGCACTCCCCGATGCGTAAGTCTTTGGGCAGTAAACGTAAGTTTCTGAGCGATGAAGTACTGAAAGAGGTTGTCAGTCTGTACAGCCGTTACGAAGAAAGCCCGATAGCAAAAATCTTCCCGAGTACAGCCTTTGGTTATCGCCGTATTACAGTAGAACGTCCACTGAAACTGGCGTTCTATCCGCATGACACTGAACGACTGGCGAACCTGCAAGAAGACAAAGCCTGGGCGAAACTGGATGGCTCTTTACAGGAAGCTATCCTGGCAGCTCTGGCGAGCTTTACTGATGAAAAATTGCTGTCGCGTGATAAGTTCAAAAAGCAATTCACCAGAGCCTTAGGCGATGTGAAGTTACCTGCTCCGGTATTCAAGGTACTGGTGAATCATCTGGCTGAACAGGATGATGCTGCTGAAGTGTGCAAGACTAAAGGTGAAGCAGAACCGAACCCGGATTTACGCGATAACGAAAACGTGCCGTTAGGTGAAGATATCCACGAGTACTTCAAGCGTGAAGTATTGCCACATGTACCGGATGCGTGGATTGATACCAGCAAAACCGACCCGCTGGATGGTCAGGTAGGGATTGTGGGTTATGAAATCCCGTTTAACCGTCACTTCTACCAGTACCAGCCCCCACGTGATTTAGCGGCGATTGATGCTGACCTCGATGCGGTTGCCCGTGAGATTATGCAACTGCTGGCGGAGGTGCATTCGTGAGCACTATGGAACAAGTGGAAGTGGGGAAATACCAGCCGTATCCTGAATATAAGGATTCTGGGGTTGAGTGGCTTGGTGACATCCCGAGCAATTGGTCTGTTTATTCTTTAAAAAGAAGTGTTACGGGGTGTACAAATGGTATATGGGGAGATGAGCCAAATGGTGAGAATGATCTCATTGTTCTCCGTGTAGCCGACTTCGATCGGAATAAATTACGAATCAGCGATGACAAGTTAACCTATAGGTCAATTTCAGAGAAAGAGAGCCGTTCTCGTCTACTTGCAAAGGGCGACTTACTCATTGAGAAATCTGGTGGGGGTGACAAAACTCTTGTTGGTTGTGTTGTTCTCTTTGATAAAAATTTCGCAGCAGTCACCTCAAATTTCGTCGCAAAAATGAGTGCTCATGATGGATACTATAGCGGATTTCTGAACTATGCATTCAGTCATTTGTATAATGGTCGGATAAACTATCCCTCAATAAAACAAACAACTGGCATTCAAAATTTAGACTCAGAATCTTATTTGATGGAGCGGTTTTGTTTCCCAAGTTATACGGAACAACGCACCATAGCCGCCTTCCTCGACTATGAAACCGCCCGTATCGACAAGCTGATTGCACAACAGCAGCGACTGATCGAGCTGCTCAAAGAAAAGCGGCAGGCGGTGATTTCCCACGCGGTCACCAAAGGTCTGAACCCTGATGCTCCGATGAAGGACTCCGGCGTAGAGTGGCTGGGTGAAGTGCCGGAGCATTGGGTTGTTACATTGCTCAGATATTTTATTACCACGCGTAAAGGAGTGGCATTTAAGGCACAAGATTTTTGTGATGATGGTGTAGCCGTAGTAAAAGCTAGCGATATTAAAGAGTTTTCTTTTAAAGGAGCATCGACCAGTTTACCTGCAATATTTTTATCAGAATATCCTAAGGCTATTTTGCGTTCCGGGAATATTGTATTAAGCACCGTAGGCAGCACTCCAGACGTAAAAAATAGTGCTGTTGGTCAGCTTGGGATGTTACCAGAAGAGTTAGATGGTGCACTACTAAACCAAAATACAGTTGTTTTCGAAGCAAATTCTATTATGTGTGATAATGATTTTTTATTCCTGATTCTGCAGACTCAGGGGTATAGGGATCATCTTGATCTGCATGCTCATGGTACGGCAAACCAAGCCAGTTTAAATGTAACTGACATGTTGAACTTTTCATTACCATTACCACCGCTAAAGGAACAAAGATGCATAGTGGATTTGGTTCGTGGAAAGTTGGATAAACTGAATAGACTAGAGCAGCTAGGTATAGAGGCACAGAAAAAATATCAAGAACGTCGCACAGCCCTGATTTCCACTGCTGTAACAGGTAAGATTGACCTACGTGGCTGGACTGCACCGGTTCAGGAGGGTGCAGCATGAACCTGATCAGCAGATTGCCATGCCAGGTTAGTTGCAGCCAGTACTGTCATTTTGCCTTAGCTATTGCGATGGATGGGATGAGTAATGGATAACAAAGCCCGCGAACGAGCCTTTCAGGACCACATCATTGCTGAACTTGCCAGTACTGGCTGGTTAATCGGTGATTCGGCCCATTACGACAAAGAACGGGCCCTTTACCCGGAAGACCTGATTGGTTTTGTCCAGGAGAGCCAGCCCGAGGGGTGGCAGAAGTTCTGTAAAACGTACAGTGAAAATCCTGAACGTCACCTGTTAGATGCCGCAGTACGTCAACTAAACCGTTCTGAAGGCGGTACGCTGTGGCTGCTGCGTAACCAAATCGAGGACCGTGGGCATCGCCTGAAAGTAGCGAGCTTTAAACCAGACAATGACCTCAATCCAGAGCTACTGACGCGTTATCAGACCAACCGCCTGCGTGTGGTGCCTGAGCTGATATACAGCCCTCATGGTTATGACGGGCGTATCGATCTTACGCTGTTCCTTAACGGTATCCCGGTTGCGACACTGGAGCTGAAATCCTGCTTCAAGCAGTCGCTGGAAAATGCCAAGAAACAGTACCGCTTTGACCGCCAGCTAAAGACGCTGGGTAAAGTCGAACCCCTGCTCAGTTTCCGCCGGGGAGCACTGGTTCACTTCGCAGTGAATCAGTTCGAAGTAGCTATGACGACGAAACTCGCAGGTGAGTCAACCTTTTTCCTCCCCTTCAACAAAGGAACGTCAGAAGGTGGAGCGGGTAATGACCAACCGGAAGTCGGTTATGGTAGTGAGTACCTGTGGAAAGAGATCCTGCAACCGGATAACTTCCTGCGAGTCCTGGCCCGTTATCTGCACCTTGAAGTCAAAATCGAAGAAGACCCACTCGGTAAGCAGAAAAAGAAAGAGACGATGATATTCCCTCGCTACCATCAGTGGGCAGTGGTGCAGAAACTTCTCAGTACTGTCCAGATGGAAGGTCCGGGGCAGAAGTACCTTATCCAGCATTCAGCTGGTTCAGGTAAATCCAACTCCATTGCCTGGCTGACCCATCAGCTCGCCTCGCTTAGTCAGGGCGGGGATAAACTGTTTGATTCGGTTATTGTGGTTACGGACCGTACAGTACTGGATAGTCAGCTTCAGGAAACGATTGGTCAGTTCGACCATGCGTCAGGTGTCGTGAGTCGCATTAATCGTGATGAAGGAGATGGCAGCAAGTCAGCACAACTGACAGAAGCCCTGTCAAAAGGCACCCCCATAATCATCGTCACCATCCAGACCTTCCCTCATGTACTGAAAGCCATTCAGGAATCCACCACACTCAAAAGCTCACGCTTTGCGGTTGTCGCTGATGAAGCCCATTCCAGTCAAAGTGGCAGTACTGCAAGACAGCTACGTGAAGTACTGATGGCTGAGCAGGTGGAAGAGGAAATGTCAGCAGAGGACATGATGAACCTGACGTTGGCGGCTCGTGGTGGCAGTACAAACATCAGTTATTTCGCCTTTACTGCAACCCCCAAGGCTAAGACGCTGGAACTGTTTGGTCGTCCTGATAAGCTGGATATGCCACTGAGTCAGGAGAACAAGCCGAAACCTTTCCATGTGTATTCCATGCGGCAGGCTATCGAAGAAGGCTTTATTCTCGATGTACTGAAAAACTACACCAACTATTCGCTGGCCTATAAGCTCGCCATGCAGTCAGAAACGGACAGTGAAGTAGACTCCAAAAAAGCTCGCACCCGTTTGTCTAAGTGGGTACGTCTGCACCCGCATAATATTGGACAGAAAGTTTCCATTATCATCGAGCATTTCCGTTCTAACGTGATGAATTTACTGGCAGGTCAGGCAAAAGCCATGATCGTGACCAGCAGCCGACTTGAAGCCGTTCGCTATAAGCTGGCTTTCGAGAAGTACGTTAAAGAACAGGGCTACGGGACTATCCGGGCGATGGTGGCATTTTCCGGTGAAATTGAAGAGGAAGGTCAAACATTCAATGAGCGAAACATGAATCCGGATTTGAATGGGCGGGACATGCGTAAGGCATTCGATACCCAAGACTATCAGGTGATGCTGGTGGCGAACAAGTTTCAAACGGGATTTGACCAGCCAAAACTCTGTGCCATGTATGTCGATAAGAAACTCACTGGGGTTGACTGCATCCAGACCCTCTCCCGACTGAACCGCACCTATCCAGGCAAGGACAGTACTTTTGTCCTGGATTTTGTGAATGACCCTCAGGATGTCCTGGAAGAGTTTCAGAAGTACTACGAGACGGCGAAACTTGAAACTGTGTCAGACCCCAATCTGGTATATGACCTGTTCCATAAACTCAAAGGGACGGGCATTTTTACCTGGAGTGAGGTCGAGTCATTCACTGATGCCTACTTCGATCCCAAGCGTGGCGGGGAATCTTTACCTGGGTACATTAAACCCGCCGTGGATCGGTTCAGTAAACGCTACAAGCTCGCCAGTGAAGCGATACGCGAATCCCGCCGGATGCTCAAAGATATTGAGCTGGAAGGTGGTTCAAAGACAGATAAGGTGAATGCTGAACGACGCGTAACCGAAGCCGCAGAAGCCAGAGCGGAACTCGATTTGTTCAAGAAGGACCTGAACAGCTACATCCGCTTCTACGAGTTTGTGTCTCAGATCACGTCATTTGATGACCAGGACCTGGAACGCCTCTGTGTATTCGCCCGCCATTTACTACCGATGCTTCGTCAGGAAGTACTGGAAGAAGACGAGATAGATCTTTCAGCGGTGATCCTGAGCCATTACAGCCTCAGGGCTAAACGAACCCAGGATCTGAAACTGCAAGAAGATGCTCAGGGCTACGGCTTAGAGGGCGTATCGGCAGTGGGCAGTGCTAAAGCCCGTGAGGAAAAGAAAGACTTCCTCTCGCATATTCTGGAACAGCTTAACGATTTGTTCGGTACAGAAGTGACCGATGGTGACAAACTCGACTGGTTGCAGGGTATGGCGAGTAAAATTGCTGAGAACCAGCCGTTAATGGAGCAGGTACGCAACAATTCCCGTGACGCCATTATGTTAGGTGATTTCCCGAAAGCGGTCGATGCTGCTGTGATTGAGCGGATGGATACGCAGAACGGCATGTCGCTGGATTACCTTTCCCGACCGGACGCGGCTAACCGTATCCAGAGCCTGTTGCTGGACATACTGCTCAAGGGACTGGGTGAACATTTATAGTGTATGGCAGGGGGGCCGTGGATTCCCTCCCTTAACACGAAAGGTTGCTTTGACAAACTGAAATGCACTGAAACGAGCACGTCACGGAGGAGGAATACGGAAATTTTAGCCAAATGTTACAGGAAAAGTTACAACGAAACCCTTACGTGGTGAGGCTTCCAGGTCATTCAAACGTTGTAACCTTTCAAACGCCATCCTAAGACATCTATATAGGTAGTCTTACCATATATATTACGAATGGCTTTTTTAAATAAATATTAAATAGGGAGACTATAGATTTCTACAGGCATGTCACTTGGGACGTTTGTACGGTTACAACGTTTATCCCTGACTGGCAGATTGGCACTACAGTGGGAAAGCGGCTGGCAAAAAAGGAGAATGACTCTCCTTTTGGGCTTTCAACTGGCTGCAATCCGATGCACACTCGACACGCTAATCCCTAGCCGCTTCGCGACAGTCGCTTTGGCAATGCCTTGCGAGAGAAGGTACAGCACCTCGTCTCGTTTTTCCATGGCGGTTGGCTTGCGGCCTTTGTAGACACCTTTAGCCTTCGCCAGGGCAATTCCCTCGGCCTGACGCTCAAGCATGATCTCCCGCTCGAACGTGGCGATGGCCCCTATCATGGTCAGCATCAGCTTGCCAGTCGGGGTGGCCGTGTCGATGCCAAGGTTCTGTATCTGTAACGTTACCCCTTTTGAATGAAGCAGATCTGTGATTTCCAGCAAGTGCCGGGTATTCCGGGCAAGTCGATCCAGCTTGGTCACTTTTAGCACGTCCCCGGAGCGGGCGAACTCAAGCATTGCCTGTAGCTGTGGCCTGTCCGTTTTGCTGCCGCTGATTTTTTCCTGAAAAACTTTTTCGCACTCTGTCAGTGCCGTCAGTTGCTGCTCCAGCGACTGTCCTGTTGTTGAGACACGGGCATACCCGATGATTGCCATGATGGCCTCCTGATAGGCTCAAAGACCCTGTAAGAGAAACGTATCAAATCCCGAAAACAAACCCGTGTGACAAGCATTGCCGGGGGTTCTCCGTTTGTCACACGGGCATGGGCTATTTGTGTGGGGTTAACAGTAGATATCTTCGTCGGAGGCATAGCGGGATGCCATTCCCCGGAAGAACACGGTGGCAAAGGTCGTGATTGCCATAATCAGAGCTTCAACGAGTAACGATTTCCAGTTCATGGTTTCACCTCGTAGACGCCTGCCCGATAGTAAGCTGTGAAGTTTCGCTGCCAGAGCTGAAACAGCTCATGGTAGCGTCGAATATCGGTGCATCCGGTTAAGGGCTGAAACCCGATGCCCTGACCAAAGTCGAAATCCAGCGATTTTTCCAGTTCAGGCCAGACACCGAAGTAAGCGAACTCGGTGATGTAATCCAGCGCGTCACCGACCAGGCGGATTTCAACCGGGCGGTAACCACCTTCTGGCGAATAATCCGGTGAGCGGAAGTTGAGGATGCACTCGCCCGGCTTACGGTGCTTCTCCAGTATCCCGATGAAACCACGCTGTAACGGCAGTATGCAGTTCATAGCCAGCCCCTCTCTGCGAACGATACGGTCTGGCCGCCACCGACGACGATGTGATCCAGTACCCGGACTTCAATCAGTTCCATCGCTTCCCTTATACGCCCGGTGATGTTCCTGTCGGCCTCTGACGGCTCGGGATGGCCTGATGGGTGGTTATGGGAGCAGATGACCGCAGCGGCATTCAGGCGAAGCGCTAAGCGGGCTATCTCGCGGGGGTAGACGCTTGTGGACGCGATGCTTCCGTAGAACATTTCCTTATACTGAAGAACCTGATTTTGGGAATCGAGAAAGATGACGGCGAAGACCTCCTGCTCACGATCGCCAAGCTGTAGGGCGAGATAGCTTTCGGTTTCACGCGGTGAACCCATCGATTCGTTACGGTACAGCCGTTGAGTTAACAGTTCTCGGGCTTCATTGATGATGTCGTGCATAGTTTTCTCCTGTGGTTGTATGCACGTTTCTTGTACCGGGGGGGCTGTGGATCGTTGAATGCCGATTAGTGCCGATTTCTGTTGGGTGCTACTGTGGGCGATTTCACTGGCGGGACGCTGATAATGAGGAAACGGAGGACCTCCAGTGCCGATTCTTAAGTCTTTTTCATAAAGTCTACATGAGAGATCTCGTAGAAAAGTTTTACTAATATGCCTGATAATCGGCACTCGCTGGGGTCTGCTTGCTACTTTTATTGGTGTAATGGGGAAAGCGGCGAAGCGGCTTCCGACAGAAATCGGCACGGCTTGATTTAGCCTACAATTCTTTACACTCCTCGATTTGCTGCAAGTAACAACCAAATCGACGAATCCATCATATCCCCTGTCCCTGCTGCTCTTTACAAGCGGTATTTCACCAGGGTAGTCTCTTTCTCGCGGTCCCATTGGATGGTCACACAGTGGCCGGGTACGCAACTGGACTGGCTGTGTCCGATATACAGCTTGGCATTAACCATGCAGTACAATTTCACTGAGCTTAACGCTCTCCCCATCGCAGACGTTTACACTAACGTTACTGGTCTTGGCACCAAACCCTGCGGCACTGACTGTGTCGAACCTGAAGATGAGAGCTGCCCGCTCTGTGGTCATAAGGGTTGTTTCCGCCTGCACACTGACACAAATCAGGCTCATTGTTATTCCTGCGGCGATCATTCAAGTGTAATCGACCTGGTGATGAAGCTTTGCGACCTCTCATCGCCAGTCGAGGCCGCCAGTGCTATCACAAAAATGGAGTTCGAACCGTACACATCGGTGGAGGTCGTCCCGGCAGAACCAGAGCCGGATACCCGTAATCTGGAGCGGCTGACAGAAATCAACGCGGCAACCGCTGAGTATTACCACCGAAATCTGCTCGGTAAGATGGATGCACTCGTATATCAGACGGTAACGCGGGGTCATAACGTTAAAACGTTGATGGCGACTAAGGTCGGATATGCTGATGGCGGGCTTGTAGCGGCGCTACGTGAGCGTTTCAGCGATGAGGAAATTCTGGAGACAGGTATGGTCCGCCTCCAGAATAGTCGCCTGGTAGATTTCGCACCTGCCGGGGTGTATGCCTACCCGCATTTCGTTGATGGAAAAATTGCCCGTTTCACCTTCAAAGATCCCGCTGGTAATTTTAAGTTCCAGCAGCCTAAACGTTACTGGTTACCCGGTGCATTCTGGTACGGACTGGAATCACTGGAGCGCCCTGGAGCCATCGCCCTGGTCGAGGGAGAGAATGACCGTCTGGCGTTAATGGAAGTCTATGACGGTCCGGTACTGGCTTCTATTGGCTCTGTCAGCCGCGAGCAGGTGGAGTTTATCGAATCGCTGGGCCGTGAAGTGATCACCTTCTTCGACCATGACGATGCCGGTGACCGCTATCGCCAGAAATTCGATGCTCAACACATTATCGTTCCAGTGCGGGGCAGTGATATTGACAGCTACCTCCGTGGCGGTGGCGACTTCATGAGTCTTTTGGCTACTTTCACGCCGAAGTTTGAGGTCATCGCTCCTCTGGCAGCCGGGGCCTGCGGGTCTGAAAGCTTCAATGATACCGGGAATGCTAACCGGATGGCCCGTCTCTACGGACCCAGCCTGCGGTATATCGGGGAAACCGATACGTTTATCCATTGGCTGGATCACTGCTGGGTTCCTGCCGGGGTACAGATCCTGGAATACGCCAAACAGACTGCTACTACTGTGCTTGCTGAAGGCCAGGCAATGCTCGCTTCGGACGACGAGAATATCCGTAAACGAGGAGCCGACCAGGTTGCCTATGCTAATCGCCTGCACAATCTTTCTCTGATGAAGGCGATGATTGAGCTACTAAAGCCGAAGGTTGAGGTTCGCACGGTGGAACTGGATGCTGACCCGATGCTTGTTCGCGTCAAAAACGGAGTGATTGAACTTAAGACGCAGCGCTACCGTGAAAATCGCCGTCAGGACCTGATTACCAGTGTCTGCCCGGTGGAGTACGACCCGAGAGCGGTCTGTCCGGCGTGGGAGCGGTTCATAGCGGAGATCACCTGCGGGGATGCACAACTGGCTGCTTTTCTGAAGCGCCTCGTGGGCTATATGCTAACGGGCCGGACCGATGAACAGCTTCTGTTTTTCTTCTACGGTCATGGTAGCAACGGTAAATCGACGTTTATCCAGGTCATTCAGACCCTGATGGGCACCTACGCGACGCAGATTAACAGTGATGTGCTGATGGCTAACCGCAGCGTCGGCGGTCCGAACGCATCTCTCGCCAAATTGCCCGGTAAACGCCTGGTCGTTGCCAATGAATTACCCGAAGGTGGTCGCTTCGATGACATGCTCATTAAGTCGATGACCGGGGGCGATACGCTTGTTGCCCGTCAGGTGTATGGAAAGCATGAAATTGAGTTCACCGCTCAGTTCTCGCTGGTGATTATCGGCAACCATAAGCCCGTCATCCACGATATGTCACACGGAATGTGGCGTCGTATGTGCCTCATCCCTTTCGCGGCTCAGTTCTCGGCGGAACAGGCGGACCCGACGCTTCCGGCTCGTCTGCTGGCTGAACTGCCTGGCATCCTTAACTGGGCACTGGAGGGGGTCGCAGAGTGGCAGGAGCACGGCCTCAAGCGCTCCCTCCCGGCCGCAGTAGTCAAGGCTAACGACGATTACCGCGAAGAGAGCGACCTGCTGGGTGAGTTCCTGAGCGGCTGTATCCTCCAGCCTGACGCATATACTCCGGCGACGGCACTCTACCAGGCATTCCAGACTTTTGCCTGCGAGGGCAATGAATGGCGTATGACCCAGCGTGTCTTTAACAAAAAGATGGCTGAACGTGGTTTCACCAAGCTTCGTCGTGACAGTAAGGCCGGTTTCCGTGGGATTGCTCTCACTGCCGACATGCCACGTGTGTTTGATTCAGTGAAGCTGACCGTGTAGTGCCGTTTGTTCCTCTCTGCTGACCCATAATGCTGTCAGGGAGGGCATACTAGAGAATGAACAGTAGCTTAGTGCCGATTATTCAGCATATTAGTAAACTCTTTCTGTGAGATCTTTCATGGTGACTTTATGAAAATAGCTAAATAAACGGCACGCTAAGGTGCAGTATCCGCCTTATTCGTTGCCCTGACGGTGATATCGCCCAGCGACACCCCGGCACGAATCGGCACTAACAGGAGATTTCCATGAATTACTTACGATTGATTCTCGACCACGAGAAGCGTGCCACTGGCTATAACTGTGCGATTGATACTGAGCTGGATGAACTCCCGGCAGCCATCACCGAAGCCATCTACAAGTATGTGAAGGACTACCGGGGCGGTCTCACCCATGACCGGGCAGATTTCATCATGCGTGACCTCCTGTGGCTCCTGAGCGGCTATGACGTCAAGGCTATCGTTACCGACCATACTCAGCGTGAAACACAGGTTTATCCATTCTGATTTACCGGGCACGGATGCCCGGATTGTCTGGTAAAAGTAAGTTAAGTGCGGCTCCACTGAAGATTCAGCCTTGGAATTTGCTCGATGACGCTACGCTGGGCCTGTACGCTTGTTTCACCATAACCGTGACTGGCCTTCGCTCTGTCAGATGAATTTTCGTTATGTCCGAGAATGCTGTCCTGGATTTCCTCGCGAATGTTCAGATCTCGGCATAGCGTAACGAGCGTATGGCGGAAGCTGTGGGTCGGCTTGATGCCCTGCCGCGTCAGGCCGTGTTCCCGAATGTAGTTCCCCCACCAGCGACCGTAGTTGTATGAAAATTTCCGGTTCACTTCGGACTTATCGGCAAAGAGCTGATTGGTGCTGGACTGCACGAAATCAAGGAAGCCCAGCTCAATCAGGTGGCTATGTATCGGGAACTGGCGTGTGTTACCCATCTTGATCGACTGGCCTTCACCCATTGTCAGCCTGAAGCAGGGTGTACCGTCCACCTCCACGATGTCACCCTTACGGAGTTGGGCGATTTCTTCAACGCGGGCACCGCAGTAGTACAGAATTATTGGTATCCAGTACGCCATAGTTCCATACGGCGTTTCTTCACCGTGGAAGACGGGTAGAGAGAAGATACGGCTGATTTCATCGCGACTGAAAGACCTGACGACTGCCGGGCCAGCGACGACCTTACGTTTCTTCAGCTTGCCTAACGGGTTCTCAGTTAGCTTGCCGTCCTCTACCGCGACGCGAAAGACCGACGACAGCTCTTTAAGCATATTTTCAACGCGGACAGGGCTGATTTTTTCACCTTCAACGTCTACCTGCTTGTGTAGTGGCAGTAGCCGTACCGCCTTAGAAGGACGGGAAGGGAGCTTTTCGAGCAGGTTACGGAAGTCGGCGAGGTCAGTAACGGTGATCTCCTCTGCGGGCTTCTTACCGATAAACTCTATGAAACGGTTAGCCGATGTTGTATAGGCGATAATCCGGCTCTCAGCCCGCAGTGGTTCATGACGCTGAACGTGTTCTTTATAGCGTTCGAACAGATCTGCGAAGGTGAGAGTTTCGGGTCTTTCTGCGGGGAGGGCATCCAGACCTTTGTTTCTGGCGTAGAGCCGGGGGCGAAGATTCAGAAGGTAAGCATTCGTCAGGTCACTGCGTCGTTCAGCCAGTCGCCATGCCAGACGGATTCGCCAGACCGGGGTGAGAACGACAGGCGTGTATTCCAGAGCTTCATCCAGCTCTGCGGCCATCAGTTTGCAGATGGATTCGTCACGTTCTGCCTGCCATGTTTCTGACTTGTAGCTGGGCTTGCGTTCGCGATCTTCCAGCCAGTCGTGAATGATGTCGTTTTCAGGGGAGTGAGCCTGCACTGTTTTGCCTTTAAACTCATCCTCAACGAGGTATCGCTCCCGGATTAGCTCGTCATTCTGCATGGTACGTGAAGCCCATACACCAGCGATCATCTCGATATCGGCATCAGTTAAGGATTCTTCTGCTTCAAGCTGCTTTTCTGCCAGCCTGAGCATCATGTCGATCTGAATGATTTTTGCGGGTGCTCGTTCTCTGGCCTCCCTCACGTCTTTGGTATCAAGGGTAAACTTGATCTCACGTTTATTGAGGATGCCTTGCAGGTGTTTGGGGACGGCCTTACGGATGAGGTAAACGCCGAAACGGTTCTTTGTTGGCTGTATCATAATGCCCATTTTGTACCACCTTTCTGTACCACCGGGAAGCGGGGCCGGAGGAAATTAAAAAGAGGTAACTACTGGTAAACCAACAAGTTGTTGACTCAGAAAGCAAAAACCCCCGCCGAAGCGAGGGTTCTAAATGAGTGGTGCCCGAACCCGGAATCGAACCAGGGACACGGGGATTTTCAATCCCCTGCTCTACCGACTGAGCTATTCGGGCAACGGGGCGCATTAAACCGTAAAGGCCGCGGGTC
>Ga0308161_1003780_pt1 | contig 14387 bp, 9 predicted proteins | sample PhyFR2_FD_201034 | JGI IMG/M metagenome (GOLD analysis project Ga0308161, IMG submission 201034) | Phyllosphere microbial communities from UC Gill Tract Community Farm, Albany, California, United States - DLSLF.R2 | ecosystem: Host-associated > Plants > Phyllosphere > Unclassified | place: USA...
TTAATCATCTGCTCTATGATTTTATCGTATAAGCCATCATCTTCTATAAGGAGCACAGTATTATTCTTTTTATGAATAATCAAATAATCTTCGCTCATTTTTTCTAGAAAATATTCATTAGTCTCCCATAAATATTTATATGATCTAAGTTCCATATTATCACCTTCACTTTTATTTATATGAACCATCTTTGTAAAATCTCCTTTAGCCAATCGGTCTCCTACAGAAAGTTCTTGACCTGTCACATAATCTGTTCCTGTAAAGACTTCCTGCACACCTTTTACCGTTCCTAAAATAGAAACAGCATCTGCTAAGAAACTGCCACTCAGAACATCTCGGTTAATAGAGCGTTTAATTTCAAAACTTGATAGTACTTTTATACACTTAGAGATTACTAAAAACATTACAGTCGTAAGTATAGATGATTTTTTTTAATATATTAGGATGCTGTTCTTTATCTAATTCCGTATATAGTAATAGCTCGTTTAAGTTAACTTAAGGCAATAAAAAAGCTTTGACGGGCTTAAGCCTATCAAAGCTTTTTTTAAAGATTCAAATGTCATTTTATCTAGAAAAACCCCATTTTCCTTAATCACACACCTTGCTAGTCTTTGAGCTGCTCTATCGAAGTAAAACTGATTTGAATGATTTACGTTATCAATCGGTTCCAATTCAGAGAACATTCTGGTTTCTTTATTTAATTGAATTTTCCCCATAATATTTTTATTAGGACCAAATCTGTAAATTACAATCAGCTCATCTTCATACTCTTTAAAAAGTAAAACAAAAGCTCCCATCTAGTAATCACCTCTAATCTATTTCCCATGGACGACCTGATTTAACAGCAGCATCATGAGCAGTTTCATAATCAGTCTTAAATATACCTTCAAATCTTGACTCAAATAATTCATGATTCAATAAATCAATATCTTTTTTAGTATAATTTCCTTGTTGTAATCTAATCCAAGCCTGAGCAATCTCATAATCTGAATGAAATCTTCTATATCCACGAAATAAGGGTAATAAAAACAAGTCAATTATGGTTTCACCTCCCCATAATTGACTTGTTAAAGTAAAGAAACAACATTATTGGGTTATAAAATTTGAAGCTTACATACTTATACCAAAACTAAAAAATCTTTATGAAAAGATTTTAGAAATTATTGGTTGCATGATGGATTCATTTGCAATCAACAAAATACTACTCATATAATTTAAATCTTCGTTTAATTTCACATAATCGAGATTCAACTATATCCGTATCATCAGAATGCCTTAATAAATATGCTTGGCTTGCTTCTTTGAGATAAACATAGAAAGCATGGTAATTCAATACGAGAGTTACATCTTCATCAACTGCAGGCTGATCAAAAAAATAACAAACTCCATCTTCTCCGAAGTACCCTTCTTCCCATTCCTCTAGTTCACCTGCAAATAAACACCAGATATGCTCATTACCAAAGCCCTGTCCTTTACAATACTTTTCCAAAGCTTTGATAAAGTTACTATCTCCGATAGCAAAATAGTAAAGATTTATTAACTTATTTACAGAATTATTTTCATTTGGCATACTTTTTCCTCCCTACTTCAACTAAAATGAAGGATGAAAATTTGTAATATTACCATTATTATCAAGATATCCTGTGAACCTAAGTCCATTAGATGAATATCCATTCACTAATCTACCATTGATCACACCATTATTCATAGCTTCTTTTCCCCATGCAATAATTTGTTCATTCGAAACTACGCTAGGATCATAGACTGTCTTTGGTTGAGAAATATTTTTATATTGCTCAGGCACTACCCTCAATTCCCTATCTAATGCAGGAAGTCTATACTCTATTTCGTAAATTCCAGTAACTTTAGGATGTATAGTTCTTGAGACAATGATATCGTCTAGATTCCAGCCTTGATCAGCAAGTATTTTTTCAAAGCTTTGCAAATTGTGTCCTCCAACAACTCCCTTATTCCCTTTTCTAACAATACCTTGAGCGTTGATTATATGATCTTCAAAATTAGACAAGTATTTAAAACTATTTTTATTCTTAGCTACTCTGGCTATAACCCAACTACCGCCATCAATTGCTCCCTTAGTTAAGGCTTTCCCTGCAATCTTGCCTCCAGGTACCCAACTTAAGAGAACTCCTCCTCCATTAGCTACTCGATCTGCAACTGATAATTGATCTCCTGTGACATAGTTGACTCCGGTAAATATTTCTTGCAGTCCTTTGAGTGTACCTAATCCTGGCACAGCATCCGCTAAGAAACTTCCAACCGTTTTCAACATCTCGTCACTATCCGCACTCAATCCAAACGGATCGATATACGAAATCGGATTCCCATTTACATAGGCATAGCGGTTCATGGTCAATTCATCATCAATACTTCCACTCAGAACATCTAGGTTCACGAAACGTTTGATCTCTGGATTGTAATACGTTTTTCATCTCGTGCACCTCTCGTTTGGATCAGTTATAGCTTCATCGCATCCTAAAGATTCAACATAGATGTCTTTAATGGTTTATACGTACAGTATGATTAGAAAATCATTAAATAAAAAGAAATCTTGAAAGAAATAATCTTTCAAGATTTCTTTTTTCGAACCCAACCGTTATAATTCTACTGGTTGTCCATTTTGACCTAACATCCCCATTACTTTACGATCTCGATCCGATACAATTAACGTGTAATCTTCAAACAAAAAAGGGTTAGGTGGTAAATCTACTGTTACTCGCCATGCTGGTCGGATATCATCATTTTCTCTATTGTTTTCATCTCTTTTGAACGTATATCCTTCATCAAAATATAATCTTTCGATTTGTTCACTTACGATCCCTTCCTCTTTATTTTCTTCATGATATTTTTTAGCAATTGCTATTGCTTCTTCTGGTGTTAATACAGTCTCTATCATAATTTCATTCACTCGACGATGATGTTTGGGAAACTCTTTTCTTTTAAATTCTAAATGTTCTTGAAATTCCTTGTCCGACATTTTTCTATACTCGTATGAAGGCATTGTTATTACTCCTCTTTAATTAATTTTTTTCTTAAATCGTCAATATATTCTGTCGAGTGATCTAACGATGCATCATCAAATATTTTTTTATTTTGCATCACTCTTGAATAGACATATTCTTCTCGCTCTAATCGACTAAGATTCATATACGCATCTTTCCCTATCGCTAACCACTGCTCTGCATGATATAAATTAATTAAGCTCGGATTTTTCTTAATCCAGATTTCTCCATTGCTATAATCGAATCCTGCTTCATATTTCCCTGTAAGAACTTTTCCTTTTTTATCTACCTTTATAGTAATACCAGCTTGTCCCCAGCATTGTTTAAACTGTCTAATTTCTTTTGTAAGAGCCAATGTTTCTTTTCTACTATTTTGTAGCCTTTGTACATTTCTATAATCTATGCTCTCATTTAAAACTTCATCAGCACTATTTTTTTACTAAATTTAATAACAAGCTAACTATGGCCATTAATAGCACTTTTAATTGCTTTTTTTACTAACAAAATTTTCATACTACACTAGTTATCTAGTCTCTCACAGACATCTTCTGACCTGTTTTATAATCCATTCTCGAAAGACTTCATAAATATCTTTTAAGTATAAAATTTAGTGCAATTTATAATAACTATTTTTTAATAAAATAACCATTCATCAATAATTTCATTAATGAATGGTTATTTTATTCTCAATCTGTATTTAATTATAATTCAATGATCATTTCTCGAAAAATTTATTACCATATTCAATAAGAATTTCAAAGTCATTATTAGGACAAAAAATACCGGGATGTTTGCCACTATTTTTGCCATAAAAAATTAAATATTCTCCACATTTGGGACAAGGTATTTTCTCTCCACTCATTACCTTTTTTCGCAATAAATACATCTCTTCAATTTCTTCTAAAATTTCTTCTTTACTTCTTTTAGTCACAGTAATCAACTCCTCTTTAGCGATAAGGTAATTCAGGATAAGTGGCTTTAACCATTTCAATAATCTCTCTGATTTGTTTAACAGATAATTCATTATAATTGTGCTTAGAACCCCTCATAAAAGCTATGATCTCAGCTCTCTGAGTACCCTTAATCTTTAAACCAGCATGTGTAACTTCATGAATAATAATTTGAGCAGTTAAATTTAAAGATTGTGTATTTTTGATATATGCGATAGCTGTGTTACCAAATGCTTCTCCATATATATCTTCAAAAGGCTCTGTATAAGAAAGATTAACCTCAACATTATTTTTTTGAATAATATCAATAGTTTCTTTTCCTATAGAAGTTTTTCTTAATTCTCTATATATATTTTTCGGCTTAATTTGTTGGCCCATGATAGATCCAGAACCAGCTATAAAAAGTTCTGAAGGTTTAGCATAAGATGATTTTTCTTTTATTAGCTTCTCAACAAGCCAATTACCACCATCAATAGCACCTTTAGTCGCTGTCTTCCCAACCACTTTCCCGCCAGGGACAAAGCTAATTAGCGTGCCTACTCCAGTAGCAACTCGGTCTCCTACAGAAAGTTCTTGACCTGTCACATAATCCGTTCCCGTAAAGACTTCCTGTACACCTTTTACCGTTCCCAAAATAGGAACAGCATCTGCTAAGAAACTCCCTGCTGTTCTCAACATCTCGTCACTATCCGCACTCAATCCAAATGGATCGATATACGAAATCGGATTCCCATTCACATATGCATATCGGTTCATGGTTAGTCCATCGTCGATACTTCCGCTTAGAACATCTCGGTTCACGAAACGCTTGATTTCTGGATTGTAGTACCTTGCTCGCATCTGGTACAACCCGTTCGGATCGGTCATGACTCCGTCGCGTCCGTTGTATTGGAACGGTTGCTCGGTGGTTCCTTCGTGTCCTAACGATTCACCATAGGTACCGTAGCTGTACGTATCGGTGAGTTGTCCCTTAGCATCGGTTAACGCTAGTGTACTTCCTCGACGGTCGTAATGGTAGCTTTGGTACGCTCCATTCGCATCTTGGCGTCCGATCAAGCCATTACCGTACACATACCATGCGGTTGGTTTGCCGGATGCATCGGTTTCCATCAACACTTGAGACAACACAGCTTCGGGATTGATCACATATTTCGTGGTCGTTCCGTTAGCGGTCATCGACGTACGATGATTTTCGTGATCGTATCCGTATTGTACTCCACCGGCTTCTACCAGACGGTTACGTGCATCGAAGGTATAGTTTTGCATCTGTCCAGCAAGTGGACCGACCAGCATATTTCCTTCGGCATCATATTTCACCGCTTCACCATTGACCGTAGCTAGACGATTGTCTGCACTGTACGTCATAGTCATATCGCCTGTACCATATACATCTGCGGTTACACTGGCTGGCTGTGTGTATACATCGGTTTGAACATCGGATGATACATTGTCTGTGGTTTGTGGTAATCCTTCGCTTTGAATCATCACATCTTCAAGCGATGGAGATAATCCAGGGCCATAGACATCGGCTGTAACAGTATTCAGATCGGCATTGATATCGCCACCGTCTTCATTCGTCACTTGTCCAACCTGATCATACGTGTAATTGTATTCATATAATACCGTTCCATCGGCTTGCAAGTCTTTCAATGTTAATACTTGTCCTGCGGCATCATACGTACGAACTTCTTTCGTTCCATCTGGACGGGTTGTCGATAATAAGCGACTATTCGCATCATACGTATAAGAAGTTTGGCGTCCTGCCCAGTCTGTTACTGTCGACAATCGACCATTGGCTTGATACGTATAGGATACTTTTTTGCCATCTGGATACGTCAGTCCTGTTAATTGTCCTGCGGCATCGTACGCATACGAAATGCTCTGTCCATCTCCATTGGTGAACGATTCAACACGGTTCAATTTGTCATAGTTACGTACTAATACTTCGCCATTACTACCTTTAACCGAAGTGATATTTCCATTAGCATCGTAGTCATATGATACACTACCCGCTTCATCGGTAAATTGGCTCAAATTCCCTGCGGCATCGTAGCTATATTTACTGTTGCGACCATTTTTATCGGTATCGCTACCTAGTAATCCTACATTGTTGTACGTGTAGCTATGGTTGCCCCCTGCTTCATCTTGTTCTGAAGTCAGACGTCCAAGCAGATCGTACTGATATTTGGCACGATTACCATTGGCATCTACCATTTGAGTAATCTGGCTAAACGCATCGATTGTCTGCGATGTACTGCCTTGAATCGCATCTTTAACCGATGTTAATTGGTTTTTACGATCATATCCATAGGTCGTTGTGCGTTTTAACGGATCGACCGATTGGGTTAACTGATTGAGATCGTTGTATGTGCTTGTATACGTATAGCCTAGCGCATCTGTCATTTTGACCGGATTACCTGCGGTATCGTATTCGACTGTATACATTTTGTGATTGAGTGCATCATACGCTTCGATTGGACGACCTAATGTATCGTATGCATATTTCACCGTTGCGCCTGCGGCATTCGTTTCTGTCATCAGACGACCTGCGGCATCATACGTAAATGAACTCTTACGACCTAACGGATCAGTGACAGCTGTCATATTGCCTTCGCTATCATAAGTGATCGAAAGTGTTCCACCCAGTGCATTACGAACCGCTGTTAATTGTCCATTAGCATCATAGGTGTAGCTTGTCGCATTACCACGTGCATCAGTAACACTTGCTAGATTGTCTTGACGATCATACGTGTAGCTGATTTTATTTTTGAGTGGATCAATCATACTGATTAATTGATCATTATCATTATAAACAGCTTGTGAAAGGTTACCTTCTGCATCGCTTTGAGTCGTCATGCGACCTGCGGCATCGTAACCCACTTTCATAATCTCGCCTGTAGAAGCAGTCACCGTATCTAATTTATAGCCATTATAGCTATAGATCGTCTTCCCGCCACGCGGATCGGTTGCTGCTGTTAACATGCCTTTGTCATTGTACTCATACGATACTTTATAACCTTCGGTATCGGTTGTACTGAGCAGACGACTATTGGCATCATACGTGCTTGTAATGCTATTGCCATCAGGTCCTGTTGCTTTGAGCAAATTCCCTTTGGCATCGTAGGTCAAAGTCATCGATAGACCGGATGGATCTGTATTCTTGGTCAAATTCCCTTTGCTATCGTATTCGAACTTCGCTGTCTGACCTAGCGCATTCGTAATACTGATACGATTGCCTTGAGCATCATAGGTGTAGCTTGTTTTACTGCTATTGCCATCTTGAACTTCAACCAATTGATAATTGATATTATGCACACGTTTTTGAATATCACCGTTGCGATCTGTAATCGTCGTCGTGAGCATTCCGTCTGCATTGCTATAAGCAAATGTTGTTGGTTGATGTACAGTGATTCCATCATTCTGACGCAGTATTCTGCCTTTGCTATCGTACGCATTTGAGAATACAAGCTTGCCATCTAATGAACCTGTCACAATCTGATTATTTTTGTTATACGTATATTCTGTTTTGTGGCTTCCTGGATCGGTAAGTGTAATCAATCGACCGGTATCATCATAAGTAAATGTAGATGTACGACCCGCTTGATCGGCAACTGTCGCTACTTTACCGATAGCGTTGTAAGTGATGACTAACTTCGCTCCACTGGTCGGTTCCGTCACAGATAGTAACTTACCTGAACTATCATACTGCATCGTCATTGTAATGCCGCCACGTTCACCCATTGATTGCAGTGTTCCGTTAGCAGCGAAAATATAATGTGTTCCATCATAACGGGTCAATGTGTATGTGCCGTTTGCATTTTTTTGCAATTGGTCATTACGTACTGCACGTTCAACAGGAGTGTAGGTAGCTTTATCACTATTTAGCATAAAGTTATTGGTACGGAAAGCATTCCAATATACCGTCATCTGACCTGTTGTATTGTTTTTACTCAAACGCATTTCAAAATTATGACTCCATCCTTTACCAAGACCCGCATTACCTTGTAAAAGAGCATAATACTGAGCTTGGAAAGGAATATCGACTGTTCCATGAGCAACCATCATCGTTTTATTGATAATTTGTGCTCCTGTAGAAGTGTCAACAGGATCTGCATAATACGTCTGTTGATCATAATCGGCTGGATCGATGGTTCCTACAGAAGGATTCACTACTGGCGGTACAGGAACTGGAGTCGTTGTTGTGACTTCCATTTTGAAAGAACCATATGGACTATAAAGTTCATATGTGGTTGTACCCGTATTACGAATCACAGTCGTATTGCCTGCTCCGATCGTAACTGTACCTGAACCTGTTTGTTCTTCCCCTTGCTCTGTCCAGTAACTAAACTTACTACCTACATTAAGTGCACGCGCATGATCGTGTACATTGGTTGCTTTGACCATCGTATTCGGTGCTAATGTGTAAAGTGATAGTGCCGGAGTGTCCTGATCTTGGAAATTAAAATGATCTTTATTTCCATTAACCAGTGTATTGGACGCTTGTTGCCCTGTAAGAATCGCATAACCACCTGCTGGAACAGATACCGAATTACCGGTTGTTTTGCGATCATACTGAACAGGTTTGCCTGAAGCATCATATACGGCCACATCGTACTTACCATCTACAGATAATGTAGCTGAACTGCTTGATGTATTGGTCGCTTTCATCGTCTGATCCATCGTCAATGTTTTGACTAACAGATCATCGCCTTGTGTCACTTTGATCGCTTCTGTCGGTGCATAGACTGTAATAGGTGCTACATCTACATTCGTTACAACCAGACGTGATGAAGCAGGAACGTCGTGATAACTAGCTGTTGTTCCTGTACTCGAAATGGTGAGTTTGCCATTCGCATTGTACAGTTGGTAACTATGATTACCTGCTAATTTAACAAAAAAGTTGCCTGGCGAAATATTACGGATTGAATAGCTTTCGCCGACTTCAAGCGTTTTGATCGTTACAGGTTTACCGCTCACTGTTGTCATTTTGTAGGCATCGTACGAACCTTGAACCGTTACATTAGCTGTACCTGATGCTGCAACAACAATACGATCTCCTTTGGTCATCGCTTGCGAAAGCAGTTCGTCCCAACCGTACTCACGCACTTCTTTATTGGCTTTGTACTGTGCGTAATCATACGGATTACCATTGAAATATAAAAACATTTGATTCAGTGCATTTTGTTCAAATGCTATAGACTCATTCGTAGATAACGTTTTGGTAAAAGTAACTGGATTACTTCGGTCCGCTAACTGGAACGACTCGAAAGGACCATATACCACATTGTAGATCGTATCACTATTTTGAATGGCTATTTTGGCCTTAGGATCTAGTGTTTGTGAAGGTGTTCCACTTAATCCATGACTATATTGTTTTAGTGCACCCGTACTATCATACGTTGCCATATCATAGATTTGCTCGATAATTAATCGAGAAGGAATACTATCTATATTGGTCGCTTCTAGACTTTGAGCGGGTGCTAATGCTTTTTTCATCAACGCTGGGTTCGTACGATTAGCGATCTTAAACGCATCATAAGAGCCTTCAATCATTACAGAATGCGCTGTTGGCGCTGTAATCGCAATGCGCTCTCCATGCTCTAGAAGTTCAACTCCACCCGATACTGCTCGTCCTAATCCATCGACTCCACCAGTTGCATCTCGTTTGACATAGTCGTAGATATTATCTACAGCGTTGAGATACACGTTAAACGATTTGGATGGTTGTGTATTGGTAATATCTACATTCTCATCGGTATTCAGTACCTTCTGGAATGTGACGGGATTGGTACGCGGTATTACTTTAAATGTGTCATACGCTCCGTATACCAAACCGGGAGTTGCATCTACATTTTGTACAGCGACACGTTCACCTGTCGCTACCACTTGTACAGCCGAACCAGTATGGTTACGACCATATTCACTTAATACATCATTTGAAAATAAAGCAGAATCATAATTGACCGTCAGACGTACTTGCCCTGACTTAGTACCTGTATATTGAGCTTCGATACTTTCACGCTTCGATAATACTTCTTCAAACAAAGCAGGATTCGTACGTGCTTGTATCGTGAATGCATCATAAGGCCCTTCTACTGTTAAATCTGTTGAAATCACATTGGTGACCGACATACGATTAGATGTCAGCAGGCTTTTGGAAGAACTGGTTTCTTTTCTTCCCATTTCGATCGATTGCCCTGCTTGATACTCTGCAAAATCATACGTTCCATTAGGATAAATGAAGAATGTTTTGCTTGTTTTATTCGTGAAGTCTAGACTTTGTTTTGTAGATAATGTTTTCTTGAATGTGACTGGATTGGTACGGTCTTTACCTGTAAATAATTCAAAAGCCGCATATGCATCAATTGTTTTTACATCCGTATTCATGACAGCTAAGCGTTGATTAGGATCTACAGAACGGTACGTTGTAGTGGTACCACGATAATAGCTGTTAGGCTGATCTGTTGTATCATAATCCATCAAGTCATGTTTACCTGTAAAATAAACCGTTTCATTGGCTTTATCTTTGTTAATAAACTCGGCACTCTGATTAATAGCTAATTGCTTCACCAGTAGTGCAGGATCGCTACTCGATTGAGCTGTTGTTACATCATAAGGACTCAAAATAACAAGTTGACTGCTTCCAGCATTCGTTAGCGTCACTCGTTCTCCATTATAAAAAGGTAATGATTTGGCGACACGATCATGATCTAGTGAGCGTAATGTATCATCTGCACGATAACTCGCTTGATCATATATTCCATCCGTAAACATACTGAACAGCGCCGGACTGGTGTTTGTTAATTTCGCACTTTGTCCTGCATTGAGATAACCTTTGTATAAAGCAGGTTCAGCCCGACTGCTGATATCAAATGCGTCATAAGGACCGGATACCGTCATCGCTTGATTACCACTATTGGTGGTGATCATTTTCTCATCTTTGCTAATCAGATGTCTTGCACTTACGATCGGATTAGACAGCATAGTGGTGTTGCCCACTTGCATTGATATAGAATGAATAATTAGAGGTGTTGATTGTTTTTAATGTTTCGCCTACATTCAGTACACGATTAAACGTGACAGGTTGCGTACGAGCAGTCGCTACAAATGCTTCATAAGGAGCATGGATACTTGTGTTTGTATTGCTGCTACTTGTATTGGTAATAGCTACTTTTTCACCTGGATCAGGATAAATATTTGAAGATTTCACTACAGGTGCATACTCATTAATGCCTGCACTATCATACAGAGCATAATCAAATTCACCAGATACAAATAGTCCTGTTTTGGTAGGCGATACGTTTTTGATTTCTACCGAATGGCCTGGAGAAATATCTTGATCCAATAAAGCAGGGTTAGCTGAATCGGATATCACTGAATTCAATTTAGGAATCTTAATCTTAATTGATTGTGTATTAAAAGCAGGATTGGTAATCACAACATAGTTACCATTTCCCATAATGTAGTTAGCACTTGTATTTAAAATATCGTAACTATCTACAGCGCCATTGGATTTGTACTCTGCAATCTGGAAACCATTGCCTATATCATCGGTTAACAGTTTCATGGTATCGCCAGAGTTGTTCAGCACTTTAATACTTTTGCCGGGTGCTAACGTTTTGGTAATCATCGGCGGTTCAACTTGGGTTGTGGTATAGAATGCAGGAGATGCACCTGTAACCAACATAGAAGCATCGCTAGGATTAGTCAAAACGATACTTTGCCCTGCTTTAACATATTTAGTTGGAGTCTTGGTTACTCCTGATGAAGCCAGTGTTCCATCCTCATCAAAGATTGAAAATTCATAATTATCTGTGCCGTCAATATACACATAGAAGTTTTTGGTCGTATTATTAGTTGCTTGTACAGAACCACCTTTAGTTAGATTGTATCTGAAATCAGCTGTTGAACTAGTTCCAGTAATATCTATCGGAATGGTTGGACCTACAATTTCGAATGCTACATTGTCACGGTTAGTAACAAGAATAGTGCCACCCTTTTCGACAACTTCTCCTCCACCCGTATCTTTACGAGTGAAAGAAGAAACAATCAATTCTCCATCTGCACTATAATGAATATTCGAGTTAATACCACCAATATCAACCGATAAAGAGTAGTCTAAATTACTATTTTTTACATAAGCGCTAGCTCCCGGTTGTACAGAATATCGAGTCAGTGCTTTAAAAATTTGAGACGAGAGTTGAAATGTTTTACTTTTCATATCTATTGTCATATTAGAAGATGAATTATTCGTTATTCGCACGGTCTGATTAATAGATAAAGTAATTGGAACATATGCTGTTTTAGTATAGAAACCAGATACATCTCCGCTTGCTAAGTACTTTACATAATCATAATTGGTACCTGTCACATAAATAGTTGCAGAGGAAGAAGCTGTATATGTAAAATCCATTGTTCTTCCAGGACCTAATGTATATACGCCGGTCTCCGCAGAAGCAGAATTCATTTTGAACCCTGCGACTACAGCAAATAAAACAACAAACAATAAGGCTAACCGTAGATATTTATTTTTCATTAACGGTTATCCCCCTGTGATGTCTGTTCAAATGTACGATCAGCAAATCCGGCTTGTGCTGTACCATTTGATTTGAGCAGAACAATCTGCAAATGAACACGGGCTTTGACCGCTTGTGCTGGAGCTTTTAAGTTGGCACCGTACGTATGCCAGTCTGTATTTTGCTTGAGGTTCAAAATGTTGTTGTAATGCACTAATTTATTATTTTTATCATAATAATTAATGATGACTTGCACGACAGCATCTTTTACATTTCGGGTCTGTACCCAGCCATTATAAGAGTAAGCTTGCCCTGCTTTCACAGAAATATCACGGTAAATATTCGCAGCGCCTGTACGTTTAGACGATACTTCGATCCATTGTGTGTTCATCATAAAAGAAGAGGAATGGTATACATCGCTTGCTACGGTAGTGTCGCCATACACATTATGTACAACTGATTGAGGTATTGTGGTGGTTGTAGGTGCGTATACATCTTCTGTTGCTGTACGATAACTCGCTTTGATTCCTTTTGTGGCATAAGCTGTCCAACCTGTCATCACATTGGACGTTTGGCGTAATGACTTACTGCTAGTACTGGATTTGATACTTAATATATTTCCACCTTGATCATACGTATATGTGGTTTGCTTGCCATCTTTAGTAACTGAAGTGACTCGACCTAGATCATCATATTGATATTCTGCTGCATACATTAGTGGAGCTGTAAGTAACATACTCATCATACTTATGGCTATCATTGTGCTAATCTTTCTCATTTTTTTCGCTTCTCTCCCTTTTGAATATCTGTAACTCATACAACTTAGTTAGCATATTTTGCACGGTGACTACTTCTTTATTCACCCTCCCTTTGTTAATGACAATCTTCTTTAGATTTATTATATCTTTTCCTTAAAAAGAATAGACCTTACTATCTAATCAATATATGGCAATTCAGTCAACAATATTATGGAAAATAACCGTAAATTTTCTGTAAAATATGTTATACCATCATTTTATATTTCACAGTCTTAATTAGTTGTTACAATAAAAGTATGTAGCCAATAAAAAAAGCCGTCTTTTTTGACTCAGACGGCTTATCTATTTTATTGATCTTGCATCGCTTTAGCCGCAATATCACTACGCTGATGCTTACCTTCAAATGTAATCTTTTCAGCGTGTTCATACGCTTTGGCACGTGCTGTTGCAATATCTGTTCCTAAGCCTACAACACCCAGTACACGTCCGCCATTGGTCACCACTTCACCATCTGTGCTTAATGCTGTACCTGCATGAAATACCAGTGCTTGCTCATCTGTATGTTCTAGCCCACTAATCGGCAATCCTTTAGCATAAGCAGCAGGATAACCTCCCGAAGCAAGGATTACACATACAGCGGCTTGCTCACTCCACTGGATCTCAATATCGGCAAGTGTACCATTTACCGTCGCTAGGAAAATCTCTAGCAGATCACTTTGTAGACGTGGTAAGACCACTTGCGTCTCAGGATCACCAAAGCGTGCATTGAATTCAATCGTTTTGGGCGTGCCATCTGGTGAGATCATCAATCCTGCAAATAATACTCCGCTAAATGAACGACCTTCGGCAACCATCGCTTTGGCAGTTGGAACAATAATCGTCTCTATTGCTTCATCAATAATACTTTGTTGGATATGTGGTAACGGCGAATAGGTTCCCATTCCACCTGTATTCGGACCTAGATCGTTATCATATGCAGGCTTGTGATCTTGCGCCGCCGCCATAGGACGAACCGTTTCTCCATCAACAAAAGCTAAGATCGACATTTCTTGTCCAGCCAAAAATTCTTCAATCACTACTTTACTGCCTGCTTCACCAAATACTTTATCTTGCATAATCGACTGTAACGCATCGACCGCTTCG
>Ga0308161_1003784_pt1 | contig 14377 bp, 14 predicted proteins | sample PhyFR2_FD_201034 | JGI IMG/M metagenome (GOLD analysis project Ga0308161, IMG submission 201034) | Phyllosphere microbial communities from UC Gill Tract Community Farm, Albany, California, United States - DLSLF.R2 | ecosystem: Host-associated > Plants > Phyllosphere > Unclassified | place: USA...
TGCCCAAGCCTAAAGAAGGCCGCTGGATCAACATCGGTCGCCTCGACATCAACACCACCGGCTTGCTGATGTTCACCACCGACGGTGAACTGGCCAACCGCCTGATGCACCCGTCCTACGAGATGGACCGTGAATACGCGGTACGTGTCCGTGGCGAAGTCGATGACGAGATGATCGAGCGCTTGAAAGCTGGCGTCGTCCTCGAAGACGGCCCGGCCAAGTTCACCGACATCAAGCAGGCTCCAGGTGGCGAAGGTTTCAACCACTGGTACCACTGCGTGGTAATGGAAGGCCGTAACCGTGAAGTACGTCGCCTGTGGGAATCCCAGGGCCTGGTGGTCAGCCGCCTGAAGCGCGTGCGTTTTGGTCCGGTGTTCCTGAACTCCGACCTGCCGATGGGCCGCTGGCGCGAAATGAGTCAGTACGAAGTCGACATCCTCAGCGCCGAAGTGGGCCTGACACCGGTCGCCATGCCGCAGATGAACGCCAAGAGCAAAGACAAGCTTGAGCGTATGCAGCGTAAATCGTCGCGTCCTGTGGCACGTACCGAGCGTGTGGCGCGTACCGTACGCCCGGCACTGGATGCCCCGGCGACCGGCGGGCGTATCTCCCGTCAGCCGCATATCGAAGGTGAGCGCCGCCCAACGGCCCCATCGCGTCAGGAAGGCGAGCGCGCACCGCGTACCCCGCGTCCTGCGCCGGCCGGTGGTCGCAGCAACCGTGGCGAGGGGGATCGCCCAGCCGACAACGCCAGCACCAAGCGCCCGGCCAAGCCAGCGGCGAACAAGCGCCCCGGCCCGAAACTGGTTGCCGACGAGCCGTCGGGCAAGCGCCGTGGCGCTCCGGCCGGTTCGGGCCAGCGCCCTGGGTTTGGTCGCAAGAAGCCGCAGTGATGTAAGGCTGCAATGCAGTCAACGGTGGGAGGGGCTTGCCCCCTCCCACCATTGGATCTCCGGTGTTTTCGAGCCCTTTGCTCAGAAGGCAAAGGTGCCATCGAATACCGGCTTGTCATCCAGGGCCAACACCCCGCTGGCAAAGATCAGATCCAGGTGATGGCTGCCTTTCTGCCCACCGCCCAAGCCCAGGTGCAAGCCGCAATGGCGCTCCTCGAACCCGGCGTTACGCGCATATAAATCCTTCACCCCTTCATTGGTACCAATCCCCAGTTCTTCCACGCGGCGATTGGAGGGGTTGGCATTCAAGTACTTGTTGAAGTCTTCCACCAGCCCCGGCACATCGCTGGCGATGCTGCAGACGGTCGAGTTCTCGATCCACAACTCAAGCGGTGATTGCAGCACGCCGTATTTGCGCGCAAACGGGATGGTGCTGAGAAAAGTGCCGACAAACCGAACCTGGCCGTTGATGGCTTCGCTGTGGGTGGCGATCTCGCCGGGGGCCAGGTCGTGGTTGCCGACGCCATTGATATTGGTCCACTTCCTGATGCTGCTCAGCGGCGCCTCAAGGCGCGAGCCATGTTTGTCGGTAAAGCTAAGCACATTGGCCTGGGCCATGCGCCGGATCAGCGTGGCGTTGAGATCGGCGATACGCTGCGGCTCGACGCTGAAGGTGTCGTAGAAGTAATCGCCGTAATCCTTGAACAGCAGGGACTTTTTCCAGTGTTCAGCCATTACACCCTGCAAGGCGCGGATAAAGTCCGGGCCTTCGGCGCGTGGGTTGGGCAGGGTCGAGGAATCGTAGAGAAACAGGTACAGGTCACAGGTTTCGATGGCGTGGGCCAAGGTGTCGCTGGCGGTCAGGTCCAGGCGCTGTACCTGGAAGTTGAAGCGGGCGGCGCTGCTGTGGATGATGGCCTGGGCAATGGCGTCGTAGCGCTCGGTATGGCCCAGCAGCACGGTGGGGCAGTGCAAGCCGCTGAGCGCCGGGTGGTGGGCGAGGTAGTAGAGAAAGTGTTCGACGGCGCGGGCCTTGTCCATGACGTGTGTCCTTGTGTGCCTTGGGAAAGGGGCAGGCGCCGTGCACAGCGCCTGCCGGATACCTGCCGTTTAGAACGGCCACATCGCGGTGCCGAACGGCACCACGGCATCGGCTTGCATCATTTCAACGGCGGCCTCGTGGGTCGGCGCTTCAAACCAGTCGTCGAGTTGCAGTTCGGTTTCCAGGTCGTTTTCCAGTGCTTGCATGGTGTATCTCCTAGAGGACGGTGTTTGAGAACGGCCTGCCAACGGGCTTCGCTGGCAAGTGGAATGAACCTAGGAGAGGCTGTTACTTAATGCAAAATATTTATTGACACGGTTTCATTTGGATTTTTTCTTCTGTTTTTTTAGCAAGCATTTTTTCTGAGGAAAAACAGTGAGCTGGCAGCATCTTTCTTACGGAAGTTTCTGATCGCCAATTTTCCCCAAGATCACAGCTGTAACGCAGATTTTCCGCGATGTAACGATTAGTTTACGAGTAAGCAGCGGCGTTATTGGCCGACTCAAAGGTGTAAGGAATCCCTGACAGATCGTCGCATGCACCGTTCGGGGGCGGGCGTAAGCTGTCGAGCGGTGTACAATGCGCCGCGTTTTACTGTGACCCCCTTTGCGTAACCCGCAAAAGGCCAAGACCTTGGGGTTTGCCGACCCTGATCACTCCGCCCGGCCACGAGCCTGGTGGGTTCGATTTCGTCACAGATAAAAACAAACAGGTGACGCATGACCGTTAGAAAGACGCTGTACTCCTGGTGCCTGCGCTGGGGTTTGAGCGGCGCTGCTTGAGTCTGGATTCAAGGCAGCAACCTGCATTCAATATCCTCAAACCTTGCGTGAGACCCTTTTCATGAGTGGACCCCATTCCTCTTCAGGCGAGCTGAAACGCGGCCTGAAAAATCGGCATATCCAGTTGATCGCCCTCGGTGGCGCCATCGGCACCGGCTTGTTCCTCGGCTCGGCCGGGGTGCTCAAGTCCGCCGGCCCGTCGATGATCCTGGGCTATGCGATCTGCGGCTTCATTGCCTTCATGATCATGCGCCAGCTCGGCGAAATGATCGTAGAAGAGCCGGTTGCCGGTTCCTTCAGCCACTTTGCCCACAAGTACTGGGGCGGTTTCGCCGGCTTCCTGTCGGGTTGGAACTGCTGGATTCTGTACATTCTGGTGGGCATGTCCGAGCTGACCGCCGTGGGCAAATACGTGCACTACTGGTGGCCGGAGATCCCGACCTGGGTCTCGGCGGCGGCGTTCTTCGTATTGATCAACCTGATCAACCTGGCCAACGTCAAAGTCTTTGGCGAGGCTGAATTCTGGTTCGCCATCATCAAGGTCGTGGCCATCGTCGGCATGATCGCATTGGGCAGCTACCTGCTGGTCAGCGGCAGCGGCGGCCCGCAAGCCTCGGTGAGCAACCTGTGGGAACACGGCGGCTTCTTCCCCCATGGCGTGGGCGGCTTGGTGATGGCCATGGCGATCATCATGTTTTCCTTCGGTGGCCTGGAAATGCTCGGCTTCACCGCCGCCGAAGCCGACCAGCCACGCACCGTGATCCCCAAGGCCATCAACCAGGTGATCTACCGCATCCTGATCTTCTACATCGGCGCCCTGGTGGTGCTGTTGTCGCTGACGCCTTGGGACAGCCTGCTGGCGACCCTCAATGCGTCCGGCGATGCCTATAGCGGCAGCCCGTTCGTGCAGGTGTTCTCGATGCTGGGCAGCAACACCGCTGCACACATCCTCAACTTTGTGGTCCTGACCGCAGCGTTGTCGGTCTACAACAGCGGCACCTACTGCAACAGCCGCATGCTGCTGGGCATGGCCGAGCAGGGCGACGCGCCCAAGGCCCTGGCCAAGATTGATAAACGCGGCGTGCCGGTGCGTTCGATCCTCGCCTCGGCGGCAGTGACCCTGGTGGCGGTGCTGATGAACTACTTCATCCCGCAACACGCGCTGGAACTGCTGATGTCGCTGGTCGTGGCCACGCTGGTGATCAACTGGGCGATGATCAGTTTTTCCCACTTCAAGTTCCGCCAGCACATGAACCGCACCGGCCAGGTGCCTTTGTTCAAGGCGCTGTGGTACCCGTACGGCAACTATGTGTGCCTGGCGTTCGTGGTGTTTATCCTGGTGATCATGCTGATGATTCCGGGGATCCAGGTGTCGGTGTATGCGATCCCGGTGTGGGTGGCGTTTATGGCGGTGTGTTACTGGATCAAGAACAAGCGCAGTGCTGAAGCCGCGTTGAACACCGCGAGTGCGGCGTTGAAGTAAACAGACGCACACCCACAGAAAACCCCGCACCCTGTATTCCCTTATCGGGAACTCAGGGCGTGGGGTTTTTGAATTTTGAAGTCGTCAACTTTTTGAAATCACACCGCTCATGTATTCATTCAAGTCGCGAAAGTCCTTAACGTTCCAGGCATGCGGTGCGACCTTCACCCCATTCTCGCGCAGCGTTTTTGGGATCAGGTCTCCATTCGGGCGAAGTATGACCGAAGACACAATAACGCCCGGATAAGCCGCCAGCCGTTTTTTGAAGGCAGGCGTTGTAAGGTCAGGTGTAGGTGGGTTGCTTTTCTTGGCCAACGGTCCCGTTGCCTTGAGATCTGGCCCGTGGCACATGGCGCATCGCTGTGAATAGAGGTTTTTGCCATTGGCATTTTCTGCAAAGGACAGTGACGTTTGAATGAGTGATAAGGTGCCGAGCAAAGTGATCAATAGTATTTTCATTTTCATGCGTCCTTGTTGTTGATGTTGTCGTCCGAATTGGGCTTGTCCGTTGCCTAAGGTTTTTGATTGATGCTGGTAATTTCCAACAATGTGCACCTGCCCGACGCCGAGATCGAGCTGACCGCCATTCGCGCCCAGGGCGCCGGCGGGCAGAACGTCAACAAGGTGTCGAGCGCGGTGCACCTGCGCTTTGATATTCCCGCGTCGTCGTTGCCGGAGTTCTACAAGGAGCGCTTGCTGGCGCTGCGCGACAGCCGCATCACCAGCGAAGGGGTGCTGATCCTCAAGGCCCAGCAATACCGCACCCAGGAACAGAACCGCGCCGACGCGCTGGAGCGCCTGGTGGAGTTGATCCTCAGCGCCACCAAGGTGGAGAAGAAGCGCCGTCCGACCAAGCCGACCCTGGGTTCGAAAAAACGCCGTCTCGAATCCAAGACCAAGCGCGGCAGCATCAAGGCCGGGCGCGGCAAGGTCGACTTTTAGTCGCCGCGCGCCTCGCGGGCCTTGGGTGCCTGACGGTACAGGTACAGGCTCAGCAGCAGCCCGCCGAGGGCGGCGAGAGCGGCGAACAGGAAGATCGAGGCAAAGCCGAAGCCAGCCGCCACGGCCCCGGCCAAAGGGCCGGTGATGCCCAGGGACAAGTCAATAAACAGCGAGTAGGCCCCCACGGCCGAGCCTCGGCTGGACGCGGGCACCAGGTTGACGGCCTCCACGCCAAGCGCCGGGAACACCAGGGAAAAGCCAAAGCCGCTCAACGCCGCGCCAGCCAGTGCCAGGTTGGCGTCCGGCGCCAGCCACAGCAACAGCAAGCCGAGAATCTCTACCGACAGGCAGGCAATCGCCACGCGAAAGCCGCCGATGCGGTTGATCAAATTGCCGAACAACAGGCGCGCACCGATAAAGCTGGCGCCGAACAGGCTCAGGGCCCACACCGCGTTATCCCAGTGCTGGGTGGTGTAATACAAGGTGATAAAGGTGGCGATGGTGCCAAAGCCGATGGAGCCCAACGCCAGCGCGCAGCCGTGGGGCAGTACGCGGCCCAGCACGTTCATGAACGGCAGGCGCACGCCGGCCACAATCGGCGCGGCGACCTTGTTCCAGGCCAGCAGCAGGCCGACGATGGCCAGCAGGATAATGCTGACGCCCATGCTCCACAGTCCGAAACTCTTCACCAGCACCACGCCCAACGGCGCGCCAACGGCCAGCGCGCCATAGCTGGCAATGCCGTTCCAGGAGATGACCTTGGCGGTATTCGCCGCGCCTACCCGGCCGATGCCCCAGCCGATGGCGCCCGAGCCCACCAGGCTTTCCGCGCTGCCCAGTACCAATCGCCCGACAAGCAAGCTGCCCAGGCTGACGGCCGGCAGGTTTGAAAACCACGCTGCGAGCAGCATGAACACGCCACTCAGGCCGCAGCCCGCCAGGCCGATCAGCACCGCACGCTTGCTGCCCAGGTTATCGATGATTTTGCCTGCGTAGGGACGGCTCAGCAGGGTGGCCAGGTATTGCACGCTGATCACCAACCCTGCGATCACCGCGCCATAGCCCAGCTCACTGTGGACATAGCCCGGCAATACGGCCAAGGGGATGCCGATATTCAGGTAGCCGATAAAGGTGAACAACACGATGGAAACAACTTGCAGCGTGACCGCCGTGGGGCGCTGGGTATCTGGCATGGGGAGAGGTCCACTGTCGCAGCAGGTAAAGATAGGCTGCTAATGATACCGGGGCTTTGGCTTGCGCAGGGCGGTAAAACGCAAAAACGTCAGATCAAAAAGACATCAGGTTTTGGCAGGCGCCAGCAATTGGGTGGTGACCAGGGCCGCCAAGGCGTTTTCCTGGGTGCCGAAGCGCTTGAGCAGCACGGCTTGTTTGTCCGCGCTGAGGCGGTTCCACACGTCGGCCATTTGCAAGGCAGCATCGAGCACGGCGGTATCGGGGAGGGTGTCGGTCATGGTGGGGATCTCGGGTGATTCAGGCAGTGTGGAAAGCGCTCAAAGCTGCGCTTTCCACACGGTCTGGTACGGCGTCAGTCCTGGCTTTTGCTGTCGACTGGTTTTGCTTCTTTGGCCTCAGGCTGCTTGGCGCTGGCCTGCTGCGGTGTTGGCTGCTCAGTTTCGTGCAGGCTTGGGAAGGGGAGATTAGGTATCTCGTGCATCGTCGTCGCTCCTCGCAAGGTCTGTTTTTTCAATCGCAGGTGATTCCGCGCTCTCAAAAAGCCTTGGCAGGATACAGCACTGTAAATGACAAAAAGACTTTTATATCGACGGACGTACGAACCTTCATGGTTTTTACGCAAGTGACAAGAGGTCACACCTTCAGAACGGCACCTTGCCCAGGATCATGTCGCGGTACATCACAAAATCCCCCATCAAGCTGTAGAACGGGTGCTGAAAGGTGGCCGGGCGGTTCTTTTCGAAGAAGAAGTGGCCGATCCAGGCAAAGCTGTAGCCAGCAATCGGCACGGCGAGCAATAGCCCCAGCGACCCCCGGCCGATGGCGTAGGCCAGAATACCGATCACCAGCGTGGTGCCGATAAAATGCAGGCGCCGGCAGGTGCTGTTGGCGTGCTCGGCCAGGTAATAAGGGTAAAACTCGGCAAAGCTGTTGAATCGCTTGACGTTTTCCACGGTGACCGGCCCTTTGGTTGTTATGCCGCCCAACAGATGCTCGGCGGGGAGCTTATTTGAGTCTAGAGTGATCAGTGGTAACAGCCAGTGACATTAGATGCCACTTTAGTATCCTTGGCTTCCTGGCTGCCGTTTTGAGCCTGCTTTACTAAGAAGACGCCATGAGCGAACGAACAACTTCTGCAAGCTGGGCAATGGGGATAGTCAAGGCACTGGAAATGGATGGCCTGGATTGCCGCGCCCTGTTCAAACACCTGGGCCTGGACTACGCCGCCCTCAACGACCCCGACGCGCGGTTCCCGCAGGATTCCATGACCCGCCTGTGGCAGCGCGCAGTGGAGCTGTCGGGCAACCCGGCAATTGGCCTGAACATGGGCAAGGTGGTGCGCCCGGCGTCGTTTCATGTGACCGGTTATGCGTTGATGTCCAGTAACACACTGGCTGAAGGTTTTATGCGGCTGGTGCGTTACCAACGGATCATCGCCGAAAGCGCCGACTTGAGTTTCCGACTTTTACCTGAAGGCTATGCGCTGATTCTGACGGTGCATGGCGACCATCTGCCGCCCACCAGGCAAAGCGCCGAAGCCTCTCTGGCCTGCGCGTTGGCGCTGTGCGGCTGGCTGACCGGGCGCACCCTGCAACCGCGCAAAGTCCTGTTGCAAGGTGAACAGCCGGCTGACCTGGGGCCTTATAAACAAGCGTTTCATGCGCCGTTGGAGTTCAACGCGCCTTATGACGCGTTGATTTTCGAACGCGCCGACATGGACGCGCCGCTGCCCACGGCCAATGAGGCCATGGCGTTGTTGCACGACCGGTTTGCCGGTGAATACCTGGCGCGCTTTTCCGAGAGCCGCGTGACCCACAAGGCCCGCCAGGTGCTGTGTCGCCTGTTGCCCCAGGGCGAACCCAAGCGTGAAGTGGTAGCCCAGACGTTGCACCTGTCCCAACGCACTTTGCAGCGGCGCTTGCAGGAGGAGGGCACGAGTTTCCAGACCCTGCTTGACGACACCCGCCGCGAACTGGCCGAGCAATACCTGGCGCAGCCAAGCATGACGCTGCTGGAGATTGCCTACCTGCTGGGCTTTGCCGATCCCAGCAACTTCTTCCGTGCGTTCCGCCGCTGGTTCGATGCCACGCCCGGCGAATACCGGGCGCGGTTGCAAGAAGCGCCGACGATCAGTGACGCCAAAATGCCGGGATGCACAGAACAAAGACTGTGATGATTTCCAGGCGGCCCAGCAGCATGCCCAGGGACAGGATCCACTTGGCCGCATCCGGCAGGCTGGCGAAGTTACCCGCCGGGCCAATGGTTTCGCCAAGGCCGGGGCCGACACCGGAGACGGTACTGGCGGCGCCGGTGAGTGCGGTCATCCAGTCCAGGCCCAGCAGCGACAGTGCCAAAGCGATAGCGCAGATGGTGATGGCGAAGAAAAACGAGAAGGTCAGGATCGACCTTACGATTTCTTCGTCGAGACGGTGGCCGTTGTACTTTTGCTTGATCACCGCACGCGGGTGAATCAGCTGGTTCAAGTTGGCCTTGAGCAGGATGTAGGCAACCTGGAAGCGGAAAATCTTGATCCCGCCAGCGGTGGAGCCCGAGCAACCACCGATAAAGCCCAGGTAGAAGAACAGCATCAGTGAGAAGTTGCCCCACAGGCTGTAGTCCCCCAGTGCAAAGCCGGTGGTCGTCACCACTGAAGTGACGTTCAACGCCACGTGGCGCAAGGCATCCAGCCAGTGCAGGTTGGTGGTCCACCAGTACCAAGTGCCGAGCACCAGCCAGGTCACCACCAGCAGACCGAGCAAACCCTGCACCTGTTGGTCGCGGATCAAGGCCTTGCGATTACCGCGCAAGGTGGCCACGTACAGGGTAAACGGCAGGCTGCCGAGGATCATTACCACCACCGCCACCCAGTGCACCGCCGGTTGTTTCCAGTGCGCCAGGGATTCGTCGGAGGTGGAGAAACCACCGGTGGAAATCGCCGACATCGCGTGGTTGATCGCATCGAACAGGCCCATGCCGGCCCACCAGAACGCCAGGCTGCCGAGAATCGTGATGCCCACATAGGCCGCCACGATCAGCCGCGCCACCATGTGCGAGCGGGGCATGACCTTTTCCGAGCGGTCCGAGGATTCGGTCTGGAACAGACGCATGCCACCAATGCGCAGCAGCGGCAGGATCGCCACCGCCATGCCGATAAAGCCGATACCGCCCAGCCAGTGCAGCAGTGAGCGCCACATCAGGATCCCCGGCGACATGCTGTCCAGGCCGCTCAGTACCGTAGAGCCGGTGGCCGTGATGCCGGACATGCTTTCGAAGAACGAGTCGGTGTAACTGATGTGCTGGGTCAGCAGAAACGGCAGCGCGGCGAACACGCACACCACCACCCAACTGGTGACGGTGAGCAGGTACATATCCCGCGGGCGCAAGTGTACGTGTTCGGGACGACCGGGAATCACCAGCGCCAGGCCGGCGACAAAGGTGATCAGGCTGGCCCACAGGAACGAGGGTAAATCGCTGGTTCGTTCGAAGATCACCAGGGTGGCCATGGGCACAACCATGGCGATCGCGAGGGTGATCAGGAAGATGCCGATGATGAAACCGATGATGCGTAGGGTCGGCAACGCCATGAAGTTCGCTCGAGATAGGGCAGAGGCGCCATTCTACCTGGGGTGCAGGGCATGTAAACCGGCGGGCTCGGGAACGGTATGGATCAAATGTGGGAGGGGGCTTGCCCCCGATCACGGTGTGTCAGTGAAGGAAGTCTCTGCTGAGCCACCGCCATCGGGGGCAAGCCCCCTCCCACAGTGGGTTGTGGTGGTAAAGACAGTGCACAAAAAAGGCGACCCGAAGGTCGCCTCATTCAACACGGCACTGATCAGAACTCGTGATCGGCGTTATCCGGGTTGAGGTCGCTGATGCCCAGCTTGCCTGCTGCGGCTTCGATCGAACCGGTCTGCTTGACCAGCGAGGCGATCGCGTCGCGCACGATCTGGTTGCCTGCGTCATTGCCGGCCGCGATCAACTGGTCGTAGTGCTCACCCTTGTTGGCGTGATCAACGATGACCTGCATCTTGGCTTCGGTGGCGGCCAGGTCGGCCTTCAGCGCGGTGTCGGCAGCCGGATCGGCCTTGGCCACCAGGGATGCCAGGCTGGCGCCGGTCATCTTGGTGCCGTCGACGCGGGTGTACTCGCCCAGGTAGACGTTGCGGATGCCCTTGGCGTCATAGAACTGCGAGTTGTGGGTGTTATCGCTGAAGCAATCGTGTTCGTCTTCCGGCGAGTTGGCTTCCAGGGAAACCTTCATGCGCTCACCGGCCAGCTCGCCCAGGGACAGGCTACCCATGCCGAACAGCATTTTGCGCAGGCCGTCGGTGGCAGGTTCTGCCTCCAGGGTGGCGCGGTAGTTGTCTTCGACGTTGGGTTTCCAGTTGCCGACCATTTCCTGCAGGTCGCTGACCAGCAGTTGGGTCACGGCGCTCAGGTAGGCACGGCGACGCTCGTTGTGGCCGCCCGTGGCGCCATCACCGGTCAGGTAGTCCGACGCAGGACGGTTGCCGGCGCCAGGGCCGGTGCCGTTCAGGTCCTGGCCCCAGAGCAGGAATTCGATGGCGTGGTAGCCGGTGGCGACGTTGGCTTCGGAACCGCCCAGCTCATTGAGGCTGGCGAGTTTTTCCGGGGTGATGTCCTTCACGTCGATCTTGTCTTCGCCGACCTGGATCTCGGTGTTGGCGATGATGTTGGCCGTGGCGCCTGGGTTGCCCAGGGCGTGCTCGTAGGATTTGTCGACGTAGTCGATCAGGCCTTCGTCCAGGGGCCAGGCGTTAACCTGACCTTCCCAATCATCAATGATGGTGTTGCCGAAGCGGAACACTTCGCTCTGCAGGTACGGCACGCGAGCAGCAACCCAGGCGGCGCGGGCGGCTTTCAGGGTTTCGTCGCTCGGCTTGGCGAGGAACGCGTCGATGGCGGTTTGCAGGGTTTTCGCCGTGGACTCGGAATCGCTGTATACCGCGAAGACCATGTCGGCGTAATGCGCGACAACAGCCTTGGCAGCCGCTTCGTCGACCTGGCCGGCAGGAGTGGCAGCCGCTGGAGCGGTAGTGCTGGCAGCCGGGGTCGGCGCCTGGGGCGCGGCGGCCTTGTCTTTACCTTCGCCGCAACCGGCGAGAGAAATGGCAATGGCCAGCAGACTGGCGGTGGCCAGGGGCATACGAATCATGGCGAACATCCTGCTTCGGTTGTTGATAGGGCGCGCGGGGGAGCGCAAAACTGCGACATAATGCGAAAGATTTGCATTTTGTGTAAAGGGTTAAACGCGGGAAATATTCAGTATCGTTTTGCCAGCTCACAGAATGGCGGCGTTATTGCGCTCGGCCTGCTTCAAAAAAACCGCCAGCTCCCGGGCCTGCAAGGGTTTGCTGTAGTAGTAGCCCTGACCTTCATGGCAGCCTTCGGAGATGATGTAAGCCTCCTGCTCGGCGGTTTCCACGCCTTCGGCGATCACCTGCATGCCCAGGCTTTTGCCCAGTTGGATAATTGCCCGCACGATCGTTGCATCGTCGTCATCGTCCAGCAGGTCCTGGACGAAGCTCTTGTCGATCTTGATCTTGTCCAGCGGCAGGCTCTTGAGGTAGCTCAGCGATGAATAGCCGGTGCCGAAGTCATCGATGGCGATCAACGCCCCGGAACGGCGCAGGCTCAGCAGGTGTTGGGCGGCCGTGCTGATGTCTTCCATCAGGCCGGTTTCGGTGACTTCCAGCTCCAGGCTGCGCGGCGGTAGCCGGTAGATTTGCATCAGGTTATTGACCACCCGTGGCAACTCGGCGTGGTGCAACTGGACGGTGGACAGGTTGACTGCCATGCGCAGGTCGGTGAAGCCCTGGTCATGCCATTCGCGCAATTGCCGGCAGGCCTGGTCCAGCACCCATTCGCCAATCGCAATGATGGTGCCGTTCTGCTCGGCCAGCGGGATAAACAGGTCCGGCGGCACCAGGCCGTGCTCCGGATGCTGCCAGCGGATCAGTGCTTCCACACCCACCACATGCTGGTCGCGGTAGCTGATCTGCGGCTGGTATACCAAGTGAAACTGCTCACGGCCCAAGGCGTCGCGCAGGTCTTTTTCCAGCTCGCGGCGACGGCGCATTTCGCTGTCGACGCTGGCGATATAGAACTGATAGCGGTTGCGCGACCGGCTCTTGGCCAGGGTCATGGTCTGTTCGGCTTTTTGCAGCAACTTCTCGGTGCTGTCGCCGTCCTCCGGGAACAGGGTGATGCCGATGGTGGCGCGCAGGCGGATTTGTTCGTGTTCGAGGGCGAATTCACCGTCCAGGTCGTCGAGGATACTTTGCGCCAGTTCGGCGGCCTCATAAGGTTGCTCGATATCGGCCTGCACCAGGGCAAACTGGTCGCCACCCAAGCGGGCCAGGGCGCCGAGGCGGCCGCTGTGGGCGCGCAGGCGGTCGGCCAGGGCCAGCAGCAATTTGTCGCCGGCCTGGTAAGTGAACTGTTCGTTGACGCTTTTGAAATCATCCAGCCCCACGCACAACACCGCCACACGGCGCTGGCGGCGGCCGGCGTCGATCAGGATCTTGTCCAGTTGCTCCTGCAGTTTCTGGCGGTTCGGCAGGCCCGTGAGAAAGTCGTACTGGGCCATGCGCAGCAGGCTGCTCTCGGCTTCATGGCGCAGGTGGGTATTGCGTTCGATAGATTCGAGCAACTGATTGGCGGTATTGATCCACAGCCCTAATTCGTTGCGTTCGTGGCCCTTGAGCTGTGGGATCTTGTGTTCGCTGGGGCGGTCCGGGTTGATCGACGTCAGGTGCTCGATGATGCGCGAGAGCGGCTTGGTCAGCAGCCAGTGATAAACCAGATACAGCACCAGGCCCATGGCCAATGCGCGCAACACCCCGGAAATAAAGATAATCACCGAGCTGACAATAAAACCTTTGCCGTAGGTGGCCGTGTCGAGCGTGATGCTCAGGTCGCCGTAATACTCGCTGTAGGGGCCCTTGCCGACCAATGCGGTGGTGAACGTGCGCTCCTGGCCCAGGATCAGATCGGTCAACCAGCGGCTGGAGGAATGCTGCAAGGCGCGGCTTTTTTCCGCGAGCATGGTTTCGTTGGGGTGGCCGATGGAGGCCATGCGCACGGCGTCGTCCTGAAACAGCCCTTCGATCACCTGCATGCCCATCTCGCGGTCCAGGCTGTAGACGGCCTGGGTCGAGGGGTCGCGAAACATATCGAGGATACGCTGGGCATCGCCGGCCACGGCCTGGCGTGTCTTGTAGGCATCGAAAACGATCTGCGCCACGCTCAGCGCCACGCCCACGATCAATGCCGACAGCAGCACAACCCGTAGCAACTTCACCGACAAGCTGTTCTTGAGTTCCAGCTTCAAAGGGGCATTCCTTGTCTCATGCGGGTGGCCTTCACTATGCCATGAGTATTGGCAATCTGGTGATGGCAGTCAAAGGGACATTGTGGCTTACGGTACTTTGGGGTGTTGGGTGAGCCTGGGGCGGGTGGTGTTGGCGGGCGGGGGGGGAAGTGCAGAGGCGGTAGAGTTGAGGAAACTGCGGTTTTCGCTTCCCTGGGATCCCTGGGAAGCGAATGCTGCGGTTTTTACCAGGTTGGACCCTGACTCGCGTTGCCTTTCGAGGCGTCATTGTTGGATGACGCAACCGACGAGGCTGCGTTCATAGCCATTCCTAGGGCTTGCTTCCCGATGTCTAGCGCCACCGGGGCCAGCGTTGTGATCAGGGGGATCGCTACTGCTGCTGCTGCGCCTGCCATTGCCATATTTAAACTCTCCGACATCAATTAAGAGGGACACTCCTCCTACCGCATGGGTGGTCATTTCTTGTCGTTGAGTTCCATGGGGCTTGGCCTGCCCTTGCGGTTGCATCGCGCCCATAAAAAAGCCCGGCACATTCGCCGGGCTCTTTTTACTGCAAGCGTCGCTTAGGCAGTGAAGGTCTTGCCTTCGAACTGCTCAGCCACGAACTTCCAGTTGACCAGGTTCCAGAACGCTTCCACATACTTTGGACGCACGTTGCGGTAGTCGATGTAGTAGGCGTGTTCCCAG
>Ga0308161_1003786_pt1 | contig 14372 bp, 9 predicted proteins | sample PhyFR2_FD_201034 | JGI IMG/M metagenome (GOLD analysis project Ga0308161, IMG submission 201034) | Phyllosphere microbial communities from UC Gill Tract Community Farm, Albany, California, United States - DLSLF.R2 | ecosystem: Host-associated > Plants > Phyllosphere > Unclassified | place: USA...
GCTACGAACCAAGGGGTCGTGGGTTCGATTCCTGCCAGCCGCACCAACTTTTTCAAGGAAATGGCTCAGAAGAAATTCTGAGCCATTTTTCTTTCCGCCCCCGGTTTTGCATCCAGGCTGGCATTGCACTCCCCTCTCCGCTTCTTTTCTTCACACGGTCAAGCGATTCGCTTAAAAAGCCCTGAACTCTGCACAGGAGAGACACTTCTCTTTTTGTAGGATCAAACTGACCTCATCCCAGCAATGCTCATGATCTTTTTCTCAACAAAACGAGATCATCTGCACTCCCTCTAGCAGCCCCTGTAATTCCTCGCCTCATGGAATCATGTTCCGCTGAGCACTGCTGTTCCTGAAACGTCACACCTCAGCATCGGTTTCCCGTAGCGCTTCGCCGCTTGCTAGCATAAACATCCCCGATTGCCATCATCCGGCCGCAACCGCGGCCGACTTACGCGTGAGGATGCTATGAAGAAACCCACTTTACGAAGCGCTTTACTTGCTGCGGTCGTGCTGGCAGGCGCGTCGCTGGGCTCGACGGCGGCGCAGGCCCAGGTCATCGGGAATTCGCCGCAGGCACTCGATCTGGTGGACGACTCCGCCTTCTTCGGCGACAGCCTGGAAGGGGGCAACAGCGGTGCCACCTTCGCCGACCGCTTCACGTTCACGGTGGACGAGGCACTGGGCGTGAACGTCGACGCCATCGTCGGTTCGGTCAGCCGCTCGGCCGGCGTCGGGCTGGACATCACCGGGCTCTGGATCTACGACGGCAACGACACCCTGGTCAGCACCGGGACGTCGCTGCAGTCGGGCGCGGTGGACGTGTGGACGGTGGCCGGCGACGGCCTGGCCGTCGGCGACTACTACCTGCGGGTCGACGGCAACGTCGTCTCGGGCGAAGGCGCCTCCTTTGGCGGCGCGATCATGCTGGCGCCGGTGCCGGAGCCCGAAACCTACGGCATGATGCTGGGCGGCCTGGGCGTCCTGGGCTTCCTGGCGCGGCGCCGCCAGGCCAAACGCGGCTGATTCCACGGCCAGGTTCGCCGCCCAGGCGAAAAAAACGGAGACGCTTGCGTCTCCGTTTTTTCATCCGCCAGCGAGCAGGCTCCCGCTTCAGGTCCTGAGCTTCTTGATGATGCTGCGGTTGCCCAGGATTTCCTCGATCTGCTCGAAACGCACCGGTTTCACCATGTGGTGGTCGAAGCCGGCCTCGAAGGCCAGCTGACGGTCCTTTTCCTGGCCCCAGCCGGTCACCGCGATCAGGGCCGTCATGGCGCCGCACGACAGTTTGCGGATGCCGCGCGCCAGGTCGTAGCCCGACATCTGCGGCAGGCCGATGTCGAGGAAGGCGTAGTCCGGGCAGAAGCGCGCGGCGGCGGCCAGCGCATCGGGCCCGTTGTGGGTGATGACCACGCTGTGCCCCATGGCGGTAAGCAGCGCGCCGATGCTGTTGACGAAGTCGACGTTGTCGTCGGCCAGCAGGATGCGGTAGGTCTCGGTGCTGATAAAGGCGGCCGGCGTCGGCTTGCTCAGCGGTTCCGGCTCGACCACGATCGGCAGGCGCACCGAGAAGCAGGAGCCGCGGCCCAGGCCTTCGCTGCGCGCGGTGATTGTGCCGCCGTGCAGCTCGACGAGTTTGCGCGCCAGCGACAGGCCCACGCCCAGGCCGGCGTTGGTCCGCTCCAGGGTCGAGTCCACCTGCACGAACATCTCGAATACCGAATCGAGCATCTCGGGCGCCAGGCCGATGCCGGTGTCGGTTACTTCCAGCACCAGGGTCTTGTCCTCGACGTGGCCCGACAAGGTCACTCGTCCGCCGCGGTTGGTGTACTTGGCGGCGTTGTTCAGCAAATTCGACAGGATCTGCGCCAGGCGCGTGGCGTCGCCGTGCAGGAAGACCGGGCGGTCCGGCAGGTCCAGCACCAGCTCGTGACCGTGCAGCTCGATGTAGGAGCGCACCACTTCCAGTGCGTCGTTGACGACGGCCTTTAGCTCCACGCGGCCCATCTTGATGGCGAACTTGCCGGTGTTGATGCGCGAAACGTCGAGCAGGTCGTCGACCAGGCGCACCATCTGGCGCAGCTGGCGTTCCATGATGTCGGTGGCGCGCTGGGTGGCCTGGGCGTCGCCGCTGCGGATGCGCAGGATATCGAGGCCGGTGCGGATCGGCGCCAGCGGGTTGCGCAGCTCGTGCGCCAGGGTGGCGAGGAATTCGTCCTTGCGACGGTCGGCCACGATCAGCGCGTCTTCGGCCTTCTGGCGCACGTCCATCTCGTGTTCCAGGGTGCGGTTGGCGGCCTGCAGGGCGTCGGCGCGGCGGCCGATTTCCGCCAGCATGTCGTTGAAGGCGTCGACCAGCACCCCGATCTCGCCGCTGTTATTGCCCGGCACGCGCAGGGTGAAGTCGCGCTGCTGCATCACCTGGCGCGCCACGTTCGTCACCGCTTCCAGCGGGCGGGTAATCGCCGCCTGCAGGCGCGAGGCCACCAGGCCGGCAATGACGAGGGCGCCGAGCATCACGCCGCCGAGAATCGCCCCGTAGTTCAGCAGGCGGTCGACCAGGCCGTAGCGCGAGCGCAGGTAGACCGTGCCGACCAGTTCGCCGTTTTCGACGATGTTGTGCCAGACCTCGAGCCCGCCGCGCTCGATCAGGTAGCCGGCCGCGCGCGGACGCGTCGGCAGCACCTGGTCGCTGCCGGCTTTCACGTAACTGGCGAAGCGCGAACCCGAGGCGGTGAAGACGGCGCCGGACAGGATCTGCGGGCGCGCGCGCAGCACCGCCAGCTGCTGCTGGGCGGTCTTGGCGTCGGAAAACGCCAGGGCCGGCGCGGTGACGCTGGCCATGATGTCGGCCTGGGTGGTCAGGTCGTCGATCCACAGGCGCTGGAAGGTGCGCAAATCGAGCACCAGCATGGCGATCGAGGCCGACAGCAGGGCCGCCAGCGTGGTGAAAACCGCCATCTTGATCAGTTTGCTGCGGACGGAACCGGTATCGTGCGCGTTCATCAGGAATTCCCCTTCACGACGCGGTTGGCGACGGTGAGCAGTCGCGAACTGAGTTTCACGTTATTTCTCTCTGCTGAATCGAGGGATACGTCGAAGCGCACGCGCTCGTCGACGATCCGGAAATTGATGACACTGCCCTGCTGCAGGCCGAGCTCGCACTCGGTGACCGGCAGCAGCGCGGGCGGGCTGCTTTTCAGGATGCGGCCGGCGCGCGCGCTGTCGCTGCCGGCCACGAACAGCAGGTGCACGGCATTGCCGCCCTCGCCTTCGCGCAGCTGGCGCACCACGACCGGGCGCCCGCCCACGCTGCGACCGGCCACCACGCGCGCCAGCTCGGCGGCCATTTCGTCGGAACCGACCACGCCGATCGTGACCGGTGCGCCTGGGTCGGCAAAGGCGCCGGCCGGGAATTCGGCATAGCCCAGGAATTTGTAGATAAAGGCCGCCTTGACGCGGCGCTCGAGGGCCTGGCTGGCGACGCCGTTCTGGGCCAGCACCGGCGATGGATCGACCGCCGCGGCCGTGAACAGCGCCGCGGCGCAGGCCAGGGCCCAGCCCGCCGGACGCCACCACGAACGCCCGGGCGGACACGCCAGCGGAACGGCAAGCGGCCGCGCTGCGGCGCCGGTCATCCCGGCGGGCGGCGTGGAAGAGAATAAGGATCGGTGTCGAATCATTGGCCGCTTAAAATTGCAGGATCGCGCTGAAGCCTACGTTGCGCTCGAAGGTCTGGCGCAGGCCCGGCTCGCCGAATTCGGCATGCCGGTCGTGCAGCAGGTTGCGTCCAACCAGGGCGAACTCGAGGTTCGGCCTGGCCTGCCAGGCAATGCGCGCGTCGAGCTCATGATAGCCCGGTACGGCGGGGCGCGTCAGCCTGCCGGCGTGCCGCAGCGCGACATCGAGTTGCAAATCGGCGCCCAGCTCGTGCGCCGAACGCAGGCTCCAGTAGTGTTTCGGGTCGTTGCTGGCCAGGCCCAGCAGGCGCGACAAATCGCGGCTGGCCTCGTCGGTGCGAAGGCGCACGTCCTGGAACACGGCGCCGCCCGACAGGCGCCAGCCACGCAGCACCTGCCAGCTGGCCCAGGTCTCGAGGCCGCTGACGCGTCCCCTGGCCTGGTTCTCGAACTGCGCCGGCATGCGCGGCTGCAGTTCCAGCGTACGCAGGCGGTCGTACTCGCTGTGGAACAGGGTGGCCGAATACGAGATCGCCGGCGTCGGCTGGGCGCGGTAGCCGAGCTCGATCACGCGCGCGGTCTCGGATTCGAAGCCCGGCCCGCCCTCGACGACGTAGCGCGGCACGCCGCCGGGCGCGATGCCGGCGGCCAGGCGCAGGTCGCGCTCGATGCGCGACGGCGCGCGCACCGTGCGCGACAGCGCCGCCCAGGCCAGCGCGTTCGGCCCCGCGTTCCAGGCCAGGCGCGCGCTCGGCAGCCACTCGACGCCGGTATACACATTGTGCTCGGCCTTGATGCCGGCGGTGGCGCGCAGGGTGCCGCTCAGGGCGATCTCGTCCTGCACGAACAGGTTGGCCCAGCGCAGGGTCTTGTTTTCGTCCAGCATGCTCAGCCAGGGGCTGCTGCGGATGCGGTCGCGGCTGATGCGGTAGCCGCCGCCCCAGGCCAGGCTGTGGCGTTCTCCGGCGCGCAGGTTGTGCTGGGCTTCGAGGTCGAGCGTTTCCAGGCGCTGGGCGCCGAGGGTCTGCTCGCGCCGCGTGTGGTCGAGGTAAGCCTGCAGGCGCAGGGTCGAGCCGTCGGCCAGGGTGCGCAGCGAGCGCGCCACCAGGTTGGCGCCGGCGAGCCGGGTGTCCTGTTCGCCGAGCTCGTCGAGCTTGCCCTCGTACACGTCGCCGCTGAGGGTGGTGCTGCGGCCCTCGCCGTCCCAGTCGGTGCGAAAGCCCGCCTGCTGGCGGCGCCAGCCGGTGCCGCTCACGCTGCCGTCCTCGCGGCCGATGTCGTCATGGCGGATCAGCTTGGCATAGGCGCGGTAGTGGCCGCCGTTCGCGGTTGCGCCGCCGTGGCGCAGCGACACGCTGGCGCCCTCGGCGCCGCCGCGCACCACCAGCTGCTTGCCCTGGGTGTCGCGCGCCGATTTGGTGATGATGTTGATGACACCGTTCACGGCGTTGGCGCCCCAGATGGTGGCGCCAGGGCCACTGATGACCTCGATGCGCTCGACGTCGCTCATCACCACGTCGTGGGTATCCCAGAACACGCCGGAGAACAATGGCGAATACACGCTGCGGCCGTCGATCAGCACCAGCAGCTTGTTGGCCAGCGTCGAGCCGAAGCCGCGCGCGCTGATGGCGTAGTCGTGGGCATCGGCGCGCGCCACCTGCAGGTTCGGCGCCAGGCGCAGCGCTTCCGGCAGGCTTGTTGCGCCGGAGCGACGGATATCGGTGCCGCTGATCACGAATACCGAGGCCGGCGCTTCGGACAGGCGCGTTTCCTGGCGCGCCACCGAAGTCACGACCACATTGGCCAATTGTTCGAGCGAATAGTCGGCCAGCGACCCGCCCTCCTGGGCCTGAACGTCGGGGAACACCGTGAGTAGCCCCGCAAAGGCGCAAGTCGGCAGACATCGTTTTAACATATTTGCCATGGTAAAACATTTTCTGACGTGCACCAAGCGTGTGCGTCTGCCGTGCGCGGGGATGCCGCTCGCATAGGGAGAGCTGCGATCGACTGCCCAACTGTGACCAGGCTGTCACAGCCATATAGGGACACTATATCTGTCATTACAAATTTAAATTGGAAACTTTTGTTGCGGAGCAGCATAATTGCACCTGTCTCCTCTATTCCCCGCAAGGAAATAGATTCAGCCCGCTCATCACCGAGCGGGCTTTTTTTTGGCATCCGCGCACGCGCTGCCTTTCCCCGCACACACTTGCGCGCCGACAGAGACGCGCCGTTTAGTGTAGGATTCGGCCATGTTTTCGAATACACAACAGGTCGTCGTCCATGTCCGCTCCCGGTAAGTCCGCACCCTCCGTTTCCACCTACGATTGGAGCACCAGCACGGTCGGCGACCCGTCCGCCTGGCCGCAGCCGCTGCGCGTCGCCGCCGGGCTGATGTTCAACACCCCGCTGCCGATGCTGCTGCAATGGGGGCCGCAATCGGTCCTCCTGTGCAACGAGGCGTATGACGCACTCGCTGGCCCCGGCTATGGCCGCGTGCCCGGCGGCTCGGTGCCCGCCATCATGCCGCCGCCGCTGCAGGCCGCGCAGGAAGGCGCGGCCCGCGCCTGGCGCGGCGAAGCGGTGCAGGTCGCCGGCGTGACGGTGAACTTCGGCAACGCCAGCGCCGGCCAGTACGACCTGCATTTCACCCCGCTGCAGCAGGATGGCGCGGTGGCCGGCGTGCTGTGCATGCTGGCCCCCGCCACCGCGGCCGAAGCATCGGCTGCCGCCGCCGAGGAGACCGGCCCCCTGAACGTGCTGGTGGTCGAGGACAACCTCGATTCGCAATACCTGGTCTGCGAGATGCTCAAGGCCTTCGGCTACGAAGCCGACGGCGTGGCCCATCCGGACGATGCCCTGGCGCGCCTGGCGGCCGGGCGCTACCACGTGCTGTTTACCGACGTCAGCCTGCCCGGCATGTCCGGCGTCGACCTGGCGCGCGAAGCGATGCGCCTGTATCCGCACCTGAAGGTGATCTTCGCCTCGGGCTACGGCGACATGCTGCTCAAGCATCTCGACTTCCCTTACCAGTCGCTGCAAAAGCCGTACGAACTCGACCAGCTGCAGAACGCGCTGAACCAGGTCGGCAACCAGTTGCGGGCGGGCGCCTGAGTGCCCAAGCGTGTGCATCCCGCGCAAGCGGCTGGGCTAGAATGGTTCCAGGCCGAGTTTCGCTGCGCGCGCTGCTGACCATGATCTCCAACCCGATGCCCACCCCGATTTCCAGCCTGTTCGTTGGCAGGACCATGCAGCCGCCCGCCTCCGGCACGGGGAGCCGCGCGTGAGCGATAAGCACGACGATCTCGAAACGATGCGCTCGGCCGCCCTGCGCAATGCCGGCAATGCGCTGGCCGCGCGCCAGCGCGCCGAGGCCGAACTGATGGCCGCCAAGGAAGCCCTGCGCCAGGCCAACGAGCGCATGGAAAACATGCTCGAAAGCCTGACCGACGCCTTCTGCGCGGTCGACTTCGACTGGCGCATCACCTATATCAACGGCCGTGCGCTCGACATGCTGGCGCCGCTGAACAAGACCCGCGCGGGTTTGCTCGGCAAGAGCCTGTGGGACGAGTTCAACGAACTGCAGGGCACCAACCTGGCGAGCAACCTGCGCCAGGCCATGGAATCGCGCCAGATGGGCACGCGCGAATTCTTCTACCAGCGCCTGGCGATCTGGGTCGAGGCGCGCATGTATCCTTCGCCCGACGGCCTGACCCTATACTTCCAGGACATCACCCAGCGCCGCATCGACCAGCAGGCCCTGATCGACGGCAACAGCCGCCTGCAGGTGGCCCTGGCCGCCGGCCGCCTGGGCGACTGGCGCTGGGACGCCGCCAGCGACCGCGTGCTGCTGGGCGAGCGCGCCGCCACCATCCTTGGCCTGGAAGCGGAAGTGCCGCTGGCCTGGCCGCACCTGCGCGCGCGCCTGGAGGCGGCCGACCGCGAGGGCGTGCGCCGCGCGGTCCTGCACGCGTTTGCCACCCATACCGATTTGAACATCGAGTGCCGGCTGCTGCCCGACGGCGGGCAGTCGCGCTGGATCGCCCTGGTCGGGCGCGCCGATTACGCCAACCCGGCCCTGCGCGACAGCGTGATCGGCATGACCGGCGTGGTCCAGGACGTGTCGTCGCGCAAGATTGCCGAGGACAGCCTGCGCCAGAGCGAGGAAGTGCTGCGCGCACTGGCCAATACCATTCCGCAACTGGCCTGGATGGCCGAGCCCGACGGCGCCATCGTCTGGTTCAACGAGCGCTGGTACGAGTACACCGGCACCACGCCCGAGGGCGCGGCCGGCTGGGGCTGGCAAGGCACGGTCGACCCGGACGTGCTGCCGGCCATGCAGGAACACTGGGCCAGCTCGCTGCGCACCGGCGAACCCTTCGAGATGGAATACCCGATCCGCGGCGCCGACGGCCAGTACCGCTGGTTCCTGACGCGCGTGAACGCGGTGCGCGACCGGCGCGGCAAGGTGGTGCGCTGGTTCGGCACGAATACCGACGTCGACCAGGTCAAGCGCGCCGAGCAGGCCCTGCGCGAGGAATCGAAGGTGCTGGAACTGCTCAACAGCACCGGCAGCGCCCTGGCCTCGACGCGCGATTTGCGCTCGCTGCTGCAGGTGGCCACCGACGCCGCCAGCGGCATCGCCGGCGCCCGCTTCGCCGCTTTCTTCTACCACGGCAAGGAAGGCGAAGGACCGAAGTTCTCGCTATACACCGTCTCGGGCGGCAGCGCCAACGAATTCCAGAGCTTCGGCGAGCCGCATGCGACCGCCCTGTTCGGCGCCGGTTTCCGCGGCGCAGGCCTGGTGCGCTCGACCGACATCGGCGGCACTAGTCACGACGGTCCGGCGCTGCCGCAGTTCGGCATGCTGTCCGGCCAGCCGGTCGTGAAAAGCTACCTGTCGGTACCGGTCACGGCCGCCAGCGGCGAAGCGATCGGCACCATGTTCTTCGGCCACCCGGAACCGGGCGTGTTCACCGAACGCACCGAGCGCATCGTGCGCGGCATTGCCGCCCAGGCCGCGGTGGCGCTCGACAATACCCGCCTGTACGAAGCGGCCCAGCAGGCCGCCGAGGAACGCAAGGTGCTATTGGAGAGCGAACGCGAGGCGCGCGCCGAGGCCGAGCGGTCGAGCCAGATGAAGGACGAATTCCTGGCCACCCTGTCGCACGAGCTGCGCACCCCGCTCTCGGCCATCCTCGGCTGGGCCCAGGTGCTGCGCCGCGGCGGCAAGGACGAGGCCGACCGCCAGCGCGGTTTGCAGACCATCGAACGCAATGCGCGCGCGCAGGCCCAGCTGATCGAAGACCTGCTCGACATGAGCCGCATCACCTCGGGCAAGGTGCTGCTCGACATCCAGAACCTGTCCCCGGCCGGCTTCCTCGACGCCGCCATCGAGACCGTGCGTCCGGCCGCCGACGCCAAGAACATCCGCCTGGAAAAGCACTACGATGCCGACCCCGGCACCATCGCCGGCGACCCGGCGCGCCTGCAGCAGGTGGTGTGGAACCTGCTGTCGAACGCCATCAAGTTCACCCCGCGCGACGGCCAGGTGACGGTGGAACTGGCACGGCGCGGCGATTCGGTGGTGATCACGGTGCGTGACACCGGCGCCGGCATCAAGCCGGAGTTCATCACGCACGTGTTCGAGCGCTTCCGCCAGGCCGACGCCTCGATGACGCGCCGCCACGGCGGGCTGGGCCTGGGCCTGTCCATCGTCAAGCACCTGATCGAGCAGCACGGCGGCACGGTGCGCGCCGAAAGCGCCGGCGAAGGCCTGGGATCGAGCTTCTCGATCGAGCTGCCGCTGTCCAAGGCCGCACCGCCCACCCGACGTTCGCGCGCCGGCCTGGTCGGCGCGCCGAGCCCGGCCACACCGGAACTCACCCTGCGCGACCTGGGCGGCGTGTCGGTGCTGGTGGTCGACGACGACCGCGACGCGCGCGAACTGATCGCGCGCATCCTCACCGATTGCCACGCCCGGGTGCGCATCGCCGCCAGCGCGCGCGAGGCCTTCGACGCCCTGCGCGCGGACTTGCCCGATTTGTTGATCAGCGACCTCGGCATGCCCGAGGTGGACGGCTTCGAGCTGCTGTCCTGGGTGCGCAGCCTGGGGCGCGACCGCGGCGGCCTGCTGCCGGCAGTGGCCCTGACCGCCTTTGCCCGCTCCGAGGACCGCCTGCGCGCGCTCGAAGCCGGGTTCAATTCGCACATTTCCAAGCCCGTGGAACCAAGCGAACTGATCGCTGCCGTGGCATCATTGGTGCGTCCGGCGCCGGGCAAATCAAAATTGTGATGATCCTACCCGCGCACGCGGCGCTGTCCTACAAGAAATTTTGGTGCTTTTGCTAGACTAGCCTGGATGGGAAAGTCGGATTCCTTAGTGAAATTTGTGTCCTTCCAGTACCTATTTCGACGAGAGAAGCATGCCGAGCAGACAAGACATTTTGAACGCCAAGATTTTGGTCGTAGACGATTCGCCCGACAATATCGAGCTGATGGAAGAGATATTGTCCGAAGAGGGCTACACCGATGTCAGCTCGACCATGGAGCCTGAACAGGTGTGCCCGCTGCATCGCGAGCATAACTACGACCTGATCCTGCTGGACCTGCAGATGCCCGGCCTGAACGGTTTCCAGGTCATGAAAAGCCTGAAGGAAATCGAAAAAGGCGGCTACCTGCCGGTGCTGGCCCTCACGGCGCAGCCGAGTTTCAAGATCGCGGCCCTGGAAGCGGGCGCCCGCGACTTCATCAGCAAGCCCTTCGATTTGCTGGAAGTGCACAAGCGCATCCACAACATGCTCGAAGTGCGCCTGCTCTATAAAGAGCTGGCCCAGTATTCCAAGGCCCAGCAGGAACTGGCCCTGCACGACGCCCTCACCGGCCTGCCGAACCGGCGCCTGCTCGAAGACCGCATCGAAACCGCGCTCCAGCACGCCAACCGCAGCCACGCCAAGGCCGCGATCATGTACCTGGACCTGGACGGCTTCAAGGCGATCAACGACACCTACGGCCATGCCTACGGCGACGACATCCTGAAGATGGTCTCGCAGCGCCTGCTGTCCACCTCCCGCAAAGAAGACACGGTGGCGCGCCTGGGCGGCGACGAATTCATGGTGGTGCTGGGCGACATCCACAGCCTGGCCGACGCGCAAGGGCCGGCGGCCAAGCTGGTCGAGGCGCTGTCCGAGCCCTACTTCATCAACGACCTGACGCTGCGCCTGTCGACCTCGATCGGCATCAGCATCTACCCGGACGACGCCGAATCGGTGGACGCCCTGATCAGCATTGCCGACTATGCACTGTACGAAGCCAAGCGCGCCGGCAAGAACCGTTTCTGCTCGACGGCCGGAGGAGCGCGCCAGGTGGCCGCGAAATCGCCCCCAAAGCAGGTGGCTGAGCTGGCTCAGCACCGCTGAAGCCCTGCCAGCCGCCCCGAGCGGACACCCGCCTTCCACGGCGCCGGCCCACCAGCCCGGCGCCGTTTTTATTTGCCCTGCGATGCCACGAAGCGGTAGGGTGGACGGCTGCGCCGTCCACGCGTTCAACCATGCTGCGGACTGTCGCGCCGTGTCACCGTGCGTCGAACGCGTGGACGGGAAACCCGTCCACCCTACGACTGTCGCGCCACGTCACTGTGCGTGGAACGCGTGGACGGGAAACCCGTCCACCCTACGACTGTCGCGCCACGTTAGCATGCGTGGAACGCGTGGACGGGAACGGGTCCACCCAACAAACAACAACGGCGCCTTGGGGTCCGCGCGATGCGGGCCCCAAGGCGCCGTGGCCTGGAACGGTGTTACCGAACGATCAGGCGCTGCCCGGCTCCTTGTCCTTCGAACCGATGCACGATTCCCCGACGGCCTGCTCGTTGTGCGCCGCCATCGCAACCGCGCCCTGGTGGTCGCGGCTGGCGTCGACCTTGTCCGGGGCGACTTCGATGCGGGTGATGCCGGCGTCGACCGAGATCGGGTCGCTGGCCGGGAAGGTCATCTCGACGGCCTCGTCGAGCAGGGTTTCCTTGGCCGCGTCACCCTGCGGCTGGGTTTCCACGCCAGCCATCATTTCGATGGCGACGGCATGGGCGACCACCTTCAAGCCGGCCAGCTGGCCGATGGTCGTGACGCCGAATGCGTCTTCCAGGGCCTTGGCCTGGTTCGGACCGATGCCGCACAGCGCGGTCAGCGGGCAATCCACCAGTTCCTTGAACGATTTGCCGTGGAACTGTTCGTTGACGATGGTATTGATATTCATGTTTTTGTCCTTTCAAGTGAGCGCGCCTGTCCTCCATTGACACGGTTGAACTGGACACGCTTCCACTATCGCATGGCCTCGCGAAACCGTATGTGCGGTGCCGTACACGAAGCGCGCAAGCCCTGTGCAAGCAGGCGCACGATTGCCCCTTAACATTGCAAATTGCCGTGATATCATTCGACGCCGCTCAGCCGTGTCTTTACCATAGGAAAGCGCATTGGAAAGCAGCTACTCTGCTATCCTTGTTTTAACCGGCAGAGGCCAGGCCCCTCGCCCCGACAAACGCAGCAGGAACGACGTGCTCACCACCGCTAAACCGAAGATCTTGGTCGTCAACGACGACGCGGCCAGCCTGCTGGCCCTGACCAGCCTGCTCGACCAATGGGCCGACGAAACCGGCTACACGGTGCTCTCGGCGCGCTCCGGACAGGATGCGCTGCGCCAGGTGCTGCTGCATGACTTCGCGGTCATCATCCTCGACGTCAACATGCCCGGCATGGACGGCTTCGAGACCGCCGAGGCGATCCACCAGCGCGCGCGCTCGGCCGACATCCCGATCATTTTCGTGACCGCCTTCCTGGCCGACGAGATCGACCGCCTGAAGGCTTACCAGCGCGGCGCCGCCGACTTCTTGTTCACGCCGGTGATTCCGCAGATCCTGCACGCCAAGGTGTCGGTGTTCGTGGCCCTGGCCAACAAGAACGAGCAACTGCGGCGCCAGACCGAGGACCTGTCGCAGCGCACCCTCGAACTGACCGCGACCAACGAGCGCCTGATGCGCGAGATCGAGGAGCGCCAGGCCGCCGAGCGCACCAGCCACGCGAAGGACGAGTTCCTGGCCATGCTCGGCCACGAGCTGCGCAACCCGCTGTCGGCGATCAGCAGCGCCGCCGCCCTGATCGACATGCCCGGCGCCGGCCTCGATACGGCCAGCCGCGCGCGCCAGATCATCGGGCGCCAGAGCCAGCACTTGTCGCGCATCGTCGACGACCTGCTCGACCTGTCGCGCGCGATGTCCGGCAAGATCCTGCTGGCGCGGCGCCCGGTGGACATGGCCAGCCTGGTCGGCGCCTGCCTCGACACCTTCCGCGCCACCGGCCGCACGGCCGGCTACCGCATCGACGTCGACCTGGCGCCGAACTGGGTCGACGGCGACCCGACCCGGCTCGAGCAGATCGCCACCAACCTGATCGACAATGCCCTGAAATACACCCCGGCCGGCGGCAGCATTGCGATTCGCATCGGCGCCGAGGACGAGGACGTGCTGCTGACGGTGAGCGACACCGGCGTCGGCATCGCGCCCGATCTGCTGCCGCACGTGTTCGACGTGTTCGTGCAGGGCAGCATCAGCCTCGACCGCGCCCAGGGCGGGCTGGGCATCGGCCTGTCGCTGGTGCGGCGCCTGGTCGAGCTGCACGGCGGCAGCGTGTCGGCCACCAGCGCCGGCGGCGGCGCCGGCAGCGCCTTTACCATCCGCCTGCCGCGCGCCGAGCCGGCCGAGGCCAGTGCACCGGTCGCCGCCGCGCCGGAACCAAACTGCGCCAAGCCGGCGGTGCTGCTGATCGAAGACAACGAGGATGGGCGCGAGATGATGGCGACCATGCTCGACGTGTATGGCTACCCGGTGCTGCAGTCGGCCGACGGGCTCGATGGCGTGCAGCAGGCCCTGTCGCGGCTGCCGAGCGTGGCGCTGGTCGACATCGGGCTGCCGGGCATCGACGGCTACGAGGTGGCGCGCAGGCTGCGCGCGAATCCGGACACGCAGGCGATGCGGCTGATCGCGCTGACCGGGTATGGATTGGCCGAAGACCAGCGCCGCGTGCTGGAGGCGGGCTTCGACATGCACCTGGTGAAGCCGGTGGATATTGCGCAGTTGCTGGGGGCGTTGGGGGAACCGGCGCCGCTGCGCACGGCGGCGGGCTGAACCGGGGGGCGTAGGGTGGGCACTTGTGCCCACGCGGTGTCATCGATTGAACATCGGCGACGCGGCTTCGGCCAGGATATGACCCTCCAGATACGTTATCGGCCTGCTTTTGGCGCGGCAATCACCATGCAAGCTTCCGCGTGGGCACGGAGTGCCCACCCTACGTCCCTCCGATACGGCCGTCACCATGCCGGCCGCATGGCTGTTTACATCGACGCTTCAATCTCTTCCTGCCGCTTCTTCATCTCTTCCCCCAGCACGCCCAGGTCCAGTTTCAGCTTGCGCGTTTTCGGGAACATTTCCTTCTCTTCTTCCTCGACGTGGTGGTCGATCATTTCCGACAGCACCTTGACCTTGGCGTCGTACAAATCGTCCTCGGGGCTCATTTCCTGGATCTGGGCGATCAGGTCCTTGGCCGACGCGTGCTCGACGATGGCTTCGTCGACCATGTCCTCGGTTTCTTCCTCTTCGCCGCCCGCCGCGCGGGTGGCCGGGTAGAAGATCTCTTCCTCGATCAT
>Ga0308161_1003791_pt1 | contig 14349 bp, 7 predicted proteins | sample PhyFR2_FD_201034 | JGI IMG/M metagenome (GOLD analysis project Ga0308161, IMG submission 201034) | Phyllosphere microbial communities from UC Gill Tract Community Farm, Albany, California, United States - DLSLF.R2 | ecosystem: Host-associated > Plants > Phyllosphere > Unclassified | place: USA...
ACGAGTAGGTTCATAACTTGTTCAAAAACAGGTAATTCACTATCTGCCTGTCTTTATATACATGACAAAGGGGCGTATACAGAATGAAAACAAATTCAGTATTTACCAAAATGATCACAATCGGTTCCGCAGTAATGGTAGCAGGATTCCTTACATTTAGCAGTATTGCTAGTGCTCATGTAACGGTTAAGCCTGCTCAGTCCATGCCTTCCGCATGGGAGACGTATACGATCAAAGTACCTTCTGAAAAAGACTTGCCAACGACTAAAGTAACCTTAAAAGTACCGGAAAACTTATCGTTCAAACAATATCAACCTGTACCGGGTTGGAAAACAACGACTGAGAAAAATGATGCTGATGAGATTACATCGATCACTTGGGAAGCTGAAAGTGGCGGTATCGAAGCAGGTCAATTTCAACAGTTCGTATTTGTAGGTGAAAATCCAGCCAAAGATGGTGAATTGGCTTGGGATGCTTATCAATACTATAGTGATGGTAGCGTAGTGGAGTGGACAGGCAAAGAAGGCAGCGAACTTCCACACTCGATTACAACGATTACTGAAAATGCAGCTACAGCCACACCAGCAGCGCCAACAACAGATGGACATGATGCAGCCGCAACAGAAGATACTGCAACAGCGACAGATGAAGCGACAGGTACAACAACAGATACAGCACCATCGACTGATATGAATACTATGCCAATGGAACAACCAGCGAGCAGTAATGGTCTTCAAGTGACGACATTGATTATTGCTATTATTGCCTTGGTTCTTGGTGGAGTTGCTGTGATGAATTCACGCAAACGCAAATAAATAGTTTATGTATACGTACAATAGAAACGTATGAATCAAATAACGGCAAAAGACCAAGAACGTCATCTTGGTCTTTTGCCGTTTTGTCTGCTTTTGTTGTAGCATTGATCACTTGCTTCTTTTTCACATAGAACTTGATATAATTAGAAAATACGTGGACGAACGAGTATGGATTGAGAATAGAGGAGGAACAAGCTTGGACAAAAAGCTTATTTCATTTAGCAATGGGATCAAATTATATTATATTCTTGTAGCGGCTGTGTGGGTGTTCTTGATGATCCGCAAATCCAATCTGATGACACAAGGTGCCAGTACGGCTGATCAACAGTCTCTCTATATAGCTGTTGTTACAGTGGGAATACTTGCGATTGTTCCTGCGCTAATCTTGGCGTGGAGAGGGTTATATCGCTGGATAAGCAAAGCACCAGATGTGAGTGCTTCTATGCGCAATTTTCTTTTAGTAATCAGTATTCCCATGTTATTAGTGATTGGATATATGATCGAACTGGTATTAATTATGATTTTTGTTGGATTAGGCGGATAAATTCAGAAAAAGCTAGTGATATAGCGGAGGTATCGGCTCCTAATCACTAGCTTTTTTGATGTAGATTATCTTTTATTGTAGAGATTCGACTTCAAATACAGGAATCGTTACATTAGCATCCAGATTAGCAGGAGCGTCAGGTGTATCGACTCCATAATCAGGCTCTTGCATTAACCCTGTCTCATCGGTAGGCACTGTGTTTTCTTCTGTAGAAAAGTTATTTTCTGCTGAAGGATCAGTTTCATTGCTACCTGATGAAGATGTGAAAGGTTCAAATTCTCCTCGGAACACACCGGATACGAGGAACGTACCTGTTGCCCAATTAAGCGCACCACGAAGACGAATATATTGCTCACCTACTAATGCTATCGCACCCTGATCATCAACCGATACGATATTGGTTTCAAATGAAACAGGCTCATTGAGATAGCTAGTTAATGTGGCTCCATCAATCGAAGTATATTCATTCTGTGTCTCTGTACGTGTATATTCTCCGTCTTCATTACGTGTATAGATCGCTGTCTGTCCTTTAGGCAGATCAGATGGATTTTGCACCTGAATCGTTTGGTTATCACCGATGGTATATCCGTCAGCTTCTACTGAAAGCAGTGCACGAAAACCACTATTTTCTACAGCATAAAAAGAATAAAGAGCTGTACGATCTCCACTCGGCTCCGATTGAATCTCAATAACAGGTTGATCGGGTGTTCCTAATGTATTCACAATAGCCAGCGTACGAATCTGACCAGCATTCTGTGCAATTTCTCCAGATAGAATACTGGTTGCTCCATCAGCAGTCATGCGACCAATATAGAGATGATTAGCAGAATCGGTTGCCAGTGCATATACATCTGCATTCAGCCCATTGGTGCCTCCGACCGCATGTTGATACGTCACTGAAGGATTGGAACTTTGTAAAACATAGAGTGGATCACTAGAAGCCCATGCTAACTTGGTCTGCCCGATCAGCATAGTCATATCTTGCACAGGTTGTAAGGCTTGATAAATATCAAGAGCTTGCTGATATTGACCGGCTGTAACCAACGTATTTGCTTCACGAATTAACGAAGCAATCTCATTATTGATCGTTGTCGTTACAGGAGACGAACTTAAGTTTACAGTTGTTACCCATTGATTGAAGCGTTGAGCATGAGTCACAAAGTTACTGATCTGCTGACTTGCAATATCTTTATTAAGAATCGTCGCTGCATTATTTTGAGCAGTAGTCAGTACCCATGTTGCGCTCCAATTATGCTGGTGATACCCTTCCCAAGTGATCCGTGCTTGCTCTAGGAAAGCAGTGAAATCGCCAGCAGAAGCCAATCGTGTTAATTTGGTCTGATCATATGTTTTGAACAGTGTATTCAAGTAAGCTTGACGTGTACCTTTGACCGCTAAATATTTCTCTGGAATCATTAATAGATTCCATTTGTCGGATTCATCGGTATAATCGCGCTTTTGTATATTATGTTGCAGACCAGCTTCAAACAGTTCACGGAATGCTTGGAAATCAGTCTTGAGTTGCTCATTGATCTTCGATTCATTGGTAATCTGTTTATACTGTACGGTGTATCTTTGATCTGCTTGTTGTTGCTCAATGATCCGCTGTTGCCATAATTTATAACCAGTCATATAAGCTTGAAATTGCTGGGTGCTAGCGGCAGATTGAAGCTGTTGTTGACTGGAACTTACGGTCTGTTTCCAATCGGTAATAGGTAATAATTGAAGTAACCGAGTAGCAATATGTTCATTCTGATAGTGAATCGATGTGTTGGTGTTGGCTTTTTGATAAAAGGTTTCCGCTTCGACCCATTGTTGCTGTGCATAATAACGATCAGCTTCTTGCACCGCATGAATCTTTTGCGAAATCTGAATACCTTTATAGATCGCTAGTCCAGCTGCAATAGCGCAGGCTACAATTAACAGATTGCGTAATGCAAATAAACGAATAATACTCATGAGATGCCTATTCCGGTAACAGCAGGCTCAAAATCAGAATCACCTTTATACAATTCCTGGCGGATATTCTCTAGATCGACAGCCATCGTACTGTCTTTTTGTGCAGGATCATTTTGGATCATCCGGTATAGACGAAGAAAGCGATCTTTTGGCAAAAAGCGTGCATAACGGCGAATAAATCCTGGATACATCGTGACATAGCGCTTCATTCGTACCGCTGAAGACGTGACACTGACCAAAATGTTCATGCCATTTTCCATTTTCAAAATTTGCGGTTCATGGGCAATCACATAGCGGATTGCGCGATCTTTCACCATTTCACGCTTAATCTTAGCGATTTCACCGATATATTCGGCTAATAACGGATCAAAATCATGTACGATCAATGAATCGAGATCTAGATCCATATCACTGCGTAACCGAAAATTTTGTAACAGGGATAATTGAGCTAATCGTAGTCGATCATTATGCACTACAACAGCTGCTTGGCGTAACATATGATATCCTTCTACATCTTCACCACTACGTACAACCGCTACTGCTGTCGATTGATCACGTACAGTACCTTCATAGATCGTTTTGCCTTCTGTTTTGAATAGTCGGGCTAACTGCCTTAATGTTTCTTTGGATAACATGCGACGTTGTACCAGAATTAAGGCGACGATCAATACGACACCTGTAATCACAGAGATTATGATTTCGGTCATCTCTTTAGATACAACAACCGCTATAATAGTAAGAAGAAGAGCAAACAGAATTTCATTGAGCATTTTGCGCTTGGCACGTAGGCTGGCTTGTCGCATCACAGGAACAAGAGCTTGTTTGCCACAATCTGGACAGGCGTCGCCCGGTAAAATAGTAAAGTTTCGACATTTACGACATATCCGTAAAGGATCATACACCCGCCGGGTGCGATGAAGCACAGGTAATTGAATCGATTTTTTAGTGGTTGTCATGGATTAAGATCACTCGCTATACATCGTATTTATAAATAACGTCAGGAGTCAGATAACAAGGAATTGGGCAAATCTGCGCATCCGTTAGCTTCTTTGGTTAATAGTAGATAGTAATTGCTTTTCTAATTCGTCTTCTGTCGGGACACGTTTGCGTTTAAATGCGTACATAGACAATCTTATGATAACAAAAAGAAACAAAACCGCGAGACATACGTATGCAAACATATGACATTCCTTTCTTAATCAGATTTATCGAGTTTAACTTTAATCTAAGGGAGGATCGTGATTGCTCGTTGAATTATAAAATGTTCAACAACCTCACTATACCTATATTTTAGCGCATAATCTATTACAGAATAGCGAAAATGGTGAGCAATATTCAACTTTTAGCCTATAGTCCAGTGGCTTCCCCCGTCTTAAGGTGGGGAAAATATTTGCGAATATGCGTTATAATGGTATCCGGCTTATTATGATCAATAACTCAGATGAGTTTGTGATTTATTATCCAAAATGGAGTAAAATGGATATTGTAATTAGAATAGTATCAAATTTTTCACTTTATGATTTTTAAGGCATGTTAAGGTGAAATTAACCAGCGCTTAATGAAAATGTCGTAAGATGGTGTATCGTAGAGCCATCTATCTATCCAGTGAAGGAGTAGACTTATGTCCCGAAGAAATACAAGTTTTATGTATATCATGCTGGCTTTGGTTCTGTGCCTGACACAGCTGCCTAGCACGATGTTCGCTGCTTCAGCGACAACGAGCCCCAATAATTCAACTACATCTGTTGATGCCGTATTGGTACTGGATGCAAGTAATTCAATGAAATCCAGTGATCCACAACAGCTTGGTAGTGAGGCGATGAAACTATTTATAGATATGCTACCATCGCAAGGCGATCGCGTAGGAATAGTATCGTATACAGACCGCATTGAACGCGAGAAAGCATTGACTGCTATTCAGTCTGCTGATGATAAAACAGAACTGAAATCGTTTATAGATGGACTTACCCGAGGAGCGTATACCGATATCTCGGTAGGGATGAAAGAAGCCGTTACTATTTTACAGGATAATGCTCAACAAGGGCATGAACCGATGATTGTATTGTTCGCGGATGGTAACAATCAGTTGAATAGTAATTCCGGGCGTAGCAATAGCCAAGCCGATACGGATCTGAATACAGCGGTAGAACAAGCGAAAAAAGATGGCTATCCAGTCTATACAATTGGTCTAAATGCAGACGGCAAGCTGAATCAAGAAGCTTTGAAAAAAATTGCTGATGATACAGGTGGTAAATCTTTTGTAACAACTTCAGCAGAAGAATTGCCAGAGATTTTAAGTGAAATTTTTGCGGCTCATCAAGAAGTGAATGTTGTACCTGTCGATTCGATTACAGGTAATGGACAATTTCAAGACGTGAAAATTCATATTCCAAATGCCAACGTTAAAGAAGCGAATATCTCGATCATGTCTTCAGAAGCGGTTGAAGTGAAGTTAGTTGATCCATCTGGAAACGCCGTAGCTGTGCCATCGGATAAAGTAAGCATGTCTACTTCTAAAAGTTATTCGCTAGTCAAATTACTATCTCCAGAGCAAGGAGATTGGACATTACAGGTTAAGGGTGTCGATCAAGATAAGATTGATATTAATCTGGTGTTCAATTATAACCTGGAATTAGCACTAGATCCTATTCCGACCAAAGCGTACAGTAAAGGCGATAAGATCGATATCGTTTCTTATTTAACAAGCGGTGGTCAGAAATTAACAGATAATTCGCAAGCCAGTAGTATGAAAGCTGTACTCAATGTGACGGATGTGGATACAGGAACCACCAGTCAAGTTCCTTTAACCACAGATGGTAGTGAATTTAAAGGTACCTTTGAAGTGCCAGATAACCATGTGTATCAACTGGTTGCTCGTGCAGAAGAACAAAGCTTTTACCGTGAAACAGCGCCTGTAACGATTGACGCTAAAGGTGGAGTATCAGGTAGTGGTGAACAAGCAGGCTTAGGTTTGATGACATGGATCATTATTGCAGTCGTAGCATTATTGGTACTTGCAGGCTTGTGGTTCTTACTGAGTTTCTTGAAAAAAAGAAATCGTGGATTTGTCGGACAAATAGTCATCGAGATTCGTGATGAAAATACCGGCGAACGCTCATACCCACAATACAAAAAACTGACTACATTCCGTGGCAAGTTCAACCTGCACCAATTAGTCCAACTTGCACCTGAACTTAAAGAAACGGAAAATATCGTATTCACACCAAGCAGTAACGACCGCATTATGATTCGGAACAATGCCGATAATGTGATTGAAAAATCTGCTCGTGCGATCGATGCTTCTAAAGGCTTTGAACTCAAAAGCGGTGACCGCATCACGATTGGATTGCGTCAGGTCGATAAAACGATTTTGCTTGAATATCTAACATAATAGTGTACACAAACTATTCATATGACTGATGTATACTAAAAAATTATATAATTGCTTATTCGTCATCTAGTTCTTCTTTCCAAAATCTCATAATCATTCAGTACAATAGATTATTGAAACCAAAACCCGTACTTTAAAGTATGTATCTCATGACATATATTTCCATAACATTTCAAACTTTTAGAGAATGTTTAAACGACAACCCAGCACCGGATTGCAAATCCAAGCGCTTCAATCTTTCTTCTTCCTACTCAAGCGCTCCAAAGTGGAAGGATGCACAAGCGAAGGGGATGGAATCATTCTGAAAGTCGCCTTTAAGACTCGGATATCGACCACTCCGTGGTCAAATCAAGATATCCGATCTTATCAGCGACGGCAAGAATGATCCACCCCATAGCGCTTGTCCTCACAACCACCCACCAACCAAACAAAGAAAATTTAATTCGCCCAAGGGGGATCATTCATGAAACCAATCGTTAGAGAACACATTCAACAACTGGACGTATCACTTGGCGGTGGTATTGTCAGTGATAAAATACGCGTCGACACGATCGACAACCCGATTTTGATTATTGGACTTGGGGGTACTGGTATTGATGCACTATTGCGTCTGAAATACCAGATCAACCGACGCTTTAAGCTTCCAGAAGATCCAATGACTAAGAAAAAGCAAGACAAACCGGATAATGTTGAATTTCTTGCTTTTGAAACGAACGAACAAGATCGCAATAAAAAATATAAAGGTATCGGACTTGATCCAATCAATGAGTTTGTATTGTTATCCAATGCAGAGATTGGTGGATTACTTCAAAACCGTAGCCTATTAGAACCGTATATCACGGAATGGTTATCTCCAGAACTAGGGATTACTGATGGTATGAACGGCGCGGCTGGCGTACGCCAAGCAGGACGATTGCTGTTATTTACAAAGATTAATCAAGTCGTACAAAGTATCGATAAAAAAATCAAAACGTTATCTGTCGGTACGAACAAAAAATTAATGGTCTTTCTACTGACAGGGCTATCGGGCGGTACAGGTAGTGGTTGTTTCTTAGATATTTCGTACATTGTGCGTGGTATTGTAGAACGTGATTATGGCGCAGCAGGAGTAGACCGTCTGAATATGCTAGGTTATTTATTTACACCAGACGTCAACTTATCCAATAAAAGCTTAAGCGAGCATACACGCGAATATATTCGCAAAAATGGATATGCTGCTCTGAAAGAGCTCGATTACTGGATGAATGTAGACAGTCGTGGGGAACGTTTTAAACAGCAATACGGCAGTATACTGAATGTCAATTCGCCACTGGCTCCATTTAATCTATGTCATTTGATCTCAGCGACGAATACTGAAGGTAAATTGCTTGAAAATGCATACGATTATTGTATGAATGTAACTGCTGAGAATATTACCAACTTTATGGCGAGTGAAGAAAAAGCATCTGGTGAAGAGTTTGCGATCCATGATTATATCAGTAATATTCGTACCAATATTGCACAGATGAACCGTGCGTATCCTGCTAACTATGAATATAACATTATCGGTGCATCTTCTGCGGTCTTGCCGATCGAAGAAATGACCACTTATCTTGCATATCGTCTGTTCCAGAAAATGGACAAAATGTTCGATCAAGCGCCAGATCAAGAAGCGGTAGAGAACTTCGCTCGCAAACTAGGTGTAGATGTCGAGACAATGACCAAAACATTCGAATCTCGTGTTCCAGAACCATTGCCTGGATTTGAAAATAGTGAACGTCTTAGCTTCAACAATGTGGTAAAAATGCAAGCTGTGAATATGGATACGGAACTTGAGCAAACATTCTTGATTCGTGCTCGTGAAGAATACATCAAAGCGAAGCAACAATTGCCAGGCGAGATTGTTGGACAATTTTCGGATCAGATTCGCCGTATGTTCTTGCATCCAGAACAAGGTCCTTTCTATGTATCACGTCTGTTGTACTCAGAAAAAGGATTTTCATTACTGAAAATGCTACTATCGTATATCGAAACCTTGCGTGAAAGTCAGACTCGTATTCCACGTGATATCGAATCAGCGGCTGATTATGCCAATGAACGTCTAGGCGATGCGAAAAGTGCTTTTGTATCCAAAGACAAAAAGAAAAATGTATATATTGAAGCTAAAATTGATGAATACTGGTTGCGTGCTGATGTAGAACGTACTCAACAAATGATCGAATTTTATGAAGATTTGTATGAAATGTTGAATCGTGAAAATAATCGTATTTATGGTGTATTTACCGAAGTACTGAATGCATTAAGCTCTATTTTCGAGAAAAATGGTGAGTTGTTGACCAATGCGAATGAGCAAGAAGATCATCGTGGTAACAAAACGTACTATTGGAATCTAGTCAGCGTACCGGATATTTCTAAAGCAGTGAGCGATATTATGGATAGCAAAGATGGCGATGATCTGATTCGTGATTTCTCTGCACAATTGCTAGAGCATTCCGATCAATGGGTGAAAGAGCAAGAAGTTGATATTGTACGTTCGATCTCTGATTTCTTAAGCGACAAATTCGGTGATCTGATCACACGTTCGATGGAAGATTTCTTAGTGATGAAGTACGGTCAAGATGAGCCGATCGAGAAATTTGTAGAACGTACCATTGCTAGTAAATTGGACGATGAAGCTGTACCGGTGTTCCATTTGAGCAATAGTGCAGGTAATCTTCATTTCCCTTCATGGGGATTTGTGTCTGTTCCTGTTCAAGCGCCGAGTATTTTGCGTGGTATTCGTAACTTCCAGAATAATGCACTGGGTAAATCCCACTTTACGATTAAAGAAAGTAAAGTGAAAAACCGTATATTCTGGTTGAATACTCGTAACGGTGTGCCATTGTTCGTTTATACCCCACTGAAAGTGTATGAAGAGAACTATGAGCGTACGATTCTTGACCGTGAAGGTATTGGCCGACATTTGGTACAGACGGAGAAAGAAAACTGGACGTACTTGCCTTCACCGATCCCTGAACAATCATGGGGTGAAACGTACACTAATGCTCGTGTACAAAGTTACAATGCTCGTGTGCGTGCAGATTATGCTCGTGCGAAGCAACTAGGCATTATTGTTGAAAAAGATGCAGATCAAAACACCAGCAGTCGTTTTGCGGTTCATTTCACACAATCATTCGATCTACTTGCTGCATTGGCTAGTTATGATATGCGTCTGGATGCAGCTCGTCCGAATCTGGGTGAGGTTAAGCGTGCGCTAGCTGAATTGAGACGCTTAATGACAGAAGGATTACCACATGAATCGACGAAAGATATTTTCGGTAGCTTTAACGAAGATCTAGCACGTGAAAACTTGATTCGTTCACCAAAAATGATCGAACGTGTACGTGCAGAACTGGCGAAGTATGAAAGTATTCAAGCTAAAATTGCCGAATTAGAAGGTATGTTAAGTCGTTATGAAGGTGAAGAAAAACTGACTGATCAGTTCTTACAAGCCCTTTATACCGATACAATTACCAAAAAAGGTGCATTGTACGTATATGATCGTGATCCAGAAGAAGAAGCATGGGATGCTTTTGCAAATCTGATGAAGAGCCGTAATTTTGTGGAATTTGAAGTGTTTGAACATTTCCGCAATCTTGATCAGAAAAACCGTGCGACATTGATGCGTAAAGCCGATCGCCGAGATAACGAGATGACTTCATCCGAAGATATCGCACCACTTCTTAACAAATTGGATGAATTGTATGAAGCGTATCTAGAAGCTAGAGATCGTCTAGAATACGAACGTGTTGAATTGGCTAATGGTGATGAAGCTTACCAATTCTACAAACAAATGGTTACGAAATTAAGCGATATTCGCCGGAAGTTGAAATAAGATGGACGTTCGGCTGAAACAATTCGCAGATGCATATGCTGCTGACGAGGAGAAAACAGCCGGGCAGGGAGATGGGCGGAGCAGTATTCACTACCCCGCCGTTTTCCTGTTTATCGGGGATCTGATTCAAGATGCTGTACGTCCTGTTATGCAGATTAATGCTCAGAAGTGGGATAATAGTGCTGGTGTCATGTATGTCGAAATTGCTCCTGAACCGACAGGAGAAGAGCAGCAAGCTAGACGCGCTAAAGAAGCTCGTTATGAGCAAGAACATGTTACTTCTATGCGTACAGGTCAGACTACAGATGCTTTAGAAGCGCAAAAAATTACGACTTTTTTATCCCGTCCTACTGTTAATGATCATCACAAAAAAACGCAACGCCCTGACTGGCATCACCATTTTCAAAAAGATGGCAAGCATCTGCTGGAACTGAATCGTACGTTCCGGCAGGCGGCTCGCCGTTTAGCTGAGTTCGGACGTATGTATTCTTCGTTTGATCGATTGCATGTTTCTGTGATTACACGTGTCGATGATCCGATGAATATCCTAGTTCCTGAGATATCATTGTTAGCTCGTTCGATTCTAGGACAGTCTTTCAAGTCTGTACAAATGGATATGTATGCGCTCATATATGAAGGTGATCAAGAAGAACAGTTTGGTTATTCCAGTTCAGTAGGTGTTGCTTTTCTAAAAGAATTGGAACATATACAATCAGCAGATTACACACTGACTGCGCCGTTACAACGTACTGAAGACGGATTAGCCGTTATGGTACAACATTCGCCTTCTCCATTATTCGAACTGGCTTATGTATTATCTGATCGTAATGAGCGAGGTATCTCGGTCAATGGTGGCATGGAAAGTAGCTACGATATTATTTGTCGGATCAGTCTGCTCAAAAACCGTCAGCGTCTGGAAACAGGTGGCGAATCTTCTGTTTATGGATCAGATTACAATAATAATGCGTTCAAAAATAATGTGCGTAATGGAGACGGCAATCAAGGCTTAGTGTCTGCTGGATTTGCTAGAGTTAGACGACCTGATCGAGCGATTGCTTTGACTGTGTTAGAGCAATTCTTTTACGGCATCATGAAGCGGATGAAGCATTCAACGATTGTGGATAGCCGTGAGAAGTTCGAATTATTAGGTCTCGATGAACAGCGTATGGATGATCGAATAGATCATTTCGTACCTAATAGCAGTCGTCTGGAAGATATGAATGGTCTTATGACCCGAGCGACAAGCTTTAATCAGCTCAAATCAATGAGTCTACGTGAAGCAGAACATGCTCTGTTCGAATATGGTGGCGAAAGCTTTTTCCGTGATAATTATGAGCAAGAAATGATTAAGCGGATCGAACAATGGGATGCTGGACGTGAACTGCAAGCGAATATCACAGAGATGCTTCGTCAACATTCTCATATCCATTTCTATCAGTTAGCAGAATGGACCGATGAATCAGGAGAACATAGCATCTGGCAGGATTATCATGCACGTACTCGTGATCTAATGAACACCTTAGAAAATGCACAAGCCGAACTGGATGAATGGTACAACAGTCGTGCAGATGATTTATCATTCCAGCGATTACCTTTTATGGAAAAGCATAATATTCGCGGACTTACCCGTGCATTGATTGATACGATTTATCCACGTAAATTGCATATTTTGCGTTTGCAAACTAGATTGCGTTTGTATCGCCGTTTTGAAGAGCATCTGGCTACGGTTCATCGTGACAGTATGCAACAGGTGAAAAGTATGGATACGCTCGGTTCTAATTTACAAGTAGCTGCAACAGATAGTATTCGTACAGCAGATGATTATATCGGGCAAAATATCCATGATTACTACAGTCGTCTAACCGCTGAAGTTATGGACGAAATTGAAGAAAAACGTGGAGATGGTGCCTTTTTCGAAGAGCGAAGTGTAGGCGACGTAACGTTATGGTTACAGCAAGGAGCTTCTACTCTATTGGAACGTCTGATGGACGTATGCCGTAAAGAATTATTAGCATCCCGAGCATTTACACAGACCTTTGAACAGGAATTATTAAATCGTGCTAATGTTACGATCGCATACGAGAATAAACAAGCGTTATCGCAAGAAGATTTGTTCAAAGAGTTGTATCGTACGCTTGAAGACCGAGCCGTTATTCATATTCGTCTGTTGGATTACACGCACAAACATCGTTATGAAGAAAAATATATGTTTGGTAATGCAAATGGTGAATTTGTACGGTATGCCGCAGGTGTCGATAATACGACTCGTATTTACAAAACAGGATTTGTCCATGAAGATCGCACCAGTGGTGTAGAAAAGCTGAATCTAATGGGTGGATTTACAATTGAAGACTTGATCTACTATCGTAATGGTAAAACATATTATGATACGTATATTGCAAATGGGTATGATTTTCATGTATAGCTTGTACGTTGGTTTGACCGCTTTGGGAAAAGAATCACTCTTGTCGTCGCTGTTCCAAATCGATACCTTGAATAACCGCTTTGCGATCGGTATCGATTTGGAAATACGATCGCTTCGCTCTTTCAGAGTGATTCTTTTCCCTCCGCTCAGAGCGGGGAGTACATGCTAAAAATTCAATACAGTAGCATTTGCCTGGCAGGGTGGGGTAAGAAGAAAGAAAAGAACAAGTTACTTGAAAGTTGGTTTCTCGTTTTATTTAAGGAACTATTTGATGATTAAAAGATAAGGAATTTTTAAGCTTTTTATTTTTTAAACTATGTAGCCACTTGCCACTTGACGAAGAGGAAAAGATTGATCCGAAAGCAGCGTAGCGTTCGCATTTAAGATTCGGATATCGACCGTCCAGCGGTCATTCAAAATAGCCGATCTTAACAGCGAGTGAAAGGATAATTTTTCTCGAAGTGGTCAAACTTACATCTACTCTCTACATAGCTTTTTTATATGAATAATCATTTAAAATCTATAAACGAAATTTCACCTACTCCAATGAAAGGGGAGATGCCACATATGCAACGCAAAGTGAATTGGCTTATGCTATTATTCAGTCTGATTGGAGGCGCAATTGGCTTTATTTTGGGAGAATGGTTGATCCATTCTTATTTTGATCGGATGCCGCGTGTGATTCTAATTGGATTATATTTCGGAATAATTAGTTTGTTTATTGGTGGGTTCTGTTTGTTAGCTGAAACGATTTCACCGAAATTAAGTGGGGCTTCATGGCGTCAACGTTATGCAGGGCTTTCTTGGAAACTATTTGTACCTGCTACATTGGTTCTTATGTTTCTTGGAGGTCTTGGAGGCGAAGCGATTTACCAGATCGGATTTAATGGAGTAAAGTCGATTCGTGATGTTGTCGTGGTAATTGATAACTCTGGTAGTATGCTAGAAACAGATGCACAAAATCAACGTTTTCAAGCGGTTAAAAATATGGTCAATTCAATGGATGATGATAAACGTGTAGGTATTATCGGATTCAGTGATCAAGCCAATGTGGTTTTGCCATTGACCGAAATTAATGATGCATCCAAACAGCAGATTACGACTACAATGGATGCAATGAAAACAGATAACGGAGGTACTAATTTTACAGGTGCTTTAGAAACAGCAATGCAACAGATTACAGCTCAAAATGACGACACTCATGGTACCGTAGTGATCATGTTGTCTGATGGATATAGTGCATTAGATATGTCATCTCTTGCTCCTTATCAAGCTAAAGGAATCTCGATTAATACAGTAGGATTGAATTTGACAGATGCAGGTGGAACCAATCTACTGACAGATATTGCTAGTCAGACAGGC
>Ga0308161_1003793_pt1 | contig 14344 bp, 8 predicted proteins | sample PhyFR2_FD_201034 | JGI IMG/M metagenome (GOLD analysis project Ga0308161, IMG submission 201034) | Phyllosphere microbial communities from UC Gill Tract Community Farm, Albany, California, United States - DLSLF.R2 | ecosystem: Host-associated > Plants > Phyllosphere > Unclassified | place: USA...
CGCGAAACCCGATCGAATAGGTCATGCATTCGCCGACCGCCGTGCCGTCGTGCGCGTAATGCGGCGGCAGGTACAGCATGTCGCCCGGTTCCAGCAGGAACTCCTCTTCCGCCTCGAATTTGGCCAGGATCTTCAGCGGCATGCCTTCCACCAGCGACAGGTCTTTCTGGGCGCTGATGCGCCAGCGGCGCTGGCCATGCGCCTGCAGCAGGAATACGTCGTAGGAGTCGAAATGCGGTCCGACGCCGCCGCCGTCGCTGGCATAGCTGATCATCAGGTCGTCAAGCCGCACATCGGGAATGAAGCGGAATTGCCGCAGCAGGGCGTCGGCCGCATCGTCATGCAGGTTTACGCCCTGCACCAGCAGCGTCCAGTCCCTGCGCGCCGGATCGGGCAGCGTGGCCTGCGGCCCGGACTGCAGGTCCCACTTGCCGCCGGCGCGCGTGATCAGGCGGGATTCGACGTCGTCCCGTGCGGCCAGCGCAAACAAATCGTCCCGCGGCAGCAAAGCCTGGAAACCCGGCAGCGCTTGCCGGATCAAAAGGGGTTTCTTGTGCCAGTAATCGCGGAGGAACTGGGCCGGCGTGATATCGCCTAACAGAGTCATTTTTTTCATGGCGGTATTATCCCGGAAACGGGCGGCAGCAGGTCGCCCCGATCGCATCCGACGCGCCGCGTATAATCGCCGTCATATTCACTGAAAGGAAGGGTCATGAAGATTGCCAAGAACACCGTAGTGACAGTCCACTACAAATTATCGGATGCCCAGGGCAATCTGATCGAGGAAAGCAGCGAGCCCATGGTGTATCTGCATGGCGACTACGAAAACACGCTGCCGGCAATCGAAGCCGCGCTGGACGGCAAGGAGCAGGGCTACCAGGGCCAGATCCAGGTCGAGCCGGAAGATGCATTTGGCGAATACGACGCCGAACTGGTCAAGGTGGAGCCGCGCAACCGCTTTCCCGAAGACACCCAGGTTGGCATGCAGTTCGAGGGCATGCCCGACTCGGGCAGCGACGAGGAAGCAATGATCTTCACCGTCACCGATATTGCCGACGACAAGGTGGTGCTGGATGGCAATCATCCGCTGGCGGGCATGGCGCTGCGTTTCGAACTCAATGTGACTGAAGTCCGCCCTGCGACGGACGAGGAAATCGCGCATGGCCACGTGCATGGCGCCCATGGCCACGGTCATCATGACGATGATGACGACGAAGGCGACGCCTTCCGCACGATACAGGTCCACTAAGCCGGCATCCACGCCAGGCGCCCAGGCGGCCCCGCCCAGTCGGTTCGTGCGAACGACACTGGCAGCGGGGCCGTTTCCTTTGAATCAGCGCTCGCTCAGCGAAAACAGCGTTGCGTCCTCCGGCCTGACGTTGACCTTGAGCCATCCCGCCGGCAGCGCCAGTTCGCCGAGATTGCCGCGCCAGCGGATGCTCTTCGGCGCCGGCAGGCGGGCGCTCCCATGCACCACCAGCACCTTGCCGCCGTAGCTGCCGGCCAGCGCCAGGATCTGGCGCCGCACTTCAGCGAAGCCGTCCCGCGCGCCGTCCGGGCTACGCACGCCGGTGCGCCCGGACAGCAGCGCCGGGTTGCCGTCGCAGAACAGCACGATGCCATCCCGCTTTTCCCGCTGGGCGAAGGTAAAGGTGCGCTGCAGCCAGTAACGGTTGGCAATCAGCCTGTCTTCGAATTCGCCGTTGCGGCCGGCATCGGTCAGGTAATGGTTATTGGGCGCCGGCAGGTTGACGGTGGCAAACACGATATTGCCCACTTCCCAGCGCGCGTTTTCGGCATAGCTGCGGAATTTGCTCGAGGTCGACTGGCGCGACAGCGGAAGCCGCGTCGCGCCAAAACTCATTTCATCCTGAAAATACACGTCCCTGACCCGGGTCAGCCGTTCCATCGCGGCCGGACGGCCATTGCTGCGCTTGCAGTCGGCCCAGTCGCTTCCGGCCAGCGACAGCACCACGCCGTTCTTGGCCTGCGACAGCAGGGCCAGCCGCTGGTCGTACAGCGCATCGCTGCAGGGTTCGTCCGCCGCCTTCACGCCATTGACCACCACGAACGCCAGGTTGTCCGCATCGCTCTCGATGATGGCCTTGCGCATCACGCCGTCGTCGGCCGCGCCGCGAAACACATGGCCGATGGCGCCGAAGCTGAATGGCATGGGCTGGGCCGATGCTGGCGACGCGGGCAGGGCCAGCGCCAGCATCAGCCCCAGGCAGCGCGCATGCAGCGCAGTCATTCGCCTTCTTGCTGCAGCAAGGCTTTCAAACGGTACAAGGCTTCCAGCGCCTCGCGCGGCGCCATGGCGTCCGGATCGAGTTCGGCCACGGCCTGCGCCAGCGCGCCCGGCGCCTCGTCTTCCGGTTCGACCGGAGAAGCGGCGGGGGCGGCGGAGAACAGGTCGAACTGCGGCGACGGCTGCATCGAATGCGCTTCCAGTTCGGCCAGGTGGCGGCGGGCGGCGCGGATCACCGCCGGCGGCACGCCGGCCAGCTGTGCCACCTGCAGGCCATAGCTCTGCGAGGCAGGGCCTGGCTGCACCGCGTGCAGGAAGACGATGCTGTCCTTGTGCTCCACCGCCGACAGGTGCACATTCGCCGCGGACGGATAAGCCTCCGGCAGCTGCGTCAGCTCGAAGTAGTGGGTGGCGAACAGGGTGAAGCTGCGGGTGGTTTCGATCAGGTGCCGTGCAATCGCCCAGGCCAGCGCCAGGCCGTCGAAGGTCGAGGTGCCGCGGCCGACTTCATCCATCAGCACCAGCGACTGCGCGGTCGCGCCGTTGAGGATGGCCGCCGACTCGGTCATCTCGACCATGAAGGTCGAGCGTCCGCCGGCGAGGTCGTCGGCCGCGCCGATGCGGGTATAGATGCGGTCGATCGGCCCGATGGTGGCGCTGGCCGCGGGAACGAAGCTGCCGACGTAGGCCAGCAGCGTGATCAGCGCAACCTGGCGCATGTAGGTCGACTTGCCGCCCATATTGGGGCCGGTGATGAGCAGCAGCCGCTTGTCGTCGCCGAGCACGCAGTCATTGGCGATGAAGCGCTCGATCGTGTTTTCCACCACCGGGTGGCGGCCCTGCTCGATGGCGAGCATGGGCGCGTCGACCAGCAGCGGCGCGCACCAGCCATGGCGCAGCGCATGACTGGCCAGGGACATCAGCACGTCGGTTTCGGCGATTGCACGGGCCACCGACTGCAAGGTGTCGATATGCCCGGCCAGGTCGCGCAGCAGCTGTTCGTACAGCTGCTTTTCCCGCGACAGCGCGCGCTCCTGCGCCGACAGCGCCTTGTCTTCAAATGCCTTCAGTTCGGGCGTGATGTAGCGCTCGGCGTTCTTCAGAGTCTGGCGGCGCCGGTAGTCTTCGGGCACCTTGTCGGTCTGGCCGTGGGTGACTTCGATGTAGAAGCCATGCACCTTGTTGTATTCGACCCGCAGGTTGGCGATGCCGGTGCGCGCCCGTTCACGGGTTTCGAGGTCGAGCAGGAACTGGCCCGCATTCTGCGACAGGCCGCGCAGCTCGTCGAGTTCCGCGTCGAAGCCGGCCGCGATCACGCCACCGTCGCGCACCATGGCGGCCGGCTCGGGCATGATGGCGCGCGTCAGCAGGTCCAGGCAGGCATCCGGCGTGGCCAGCCGGTTTCCCAGGCCCACCAGCAGCGATGCGTCCGCATCGCGCAGGCAGCTGTCGAGGCAGCCGCGGATGGCGGGCAGTTGCTGCAGGCCGCGCGCCAGGCCGGCCAGGTCGCGCGGCCGCGCCGACAGCAGGGCGATGCGGGTGGTGATGCGCTCGATGTCGGGCACGTCGCACAGGCTGTCGGACAGGCCGGCGCAGCCGTCGGCGCGCAGCAGCGCATTGATTGCGGCATGGCGCCGCTGCGCGATCTGGCGTTCGCGCAGCGGATGATGCAGCCAGTGGCGCAGCATGCGCGAACCCATGGTGGTGCGGCAGTGATCAAGCAGCGAGAACAGGGTGGGGCCGGGGTCCTGGCTGCGCAGCGACTCCGACAGTTCCAGGTTGCGTCGGGTGGCCGCGTCCAGGCCGATGAATTCGTTTTCCCTTTCCACCGTCAGCGAGCGCACATGCTGCAGGCTCTGGCTTTGCGTCGACTGCGCATAGCGCAGCAGCGCACCGGCCGCGCCCAGCGCGGCATGCAGGCCATCGGCGCCGTAACCGGATAGCGTGGCCGACGACAGTTGCGCCAGCAAGGCCTTTTCGCCGGCCGGCACGTCGTAATGCCAGGCCGGCACCGTGGTTGCATGCGCCACCCACTCGGCATCGGCATCGCAGTCTTCGCCCAGCAGGATTTCTGCCGGCGCGATGCGTTCCAGTTCATGCCGCAGCCGCGCCTGCACGAAGCCGGGTTCGCCGGAAAACTCCATCAGGCGCAGCGCGCCGCTGGCCATGGACAGCCAGGCCAGGCCTATCGACATGGTCTTGCGCTGGGCATGGCGGCACAGCGCCAGCAGCGGGCGCTCCGCCTTTTCCGGCAGCAGGTCGGCATCGGTCAGGGTGCCGGGCGTGATGATGCGCACCACCTTGCGTTCCACCGGGCCCTTGCTGGTGGCGGGGTCGCCGATCTGTTCGCAGATCGCGACCGACTCGCCGGCCCGCACCAGCCGCGCCAGGTACTGGTCCACCGAATGGAACGGCACGCCGGCCATCTTGATCGGCGCGCCATTGGAGGTGCCGCGCTGCGTCAGCGTGATGCCGAGCAGCCGGGCCGCCTTCTCGGCGTCGTCGAAGAACAGTTCGTAGAAGTCACCCATGCGGTAGAACAGCAGGATGTGCGGATAGGCGGCCTTGATGCGCAGGTACTGCTGCATCATGGGCGTCTGTTTATCGATGTTTTGCAGAAAGCTGGTGTTTTCAGTGGGTTTCAACGCTGTGTCCGTCCGATTGCTTGCCTGTTGCGCCACGGCCTGATGCCGAACGCATGCTTACACGCAATAAAATGAGGGTGTCGGGCTGGCACTGCCATTACGCGGCAGGCCAAAGACAGGATTGTATGCGACCGGCTACGTCAAAGGGGGACCGGAGCTTCAGGCAAAGTGCGGTTCAGGCATGCCCTGGCTGGCGCAATACGCTTCGAATTCCGGCAGCGGCAGCGGCTTGCTGAACAGGTAGCCCTGGCAGGCCGGACAGCCCTGCGCGGCCAGGAAGTCGCGTTGCGGCGCTGTTTCCACGCCTTCGGCGATCAGCGTCAGGCCCAGGCTCTGGCCGAGCGCGATGATGGAGCGCACGATCGCCGCGTCATTCGGGTCGTCCAGCACATCGCGCACGAACGACTGGTCGATCTTGAGCTGATCCAGCGGCAGCCGCTTCAGGTAGGCCAGCGAAGAGTAGCCGGTGCCGAAGTCGTCGAGCGAAAACATCACGCCGTGCGACTTCAGCAGGCTCATCCTGTCGATCACCGTGTCGATTTCCTCGATGATCACGCTCTCCGTCAGTTCCAGTTTCAGGCGGCGGGGATCGGCGCCGCTGCGCATGAGCGCGTCCAGTACCTGCGCGACGAAATCGGGATGCAGGAACTGTCGCGCGCTGACGTTGACCGCGACGGACAGGTGCGCCATGGCCGGCACTTGCGCCCAGCGCGCCAGTGTCGCGCAGGCGGCCTCCAGCACCATGCGGCCAAGCGCCAGGATCAGGCCGGATTCCTCGGCCAGCGGAATGAACAGCGCCGGGCTGACCAGGCCGCGCGCCGGGCTGCGCCAGCGCACCAGCGCTTCCGCGCCCATCACCCGGGATGCCGCATCGACCTGCGGCTGGTAATGCAGCAGGAACTCCTCTTGCGCCAGCGCCTGGCGCAGGTCGGCCTCGAGCGCCGCGCGCGCCGTCACGGCCTGCTGCATGTCGGGCGTGAACAGGCGCAGGGTATTCTTGCCCGCGTTCTTGGCACGGTACATGGCAAGGTCGGCGCGCTTGAGCAATTCGGTCACGGTGTCGCTCTGCTGCCTGATCAGGGCGATGCCGATGCTCACGGTGCTGTGATGCAGCAGCGTGGCCAGGCGGTAGGGCGCGTTGAGCGCGTCGATCATGTGTGTTGCCGCCTCGGCTGCCTGGCGCTCGGCACCCGGCTCATCCGCCACCAGGCCCGGCAGCAGAATCACGAACTCGTCGCCGCCCAGCCTGGCAACGGTGGCATCGGCATCCATGCAGCCGGAAAGCCGCTGCCCTACCTGCTGCAGCAGCAGGTCGCCCTGGTCGTGGCCGACCGAATCGTTCAGGGTCTTGAAGTTGTCGAGGTCGACGAAGAACAGTGCAGCCAGGCCCTGGCTGAAGTCGTGGGTCGACAGCAGCGCCTGCAGGCGTTCCCGCAGCAGCGCCCGGTTGGGCAGCCCGGTCAGCGGGTCGTAGTAGGCGAGCCGATGTATCTTTTCCTGGGCCGCATTGCGTTCGGTGACATCGGTGTTGATCGCCAGGATGGACTTGGGCTGGCCGGCATCGTCCCGCACCAGCGTCCAGTGTCCTTCGACGGCGATGCTGCTGCCGTCCTTGCGCCGCTGCACGATCTCGCCGCGCCATTCGCCATTGCGGATGACCTGCCCGGTAGCGGCATAGAACTGCTGCGGGTCGGCGTAGAGCAGGGTGGCGATCGACTTGCCAACCGCTTCGTCGGCGCGCCAGCCGTACAGCCGCGCCGCGCCGTCATTCCAGAAATGGATGCCATGGTTGAGGTCGCGCACGATGATCGCATCCTGTGCCTTGTCCAGCAGGGATGCCTGGGCGCCGATGCGCTGGGCCGCTTCCTCGCGCTCCATTTCCATGGCGGCGCGGGCCGCGAAGATGCGCAGCGTCGAGATGCCGAAGTCGGAGGCGGGCGACGCCTGTCCGCTCATGACCAGCAGCATGCCGATCGGCTCGCCGGCGCCGTTTTGCAGCAACGCGCCCATGCAGGACTGGCCGTTGAGCTGTTCCAGCGGCGAGCCGGCGGGGAAGCGGCCTTCCAGCCGCATGCCGCCAGCCGCGGCGCCTTGCCGCAGCAGGCTGTCGCAAGGCGATCCCGCAATCGCGAAGCTGCCGTTGGCGATCAGCTCGCCATGCACGATGGCCGCCACCGTCGCGGCTTCGCCAGGCTGTTCGGGATGCAGGCGGATCGCCAGCGCGGCCCGGGCCTGCAGCGCATCGGTGATGTTGCGGCAGAGCTGCTCGAAGAACTGCTTGCCCGTGCTGGACGACACCCCGGCCGCAATCTTCAGCACTGCCGCCTGCATGCGCCGTTGCTCTTGCTGGGCACGCAATGTGAGCAGGCCGTAGGCAAGGTTGTCGGCCAGCTCCTGCAGCAGACGTGTTTCTTCGACGGTGGCATCCTGGACGGCGTCGGAATACATCGCCAGCACGCCGAATGCGCGGCCCTGGTCGCGCAGCGGCAGGCAGAACACCGAGCGGTAGCCGCGTTGCGCCACCCATTCCAGCCAGGGTGCGAACACCGGGTCGCCGGCATAGTCGGGGTCATGCAGAAGGTCGCCGGAGATCGAAGGCTGGGCGCTGCGTATGGCCTTGCCGGCCGGGCCGCGGCCTCCCGGATGCTGCTCCGACCAGCTCATTCTCAGTTGTTTCAGATATTCCCTGTCACGGTCGTCGCCGGCATGCGCGACCGGCACGACGCTGCGCCTGCCATCCTGTTCCGCCTGGCCGACCCATGCCATCCGGTAGCCGCCGACCTCGCGGATCACATTGCATACCTGCTGCAGCAGGGTGGCTTCGTCGGAAGAGCGCAGCAGCGCTTCATTGCAGCGTCCCAGCATTTTCAGCGCACGATTGGTGTGGCTCAGTTCCAGCGCCGCTTCCTTGCGTTCGGTGATGTCGATCGTGGTGCCTATCATGCGCAGCGGTTTGCCATGCGCATCGCGGCTGACGATGGTGCCGCGGTCCAGCACCCAGGTCCAGGCGCCGTTCCTGCCGCGCCGCCGCAGTTCCGCGTGGTAAGCCGGAACGCGACCCTTTGCCGCGTCCAGCGCCATGCGGCTGACGCGCTCGACATCGTCCGGATGAATATGCTCGCGCCATGTTTCAACGGTTTCGGTCGCTTCCCCGTCGCCGTAGCCCAGCATGGCGCGCCAGCGGCGGGATATATGCACCAGGCGGCCCGGAATATCCCAGTCCCATATGCCGTCGCCTGCGCCTTCAAGGGCGAACTTCCAGCGCAGTTCGCTTTCCTGCAACGCCTGTTCCGCGCGCTTTCGTTCCGTGATCTCGTTGAGCAGCAGGGCATTGTTGTGACGCAGTTCCCTGGTGCGCTGGTCCACCCGTGTTTCCAGCACATCGCGCGCGGTGCGCAGCTTTTCTTCCTGGACCTTCTGTTCGCTGATATCGGTATGGGTGCCCAGGGTGCGCAATGGCTGGCCGTCGGCATCGCGCGCAACCACCATGCCGCGTGTCAGCAGCCATTTCCATTGGCCGTCCCTGGCCTGCACCCGCTGGGTGTTGACGAACTCCGGGGTCTCGCCGCGCAGATACCGTTCAAATTTGTCGATGACGGCCGGCTTGTCGTCCGGATGCACCAGACTCTCGAACTTGTCGATGCTTCGGTCCGGATTGACTGTCGGATAACCCATCAGCATGGCCCATTCCTTGGACATCTTCACCGCGCCGCTGCGATGGTCGAGATCCCAGACGATATCGCCGGCGCTCTCCAGTGCGGTCTTCCATCGGAATTCGCTGGCCACCAGCGCCGATTCGGTCTTTGCCTGCAGCCGGATCTGGCGCACCAGGCGGAATCCGAGCAATTCAAGCAGCAGCACCAGGCCGGTCACCGCAACGGTATTGACGAACGTGTCAGACCGCCAGGGTTCCAGCACCTCTTCCTTGCCCAGTGCCGCCACGGCGATCAGCGGGAAATCCGCGAGCCCTACGTAGCCATAAATGCGCTCCACGCCGTCCTGCCGCGCGGTCAGCAGGGCATTGCCTTCGCTGCCTTTGGACAGATGGTCGCGGTACAGGGGCCGGTCGGAGACGTTCTTGCCGATCAGGTTTTCCGCGGCTGGCCAGCGCGTGAGCACCTTGCCGTCCGCCATCATCAGAATGATGGCGCCGTCCTTGCCGATATCGATGCGCTGGTGGAAATGCTGGAGATAGGTCAGGCGGATTGCAGCAACGGCAACGCCGGCAAACTGTCCCGACGGGCTATTGATGCGGCGCGACAGAGTGACAACCCAGGCGCCCGTGGTGCGGTCTCTGAACGGCGGCCCGACGACGGCGGCGGCGCCGGGATTGTCGCGGTGATAAATGAAATATTCGCGAAATTCGCTGGTCAGATCGTTTCGCATGAATTGCTGGGAATTGACCAGCCACCGTCCCTGATTGTCCATGACCGTAAGCTTGTCCAGAAGGGCGACTTCCTGCGTCAGCCGCACCAGGAGCTGATGCATCGACTGCCTGTGGTCTGTCCCGAGGCCGTCGGCCTCCGCTTGCTGGACGATGCTGATCAGAGCGGTATCGGCAATCCGCAAGGTGTCGTTGGCATGCCGGGAAACGGCGCGCGCCAGGTTGGATGCCGACGTTCTCGTTTCGGCCAGCTGCTGCTGGCGAGTGCTCATGCTGCGCCAGCCATTGATGCCCAATACCAGCAGGCAAGCCGTAACCACAAACAGGGCTGCCACCATGCTGGTCGAAGGCTTGCGCCTGGCTACGCGATGGTGGCGCATCAGTCGGCCCAGATGGTGTAATGCTGCATGCATGGTCGTGATTCGCTGCTGAAGCCGCGTTGGAATTGTATGGAAATTGAGTAGGAATCAAAAGTTAATATACATTAACTTTTGATATATGCACCGATTGAAGCGGCTCCATGAACCTGGAAAGTGATGATGGTGGGCAAAATTTCCTGCTTTTCCATTCGTCGCCGCTATCGTCGAAGACTGGCCCGCAGCCACCAAGTCAACCGGGTCAGCGGTTGCCTGACATCCTCCCGGGACGCTAGACCAGTGGGCGATTTGCCGCGCGCTTGGCCTTCTGCGCATGGCAGGCGCGGATGTATCCCTTCAATTCCTCATAGACGATGGGCTTGGGAAAGTAGGTGACGCCTCTGGGCAGACCGCCCCTTGCCTCCAACTCCTCAATGCTGAGACTGGTCAGCACCGCAATATTGATGTCCGCCAGCTCTGAATAGGACATCACGGTCTGCATTACCTCGTAGCCGTCGATGCCGCGCATTACGATATCCAGGAGGAGTATGTCGGGCCTCACGCCGGCGATATCGATCAGGGCCTTGTAACCGTTTTCGCACATCCTCACCTCGATCGGCATCTTCCATGAGGTGAGCTGTGCTTCATAAATGCCGCGCTGGACCGGATTGTCCTCAACGATCAGCACGGTGAAACGCTCATCGTTCGGGGGCGGCGTCTTGCCGATGGTCGCCTTGTAGGCATGTACGGCGGAGAGTGGGATGCGGCGATGGCCGCCGCGCGTCTTCCATGCTTCGATTTCACCCGACTCCACCAGATGCTGCACAGAAGTAACCGACATGCCGAGCAACGTTGCTGCCTGCTGGGTAGTGCATACACCTTCAGTCATTTTTGACTCCGCTTTCATGATTTTGTTAATTCTCATAAAAAATACCAAATATGTCAAATTATTGTATTTATCGAAATTTTGGCCTATGATGTCGTTTCCATGAGGACATATTTATGAAGTCGCAAGGCTATTTGTCGAAAACAACAGTTTTCCGTCAATCATGGTTCTCATCTTTTACGTCGCGTTCGCGTATGCCGGACGCAGCAGCAACGTTGTGCGCAATGACACCTGAAAAAATGGATAAGGAAGAAACGATGAATGACTTGGAATCGGTAGCTGGTTCATCTGCCAGCTGCAACCATGGACCGATGCTGGATGCGCTGATGGCCAACCTGAAAGTGACGAGTGACGCTGCGCTGTCGCGCAAGCTGATGGTGCCGCCGCCGGTGATCAGCAAGCTGCGCAACAACAAGATCGGCGTTTCGGCAGGCCTCCTGGTGCGGATTCATGATGTCACCGGCATGTCGATCAACAAGGTCAGGACCATGCTGGGTTTGCCGATTCCGCAGCCACGCGAAGGCAGGACGCTGAAGAATGTCGTTTATAGCCCGATCGCGCCGCTGCCGGCCAGGAAGCGCCGTAGCTCGCGCAACGCGGAGTAGGCAATGCAACAGCGCCGCTGTCGCGGCGCTGTTTTGAGGCTTGAAGGACTAGCCAAATTTGCGGGAGCGGTTGTCGCCACGCCGGTTTTCCGACCCGGCGCCGCGATTACCCGTGCCGCTGCCGGCTGTCCTGCCCGACGGCGCCGCCGCTGTCCGTCCACGCGGCTGTGCATTGGCGCGCGGCGCATTGTTTCTGCCGCCGCCGTTACCACTGCGCAGCTGGATAGGCTGCGGCCGTGCAGTCGGATCCGGCTCGAAACCGGCAATCACTTCCCTCGGCAGCTCACGCTTGATCAGGCGCTCGATGTCGCGCAGCATGATGTGCTCATCCACGCATACCAGTGAAACCGCTTCGCCCGTGGCGCCCGCGCGGCCAGTGCGGCCAATGCGGTGCACATAGTCTTCGGGCACGTTCGGCAGATCGTAATTGACCACATGCGGCAACTGGTCGATATCGATGCCGCGCGCCGCGATATCGGTCGCTACCAGCACCTGCAGGCTGCCGTCCTTGAACTCGGCCAGCGCCCGCGTGCGCGCCGACTGGCTCTTGTTGCCATGAATGGCCATGCCGGTAATGCCATCCTTGCCCAACTGCTCCACCAGGCGGTTCGCGCCATGCTTGGTACGGGTAAACACCAGCACCTGACGCCAGTCATGGGCCTTGATCAGATGGGCCAGCAGCGGATGCTTGCGGTCGCGGTCCACCGGGTGAATTTTCTGCGCAATGACTTCCACGGTCGAATTGCGGCGTGCCACCTCGATCATCGCCGGCGAATCCAGCAGGCCGTCGGCCAGCGCCTTGATCTCGTCGGAGAAGGTGGCGGAAAACAGCAGGTTCTGGCGCTTGGGCGGCAATGCGGCCAGCACCTTGCGGATGTCGCGGATGAAGCCCATGTCCAGCATGCGGTCGGCTTCGTCGAGCACCAGGATTTCAATTTTCTTCAGGTCGATCGTGCCTTGCTGCATATGGTCGAGCAGGCGGCCGGGGGTGGCGACCAGGATGTCGACGCCCTGTTTCAGCGTCTTGATCTGCGGATGGATGCCGACGCCGCCGAAGATCACGGCCGACGTCAGCTTCAGGTATTTGCCGTAGATGCGCACGCTTTCTTCCACCTGCGCAGCGAGTTCGCGGGTAGGGGTTAGGATCAGCGCGCGAATCGGCCGTGCGGCCGAGGCAGGCTGGGTGCCCGCGCCGGAAAGCCGGTGCAGGATGGGCAGCGTGAAGCCGGCGGTCTTGCCGGTGCCGGTCTGCGCGCCGGCCAGCAGATCGCCGCCGGCGAGGACGGCGGGAATCGCTTGCTTCTGGATGGGGGTGGGGGTGTTGTAACCCTGTTCTGTAACGGCGCGAACAATTGCTTCGGACAAGCCGAGTTCTTTAAATGACATAAAGCTCTATTGGATGGATCGGCCCGCCATGAGCGCCAGTAGCCGGCAGACGGATCGGGAAGTAGGGGTCGGAGTCGACAGCGGCAGCATACTGGCAGTGTGCCGCGGGGCGCAGTATAACAGGCGCGCCAGAGTGGCGCGCCGAAGCAGTGCGTTGGCGTGCTGGATCAGCGGGAGAATGGCGACAGGTGCGCAACCATCTGGGCGAAGATCTTCGGATTGCCGGCGATGATGTCGCCCTTGTACAGATAGTCGGATTCGCCGGCGAAGGTGCCGACGATGCCGCCCGCTTCGGTGATGAGCAGCGAGCCGGCGGCGGCGTCCCAGGGCTTCAGGTTCTTTTCGAAGAAGCCGTCGAGTCGGCCGCAGGCGACATAGGCCAGGTCCAGCGCCGCCGCGCCAGGACGGCGCAGTCCGGCGGTTTTCTCGGTCATGATCTTGAACATCTTCAGGTATTCATCCAGCGCGTCCAGGTTGGAGAACGGGAAGCCGGTGCCGACCAGGGCGTCTGCCAGCCTGTCGCGGCGGGTGACGCGGATACGCTTTTCATTCAGGTAGGCGCCAGCGCCCTTGGATGCGGTGAACAGGTCGTTGCGGCTCGGGTCATAGACCACTGCCTGCGTGATCTGGCCGCGCTGCTGCAGCGCGATGGATACGCAGTACTGGGGAAAGCCATGGATGAAGTTGGTGGTGCCGTCGAGCGGATCGATGATCCACACGTTTTCATTCTCGTCATGCAGGTTGGCCGATGCGCCAGATTCTTCCGCCAGGATCGCGTGATCCGGGTAGGCACTACGCAGCACCTCGATGATTGCCTGTTCGGCGGCCTGGTCGACTTCCGTCACGAAGTCGTTGTGGTTTTTCTCCGTGACCTGCAGTCGGTCGAGGTCGAAGGAGGCGCGGTTGATGATGGCGGACGCGCGGCGGGCGGCTTTGACCGCCGTATTGATCATGGGATGCATAGTGGTTCCGTTAAAATGGCGCATGCCTCGCGAGGCAATGGACCGCATGGAAAGAATATTAATGAGCGATGCGGTCCGGTTGGCTTGGTTCGTACTGCTTGCCAGCCCGTCCGCGAAATTCCCGCTATTTTAAATGAAGCCTTGAAAATCAGTATGTCTCTTTTCCGCCGCGTTCGCTTTGTGCTGGTCGAAACCAGTCGTCCCGGCAATATCGGCGCTGCTGCCCGCGCCATGAAAACCATGGGATTCTCCGAACTCGTGCTGGTACGTCCACGGCGCGACGATGCGCTGCAGGAGGAAGAGGCGGTCGCATTCGCCAGCGGCGCCCAGGATATTCTGAGTGGCGCACGGGTTGTCGAGACGGTCGATGAGGCGCTGGCTGGCTGCAATTTTGCGGCCGCGGTCAGCGCCCGCCTGAGGGAATACTCGCCGCCGGTACTCGCGCCGCGCGGCATGGCGGCGCATCTGGCGGGGGATGAAAGCCTGCATGCGGCGGTCCTGTTCGGTAATGAGCGTTTCGGGCTGCCTAACGAGGTAGTGCAGCGCTGCAATGTGCTGATCAATATCCCGGCCAATCCCGACTATTCGTCGCTCAATCTGGCGCAGGCCGTGCAGGTGCTGGCCTATGAATGCAGGTTGGCCTCGGTGGGCGACGCGTTGCCGGAGGCAGGCGTCGGATTCCGCGGCGAATCGGCTGACAGGGTGCAGACCGACGGCATGTATGGCCATCTGGAAGAGGCCCTGATTCATCTGGGTTTTCTGAACCCGGCCAGTCCTAAAAAGCTGATGCCGCGCATCAAGCGCATGTTCGCGCGCGGCGGTCTTGAAACCGAGGAGGTCAATATCCTGCGTGGCATTGCCCGCCTGATTCT